>ERZ1034361.54-NODE-54-length-76721-cov-5.499335_pt1 | contig 76721 bp, 55 predicted proteins | sample MGYA00520617_ERZ1034361 | MGnify/ENA primary metagenome ERZ1034361 (study PRJEB33736, sample SAMEA104284507) | Azolla filiculoides | biome: Urban; feature: Water surface; material: Ditch water | place: Netherlands | collected 2015-10-28 | depth 0-0.1 m ... | reverse complement strand
GACCCAACAACCGGAAAATCGTATCTGTATTGGGGCAACGGATTTATGGCAGGTGCAGAATTGAACGATGATATGACTTCAATCAAACCTGAAACACAAACCTTGCTTAAACCCGACAGAACTTTCCGCGAAGGAACTTATGTTTTCTATCGCAATGGTAAGTATTATTTTATGTGGTCGGAAGATGATACGCGCAGCGAGAATTACCGTGTGCGTTATGCTACTTCTGATTCTCCACTGGGTGCGTTTACCATCCCTGAAAATAATCTGGTTATTGCCAAAGATAAATCACAGGGCATTTACGGAACGGGTCATAATGCAGTGTTGCAAATTCCCGGACGAGACGAATGGTATATCGTTTATCACCGTTTCAATTATCCAAAAGGAATTACAATGGGTGATGCAGCAGGCTATAACCGCGAAGTTTGTATTGACAAAATGGAATTCAATGTAGATGGAAGCATCAAACAAGTAGTGCCTACGCATAAAGGAATTCAAGCTGTGAAATAAAATATGTAGTTACACTGAGTTTCACAGAGGCAACAAAATGTACCACAGATTAAAGAAAAACACTGTGAGACACTGTGAAACAAAAGAATATCACACAGAGTTGCTCAAAGTAAACACAGTGTTACACAGTGAAAATAAAAAACTCTGTGATACTCTGTGGAATCAAAAAAACTTATAATTGAAATAAAATGAAAAACACCTTTCTGATTCTAATAACGCTCTTGCTTTCTGCAAATTCTTATTCTCAAAAAGACACTTTGAATGCACCCAAAGCAGTGCTGCCAAACGTTTATGCAGATCCACATATTGCTGCTTTCGGCAAGAAATTCTATATCTATCCAACGACCGACGGTTCCGAAGGATGGAAATCTACGAGCTTTACGTGCTGGTCTTCTAAAGATTTGGTAAAATGGGATTACGAAAAAGTAATTCTGGATTTACCCAAAGACATCAGCTGGGCGAAAGAACGAGCTTGGGCTCCAGCGATAGCTTTCAAAAATGGAAAATATTATTATTATTTTTCGGCAGATGTGAATATTGGCGTGGCGGTTTCCGACAAACCAACAGGTCCTTTCAAAGATGTTTTGGGAAAACCATTAGCTCCAAAAGGAATGCTCAAAGGACAAATGATTGACCCAATGGTTTTTGTGGATGACGATGGTTCGGCTTATTTGTATTTTGGTCAAGGCTATTGCAATATGGTAAAACTGAACGACGATATGATTTCGTATGATGCCTCCAAAATGGTTTCCATCAAACCAAAAGGCTACAACGAAGGTTCATTCGTCTTCAAAAGAAATGGAAAATATTACCTAATGTGGTCAGAATTTGACACGCGTGATCCAAGATATTCGGTGGCTTATGCGACTTCCGATTCGCCAATGGGACCATATACCAAAGCGGAAGGTTTTCCAGTTTTGAAAGGGAAAGGAGTTGTTAAAGGCGCAGGACATCATTCGGTGGTGAAAGTTCCAGGCCAGGATGAATGGTACATTGCCTATCACCGTTTTAAAATCCCTGATGGCAACGGTTACAATCGCGAAACTTGTATTTCCCCGATGCGATTTGACAAGGACGGAAACATTTTGCCAGTCGATGTTTTTGAAAAATTGAAACCCGTGAAAATTAAGGGAAAATAAGCCTGTCAAAAGTCTTGTTTCTGGAAGCAACCTATTGTTGAATTTATATCCATCCATATTTGAGGTGTAATCGTCCATTTAATTTTCTAATGTAAATCCTATTTTTGTGTTTGCAAAAAGAGACACCTAATAATCAAGAATAAACATATGAAATCGCCATAATTCCCCTACATAAACACTAATAAAGATAATTATGGCGATACCATATTTCAAAATTTAAATATTAACTATATATGAAACACAATCTTATTTCTAAAATTACCCTTTATGGTTTATTGTTTTCAGGCTTTTATGCCAATGCCCAAAAGACAATTTTGGAAGTTGATGCTGCGAAAACTGTTGCCAAAATCCAGCCCACGATGTTCGGTTTGTTTTTTGAAGACATCAATTTTGCTGCCGATGGAGGTTTGTATGCCGAAATGGTCAAAAATCGATCTTTTGAGTTTGACAAACCTTTGATGGGATGGGATCAGCCTAATAGCAAAAGACTTTCTTTGAACAAGCAATCGGGTTTTGCGTTGCCCATCACGGTATTGGAAAATAAAACCAATCCCAATTTTTGTAGAGTTCAAGTCAATGACGACAAAGGATACGCTCTCGTTAACGAAGGATTCAGAGGAATGGGGGTTAAAAAAGACGCCAAGTACAATCTTTCGTTGAAGGCGGCAAATCACGACGGTGCCATCAAAAAAATAATTATCCAATTTATTGACAAGGACAAAAAAGTGCTTGGCGAAACCAGTATTGTACCAACATCGAATGATTGGAAATCTTATTCTGCACAATTCTCGGCGACACAAACCGAGGCCAAAGCCAAATTGAAAATCACTTTCGAAGGAACAGGAACTATCGATTTGGATATGATTTCGTTGTTTCCAGAAGACACTTGGAAGGGCAGAAAAAACGGCTTGCGCAAAGATATCGTACAGCTTTTGTACGATATGAAACCTGGGTTTTTGCGTTTCCCTGGAGGTTGCATTGTCGAAGGAAGAACTTTGGCCGATCGTTACCAATGGAAGAATTCGGTGGGAGCTATCGAGAACAGAAAAACGATGATCAATCGTTGGAATATGGAGTTTCCCCAAAAAGCCGCACCCGATTATTTCCAAAGTTTTGGATTGGGATTTTTTGAATATTTCCAACTTTCCGAAGATATTGGCGCAGCAGCCTTACCTGTTTTGAGTTGTGGAATGGCTTGCCAATACAACACTGGGGAATTGACTCCAATTGACGAATTAGATCCTTACGTACAAGATGCTTTGGATTTAATTGAATTTGCCAACGGTTCCGAAGCAACGCCTTGGGGAAAACTTCGTTCAGATATGGGACATCCAAAACCGTTTAACCTTAAATACATTGGTGTGGGTAACGAACAATGGGGACCTGATTACATCGAAAGATATAAAATTTTCGAAAAAGCGATAAAAGAAAAATATCCAAAAATCACGATTGTTTCTGGAAGTGGGCCATCGCCAGACGGAGAATATTTTGACTATGGAATGCAGGAATTGAGAAAATTGAATGCCGAATTGGTGGACGAACATTATTATAAAAGTCCGCAATGGTTCAGGGACAATGCCGCGCGTTATGACAATTACGACCGAAAAGGACCTAAAGTTTTTGCGGGAGAATATGCCGCCCACAGTACTATTGACAATAAGTTAATTACCAAAAACAACTGGGAATCTGCTTTTTCTGAAGCCGCTTTTATGACAGGTTTAGAAAGAAATGCCGAAGTGGTTCACTTGACTTCTTATGCTCCGTTGATGGCTCACGCAGAAGCTTGGCAATGGGCGCCGGATATGATTTGGTTCAACAATTTGGAGGCTTATGGTTCCGCGAATTATCAGGTGCAAAAGTTGTTTTCTCTCAACAAAGGAACCGATTTATTGAACATCACCAAAGACGGAAAACCGCTAACGGGACAAAACAACCTCTACGCTTCTGCCGTAAAAGATGCCAATACCAAAGAAATCATTGTGAAATTGGTCAACACCTCACCCACTCCACAAGAAGTTGCAATTGATTTGAAAGGAAGCAAATTAGAATCTAAAGGAACTGTTATCACACTTGTTAGTCCGAATTTGGCAGACGAAAATTCTTTTGAAACTCCCCAAAAAATTATCCCAACAACAAGCGAGTATAAATTGAAAGGCGAAAAAGCACAGATGAATTTGCCAGCTTATTCGATTACTGTTTTGAAGTTGAAAATGAAATAATATTTTTTGTATAAATTTTTCAAGAAAGGCTATCAGAAATGATGGCCTTTCTTGGTTAAATACTCATTAAAAAACCAGTTAGATTTTCCTTTTTATTAAGACCAAATTTTTTGCGTAAACGATAACGGGACACTTCTACACCTCCACTCGAAATGTTCATGATTTCTGCAATTTCTTTTGTTGACATATTCATCAGCAAATAGGTCGATAAATCCAATTCTCGAGGGGAAATGGTTGGATATTTTTCTTTCAATCTTTTCAGGAAATCGAAATGAACATTTTTTATGTGTTTTTCAAGATCTTTCCAGCTTTTATCTGTATTTACCTCTCTAACAATACTTTTGTTGAGTTTGTTAAATTGAAATTTAGTCGATTCGTCAAAAGAATCTACATTAATGTCTTTGATTTTATGAATAATCCCTTTTAGTATTTTGTTCTTTTTTACAATTTGTAGCGTATTGGTAACCAATTCCTTGTCTTTTGATAGGATTTTAGTTTGAAGCTTGTCATTTTTTAATCGTTCTATTTCTTTTTCTAAATCAAATTGCTCTTTTCTAATTTTGGATTCTCTTTCCAGATAAAGCCTTCGCTGTTCAATCGTTTCGTAATATCTGTTTTTACGTATTTTTATTTTAATTCTGTTTCTAATAAAATAAATGATGGCAATAATTAGTATGATGTAACAAAAATAAGCAACAAAATGTCTGTACCAAGGCGGAGAAATGGTAAATGGAATTTGTGTTACTTCAGATTGTACTCCAAATCCGTTTCTTGCTTTCAGATTCATTTTGTAGTCACCTTCCCTTAAGTTTGTATATTCTTTGATCGTAATGGGTGACCAGTTACTCCATCGGTCATCGAAGCCTTCTAATTGATGCGAAAATTCAATATTGTCTATGTTTTCATAGCTGGGAGAAGAAAAAGTAAACTTCACCCGATTTGACTTATATGGGATTTCCTGTTTTTCAAATGTGTTTTGACTATTGCCAAACATCAGCGTGTCTCCTGGAAACGAAAAACTTCGAATGAATGCAGTGGGTTTTCTAACCGAATTATTCAAAAGTTGAGAATCATAATGTGCCAACCCATTCGTTAGTCCGATAAAAATATTTTTTGGATTAATGGTGTTAATAGACAAATAATTGTTGACTAAATTTCCCGTTAAGCTCGAAAATGGAGCTACAATATTTCTATATTTTCCGTTAGAAGTCTTTGACAGCACCCCCAATGATTCTTTAAAAATATACCAGATATTCCCTTCTGAATCCTGTTTCAAAGAATATATTTTGGGAATTTCTTTAAATAATGCTGTAATTTTTTGATCTTCAAAAAACAAATCCTGGTCTTGAGAATATCTAAAGAAATGATTGTTTGTTTGAAAATATACAGTGTGGTTTAGTGTTTGAATACTACCAATTCCTTTAAGTGCATTCGATAAGTTAGAGTATGTTTTTATGGTACTGAATTTTTTAAAATCACTAGAAATACCCATTTGGTAAATTAACTCATCCTTTTTTAACCACATATAAGAGTTGTCCATTTCGAATGAGTTAGATGGTTTTTCAAAACCAGCAATTTGATTTCGGAATGCCCACCCATTAGCTCCTTTCTCAAAAACAGCAAAACCATTGTAATTAGAGCCTATAATAAAATTGGGATGGTTTGGTATTTTCTTGAATCCAAAATAACCTCTGTTGTCAAGAGTTCTGACTGAATGGTTGTTTTCAATTACTAAAGCTCCGTTATTGTTTCCACAAATTAACTGTCCATCAATTACCTGAATGTTCCAAGCCTGCCCTGTTGTTCCCTCTATTAATGAAAAATTATCTTCTCGAAAAGGGGTGTTCCATACATGATAAAAAACACCTTGATTTGTGGCCACATACAACTTTCCGTTATGAACAACAGAAGCATAAACCGTACTAATACCATAACTAAAACCAAAATACGTGAAAGGTGAATTTTCATTTATAAAATCAATACCATTATCAAGACCCAGCCAAAGATTGTTTTTGTTATCTATAAAAGAAGTTAAAACCGTGTTGTTCTGAAGTCCTTTTTTGTGTTCAATATGCTGAATTATTTTGCCATTGGTATCACAAATTATAATTCCATTCAAAACAGAATTCAATACAATAAATTTGTCTTTGAAGGCTACACCTCCTAGTGAATTGTTTTTCTTAACAAAACTATTGGCCTCGGTATTCCACGGTTTTACACCTTGATTGTCGTACACAAAAAGTCCTTTGTTTAAAGTAGCGATGAGTAATTTGTCTCCAGGCAAAGGAAACATGCCCCAAATTTCGGTGTTATTAAAAATTGTTGTCCCTTTTAATGGGTACAATTTGCCATTTTTATATTCTAATAAACCTGATGAAATATCTTGTAAGTAAAGATGATCTTTTATCTGAAAGGAAAATTGAAATCTATCGGGGGCATCTACAATTTTTAATTGGTTGTTTTTATAACTATAAATTCTGGCAAATGATTGAAAAACAACTTCCTTTTTATAAAGATGTATTTTCCAGATGAAATCAATTATTTTTTGTTTGTTTACTAATTTTGAAATAGATACATATTCTAACTTTCCTTTTGAATTGGTTTTGTAGTATCCAAATTCGCTATAACCACCCACGAAAATTTTTCCTAAAGGGTCAATTTTTACGCATCTAACATCTGGAGAATTAGGCAATGGATATTTTTGCCAGGTTGAACCGTCAAATTGAAATAACCCATTGTTGTTGGCAAAATATAAATTTCCGTTTTTATCTTGGTCAATATTCCAGTTTTGAGTACCTCCTTTATAGTCGGTTCTCTTATAATTTCTTATTTCTGGAAGTCCAATGTTTTTTACTTGACCAAAAAGGGAAGAAACAAATAAGAACAATACTAGTATTTTAAATTTCAAATAGTCCATAATGAATTCAAATTGTAATGATTTGATTTGTAAGCGAAAACGTTTTCTTAAATTGAAATACCAATCTATTTTTCGCAAAAAAATTAATTTCAAGAGCTAAATTACCGTTTTTTAGAATGTTGTGTTTTTTTTTGACATAAATGTTTTTCTTTATAACATAAATTAATTTTTAAAACATTGACATTTAAATAATTAAAAAATATTTGTATAGTTTTTGTCCAGTTCAAAAATGAACTTTGTATGGTTTTTGTAATGAATTATTATTACACTTAACAAAAAAACAGCTGTACTTTTGGATGAAATTACTAATTAATTAACCAAAATTTTTAGAAAAATGAAATTAACAAAATTATTTATTTTTTGTCTTTCATCTCTCTTATTTTCAATTTACGTTCAAGCACAAGAGGTAAACGTAAAAGGAAAAGTGAATGATGAAAATGGAATGGCCATTCCTGGAGTAACAATTTTAATTAAAGGAACCTCAAAGGGAACTACTTCGGATTTGGATGGAAATTATCAAATAAAGGCTGCTTCTAGCGGTACTTTAGTGTTTAGTTATTTGGGATATACTTCCATTTCGGAACCCATTAACGGTAGAACTAGTATTAATGTAAAACTTCATACTGAGTCACAATCGTTGCAAGAAGTTGTAATTAATGTAGGTTATGGAACTCAGAAGATGAAAAATTCAACAAATGCAGTTTCTAAAGTCAAGTCGGATGCGTTTGAGGATCGTCCAATTGTATCGGTTGCTCAGGCAATACAAGGAAATGCTGCTGGGGTAAATGTGGTGCAAACTTCAGGAAAACCCGGGGCAAGTTTTGATGTGAGGATTAGAGGACTTAGTTCTATAAACTCTGAAAATTCGCCTTTGTATGTTGTTGATGGAATCCAGACCAAAGACATTTCGGGTTTAAATACCGAAGATATTGTGGATTTATCCATTTTAAAAGATGCAACCGCCACAGCTATTTATGGGGTTAATGGTTCAACTGGAGTTGTAATTATTACGACTAAAAAAGGAAAATCGAATAAAAATGACTTTCAATTTAGCTCTTATTTAGGTTTGTCAAAATCAGTTAGCAATGTAGATGTTTTAAATTTAACAGATTATAAATCATTGATTACAGAAATTAATCCGAGTTATTTGACCACCGCAAACGATGCAAAATACACTGGAATAAATACCAATTGGCAAGATGAAATTTTGAAAACTGGTATAGATCAAAATTATAATTTGTCTTATGCAGGAGGTACCGAAAAAGTAAAATTCTATGGCGCTTTAGGCTACCAAATGGTAGATGGTGTAATAAATCCATCAAAATACAACCGTTTCTCCGGAAAAATAAATGTGAATGCTAGTCTTACTCCTTGGTTAAAAACAGATGTAAATATGAATATTATTCAATCTGACGGCTCTTACATCAGTGATAATAATAGTGTTGGACAAGGTGGTGCGGTTATGAGTGCTTTAGTAACGCCTGCATTTTTGCCTACTTGGGGATCTCAATTAAATGTTAGAGAAACTAATGCAGATGGATCATATAAAGATGGATATAAAGACGGTCAATATGCAGAAAATCCATATCAATCGGGTTGGGAAAATCCAGTTTCATTATTGTCAAGACTTAACACAACAGCTGTAAATAGATACTTAAGCAGCGTTAGTTTTGATGTCAATATCTTGCATAATTTGGTTTGGAAACCAATGCTTTCATTAGATTGGACAAAATCAGATAACGTTCAGTTTGTAGATCCATACACCAATGTTTGGGGAAGAAATGGGGACAACAACCCAACTTCTGACAAAGGAAGAGGTAGTAATACGGTAGAAAACAACAAGAATTGGAATTTTGAAAACACTTTGAACTATGTGTTGAAATTTGATAATTCCGATTTAAACTTATTAGGAGGTATGTCTATGCAGAAAAATAATTATACTAAAGAGGCCAATTCTGGAACCGGGTTTCCTGTAGAGCAAACTAGTTATGATATTAATGCTGCTAAAAATCAATCATTCGAAAACAGAGAAAATGAGGTAAGAAGTCTGTCTTATTTTGGAAGAGCAATCTACACTATTAAAAATAAATATATTTTGAATGGCGTATTTAGAGAAAGCGGTGCCTCTCAATTATCCAAAGACAATAAATGGGGATTTTTTCCAGCAGTTTCGGGAGCTTGGATTATTTCTAATGAAGATTTCTTAAAAAATACACCTTCTATTAGTGAATTAAAATTAAGAGGTGGTTGGGGAAAAACAGGTAATTTATCAGGATTGCCAGCCTATTCCAGCTTTGATTTGAATTACACTAATCCGTTGACGAATGTTACCACTTTAGATCAAATAGGAAACCCAGATTTGAAATGGGAAACAACAACTGATATCAATCTAGGTTTAGATTTGGGTTTATTCAAAAACAGAATCAAATTCACAGCGGATATCTATAAAAAGAATACTAAAGACTTGCTTCAAATTATTTATTTCCCAGGTTTTTCAAAACCCTATTATTACAATGCTGGTGAAATTGAAAACAAAGGATTGGAATTAAGTTTAAATACAATAAACTTAACTGGCGATTTCAAATGGAATACTAATTTCAATATTTCCTTCAATGACAATCAAGTGGTTAAATTAGGGTTGCTTAAAAAATTACCATTCCAAAATTTAACTTCAGTTGGAGAAAGCGTAATTCTATTAACCGAAGGAAGTGCATTAGGAAGCTTCTATGGATATAAAGTGGACAAAGTAGATCCTACAACAGGTACTTTGTTGTACAAAGACATAAATGGCGATGGAAATATCACACCAGATGACAGAACCAATATCGGAAATCCTAATCCAAATTTCACCTTTGGTTTAAGCAATGATTTTAGTTATAAAGCATTTAGTTTAGACGTTTTAATCACGGGTTCAGAAGGTGGAGACATTTTCAATGCTTCAAGAATGGATTTAACATTGATGAATAATTACAACAATCAATCGACCGAAGTATTGAATAGATGGACTACCCCAGGTCAAATTACTGATGTTCCAAAAGCCAATGATGCAAGTGCTTTACACGTTTCTGATCGATTTGTAGAAGACGGTTCTTATGTTCGATTGAAAGCCGTTACTCTTGGATATCAATTTAAATTGGAAAAATGGAGATTGAACTCATTAAAATTATATGTAACTGGACAAAACCTATATACAATAACGAATTACAAAGGATTTGACCCTGAAGTTGGAGCTTTTAATAATGCTACAGGAATTGGTCAAGGTATCGATTTAGGAACCTATCCTCAAGTTAAAACGTTTGTTTTTGGACTAAAAGCCAATTTTTAATACTAAAAATATAAATACGATATAGTTATGAAATTATTTAAAAATTATTTAAAAATAATGACAGCGTTAATGCTGTTGTTTTTAACATCCTGTTCCGATTATTTAGACACTGAACCAATTACCGAAGAAGCAACTTCACTTAACGATGGTATTGTAATAAAAGATGCAGCTGCTGCCGAATCTAGAATGAACGCTGTGTATGGAACTTTTGGCTCGGGTTATTGGCAATTGGATTTCTTCTTGGTTGGTGACGGACAATCTGATAATGCTTATATGGGCGCTGATAACCCTGCCATTTTTCAATATGAAACCTATCAAATGCTATCGACTAATTCGCAAATGAAAGGTGATTGGAATGATATTTACAACAACATTAATACTTGTAATATTGTGATTAATTATGTTGATCAAGCAACCGATTTAAGTGCCACCCGAAAAAACGAAATGATTGGTGAGGCTTCATTGATTAGAGCGCTGAATCATTTTCAAGCCGTTCAATTATGGGGAGACTGTCCAATTGCAACAGAAGCCATTTTTTCAATTTCAAGTGCCAACTTTGAAGAGGCTTTCAACGAGCTGTTCCCGGCTAGAAAACCTGTTGCCGAAGTATATGCAAAAATCATTGCCGATTGCCAAGTTGCAATTGAAAAAGCACCTGACGCTTCTTATAAATTTAAAGCCAACAAAATGGCGGCCAATGCACTTCTTGCAAAAGTATATGCCACAATGCCCAATCCGGATTGGACCAAAGTAAATCAATACTGCGACGTAGTTATTGGCGGTGGTTATACACTTTTGCCAACTTTTGATCATCTTTTTGATAGCGCACACGAAGGAAATGCTGAATCCATTTGGGAGGTTAACGGAGACGGATGGGGCAGCCCAATTGGTGCTTGGAATACTTTTATGTTTTTAGGAACCGATTGGAAAAAATTTAATGCTCCTTCCCATACTCTAATTCAAGCTTATACCAATAATGGCGACACTCAAAGATTGGCAACGACTGTAACGAGAGAAAATGTTGGTTGGTCTGATGCTTATTGGTCTTCAACAGGCTATCCTTTTGCTTATAAAATGAGAGATACCAATGGCAATCAAAACAACTATCTTGCTCGTTTGGCTGATATTTTATTACTAAAAGCCGAAGCTTTGGCAAGTACAGGAGATTTTAATGGAGCGATGGTTCAAGTGAACAAAGTAAGAGCCAGAGCCGGAATTGCGCCAATTAGTGCTTCAAGCCAATCTATTGCAATTGATAAAGTTCTGGAAGAAAGATTAATGGAATTGGCTTTCGAAGGGGATCGTTGGTTTGATTTAAAAAGAATGGGAAAAGCAATTCAAATGTTATCTCAACAAAAAGATGGTAGTGGAAATGTGCTGCCATTTGCAACTAATATCAATCAAAATAGACTTTTATGGCCTATTCCTCAAGATAAATTAGATGCTAATGCACTTTTGACACAAAATCCTGGTTATTAGTGTTGTTTTTTAATCCATCAATAAGAACAGTTTCAAATGTTATGAAAATAATTTTCGTTCTTATTGATGGATTTATTTATATTTAAAAAGTTTAAAATAGTAATCGGATTGTTTTTACCGATTCATATGGAAGTTGTATGGAATTAAAACACAAATTATTACACATAAAACTATGAAATGAGCATTCCTAAAAATCGGTAGTAAACACTGATAAAGATATGCGAATTACATATGACCGATAAAAACAATAAATATCAACATATGAAAAGTTTATTTCTGTTAACGGTATCCATTCTTTTTTTGAGTTGTTCATCGTCCAATGATGTTGTTGCTCAAACTCCAACTGCTCCTGTGGTTCCAAATGAAATGGATTTTTGGTTAACAAAAGCAAATCAAAGCACAATGCTTCAAAAGCAAACTTCAGTTTTAGCTTTTGGCTCGACTCTTAATAATTATCCTAATATAGAGGTCAATGATGCTCAACAATTTCAAACCATTGACGGATTTGGTTATACGTTAACTGGCGGAAGTGCACAGGTTATCAATCAACTTAATGCACAAAAAAGACAGGAATTATTGCAAGAATTGTTTGGCACAAATGCCAATTCGATTTCCGTAAGTTATCTCAGGATTAGTATTGGTGCTTCCGATTTGGACGCAGCACCTTTCACTTATAATGATTTGCCAGATGGACAAACAGACTTGAATCTCGAAAAATTTAGTTTGGCTCCAAATAAGACTGATGTGATTCCTATGTTGAAAGAAATCCTGGCCATCAATCCCAATATCAAAATAATTGCTACACCTTGGTCTCCCCCCGTTTGGATGAAAGACAACAACAGTTTTATTGGCGGAAGTTTACAACCCAAATATTATGGCGTTTATGCCAACTATTTTGTGAAATACATCCAACAAATGAAAGCCGAAGGAATTACTATTGATGCCATAACTCCCCAAAACGAACCGCTCCATCCAGGAAATAATCCAAGCTTGTTAATGCTTGCTGCTGACCAAGCCAATTTTATTAAAAATCATTTGGGACCGGTTTTTCAAAACACCAATCTGAAAACTAAAATCATTGTCTATGACCATAATTGCAACAAACCAGAATATCCTATTTCAATTCTAAAGGATGCTGCTGCCTATCCATTTATAGACGGGTCGGCCTTTCATTTGTATGAAGGAGATATTAGTGCTTTGTCAACCGTTCATAACGCATTCCCAAACAAAAACGTCTATTTTACAGAGCAATATACCTCGAATACAGGCAATTTTGATGGGGATTTAAAATGGCATACAAGAAATATTATTATTGGCTCGATGCGCAATTGGAGCAAAACGGCATTAGAATGGAACTTGGCCAATAACGCTTCTTTTGGTCCAAATACTCCTGGTGGCTGCACTACTTGTAAAGGAGCCTTAACTATCGAAAGCAGTACTAATTTTACCAGAAATGTGGCCTATTATATTATTGCTCACGCATCCAAATTTGTACCAGCAGGTTCAGTTAGAATTGCAAGTAACCTAAGTGGAAATTTACAAAATGTTGCTTTCAAAACACCGGATGGAAAAAAAGTTTTAATTGTGGAAAACGACGGAACCACTTCAGAATCATTCAATATTAAACACAACGGAAAATGGATTCTAACATCATTAGAAGCGGGTTCGGTGGGAACTTACATTTGGTAAATAAAAAAATAAACCTATAGAATATAATGGTATGCAAAAAATAACAACAACAGCACTTTTGATAGTATCTCTTTTTGCTTTTTCTCAGCAAAAAAACACAGTTCAGTCTAAATCCTTTTCTACAAAAAACAAAAAAATTACGGTTTACACTTCGGCTGACAGCACAAAATTGAGATTGACACAAACCGATATTTTAACTTTTGTTCCTTCTAAACAACCCTTGGAAATTGAAATTTCTGTGTTTGTAGAACCCTCTAAAACTTTTCAGAAATTTATGGGAATCGGCGGAGCAATTACCGATGCAAGCGCCGAGGTATTTGCCAAATTATCCAAAGACAAGCAAAAAGAATTTATAAATGCCTATTACGACAAAGAAAAAGGGATTGGATATTCCTTACTAAGAACTACGATTCACAGTTCTGATTTTGCCAGCGGAAGCTACACTTATATCAAGGAAGGCGACAAAGATTTAAATACTTTCAATATCGATCACGACAGGCAATACCGCATTCCGATGATTAAGGAAGCTATTAAAACGGCTGGTGGAAAATTATTAACTTATGCATCACCGTGGAGTCCGCCTGCCTTTATGAAAAACACCAACAATATGCTAAAAGGAGGTACATTGCTTCCAGAATACAACCAATCTTGGGCCAATTATTATACAAAATTCATTAAGGCATACGAAAAAGAAGGAATCCCTATTTGGGGAATTACGGTTCAAAACGAACCAATGGCCACACAAACTTGGGAATCGTGTATTTTTAGCGCTGAAGCCGAAAGAGATTTTTTGAAAAATTTCTTGGGACCAACTATGAAAAAAGAAGGTTTGGGGGATAAAAAAATTGTGGTTTGGGATCACAATCGTGATTTGATGACCCATAGAGCCAATGTTATTTTTTCCGACCCAGAAGCTTCAAAATATGCTTGGGGAATGGGTTTTCATTGGTACGAAAATTGGTCAGGCGGTTCGTCAATGTTTGATAATGTTCGAAAAGTTTACGAGAATTTCCCAACCAAAAATTTATTGTTCACCGAAGGTTGTGTAGAAAAATTTGATGCCAAAAAATACCAATTTTGGGCTAACGGCGAACGTTACGGAATTTCGATGATTAACGATTTCAATAATGGAACAGTGGGTTGGACAGATTGGAATATTCTTTTAGACCAAAACGGAGGCCCAAATCATGTGGGAAATTTTTGCTTCGCACCCATTCATGCAGACACTAACACGGGCGAATTAATTTACACACCGAGTTATTATTACATAGGTCATTTTTCGAAATTTATTCGTGAGGGTGCCAAAAGAGTGAGCAATTCAGTAAGCAGAAGCAATTTATTGAGTACTTCGTTTCTTAATGTCGATGGAAAAATGACAACTGTAGTGCTGAATCAAAGCAACAAAAGTGTTACTTATAATTTGATTCTAGGTTCAGAAAAATCAGTTGTTACCATTCCAGCACACGCAATTCAGACCTTAGTTTATTAGAAATAGCTCTGAGTGTTTTATTTATTTTAATTATTTATGATTATGAAATCAATTTTAATATTCCTTTTAATGCCCTTTATGCTTCTGGCACAAATAAAAAAAGACAGCATCAAAGTGTTTTATTTGGGTGGTCAATCTAATATGGAAGGTTTTGGTTATGTAAAAAATTTGCCTGATTCTTTAAAGAAAAAGAATAAAGATTTTTTCATTTATCACGGAAATTCCGTTGTTGACAATGATGTTACTGGAGGATTAGGAAAGTGGGATGTGCTTCAACCAGGTCACGGAACAGGTTTTTCGTCAGATGGAAAAACAAACCAACTTTCAGACCGATTTGGAGTAGAGCTTTCGTTAGCCAAAAAATTGCAAGAATTATATCCAAACCAAAAACTAGCTTTTATAAAATATGCTAGAAATGGCTCTTCCATTGACAGCACTGGCACAACTAGTTTTGGCGCTTGGGAACCCGATTTCAAAGGAGGAAAAGGAATGAATCAATACGATTATTTTCTTAAAACAGTCCATAATGCAATGGCTGTAAAAGACATCAATGGTGACGGTGTCGAAGATGTTTTGATTCCGAGTGGCATCATCTGGATGCAAGGTGAAAGTGATGCCGATAAAACAGAAGCCATCGCAAATCAATATTATTCCAATTTGAAAAGGTTAATGGATTTGATGCGAGCCACTTTTAGAAATAATGATTTGCCTATCGTAATTGGAAAAATCTCAGATTCTGGCGATATTGAAGGAGGAAAAGTTTGGAAATTTGGTGAATTGGTACAATATAATCAGGAAAAATTTGCTGCAACCCAACCCAATGTAGCCATCGTTAGAACCACAAATAGTTATAAATATTCAGACAGATACCATTATGACAACAACGGATTTATTGATTTAGGAAAACAATTTGCAACAAAAATTTTCCTGCTGAATACTAAAAACACCAAAAATTCTAAAAAAGCATCTTTGAATTAGGAATTTGTAAAAAAGAAATAAAATAACTTATACAAAAAAAGACTGTCAGAAATGATGGTCTTTTTTTGGTTTAACCGCTATTGTAATTCACAATTTTTAGCCAAATTTCATCTGCATTTGAAAAAGTTTAGCAAAAAAGGAACTAAATCGATACATATTTATCTGGTTATTTGAACTTAGATAGTTTTTCAAAAAACGAAATTATTCAAAAATTGTACTATTTTTTGTGTAATTAATTAAATAAACCCGCTATTATTTTGTGTTGTATAAAAATGTCTATGTTTTGATTTAATATGTCCATTTGTTAAAAAGTTCTTAACATTAATTTCGCTGAACTATTTATTAACCAAAAAAATATAATATGGTAAAACTTAAGCTTTTATTATTAGCCTTTTTTATAGGCTTCTCAATTAATTCGTGGTCACAAAATGGCCAGGTTTCGGGAGTGGTAACTGATCAAAAGAAACTTTCAGTTCCAGGGGTAAATGTCGTTGTTAAAGGTTCCAAAAAAGGAGTTTCCACAGACATTGATGGAAAATATCAAATTAATGCCAAGTCAGGTGATATAATTGTATTCTCTTATACAGGTTTTCAAACGATTGAGGTTCCTTACAAAGGAGAAGCAACGTTGAATGTGTCTTTGACTGAAGAGAATGAACAACTTAAAGAAGTTGTTGTTGTTGGTTACGGAAGGGTAAAACGTGCCGATCTTACGGGGTCTGTATCCTCTATTAAAGCAGAACAATTAGAACAGGCAAACAAGGTAGATGCTATTTCTGCCATGCAAGGACAGGCTGCCGGGGTTGTTGTTCAACGTACCGATAATAAGCCAGGAAGTGGAGGTTTCAATATTCGTATTCGTGGAGCCAGTTCAATTAGTAATAGCGCAACAGTTTCTGGAGGTGGGGCTAATCCTGGACAAAATCCACTTTTCATTGTGGATGGAATCTTTGTGGATGATATCTCTTTCTTGAATCCTGCCGATATTAGTAGAATGGACATCCTTAAAGATGCTTCAGCTACAGCGGTATATGGATCAAGAGGTAGTAATGGGGTTGTTATTATAGAAACCAAACGCGGTAAAAAAGGCGATTTAAAAGTAGAATACAGTAACTACGTAGGTTTCAAACAAGCCTATAATTTGCCGGAACAATGGAACGGACCTGAATACGTTACGTTTCTAAAAGATGTTGTTGTGGGTAACGAGTTTGTGAAACCTGCAGGAAATCTTAATTACAGAGCAAGTGACGTAGTGTTGTCTAATTATTTAGATGCTGAAGAAATGCAAAACGTTGCCGACGGAATAAGCACTGACTGGGTAGATCTTATGCTTAAAAATGGTTTTCAAACGAACCACACTCTTAATATGAGTGGTGGAACTGACAAGACCACTTATGGTTTAGGTTTGGCTTATACTAAAGATGAAGGAACAATAGAAGGTGAAGATTTCAACAGATTCAACATTAGAGGAAGTTTAAAAAGTGATCTTAACAAATGGTTGAACTTGAGTGTGAGCAACTATATTACTAACGCTATACAAAATACCGGAAGCTGGGAAGCTTTTAGAAGTGCTTATAGATTAAAACCTATTGGACGTCCTTATAATGCAGATGGATCTTTGCGTTTTTTCCCTACAACAAAGGAAACCCAAATTACCAATCCTTTATTTGAGGCGGATAACCAAACAAGAGAGACTAGATATTTGCAATATATTGGAGACATTGCCTTGCAAATTAAACCTATAGAAGCATTTACTTTTACTTCTAAATTCTCTCCAAATATTAAGTATTCTCGATATGGTGAATACCGCGGGTTGTACTCGAAAGATGTTGTGGCGCAGCCAACACTTAGAACGGCTACAGTGAACAATGCAAATTATTTTTCGTATGCTTGGGATAACATCTTCAATTATAAATATAACAAGGGTGATCATGCCGTTGATGCTATGGCAGTAATCTCAAGATTTATGGAACGCAGAGAAGGGTACAACAATACGGTTAAAAACTTCACTACAGATGCCTTCGAATTCTACAACTTAGATGCAGGACTTAATATCACCACCGTTGCAAGTGATTTTTCTAAACAAACCTTGGAATCTTACACAGGAAGGGTAAATTATGGTTATAAAGATAAATATCTGTTAACTGCAACAGGGCGTTATGATGGTTCATCTATACTGTCAGAAAAGAATAAATGGGCATTTTTCCCATCTGCTGCCTTTGCTTGGAAGATGATGAATGAGAATTTTATGCAAAAGCAAGACATTTTTACCAATGCTAAAGTTAGATTGAGTTATGGTCAAACAGGGAACAATGGTCAAGGTGGTGGACTAGGTCCTTTATCTTCACAATCATTATTAGGCAATAGTGCTGTCAATATTGGGGATTCTGCAATATCAACTGCTTACTTAACTGGTTTAGCTAATGAGAATCTTACTTGGGAAAAAACTACTGAATTAAATTTAGGTTTTGATTTTGGATTTTTAAACAACAGAATTACAGGTTCGGTTGATGTGTATAACAGAAAAAACACGAACATTATATTCTTTATGCCATTGCCACAGACTACTGGTTTTACAGGAACATTTAATAATATTGGAGAATCTACCAACAAAGGAATCGAGATAGGATTGAATACGGTAAATATTGACAAAGGGGATTTCAAATGGTCAACCAATTTCAATTTTGCATCTAATAAAAATACGCTAGACAAACTTTATGGTGGAGTAACTGAAATAACTTATGGTATTGGAGGAACAAATTTGATACATAGAGTAGGCGAGTCTTTAGGTTCAGTTTATGACTATGAGTTTGATGGAATCTGGCATCTTGAGGAGGCAACTCAAGCAGCAGCTTTCGGTCAACGTCCAGGTCAAGTAAGAGTGACTGACGTGAACGGAGACGGTAAGATTACCACTGCTGATAGAAAAGTAATAGGTCAAGTTAGCCCTAAATGGACTGGAGGTATTACCAGCACTATGAATTATAAAGACTTTGATTTCTCTTTCTTTCTTAACATTAGTCAAGGAAATATGTTTAAGAGTAATTTCCACGGATGGTCTTGGTCAGATACGCCTACCAGAACTTTTAATGGATTCAAGGTGGATTACTGGACTCCGGAAAGACAATCAGATGACTGGCACCAACCAGGTAATGGTGGAACTTATGCCAATGCGGAATATTACATGGATGTGTCTTTTATAAAAGTGGGATACATGACTTTAGGGTATAGAGTTCCAGCAAAAATACTTGACAAACTTAAAATAGCAAGTCTAAGAATTTATGGAACGGTACAAAATCCTTTCGTGTTTTCTAAATATGATGGATGGGATCCTGAAAGTGCAGGAAGAGACCAGTTTGGTGGAGCATTTATGTCACGTACATTTATGACAGGACTTAATTTAGGCTTTTAACTATTTTTAAATAAAATTTGAGAAAAATGAAATATATAAATTATAAATTAATCGGAATACTGCTTATGGCAGGGATTCTGGGTACAGCTTGTGACAGCTATCTTGAGGAAGAAAATAAATCATCAAAAACGATTCAACTTGCGCTCTCGGATCCTAAGACCTTTGATCAACTAGTTGCCTCAGTTTATGAAAGATCAAGAGAAACCACAACACGATATGAGCCGAATGTGTATTACCAACTAGAAGATCTAGGAACGGATATTGTAACAAGAGGCACAACAATTTCAGGTGTTAGTGATATTAACGACTACGTAGATTTTAATCCATTAAACTGGACCGTTAGTTTGTATTGGAGAAATCAGTACAGCATTATTTCTGCTGCCAATGTAGCAATAGATAACGCAGACCAAATTCAGGGTGTTGTTCCTGCCGTGAAAACTGCTGGAATAGGAGAAGTTAAATTTTTCAGGGCGATGTCTTATTTTAATTTGGTGGAGAACTATGGCGGAGTGCCATTGGTGTTGAATCAGGTTACAAGTTCTACAACAGATTATGTTCGTGCCACCGAAGAGGCTGTTTATACTCAAATCCTAAAAGATCTTGAAGATGCTTTGGCTGGAGTAAACGAAACACCTACTGCTTACGGAAGAGTGACTAAAGACGCCGTAAGACATCTTTTATCAAGAGTGTTACTTACCAAAGGATATAAATCTTTTGGTTTGCCTGCTGATTTTACCAGTGCTGCCACTTTAGCAGAAACAGTAATTAGTCATCATGCTTTAGTCTCTTCATTTGCATCATTGACTAGCATTGCAAATCAACGAAACTCCGAAGTTTTCTTTTCTTATTTATTTGGAAGTAGTGCTGTTAGTAGAGGTTGGGGAAATTCAAGACATCAGCTATATAAGTTTCCTTACTATGACTACCCTGGTATGATTAGAGGTAATTTGTATCAAAAAGGGCTAGATCCTTTGCCAACACTATTTTTCTATAATCTTTTTGATGATAATGATCAAAGAGCCGATGCTACTTTCCGTAGAGAGATTCTTGCAGATAAAGCGTTTACAGCTACTGTAAATGGTTCTCCAGTGACTGTAAATCCAGGAGGTAGAGCAATCTATTTTCCAAAAGTGGCTTGGACTCCTGCCGAAATTGCAGCTGTACCTTACAAAGTAATCAATCCAGACAAGTACTTTGTGGTAGATGGTGTTACAAATGCACACACCCCAATGTTCAAAAAATTTGATGAACCAGGAGTCGCTTTCAAACAGCCTAATGAACTTTCAGAAGGAACAAGAGACATGGTTATGATGCGCTCTGGAGAAGCTTACTTGATAGCTGCCGAAGCCTATTTAAAATCATCCAATCCAACAACTGCAGCAGCTCGACTAACTACTTTAAGAGCAAGAGCAGGATTGACCACACCAGTCACTGCCGGACAAGTAACTCTTGACTTCATTCTTGACGAAAGAGCCAGAGAGTTGATAGGAGAAGTAAATAGATGGATGGATCTAAAAAGGACAGGAAAGTTGTTAGAGCGTACCTTATTACATAATCCACACGCAGCAATGAATAATGCACTTAAAGAAAAACATCTTTTGAGACCTATTCCTCAATATGAAATTGATAATACGGGAGGGAGCATCGTTCAAAATCCAGGATACTAAATAGTATATAAAAATTAGTTGGTTAGTTTGATGTAGGCAGGCGAGAAATTGTCTGCCTATATTTTTATCAACTCCTAATGATGCTGTAAAGTTATAGAATCATTAATGCCAAATTAGAAAAGAAACTTGCTAATAACGGTATAAAAAGTAAAACAAATGAAACTAAATAGAATTTTTAAAATCGGAAGTATAGGGATTAGTTTTTTTCTGGTCTTTCTAGTATCATGCAAAACCGAAAAAACAGCTTCACATCCAATGCAACCATTGGTAGATAAGGTCTATCCTTTGTTGGATACCGAAAACTCACGATGGTTTTTCTTCTCATCCGCCTGTCGTCCTTTCGGGATGATGAATTTAAATCCAGACACAGGAATCAATGGCGATTGGGGCGGTGGATACAAATACAATATAGACACCATAAAAGGCTTTAGCCACATTCACGAATGGCAAATGTCGGGGCTTTCTGTGATGCCAGTAACCTTTACTGAAGCGTCCAAGGCAACTATTTTCAAAGATTTCTATTCTAAATTCAGTCACGAAACTGAAAAAATAACGCCTGGATACCATTCTCTAGTATTAGACAAATACCAAATAACTGCGGAATTGACCAGTACCAAAAGAATAGGTTTTCATAGATATACTTTTCCAGAAAATGCTCAAAAAGCGATTCTTTTCAATCTCAATACCATTTTAGGCCCTTGTGAAAACACCGATGGGACTTTAGATAAAGACAACAGCAACGAACTTTCTGGAACTTTTGTTATGGGTATTACTCCAAGACGTCCAAAACCATTAAAAGTATTTTTTAAAATTAAATTCAATGCGCCAATAGCATCCGTTGAACAAGACAAAAGCACCGGAAATTATTTGGTTAATTTAAACAAATCAGACGCAAAAATGTTGATGAAAGTCGGTATTTCTTATACTTCTATCGAAAATGCAACTATTAATATTCAAGAAGAATTGCCTCATTGGGATTTTGACAAAGTCATTGCCGAATCCAAATCCGAATGGAATAATTTGTTGGGTAGAATTCAAATAGAAGGCGGAACCGAAAAAGAGCAAAGACGATTTTACACCGATTTATGGCACGCTTTGCAAGGACGAAAAATCATTAGCGATGTCAATGGTGCTTATCCCGACAACACGGGCGAAAAATTCAGGATTGGGCAAATACCGCTTGATGCAAACGGAAAACCCAAATTCAACCAATACAATTCCGACTCGTTTTGGGGTGCCCAATGGACGATAAACACACTTTGGGGCTTGATTTATCCAGAAATGATGGAAGAATTTACGCATTCCTTGATGCAGTATTATAAAGACGGCGGCCTGATTCCTCGTGGACCTGCAGGCGGAAATTACACTTACGTAATGACGGGAGCTTCCACTACCCCTTTTATGGTGAGCGCCATTCAAAAAGGATTGGTGAAAGAAGATTTAGAATCCATTTATATAGCTCTCAAAAAAAATCATATGCTCAATGGTATTATGGGAAAAGCAGGTTACGAACACACTACAAATCTTGGCGGAGGATTGAAATATTATATGGAAAATGGCTTTGTACCCTATCCACTTCCCGACGGGAATTTTGGATTGCATCAGGATGGTGTTAGCCAAACGATGGAATATGCATACCAAGATTGGACTTTGGCACAATTGGCCAAGAAATTGAATCACGAAGAAGATTACAATTATTTTATGTCCAGATCCAAAAACTATCAAAATGGTTTTGACCAAACAACGGGCTGGATGCGCCCCAAAAATGTGGAAGGAAAATGGTTCGAAAACTTTGATCCCTACCAATACGAACATGGATTTATCGAATCGAATAGTGCGCAATCGACCTGGTTTGTGCCACACGATATTGAGGGTTTGGCTGAATTAATGGGTGGAAAAGAAAAAGCGGCAACAAAATTGAACACCCAATTTGAAGTCGCCAAGAAATTAAAATTCACTTCCGGCACTTCACACGAAGCCGAATTGCATCCCGAGTATAGCCGTATTCCAATCAATTTTGGGAATCAACCTTCCATTCAAACCTCCTTTATTTTCAATTTATTGGAAAGACCCGATTTGACACAATATTGGACCAGAAATGTGGTGAAAGAAACCTTCAGCGGATTGGCTCCCGACACAGGTTACAACGGCGATGAAGACCAAGGATTAATGGGAAGTTTGAACGTTTTGCTCAAAATCGGCCTGTTTCAAATGAATGGTGGAACAGAAGAAAATCCAGCATACCAAATAGGAAGCCCAATATTCAATAAAGTGATCATTCAGTTGAATCCAAAGTATTATAAAGGTAAAAATTTTGTCATCAAAGCCAACAATAATAGTGCTGAAAACATTTATATCAATACCGTAAACTTCAACAAAAAACCAGTAGAAAAGTTCAGTCTTTCTCACGATGAAATTACCAATGGCGGAGAATTAATTTTAAAAATGTCGAAAACAAAGTCGGAGACTTTACGGAACTAGCGAAAACGTTTTAAATCCAAAAATCAGTAACTAGACAAAAATTGAATTATATTTGAATGAACGAATGGAGCATCCAAAAGGAAAATGTTTCCTTTAGTTGGAATATGTAAATTATGAAAAACCACTTTTACACAGTATTATTTTGCTTGTTTACGGCTTTGTATTCTAATTCACAGAATATAAAATTCGAACATTATAACGACAATAATGGGTTGTCTTACAACTCGGTTCGTCATATTGTTCAAGACAAGAAAGGTTTTTTGTGGTTTGGAACTTATTCGGGTTTGAACCGTTTTGATGGCTATCAGTTTAAAACTTATTTAAGCAGTTCGCCAGGTAAAAATAAATTGAATAACGACGATATTACGGCATTAGAACTTGACGATGCATCCAACAATTTGTGGATAGGAACCCGAAAAGGATTGACTCTTTTTAAAACCGACACCCAAACTTTCACCACTTTTTTACCCCAAAAAAACAATCCAAATAGTTTGCCTGACGAAGAGATTCGGTCAGTTTATGTGGATAAATTCAAAAGAGTTTGGGTAGGAACGAAAACCAAGGGAGTTTATCTGTTTTTTTTTAAAGAAAACCGATTCCAAAAGATTCCAATAAAGGGTTTCGATTATGTAAAAGAAATATTTGAAGATAAAAAGGGAAATATTTGGGTGGGCAGTTACGAAACGGGATCTGTTGCAAAAATTAGCTTGAATACCAATGGAGCTATTGCAAAAATAATCAGTTATACGCTTTCGGTTCCATATTCTGACGAGAAAAATCCGTACCTCAATTTTATTTATGAAGACGCCAAATCTGACATTTTTGTTGGCACCCGCCAAGGGCTCTATAAACTAGATAAAACAAGAAATACATTCGTAAACCTGTATATAGCAAATGACGAAATTAGAAGCAGTTTAGGCCCTTATTTTTTGTCGGTTGCCCGAGCGCCCGATGGTAAATATTGGGTCGGAACCTTGGGGGGTATGCTGGTTTGCAATCAGTTGGAAGACATTGTTACTGGTAATTATAAATGGTATTATTCCATATTATCCGACGATAAATCCATTGTTGACAATCTCGTTTCGGCTTTGTATTTTGATGCTTCGGGAGTGCTTTGGGTAGGAACAGAAGACGGGTTGGATAAATATGATCCTTACGAAAACCAGTTTATTTTCAACAAAGATATTTCTCGTTATATTGGTAGCCAAGCTCCTCGCATTCGGGGTTTTGCCAAAACTTATGACGGAAAAGTGATTGTCGAAACAAAACGCAATGGCCTTTTTATTTCCAATGCTGCAGGTTTTGCTCCCTTGTATGACAACAAGAAAGATATGGCCAGTATTTATTCTGAAGACGGAAAGACTTTTTATTGCGGCCTTTGGAATGGCAATGTTTTGGTTTATAATTATCTAAACAACAGTTCCAAAGAAATTAATGTAGGGTTCAAGGGTTCTCCCATTTTTGCATTTACAAAAGCTTCTGAAAACTCGATACTGGTTGGTTCTTTTGGAGAAAGTGCGGTTATTTTAAACACCAAAACTTTAGAAACACAAAACACGTTAAGCAAACTATTGCCAGAATTGCGAATAAATGCTATTGAAAAAGATGGTTTTGACAACTTTTGGTTTGCCACAGAAACAGGAGTGGTAAAATACAATATCAAATCGGGCAAGATCAAACAATTTAAATCGCTTAACAAAGAAAACGGAGTGCGGCAAGACGAAGAAGTCGAAGACATTAGTGATATTATAGTGGATAGATATGGCAAGATTTGGGCCTCTTCCCGTTTTGGATTGTACCTTTATAATCCTTCAAAAAACAATTTCGAAACCATCACCTATCCCAAGGAAATTTCTGGAAAATGGGTAACGGAAATGTTGTCCGACTCCAACGGCGATTTATGGTTAAACATCAACAACAATAGTATTGGAAGACTCAAACCCAACCTGAAAGACATCAAGGTTTATCACGTCAATAGCGGAAATAGATTGGATGTTTTTAGTTCCAGTGGTTTTTTCAGTTTCAACAATTCAACCATTTATTTGGGAGGGAAAAATGGCGTTATTTATTTTTCACCCCATAAAATGAAAAGAAATACCTGGGCTCCATCGCCCATTGTTACAGATTTCAAAATCCAGAACGATGAGGTATTCCCGGGCATGGAAATTAATGGACAAGTTCCTTTTTTGACTGATTTGAATTATGGAAAAAAGGCAGAGCTGAGTTATAAAAACCGTAATTTTTCTTTGCAGTTTTCCACTCCCTCTTTCACTAATGAAAAACTCAACAAGTTTCAGTATATGCTAGAGGGTTTTGATAAACATTGGATGAATATAAACAGTAATTTAAGGATTGTTCAATATACAAATCTATATCCGGGCAATTACGTGTTTAAAGTAAAAGCCAGCAATAGCGATGGAAATTGGGGAAAAGAATCGGCTTATCAAATAAAAATTTTGCCGCCTTTTTGGTTAACGCCAACCGCTTTTTTATTGCTGTTTTTGTTTCTGTCCGCTCTTTTTTATTTTATTAGAAAAGAGGTTAAAAACCGCATACAATTGAAACAAGAATTGCTCACCGAAAAAATAAATAGAGAACAAGACGTAAAATTAAACAACGAAAAACTTCGATTTTTCACCAACATCTCCCACGAATTACGAACGCCATTGACGCTTATTTTAGGGCCCGCCAAGCAATTATTGGACGAAAACAAACCCAGTACAACCGATTATGAAAAAAGCCGTTACAATCTTATTTACCAAAATGCGAGTAGGTTGCTGAACTTGGTCAACCAAGTACTCGATTTTAGAAAAGCACAGTCGGGAGAATTAAAACTTAAAGTTTCAGAAACGGATATTTTGGCGTATTCCAAAAATATTTTCGATTCATTCAAGGAAATGGCTTTCAACAAAGGAATTAAACTGAACTTTATTTCCGAAAATGAAACCATCATAGGTTGGGTTGACAATGATAAGTATGACAAAATTCTTTACAATCTGTTGTCCAATGCCTTGAAATTTACCAATAAAAATGGAAATGTAACTTTGTCTATCCAGTTGATTGCAGGAGATGAAGAGTTGTTAAGCATAAAAGTGAGCGATGACGGAATCGGAATTCCACTCAAAAGTCAAGAAAAAATATTCAAACGATTTTATCAAGCCACCAATAGTAAACTCAATAATACAGGCTCGGGCATTGGTTTGTCGTTGGTAAAATCGTTGGTAGAACTTCACAAAGGAGTCATAAAAGTAGAAAGTGTTCCCAACAAAGGGAGTGTTTTTATGGTTCAAATCCCGATAGATCGCAGTTTTTATGATGATAAAGAAGTGTTTGAATTTGTGTTGAAAAATGACAATTCCAGTATGCTCGTGCCTGAAAAATCAGCAAAAAAAATCATTCAAAACACGGACTTGAAAGAAAAAATAGTTGTAATCGAGGACAATTTGGAATTAAGAAAATATTTGATTGATTATCTGTCGGAATTTTATAAAGTTTATGATGCCGAAAATGGATTGGAAGGATTGAAAATTTGCCGAAAAATTAAACCCATCTTATGTGTTGCCGACGTGATGATGCCCGTAATGGACGGACTCACATTTTGCAATGAATTAAAAAAAGACGAGTTTATTAGTCACATTCCCGTTGTTTTGCTAACGGCACTTTCTGAAAATGAAGATAAGGTAAAAGGCTATGAAACTGGAGCCGACGGCTATTTGGTAAAACCTTTTGAGCCTTCGTTGTTGAAAACCGTCATCGAAAACATTATTAAATCAAGAGCCGAATTAAAACTGAAATTCTCTGGAGAAGTGGATAGCAAAGTCAGTTTGCTTACGCATTCTCCAGTCGATGATGAATTTATTACCAAAGTTACTACACTAATAAATGACAATATCGGTGACATCGATTTGACAACCGAATTTTTATGTGATAAATTGAGAATAAGCTATCCAAAGTTGTACAAAAAAATCAAGGAATTGACCAATTTGGCCCCTAATGAATTCATTAGGACCATTCGTCTAAAAAAATCGGCAGAACTTCTAAAAACAAAAAAATACAACGTTACCGAAGTGACTAATTTAGTTGGTTTTAATGACCCATTGTACTTCAGTAGGTGTTTCAAAAAACAATTTGGTTTTCCGCCAAGTAAGTTGATTAATTAGGCAGAGTTCAAAAATTAGAAGCAAAACAGACTGTCAGAAATGATGGCTTTTTTTAATTCAAATCGTAGCCCCGCCGAGAATCGAACTCGGATCAAAAGTTTAGGAAACTCCCATTCTATCCGTTGAACTACGGGGCTAAAACTATAAAAGAGTATTGTTTCTGAAAGGTTGTGAATACTGAATTAGATTCAATCGCAATTCAATTATCAATATTCATAAACTTCATAACTCCAAGGTTTAATTTTTCTTTCAATTGCGTTCAAAATCACCTCTTTTTCTTCGAAAACATTAAACGCTTTTCCTGTTAATGATGTGTCTTTTATAGATATTGATTGCTCACTTGCTGAAAAATTCAGAATCACAAGTACCTTTTGACTTCCATTTTCTCTGATATAGGCATAAATAGCTTTCTCGTTTCCAATAAATACTTTTTTGAAGGAAGTATTAGCCGAAAGCGCAGCGTTTCTTTTTCTGAGATCCAGTAACGTCTTATAGAATTTTTCCCTTTGGAAGTTTTTAAAGACAATTGGATCTTTTTCAAAAAATTCTAAAGCTCTCAAAACGGGCTCTTCCTGTCCGCTGTAAATAAGAGGAATGCTATTTTTCATAGTTTGAGTAAACACCGCAAAAGGCGCGTGAATAACTCCAGGAAAAGTTCCAAAATCGGCATGATTCCAACTGTTTTCATCGTGATTGCTGGTGAAATACATTTGAATCGTATGTTCAGGATATCGAGTCTCATTTTCTTTATTGATACTATCCAATGCAAGTGCGGTCTTTTCGCCTTTGGCCACTTTTTCCATCATTTTGAACATATGCCAAGGATAAACTGCATCGAAGCCACTTTTAGGAAGATAGGTGCTATCTCCTTCGGCAAGCATAAAAACATTCTTCATTTTTTTTAGTTGTGGAATCGACTTGTTCCAGAAAGCAGCAGGGACATTCCAAGCCACATCACATCTAAACCCATCAATATCGGTGTCTTTAACCCAGAATTTCATTGCGGCAATCATACTGTCTTGCATAATTGGATTTTTATAATCTAATTGTCGGGTGTCGGCCCAATCAAAAGCAACTGCCGCTTTGCCAGAGTTGTCTTTTACAAAAAAATCGGGATGCTCCGCAATCCAGCGATGGTCGGCACCAGCGTGATTGGGAACCCAATCTATTAAAACTTTCATTCCCCTGTCGTGAATCGCCTTGACAATATTCTTGAAGTCGTCCATTGTTCCAAATTCAGGATTAATGGTGGTATAATCGGAAACGGCATAATAACTGCCTAAAGTGCCTTTTCTATCCAATTTACTAATGGGATTAATCGGCATAAACCAGATGGTTTCTACTCCCATTGCTTTGAGACGGTCGAGATGTTTGGCGAAGGCATTAAAAGTTCCTTCGGGCGTGTATTGGCGAACATTCACTTCATAAATATTACCTTGCATCATCCAAGCGGGATGCCCATTGATTTGACCCATTTCACCGTTTGATACCTTAGTAGTTCGACAACAAACCAGAGAAAAAGTAAAAACAACTAACAGAATAAGGATATTAATTTTTTTCATAATGAAATAATTAGAGATTATAAAAGGAGTGAATTTCAGTTGGTCTCTTTTAGAATACGTTACTTGATTAGTAAGCTAAAATAAGAAATATTTTTAAATCTCTGAAACTAAAAAATGATTATGTATACAAGAAAATCTATAAGACTTTGATTGAAAACAGAGTTAAGAACAGAAAGAATTTTGAAGTTGATATTCTAGTCAAGCCAAAAAAAGGCAATACATCACAGCAAACTCTTTTCTAATAGTCTAGTCGGAAATCATTCCGAACAATAATTTTGAGCATTGGTTGATGATATACAAAGAAGCAATCGCCATCATTAGATTTAAATTTTTACAAAACGAACCGCTTTTATGGAATCTTAAAGAATATGTTATCTTTATAACCTTCATAACCATTTTAAAATCTAATCAATTGAACAAAAATATATTTTCTTTTTTTATTTTTCTCTTTAGCATTAGCCTTGTTTCTAGTCAAGTAAAAAAAGATACTTTAGCACTTTCAGAAATAATTCTGGAGGCTTCCCCAATCAAAAATGCACTTCAAAATGCAGCTTCGGCTGTCTCTGTTATCACCACAGCCGATATAAATACAACCGATGGAATTATTCTTACTCCCGTTTTGAATAAAATCCCCGGGGTTTTTATGCAGCAGGGCGGTTTAAACACCAATAGAATTACTATTCGAGGTATTGGAGCCCGATCGCAATATGGCACCAATAGAGTAAAAGCCTATTTTAATTCGATTCCGTTGAGTTCAGGAGAGGGAGAAACAGTCATAGAAGATATTGATGTCGCCGCTATTGAAAAAATAGAAATTACTAAAGGCCCCAATTCAACTAGTTTCGGGTCTGGTTTGGGTGGTGTAATTCATTTGTTTGCCAGGGAAACGCCTTTGTTGGAATCTTTTGGTAAAGCAACATCGACTTTTGGTAGCTTTGGTTTGCTTCAGCAGCGACTTTCAGGCGGATACAGCGATTCGAATTCTAATTTATTCTCAAGCTATTCCGATTTGCAAAGTGATGGATACCGTGGCAATAGTTCCTACAAGAGAAAATCATTCAACATACACGGAAATCAAAAAATAGGAAATAAAGGCAATTTGAACTTTTTGGGAATTTTCACTCGCTTAAAAGCCTATATTCCGAGCTCTTTGAATGAAAATGATTATAACAACAATCCAGAAAAGGCAGCTACCACTTGGGCAGCCTCTAAGGGATATGAATCCTATGACAAATTTCTAATAGGTTTGGGATATGACCATCAATTTTCTAAAAACTGGTCTTTGAAATCGAGTCTTTTTTCTAATTTTAAGGATGGATATGAAGCAAGGCCTTTTGATATTTTGGAAGACAAAACCAATTCATTGGGACTTCGTGTGCATCTTAATTATAAAAACCGCTTGCTTTCTTTGCCTTTTGAGTTGAGTTTTGGAACGGAACTCGCAACAGAAAAATACCAGTATGCCCTTTTTAAGAATTTATACTTGTCACAACCGGGTCAGGGAAGCATTCAGGGAGATCAGTTCAGTGCAATTGAACAAAAACGAAATTACAGTATTTATTTTGTGCAAATGGAAGTTTGGCTTTCAAAGAATTTGCATTTAGAAACCGGAATCGCATTAAATTCAACGAATTATGCTGCGGAAGATGTTTTCCAAACCAATTCCGATACTCAAAATAGCGATTATACTTTTGGCAATGTTTGGTCGCCAAGAATTGGGTTTTCCTATAAATTGGGAAAAGGAAAAAACATTTACACCTCAGTTAGCAAAGGATTTTCGGTGCCATCAGTTGCGGAAACTTTGACTCCCGAAGGACAAATCAATACCGATTTGAAACCAGAAACGGGTTGGAATTACGAAATTGGTTTCAAAGGGAATTGGTTCGAAAATAAATTATACACTGAACTTACTTTTTTTAGCACACAAATCGAAAATTTGTTGGTAGCACGCCGTACTGCCGATGACCAATACGTAGGAGTCAATGCGGGTTCGAGTTCACATCCAGGGATTGAGTTCCTTGTGAATTACAAACTAGTCGAGACTTTAGAATTTCAAATCACTCCTTATTTTTCTGCAGCTCTAAATAATTTTAAATTCAAGAATTTTGTCGATGGAGAAGCCGATTATTCAGGCAATGAGCTTACGGGCGTTCCTGATAAACAATGGAGTTTAGGATTGGATGTAAACACCAAAAAAGGGTTTGGTTTAAATATATCGTATCTCACTATTGGGGAAATTCCGATGAATGATTCCAATACGAAATATAGTGATGGGTATTCTTTACTTGACATTAAAACCACCTATTTATTTACCATTCTTAAAGTGCTCAAAACTGAATTGAGTGCTGGAATTAACAATGCTTTAGATGAGAAATATGCTGCCAGTATTTTGCCAAACGCGGTCGGTTTTGGGGCTGTTCCTCCACGGTATTATTACCCAGGCAATCCGGTAAATTATTACGGAGGTTTTTCGGTTTCTTATATTTTCTAATAAGAGAGAATTGTCAATTTAAAACTTCTGCCACTTCCTTTTCGGTGACTTTTTTCTTTTGTTTGTTGCCCCAAGAAGTCATAATATAATTCATTACATCGGCTACTTCTTGATTCGAAAGTCCCATGGGAGGCATATTGTTATTGAACTTTTTTTTATTGACAACAATTTCGCCATTTTGACCAAATTTTACGGCATGAATACTTTGCTTTCTTTTTTTGGTGAGCCAGTCGGAGCCAGCGAGAGGAGGAATGTTTATACCATCGCCTTTGCCATTACCACCATGGCATCGAATGCAAAAATCAGTATAGATTTCTTTTCCAGGTTGCTGAATATTTTGCTCAGCATTTTTAAACTTATTTATTTTTGCGACAAGAGGAGTATTTTTTTTAGAAGTTACTACATCTTCAAATGGAAAGCATCCTAAAAGGACCATTGCAAATCCCCAATACAGTTTGGTTATCAACATAGATTAATTAGGGATTATTTTGAAAATTCCTTTTCCTTCAACTGCGATGTAAATAAAGCCATCTGGACCTTGCGCCACATTTCTTACTCGACCAATGTCTGTAGCAATTTTTTGGCGTTCAATGACTTCTTTTCCTTTCATTTTTACTAGCTCCAGATATTGAAATTTTAGCGAACCTACCAATAAATGTCCTTTCCAATCCGGATAACGGTCGCTGGTAACAAAAGCCATTCCACTCGGAGCGATAGAGGGTAGCCAATAGTAAATCGGATTTTCAACACCCGGTTTTTCGGTTAGTGTGCTTATGGTTGTTCCATCATAATCAATGCCATAAGTAACTATTGCCCAACCATAATTAGCTCCTTTTTTTATGATATTAATTTCATCACCACCCTGAGGGCCATGTTCGTGTGCCCAAATTTCTCCCGTTTCGGGGTGCTTTGCCATTCCTTGCGGATTGCGATTACCAAAAGTATAGATGGCTTCTTTTACACCTGTCTGGCCTACAAAAGGATTGTCTTTTGGAATACTTCCGTCATCATTCAATCGGTATATTTTTCCGCAATCACGTGTAATATCTTGAGGGTTTTCCTTGTTGTTACCGCGCTCTCCTATGGAGAAATACAAAAATCCTTCATTGTCAAAAACAATTCTAGAGCCAAAATGCTGCCCTTTAGTTGAGTTTGGTGTAGCTTTATACAATGACTCTATCTGTGTTAAACTTCCCTCTTGTAATTTTGCTCGAATGAGTTTGGTATTGCCACCATCTCCCTCCCCTTCATCGGAGGCATAAGTCATATAAATCCAACCATTTTTGGCATAATCGGGGTGAAGAACGATGTCCAACAAACCACCTTGGCCTCTGTTATACACTTTGGGCATATTTTTCACTTCGGTTTTTGTGCCATTTTTCACCTGATACAGAATTCCGCTTTTTTCAGTAACCAACATACTTCCATCAGGAAGCCACGCCATTCCCCAAGGTATTTGAATATCCGACACCACATTTTCCAAGGTGTACTTTTTGACTTCTTCTTTAATAGAGATATCGTTTGGTTTCACCTGTGCATCGCAACTTAGGAAAATGACAGAAAAAAACAGCGTAAAGAGAATAGTGATTTTTTTCATAATTAATAATTTTAAGTTCGTTTGAATTTAAATCTTTTTTAAAGTTAGCAAAAGTATACCTAAAGAGATGCATTTTATTAAATTATTAACGTATGGTTTTAAGGAGTTGCAATTTTCAAAAGGGGCATTTCTTAGGTCTTTATACATTGTAGCCCGTCGGGAATCGAACCCGAATCAAAAGTTTAGGAAACTCCCATTCTATCCGTTGAACTACAGGGCTGAAAAAAATTGAAGATTGCTAAAGCTCATTATTTCCAATAGCTATCGAAACAAGCATTGGACTCGAACTCATTAAAATATTTTTAATTTGATGATACTATAAATACAAATTTATAGTTTTTTTAGTGGCTCACCCATCTGAAATCAAAAATCGTTAGCCAACAATCTTAAATAATTTCAAAACTTCCCAAAAACAAAATAGCCTTTACATTGCTGAAAAGGCTTTATGAAGCTCCCTCTATTGGATAAAGTTGCAAATTTGATGTGATGATAATTTACTTAACTATTAAAAAAAACAAGCAGATAGCTCTTTATTTTAATCAGATTTTTACAATATTATTATTTTTCAAGATTAACTAGTCAGTGAATAAAATTTGAAATTAATGTTATAAAAAAACACTTTTTAATAAAAGTTATTATATTATAATCTTTTTATATAATTAACTATGTTTGTATTAAATATGAATTTTTATTAATTAATAATGAGATATTTATTTATTTTATCAACTCTTTTATTGGTATCATGCCACAAAGATTCAAATAAGAACCTCGATTTGAACGATTTAAATTGGATCGATTTGACCCACAGTTTTGACAGTACAACTTTGTATTGGCCTAATAACAAAACTAAATTCATTCACCATTCTGATGCAGAAGGAGTTACACCGCTAGGATATTATTATTCCTCCTATTCCATTTGTGCCCCGGAGCATGGTGGAACTCATTTGGATGCGCCAATTCATTTTGCGAAAGACAAATACACTGTTGAACAATTACCTTTAACAAGTTTAACCGGAAATGCAGTGGTTATTGATGTATCGAAAAACGCATTGGCAAACCGAGATTATCAAATAGCAATAGCTGACATTAAATCGTGGGAAATGGAAAATGGAAAAATTGAAAAGAATACCATTATTTTATTTAAAACCGGATATGGAAAATACTATCCCAATCGGGGCGATTATTTCGGAACTCCGAAAACTGGAATTGAAGCTATTCCCGAATTACATTTTCCAGGAATAGACCCCAAAACTACTTCATGGCTGATCAAAGAAAGAGAGGTTAAAGCAATAGGTTTAGACACCCCTAGTTTAGATTACGGTCAATCTAAAGATTTTAAAACACATCAAATTTTAATGGGAAGCAATAAACCTGGTTTTGAAAATTTAGCTAATCTGGACAAACTTCCGGCTACCAACATTTATGTGGTAGCATTACCCATGAAAATAGGTAAAGGAAGCGGCGCACCGTTAAGAATAATTGCTGGTGTTTCTAATTAATTTATTTAACTATGAGTCTTTGCCATACTGGCTTAAAAATCTGAATGATAATATTTCCAGTTCATGAGTAAAATTAAAAAGGATATCGAATACAGTACCAGAAATCTGGCAAACCTGCATAAAGATGCTGCTGTTCCTTCTATACCTCGCCGCGATTTCTTGACACAATTAGCATTATTAAGCACCTCTATGTTCCTCTTAAGAGCTAATGTTTTTGCTTCACAAAACGAGTCTTCCCATGCCTTAATCGACATTAAAATACCACTGAAAAATGAGGATATTTTTGCCTACATACAGAGAGAAATAGGAAGGTTCGATATAAAACTATATAAAAAATTGATTGGTGCTGCTAATGAATTTAAAGAAGGCGATGCGCTATTGGGTTTAGCCGCTTTTGATGAATCGGCAAGACAAACAGCAAGAACACTTATAGCCAACACCAAGCTTTCGGCGGTTATTGAACAACCGCTTTTTAAAGATGCTTTATACGACTTGATTCAAAACACTACTTTTTTTGATGCACAGGTAATACAAATGACCTTTTTAGAGTTAAAAAATTTCTTGCTCGAGTCGGATGAAGAAGATATTAAGCGGATTATGCCTTCACTTACAAGTGATGTTATCGCTTTGGTAGTAAAACTGATGTCAAACGATGAACTAATAAGTGTTAGCGGTAAAGTATTCAATCAATTACCCAATAGCAATATTGGTGAAAAAGGGTATTTGAGTGCGAGAGTACAACCAAATTCTCCAACCGATAATGTCGAAGATATTATTTGGCAGGTATTTGATGCTTGGTCATATGGTGTGGGAGATTTAGTACTCGGAACTAATCCGGTTTCAAGTGATCCTGTTATGGTGGCACGAATTGAAGCGGCTTTGCATGATGTATTAGTCACCTTTGGCTTGGAAGAAACGATGCCTAATTGTGTGCTTTCCCATATTGATATACAAGCCAGTGTCGAAAATATACAGCCGAATACCACAGGGATTTGGTTTCAAAGCATAGCGAGTACGGTTGCCGCCAACCAAACGTTTGATGTCACAATCGAAAAAATGCAAGCCTATGCCGATAACAGGAGAGATAAGCTATTTGGTCTCTATGCCGAAACAGGCCAAGGAGCCGATGCTACAAACGGCCATGGCGAGGGATTCGATATGGTGGTTCATGAGGCAAGAAAATATGGTTTCTTAAGAGCTTTAAAACATCGCATCTATTCCAATAAAGTAAGCAATAATGAGCCTTGGGTATTTCTCAATGATGTAGCAGGTTTTATAGGGCCCGAAGTATTTCGTACCAAAGAACAACTCGTCCGTTGTTGCTTAGAAGACCTTGTAATGGGAAAACTTCATGGACTTACCATTGGTCTTGACATCTGCACTACACTGCACATGGATGTCACGCTAGATGACTTGGATTGGTGTATTGATCAAATCATGCCTGCTAATCCTGCATATTTAATGGCTCTACCTACTAAAAATGACCCAATGCTCAGTTACCTTACCACTTCTTTTGCCGATCATGTTAGAATACGGGAACAATTCGGCTACAAAGTAAATAATAAGATGTGGGAGTTCTTTAAACGTATAGGCGTTATAGGGAATGATAATAAACCAACAACTCTTTTTGGCCAACCCAATCAAGTATATTTACGCTATTGTAAAGCTAAAGGCGACTTGCGTAACGATACAGAAATTTTATCAGAAGGTAAAGCAGCAATCGAACGCATCCGTAAAAGAGGAGTCCCTATCGCTGAAGGATATGGAGAAAAGCCATGGATGCTTCAACCAGCATTAGAACATGAAATACTGGAACTATATAAAGATGCGAAGTATTGCTTGTGGACTGAATGGGAACCTTCCTATCTGCATACTATACAAAACGCTATAGTAGTATCATCTATGTCGGTTAACAGAATTGATTATGTCTATCATCCAACCAGTGGTGAGCGCCTTTCTCCGGATGCTTTGCATAAAATTGAAACCTTCAGCAAAAAACTGAAAAACAGCACGCCCGATGTTCAAATTATTATATCTGATGGTCTGAATACCAAATCTCTTATGGACGAAGGGCATCTCGACAAATTTCTTCCTTCTCTTTACAAGCATTTAACAATGCGAAATTTAACCGTTACAGAAACGCCAATTGTGATTCGTAATGGTCGAGTTCGTGCAGGCTATGAGATTGGGGAGCATCTTTTTGGAAAAGACACAAAGCGCAAACATTGTATACTTCATATTATAGGCGAAAGACCGGGAACCATACACCGTAACTTTTCGGTCTATATTACTGTCGCATCAGCTTCAATTTGGAACTATCGCGGTAAAGTTGATCACGACATTACACGAGTCATTTCGGGCATCAGTGACACAGCTTATTTACCGGAAGAAGCTGTTATAGAGGTTGGTTCTATTGTGATGGAACTGATGAATAAAAAATAAAACAGGTATCTAAAAGCGACCTTAAAACAGCATTAAATAGTATAAAAGCAACGCATAAATTATGGTAAAATCGAATCAATCACAACGTAAATCAATTTGTATAATTATTCTAACTTTAAGTACCACTATGGGTTTAAAAAGCTGCAAAACCATTGACCAATCGCTTACATTAAATGTTCAAAAAGACAAATTGGAAATACTTCAACAAATTCCTGCATCTCAAAAAGGGAGAGAGAAAAGCGCTTTGTATTTGCCTCCTCGAAGAATAAGTGAAAAAGAATTTAATTCTCCTGACTTAAATGAACTTATTGACAGCATGTATAATATGATGATAAAAAAATCAGGTGTTGGTATTGCAGCAAATCAACTGGGTAAAAGATTACAAGTATTTATTATTGAGGCAAAATCGGACAATCCACGTTACAAGATTTTAGGTCCCGTACAAAAACAAATATTTATCAATCCCATTATTACTAAAGCATCCTCAAGTAAGAAGAATTTTTGGCACGGCTGTTTAAGTGCTGACGGGGCTAAAAGAGGTAATGTAGCAACTTATGAATGGATAGAATATCAATGTCAAAACGAAAAGGGAAATATTATAACAGGTAGACTAGAGGGATTTGCCGCTGTAATTTTTCAACACGAATTTAGACATTTAATGAACGGAACATACCTTGATGTGGCCAAACATTTTTTATCAAAAACAGAATTGGATCTCGAGATTGAAATGAAAAAAACACCATTTTTTGAAACGGCGGCGGATACTTTACCTCTTTTAATCAATGGCTATATAGTTGGAGAAACACTTGAAAAACACCACTCAAAAAGATTAAAAAATAACTAAAAAACTTTGCTTGAAAATACTAACTTTTCCAATCAATACTCTTGAAATAGAATTTTATACCGATTGATAAAACAAAAAAGCCTTTACATTGCTGTAAAGGCTTTATGAAGCTCCCCCTCTTGGGCTCGAACCAAGGACCCTCTGATTAACAGTCAGATGCTCTAACCAACTGAGCTAAGGAGGAAACTGTATATTTTTAAATCTATAAGGAACGTTTTCTAATGCTTGCTGATGTTTGTGTCTCATCGTTTAAGCGGTGGCAAAGATAGTGCTAAAATTGATTTTTGCAAGCAAAATTTTAAAAAATTTTAAAAAATTTTACTTCCCTACAATGGCTTTATAAATGTCGTTTCCGTTGGCAAACAACAACAAAGTTATAAGTAGAAAGAAACCAACCATTTGTGCGTTTTCTAGGAACTTGTCACTTGGTTTTTTACCACTAACCATTTCATATAATAAAAAGATGACATGACCACCATCAAGAGCAGGAATAGGCAATAAATTCATTACTCCAAGCATAATTGATAGTAAAGCCGTAATTGACCAAAATACTTCCCAACTCCAAGAATCTGGAAAAATATTATAAATAGCAGCAAATCCACCAACCCCTTTATAAGCACCAGTGCTTGGATTGAAAATCATTTTTAGTTGTTTTCCGTAATTGACCAATTGTTCTTTTCCTTGTTCAATTCCAACCGGAATAGATTCTACAAAACTGTACGTTTCTTTGCTCACTTTGTATAAACCTAATTTTTCGATATTGCTGTAGGGTAATTTTGCAGCATAAGAAATTCCAAGTTTAGCACTATCGTTTATGACAAGGTTTACGGGAACTTCGATATTATCTCTTTTTACAATTGCAGGTACCGTTTTTCCTTTTAATCCATCTAATGCAGCAATAGCTTCGTCAGCAAAAACTATGGTTTTTTTATTTAAACTGATTAAAATGTCTTTTTCTTTTAAGTTGCTTTTATTTGGAGAATCACTTGAAACTTCAGAAACAATAAAAGGCAATCTTAAGGATGCAATACCTATTTTTCTGCCATCCATCAATTTCGCAATAAAATCAACAGGCAACTTTATGGTCTGTACTTTTCCTGCTCTTTCAAGAGTAACTTCTTTACCTAAAAGAATTTCTCCGTTGATATCATCAAATCTTTCAACAGGTTTTCCGTCAACAGCGATGATTTTATCACCTGTTTTTAAACCAATTTTTTCAATAACTGGATTGGTAATCCAAATTCCATTTTTCGCTTCAGAGTTGGCAATATATTGTTCACCATAAAAAAATGTCATTCCAATATAAATGATGAAAGCCAAAATGAAATTGACGGTAACTCCGCCCAACATAATAATCAATCGTTGCCAAGCTGGTTTAGAACGAAATTCCCAAGGTTGAGGTGGCAAAGCCATTTGTTCTTTGTCCATACTTTCGTCAATCATTCCTGATATTTTCACATAGCCACCAAGAGGCAACCAGCCAATTCCATATTCGGTTTCGCCAATTTTCTTTTTAAACAAAGAATATTTTACGTCAAAAAATAAATAGAATTTTTCTACTCGAGTTTTAAATAATTTGGCAGGAATAAAATGCCCTAATTCGTGAAGTATAATCAGTAATGATAAGCTCAATAAAAATTGAGAAAGCTTGATAACTATTTCCATTTCTTGTTTTTAAATTCTGTATTGCGCACAAAAGTAAGGTTTTCTATTATAGTTCCAAAGATTTCCTTTTGGGCAAGACGATAATTATTTGTTAATAAATGCGCTATTCCCTTTTAATCTTCGCTGCTTCTCCCTTAACTTTACTTTTTGAAACTCGCTTATTGAGTTGATGTTTCCCTTTTTCTAATTAAAAATCGTTTTATGGCATCCAAATTATTTTCTCCCATTCAAATAAAAAGCCTCACTTTCAAAAATAGAATCACGATTTCACCAATGTGTCAATATTCATCCACAGATGGTTTTGCAAACGATTGGCATCTTGTTCATTTAGGAAGTCGAGCCAGTGGTGGTGCCGCCTTAATCATTCAGGAAGCGACTGCAGTTTGTCCCGAAGGACGAATTTCTCCTGCTGATTTGGGAATCTGGAAAGACGAACATATCGAAAAATTGAAATCCATCAACCAGTTCATCATTTCACAAAATTCAATTCCAGGAATACAATTGGCACACGCTGGAAGAAAAGCAAGCGTTTCAGAACCTTGGAATGGAAACAAAAAATTAGATTTCGCTCAAGGCGGATGGCAAACCGTTAGCTCAAGCGCCCAACCCTATCACGAAAACGAACCCTTTCTGCCAGTTGCTTTAGACAAAATTGGAATTCAAAAAGTAATTTCCGATTTCAAATCGGCAACCAAAAGAGCCGTTGAAGCGGGTTTTCAAGTTCTTGAAATTCATGGAGCACACGGTTACTTACTACATCAATTTTTGTCGCCTTTAACGAATAATAGAACGGACGAATACGGCGGAAGTTTCGAAAACAGGATTCGATTTACACTTGAAATTCTCGAAGCGGTACAATCAGAATGGCCAGAAAATTTGCCTTTGTTTGTTAGAATATCAGCTACAGATTGGGCTGAAGGAGGTTGGGATATTGAGGAATCCGTACAACTTTCGAAAATTCTGAAAGAAAAAGGCGTAGATTTAATAGACGTTTCTTCGGGCGGATTGGTATCTCATCAACAAATTGCAATTGGACCCGGTTATCAAGTTTCATTTGCAGAAAAAATCAAGAAAGAAACAGAAATTTTGACAAGCGCAGTAGGCTTAATCACTACTTCTTCTCAAGCAGAAGCAATTGTTTCTGATGGAAAAGCCGATTTGGTTATGTTTGCCAGAGAATCTTTGAGAAACCCTAATTTGGCTTTGGATTTTGCCAAAGAACTCGGTACGGATATTTCGTGGCCAAAACAATACGAAAGAGCAAAAAAATAAACACGAATAATTCTTAAATGACCTTATATGCCTTATATGGTAAGACTTTGAAACATATAAGGCATACAAGTTCAATGTTAAAATAGTTAGATTTTAAAATAAACAAAATGCAAAAAATAAAAACAGCACTCTTATCTTACGGAATGTCGGGAAAAGTTTTTCACGCTCCATTTCTAGAACTTCACCCTGGTTTTGAACTTCTTGGTTCTTGGGAAAGAAGCAAAAAATTAATTCAAGAAGATTATCCCGAAGTTAAAAGTTATCCAAATTTCGAATCTATTTTGGAAGACAAATCGATTGATTTGGTTGTGGTGAACACTCCTATCGACACTCATTTTGAATACACCAAAAAAGTATTACTCGCCGGAAAACACGCCATTGTCGAAAAAGCATTTACCGCAACATTAGCCGAAGCGCAGGAATTGGCAGCTTTGACCAGAGAAAAAGGTTTAAAATTGTCTGTTTTCCAAAATCGAAGATGGGACAGCGAACTCAAAACCGTCAAAAAAGTGCTAGACGCAAATTTGTTGGGCGAAATTGTCGAAGCTGAGTTTCACTTTGACCGCTACAACCCCGTTTTGAGTCCAAAAGTACACAAGGAAACCGTCAATTCTGGTTCTGGAATTGTGAAGGATTTGGGACCGCACATTATTGATCAAGCCTTGTATTTGTTTGGTTTGCCCAATGCCGTTTTCGCCGATATTCGAATCACGAGAAAGAACTCTTTAGTCGATGATTATTTGGATATTTTGCTTTATTATTCGGATAGAAGAGTGCGTTTGAAAGCCGGATTTTTTGTCCGAGAGCCCAATCCATCCTATGTAGTTCACGGTAAAAAAGGTTCGTTTTTAAAATCGCGTGGCGATGTGCAAGAAGATGAGTTGAAACTAGGTAAAAAACCCAATTTGACCAGTTGGGGAACCGAAAAAGAAGGGCAAGAAGGTCTTTTGCACACCGAAATAGATGGTAAAATTATCAAAGAAAAAGTGCCAACACTTCAGGGTAATTATTACGACTTTTTTGATGGTGTTTATCAGTCAATTGTTAATGGAAAACAAGAACCCGTTACGGCCCAAGATGGCGTAAATGTGATGCGAATTATTGACGCTGCTTTTCAAAGTAACGACGAAAAGAAAGTTATCGATTTATAAACAATAACGTTGTATTGTTCGGTTTATAAAGGAAATAGCCAATAGAAACAGATTGATTTTGTATTTTTGCAGATTCAATTCTAAAAAAGAAACGATTTGCAGTATTTTAATTTTATTGGAGCTTACAAAGCAAAAGGGAAATACAAAAAAACCTATCGTGATGCCAAACAATCGTATTTGAATCGAATTCGTTGGGGCGTTTCTATGTTCTATTTTGGAATGGGTTTGTGTTTTTCGAGTTGGGCAAGCCGAATTCCAACCATCAAAGCTGCTTTGCAATTAAGCGATGGTGAATTAGGTACGATTCTTTTTGCCTTACCAGTTGGACAGTTGACAATGATGTTTTTTTCGGGTAAACTCGTTACCCGTTTTGGCAGTGAACGCACACTTCCTTTCGCCATTTTGATGTATGCTTTTAGTTTAACCAATATCGGTTTGGCAGAAAACGCTTGGCAATTGGCACTCGGATTGGTTTCTTTTGGAATCTTTGGCAATTTGACCAATATTTCCGTAAATACCCAAGGCGTTTATACTGAAGGAATTTTTAGAAGAACTATTATGTCCTCTTTTCACGGAATGTGGAGTTTGGCAGGATTTACAGGAGCTTTAGTCGGTTTGGGAATGCTAGCTCTAAAAATCACGACTTATATGCACTTCGTAATTGTAGCTTTTGTAGTAGTCGTATTGGTAGCCTTCAATTTCAAATATTTAATAAAAGCCAAAGAAAAAGTTCGCCCTGCCAAGAAAAAAATATTTAGCAAACCCGATAAATCCTTGGTTTTGTTGGGCGTAATTGGTTTTTGCAGTATGGCCAGCGAAGGAATTATGTTCGACTGGAGTGGCGTTTATTTCAAAGACATTGTCAAAGCTCCTGGGCCATTAATTGTTGTGGGTTATACCTCTTTTATGATTATGATGGCGAGTGGGCGGTTTTTTGGAGGTTATCTAATCGATAAATTTGGACGAAAAACAGTGATGCAAATTAGCGGTGTAATGATTTCCTCAGGCCTATACATTGCGGTATTTCTTCCGTATATTATTCCGTGTACCCTTGCTTTTATGGTGGTAGGTTTGGGCGTTTCAACCGTTATTCCAACACTTTATAGCATTGCAGGAAAACACCCAACGATTCCAACCGGCGAAGCATTGACAGCCGTTTCGAGCGTGAGTTTCTTAGGGTTTTTGATGGGACCACCCGTCATTGGTCATATTTCCGAATTATTTGGATTGCAATTTTCATTCGCTTTCATCGGAATGTTCGGAATTTTGATCGCCTTCTTGGTCAAAAGAGTGAAGGCAATGGAATAGATTTCATTGCAATGTCCGTAAGTCCCTCGTAAATCATTAAATTTGTGGCTTATTAAAAGATATGTTAGAAAAAGAAGTAATAAATTTTGAAAAAACGGCCATTGTTGGCATCGTTACCCAAAACCAAAGCGAGGATAAACTCAACGAATATCTAGACGAATTGGAGTTTTTGACCTTTACCGCTGGCGGTGAAGTGATCAAACGTTTTTGGCAAAAAATGGACAAACCCAATCCAAAAACATTTTTGGGAACCGGAAAAATAGACGAAATCAATCTTTTTGTAAAAGAAAATGATATTTCGACCTTGGTATTTGATGATGAATTAACGCCTTCTCAACAAAAAAATATTTCCAAAATCATAGATTGCAAAATCCTAGATAGAACCAATCTTATCCTGGATATTTTTGCGCAAAGAGCCGAAACTTCTTATGCTAGAACCCAAGTAGAATTGGCACAATGCATCTATTTGTTGCCAAGATTATCTGGTTTGTGGACGCACTTAGAACGTCAAAAAGGGGGAATCGGGATGCGCGGACCGGGAGAAACCGAGATTGAAACCGATAGACGTATTGTTCGTGACCGCATTTCGTTGTTGAAAGAAAAAATCAAAGCCATTGACAAACAAATGGGAACCCAAAGAAGCAATCGTGGTGCTATGGTTCGAGTAGCTTTAGTAGGTTATACCAATGTTGGAAAATCGACTTTGATGAATGCTATTGGTAAAAGCGATGTTTTTGTAGAGAACAAACTTTTTGCAACATTAGACACAACAGTTCGAAAAGTGGTGATTAAGAATTTACCTTTCCTGCTTTCGGACACCGTAGGTTTCATTCGAAAACTGCCTACACAGTTAGTAGATTCTTTCAAAAGTACACTGGATGAAGTTCGCGAAGCTGATTTGTTGTTGCACGTTGTCGATATTTCGCATCCTGATTTTGAAGATCATATCGAGTCGGTAAATCAAACGTTGTCGGACATCAAGGCAAAAGACAAACCCATCCTGATGGTTTTCAACAAGATTGATGCCTATAAACATTTGACTATTGACGAAGATGATTTGATGACTGAAAAAACGCCAAGACATTATACGCTTGAGGAATGGAAAACTACTTGGATGCATCGTGTGGGCGAAGAAAACGCTTTGTTTATTTCGGCCGCCAATAAAGAAAATTTTGAGGAATTCCGAGAACGAGTTTATGAAGCTGTGAGACAAATTCACATCACGCGTTTTCCTTATAACAAGTTTTTGTATCCTGATTACAAAGATGCTACTGAGAAAGAAGAATAAAAAAATGCCTTTTGATTCAATTTTCAAAAGGCATTTTTTTCATAAAATCAAAAAAATATCATTCCCTTTTCCGCAAAATCTCCTACTTTAAGGTAATGATTTTCGGTTTTTAACCGACGTTATAATTAATTTTTAGTCAATCATTGACTGAAAAATACATTCACAAAGTTGGAGACCTTCCGAAGCTAAACTAAGTTTACAACTCTCCAACCTCATTAATTTGGTCTAAAATATTCGTTTGATTGGGTGAAATATAATTTTTTACTTCAATCACATTTTCTTTTCTGAATAATAAATCTAAAGCGTTGTATAATTTTAATAATACATCTCTATCTTCTTTCTGCATCTCGACCGCAGTATTAAAATCAAATACATAATTATTAGAATTACGAACTTCTACTTTAATCGTTTTAGGCGTGATTTTAAATTTAACTACATCCATAAATTTTATATTATATTATTCTTGACCCAATAGCTCTATCAACTCCAAACACCTTCTGGTAGTTTTGGCATTGTCAAAAGTCAATAAAAGCCTCAATCCAGCAGGTGTTTGTTTTTCTTTCATCACGCAAATATTGCTGTTTTTTTGCACAAACTGAATCACTTTATGAAAACGATTCGAAGTATAATAATCCGATTGCTGATCCGATACAAAATAGCCAATCATCTTGCCTTTTTTCATCACCAGTTTTTCGATTCCTACTTTGGAAGCAATCCATTTGATGCGAATACTGTTCATCAAAGCATTGGCTCTTGGCGGCATTGGACCAAAACGGTCAATCAGTTTATTTTGGAAAACAACCAACTCTTCTTCATTTTTCACATCGCCCAATTCGTTGTACAAACTCAAACGTTCGGTGACATTATTGATGTATTCGTCTGAAAACAACAACTCAAAATCGGTGTCTATTTGAAGGTCTTTTACATATTCTTTTTCGACTCCGCTATCTTCGTTTTCATACAATTCTTTGAATTCGTTTTCCTTCAGTTCTTCGATGGCTTCGTTCATAATTTTTTGATAGGTGTCAAAACCAATTTCGTTGATGAAACCGCTTTGTTCGCCACCCAATAAATCTCCCGCACCACGAATTTCCAAATCTTTCATCGCAATATTGAAACCGCTTCCCAATTCCGAAAATTGTTCCAAAGCCTGAATGCGTTTTCGAGCATCATCGGTCATTGCAGAATAAGGCGGACAAATGAAATAACAAAACGCTTTTTTGTTGCTTCGCCCCACACGTCCCCGCATTTGATGCAAATCAGAAAGTCCAAAATTATTGGCATTATTGATGAAAATCGTATTCGCATTAGGAACATCCAAACCACTTTCGATAATGGTGGTGGCTACCAAAACATCGAATTCGCCGTTCATAAACGCTAACATTAATTCTTCGAGTTTCTTGCCATCCATTTGCCCGTGACCAATGCCAACTCTAGCATCAGGAACCAAACGCTGAATCATTCCGGCCACTTCCTTGATGTTTTCAATTCGGTTATTGATGAAGAAAACTTGTCCGTTACGCTGAATTTCATACGAAATCGCATCCCGAATCAGCTCTTCGCTAAAACCAACCACATTGGTTTCTATTGGATAACGATTGGGCGGAGGAGTTGTAATTACGGACAAATCGCGTGCCGCCATCAGCGAAAACTGCAAAGTTCTCGGAATTGGCGTTGCCGTCAATGTCAAAGTATCAATATTGGCGGCGATGGTTTTGAGTTTGTCTTTTACGTTGACTCCAAATTTTTGTTCCTCGTCCACAATCAACAATCCAAGGTCCTTGAAAATTACATTTTTGTTGACCAATTGATGCGTTCCAATGACAATATCGAGTTTTCCTTCGGCTAATTGTTGGAGAGTTTCTGCTTTCTGTTTGGCAGTTCTGAAACGGTTCAAATAACCAACAGAAACTGGCATATCTTTCAATCTTTCGCTAAAAGTGCGGTAATGCTGATAGGCCAAAACGGTTGTAGGAACCAAAACGGCAACTTGTTTGGAATTGTCCACGGCTTTAAAAGCAGCACGAATCGCAACTTCTGTTTTTCCGAAACCAACGTCGCCACAAACCAAGCGATCCATCGGGCGGTCGCTTTCCATATCGGCTTTGACTTCTGCAGTCGATTTGGTTTGGTCGGGCGTATCTTCATAGATGAAGGAACTTTCCAATTCGTTTTGCAAATAACTGTCGGGCGCAAACTGGAATCCTTTTTCCAGTCGGCGTTTGGCGTACAATTGGATTAGGTTGAATGCAATATGTTTGACTCTCGCCTTGGTTTTCTGCTTGAGCAATTTCCAGGCATTGGAACCTAATTTATAAATTTTTGGAGGCGTTCCGTCTTTTCCGTTGTATTTTGAAATTTTGTACAACGAATGAATACTCACATAAACAATATCATTATCAGCATAAACGAGCTTAATCGCTTCCTGGGTTTTGCCTTCGACCTGAATTTTTTGCAAACCTCCAAATTTCCCAATTCCGTGATCGATATGCGTTACATAATCACCAACCGTCAAAGTCGTGAGTTCCTTTAAAGTGATATTTTGCTTCTTCGAAACAGCATTTTTGATGTTGAATTTATGATACCGCTCAAAAATTTGGTGATCGGTATAACAGGCTAATTGATTTTCCTCATCGATAAAACCTTGATAGATTGGCAGTACAATGGTGTTGTATTGTTTGCGAATATTCTCGGAGTTTTCTTCATCCAAAGTTTCAAAGATGTCGTGAAAACGTTTCGCCTGATTTTCATTGGAACAAAACAAATAATTTTTGTAACCATTGAAATGATTGTCGTTCAGGTTATTCAACAACAAATCGAATTGTTTGTTGAAAGACGGCTGTGGTTTGATATGAAAATCAAATGTGGTTTTTGTTCTATAAGTTGTTTTAGAACTCAATTCTACAATCGAAAAATCGAGACTTTTTTTGATGAAGGCCTCCTGATTCAAGAACAATTGATTGGGCGCTACGTGATTTACGGTCGCTTTTAGATTGTCGAAAATTTCAGTCGCTTTTGCAAAAAGTCTATCGAGTTTGGTAAACAAACCTTCAGCATCTTGGATAAACAAAACCGTTTGATTGTTGATGTATTCCAAAAAACTTTCGCGGTTTTCCTGAAAGAATTTGTTCTCGACATTGGGAATAATCGTTATTTTCTTTTGCTTTTCGATAGACAGCTGCGTCTCTACATCAAAACTTCGAATGCTATCGACTTCGTTGCCAAAAAACTCAATTCGATACGGATTATCATTTGAAAATGAAAACACATCGACAATTCCTCCACGAACCGAAAACTCGCCTGGTTCTGTAATAAAATCAACTCTTTTGAATTCATATTCAAACAACACTTCATTGATAAAATCAATCGAAACCTGATCGCCGACAGCGACTTTCAAAGTGTTTTTGTCTAGCTCTTTTCGGGTTACAACTTTCTCAAAAAGCGCTTCGGGATAAGTAACAATAATAGCTGGCTTTTTGCGAGAATTAATACGGTTCAAGACTTCGGCACGCAATAAAACATTGGCATTATCGGTGTCTTCAATTTGATACGGACGACGATAGGAACCTGGATAAAAAAGTACGTCTTCTTCGCCAATCATTTGCTCTAAATCGTTCAGATAATAGGCGGCTTCTTCCTTGTCATTCAGGATCAATAAAAACGGCTTTTCTGCTTTTTTAAAAAGCGATTGCACCACAAACGAAAGTGACGAACCTATTAATCCATTCAGCTGGATTTTTTGTTCGGCTTGTTGCAAACTATCGACAATTTGCTTGACTTTTGGCGAATTGTCGTAAATTGAATATAGATTTTTTTTACTCAACTCGAGGCGTATTTGGGTCAAACTGTGGTGAATTTGGAATGGCTCTTGCGGTGTCCTTAATCATTTGCAATAACTCAGACTCTCCTTCTTCGAGCGGAATTTTGCTTTTTTGTGAAATTTTATCCATTTGGTTTTGCAAAGCCACTAATTGGGTATTGATTTCAGGAATTAAAGCAATCACTTTTTGTTCGGGAATGTCAGTCAAATGGATGTATAAATCTAGCATTCGCACCTTGGTAATTAAGATGGCAATGCGACTTTTCATCTGGGGATTGTTATATTCTACAGGAGTAAAATCATTCAATGCCATTGCTTTTTTAGAAAGTTCAGCTGCTTTTTTCTGGAAAGCACCGATGGTTTTCTTCGGCTTTTGGTCTAATTCTTCCAAAAACGAACGCCATTCTTTCCAAGTATTGGTGTTAATTTGGGCAGTAGTATTAATAGACTTAGCATTAAAAATCCAATTTTTTTCAATAATCGAAAAAATTAATTCTTTCTTTTTGATGTCTTTTAGGGATTCTACTTGACGTTTTTCGTCCTCATTTTTACAAGAAAATAAGGCAAAAATGAATAAAAAGAGAACTATATACTTTAATTTCATTAGATACAATTTGAGTCGCAAAGTTACGAAGTAAATTTACAAATATGCATTCGAACATTTACAATAACAATCTAATATCTTTGATTCCTGTTTCTTGCATTTACAGAATATAAATTAAGAAATTATACAAGATTAATAAGGCTAATTTTCAAAAAATCATGCTTTTTATTAGAAATTTTGATGTTCAATAAAACAGTATATTTGTATAAGAAAAACCAACCAGATGAATCCTAAAATACTGATTATAGGTGCTTGCGGGCAAATTGGAACCGAGTTAACACATCGACTTCGGGAATTATATGGAATTGAAAATGTGGTCGCATCAGATATTCGAAAATTGAATAATGATATTGTGAACTCTGGAATTTTTGAAGTAATCAATGCTCTTGATTTTAATCAAATTGAGCATTTGGTTGAGGTGCATCACATTACTGATATTTATTTGATGGCAGCATTATTATCGGCAACAGCCGAAAAAAACCCTGCTTTTGCTTGGGATTTGAATATGAATTCATTGTTTCATGTTTTGAATTTGGCCAAAGCCAAAAAAATAAAAAAAGTATTCTGGCCATCGAGTATTGCTGTTTTTGGACCAACGACGCCAAGAGAAAACACACCACAATACACCATTATGGAACCTTCGACCGTTTACGGAATTAGCAAACAATCTGGCGAAAGATGGTGCGAATATTATCATACTCATTTTGGAGTTGATGTTCGAAGTGTGCGTTATCCGGGTTTAATCAGTTGGTCAACTCCTCCTGGTGGCGGAACCACAGATTATGCGGTGGATATTTATCACAAAGCTTTGAGTGATGGAAAATATGAGTGTTTTTTGTCTTCAGAAACCAAAATGCCCATGATGTATATAGACGATGCTATTGATGCCACCATCAGAATTATGCAAGCTCCAGCCGAAGATATTAAGATTCGTTCTTCTTATAATTTGGCGGCCATGAGTTTTACTCCAACTGAAATTGCGGCTGAAATAAAAAAACATATTCCTGATTTTACCATTTCGTATGAGCCTGATTTTCGTCAAATAATTGCTGATAGTTGGCCAGCTAGTATTGATGATTCTCGAGCTAGAGCAGACTGGAACTGGCATCACGAATTTGATTTAGAAAGTATGACCGTCGATATGTTAGAACATTTAAAGCAGATTGATTATCACTAAAAAATAACTTCCTTGATTTTTCTGCGGATGGTAGCTTTATAATCTTTAGGATAGGTTCTTTCTCCCATAAAAACTTCGGTCATTGCATTGGCCAAAAGTTGACCGTATTTTTTGAGAAAAAGGTTGCGTAAGGCTCTTTTCTCGTAGAAAAATTTAGATAAAACAACCCCAGTTCGAATCTCGGGCAAAATGCTGTTTTCCAATTTTTCGTGATACAATTTCGATGCTAAAACCCCGTCTAGTTTACTTTCAATAATGGATTGTGCCGCCAAAACGCCGCTTAAAATAGCATTCGAAATTCCTTCGGCAACGATTGGATCGGCAAATCCAGCAGCATCGCCAATTAAAAACACATTCTTTTGAACAAAAGTATCGGTTCTTGGAGAAACAGGAATTACAAATCCGTGAGCTTCTTCATTTATAATTTCGGTGATACCAAGGGTTTTTAGATAGTCGGCATAGTATTTTTTTAAATCTATTTTCTGCTTGGTTTTAACAAAAACTCCAACACCAATGGATAAATGATTTTTTTTGGGAAAACACCAGCCGTAGCCCAAAGGAATGGCATCAACATCGAAACGAACATTTTTTGATAATCGTTCAAAATCGGCAGCAGGAACTTCTACTTCATATTCTAAAGCTGGAATAATATTTCGGGTTTCTTGCCATCCTGTTATTTTGGCAACAGGACTTAAGGCTCCGTCTCCAGCGATGATAAATTTTGCCTGTACATCGCCTTCACTCGTATGAATGGTTTGAATTTCGCCAAACGAAATGTCTAAAACTTTATGGTTTTGAAGAAGAGTAACGCCGTTTTCTTTTGCTTTTTCGACTATCAAATGGTCGAAAGCATCGCGCATAATCATACTTACAATTGGCTGGTCTCTGTTGGTGGTAAATTTTAAGTCGGTTTTGGCAAAATAAGTATCTACTTCAAAGAATTCTTTTTCTACTACCGAAGAAATATCAAAAGGCATATTTTTTCTACCACGAAATACCAATCCGCCACCGCAAGTTTTATATCTGGGTAAAATTTCCTTTTCAATTATCACGGTCGAAATGCCACTTTTGGCTAATTCGAACGCTGCCGAAGCTCCAGAAGGACCACTCCCAATTATGGCTACATCAAATGATTTCATTCGTTTTTTTTTCAAAACTAAAGGAATAGTTGTGAAAAACAAATTTTTAGTTTCAAATAGCTGTTTTTATTGTCAAAAGGCTGCTTTATTTTAATTCAAAAGAATTGTTTTCCTTTTTCACGTCGGCCATTAATTCGCTTGGATCAATGACGATTTTTTTGATGGTTTTAGCATTTGAATCTACCCAAAATGTATAAGTTGGATTGGCCCAAGCCCAATCGCCCAAAATAGTTCTTTTTTGGGCTGGATTCGGATTTTCTTTCTCAAAACTCATCATTCGTAGCGGAATATAAAAACTTTCTTTTGTGCCATCGGTATATTCAACCAAAATATCAATTGGCATTGGCATTCTACCTATTCTTTCTAAAGTAATTACAGTGTTTTTTCCAGTATAACCTAGGTCAACTCTAACGTCTTTAATTCCATAATCAATTGTGTTGGTGGTTTGCGTCCAATCGGTTAAATACCAATCGAGGTTGGCGCCTGAAACACGCTCGGCAGTTCTTTTGATATCATTAGGTGTTGGATGTTTGAACTTGAAATCCTGAAAATATTTTTTCAAGGTTTTGGCAACATTTTCTTTTCCAATAAGATATTCTAATTGTGCCAAGAAAATTTCTCCTTTATAATAGGAAGAAATACTATAGGGTCTGTTCTCGTCATATCGGTCGCCGTGAGTGGTTTGCGGTTGTTCTTTTCCCGATTCAACTAATTTATAATAGGCTTTATAGGTTGGCAGGAATGGGTTTTCTGTCTTTTTTTCAGCAATTTCATTCAATGCTAAATCTTCAATATAGGAAGTAAATCCTTCGTCCATCCACGGGTGTTTGCTTTCATTTGAGGCTAAAATGTGTTGAAACCATGAATGTCCTAATTCGTGAGTTGCCGTTCCTAAAATGCCTTCAAATTTTCCGTTTCCGAGCATTAATGTACACATAGCATATTCCATTCCGCCATCGCCACCTTGAATAAAGGAATATTGTTTGTATGGATAATCGCCAACAGTTTTGTTATAAAACTTCATTATTTGAACCATTTTGGGTTGCAAAGCTTTCCAGTTTTCAATAATTTCTGGATTGTTTTTGTAAAGAAAATGCAAATCGACATTATTAGGGCCTTTGACAATATCGTGAAGGTAATTTTTATCGGCAGCCCAAGTAAAGTCGTGAACCATTGGAGCATAAAAATGCCAAGTCAAGGTTTTAGAGTTCTTTGGATATACAACCGATGCTCCTGTATCTTGATAACCGTGACCTATTTCGTTTTTGTTTTGCAAATAACCCGAACCTCCTAGAACATATTCTTTGTCAATAGAAATTTTTACGTCAAAATTTCCCCAAACTCCGTGAAATTCTCTTGCAATATAGGGATCGGCGTGCCAACCTTCGAAATCAAATTCGGCTATTTTTGGATACCATTGTGCCATCGATAATTCGACTCCTTCGGCATTATTTCTGCCCGAACGACGAATTTGAACTGGAACTTGTCCATCAAAATCGAGGGTGAATGTAGTTTTTGAATGAGGTAAAATGGGTTTAGCCAAAGTTACTTCAAGAATAGTTCCAACGGTTTTTGCTGAGGCAGTAATTCCGTCTTGTTTGAAATTCGAAATGTTTAAATAGCCAATTTCATTGGGTTTCAAAGTTTTAATTCGGCTTTCTTTAATTTCGGTATCACCGTGTTTTACTTTATTTACCATTCTAGCATCGGGGTCTTTGATGCTTTGAAGTCTAGCGTCCATCTCGCTTCCAGGTTGAAAAGCATTGTTGAACAAATGATAATAAACACGTTTTAAAGTGTCAGGCGAATTATTGGTGTAAACCAACTTCTGTTTGCCTTTATATTGATAGTTTTTCACATTCATCACCACGTCCATTTTATAATCGACATGTTGTTGCCAATATTCTGAACTTTGGGCAAAACCATTTGCAAAACTCAATGAAAATACAGAAATTAAAAGAAATTTTTTCATAATAATAAAAACAGAAAATGGAAGGATTTAACTCCCTCCATTTTAAAATTAAACCTAAATTATTGTTATTTTGACATTTTATCAGCCATCAATATTGCGTTGTAGGCATTGACCATTTTTCCTGATTTAGACAAAGTTGAAAACGGACGAACATCGTTTGGTTTTCCGCCAACAATAACATCAGTAGTTATTGCTACACCAGAATCCATCAAAATGTGTTTCACTTGTTTAGCTGTCAATTTTGGATAATACGAACGAATTAGTGCAGCGACTCCAGCTACGTTTGGAGATGCCATTGATGTTCCTTGTAATAATTTATAGGTATTGTTGGGTGTTGAGGCATAAATTTTTACTCCTGGTGCAAATACATCCACATTGAGTTTTCCGAAGTTAGAAAATCGGGCTACTATTTTATTTCCATATTCATAATTCAAAGCGCCAATTGTAATCATATTATCAGCAAATTCGTTTATTTTATCATCAGAATCGTTTGGATAATTATTGGCAACATCAATATCTTTAGCATCATTTCCGGCAGCATGAACGATTAATACGTCTTTGCTTTCGGCATATTTTATGGCATCATAAACCCATTGTTTGTGTGGTGAAAAACTTTTTCCAAAACTTCCGTTGATTACTTTTGCACCATTATCTACAGCATAGCGAATACCAAGCGCAATATCTTTGTCATACTCATCGCCATCTGGTACAGCGCGAACAGTAAGAATTTCGACATTGTTAGCAATTCCATCTCCGCCAATTCCGTTGTTTCTTACTTGAGCCACAATTCCCGCTACGTGAGTTCCGTGAAGAATTTCTTCTTTGTCTGGTCCCATTACGTTGTTGTTACCGTATTTTGTGTCGGTAATATCTTCTGGATTATCACCCAAAACTTTTCGGTAATTGGTTTTCAGATTGTCTCCGTTTACTACTTTGATATATCCATCCAATTCTTTTTGAACGGCTGTTTTAAATTCTGGCACAGTCATTTCGAAAGAATTGACACGCTGAATCATCATTTTGCTTTTATTGATTTCAGCATCTTGCGAACTAATGGCATTTACTTCTTCTTTAGTATAAGTTGATTTTCCAAAATATTTGGTCAAAACAGCATCGGCATTTGTTGCGTCTGCTATCATTTCTTCAAGACGCGCTTTGCCTGTAGTAGATTTTGCAATGTTTTTATCATTTACGGCTTTTGCTTCTTGATAAGTTGCTTCATCCACAAGGTTTTTGTTAGCCACAATTCTTTCATATTCTATGTTTTCTTTGGTAATATCTCCAAGGAAGTTCCAACCGTGAATATCGTCGATATAACCATTTTTATCATCGTCAATTCCGTTTCCAGCAATCTCTTTTTTATTGGTCCAAACCACAGCTTTTAAATCTTCGTGCTCGATATCAACTCCTGAATCTACAATTCCTACGATTACTTTTTTGCTTTTTCTATCTTTTAATAATTCGGCATAAGCTCGGTCAACACTCATTCCTGGAACGGTATCTTTTACAATATCTAAATGACTCCAACGATTTAAATCAGCTTCTTTAAGAGCTGTCTTTTTTTGAACATTTACTGGAGCTTGAATCATTGTCAAGCTGCTATAGGAAGTGTTTTTTGAGGCTCCACAACCTGCTAACATCAATACTGCAAAAGGGGCTAGTAAACTATTTTTAAAATTGATCATAGATTGTTTTTTTTTAGAATTTTAAATTTTAGGTAAAAGTATGCGGTTTTGTTATATATTAAGCTAATATTAACATTATTTAAAGATTTTATCACAACTATAGGTCTCTTTTAAGCGAATTCCTCTTTCTGTTTGTTCAACAGTTATGATTTCGTTGTGTGCATCGTGTTCTAAAAATAGATAATAATTATTTTCGGCAGCGGCATTCAAGAATTTTGATTTTTCTGGCATGGTTAACAAAGGTCTTGTGTCATACCCCATAACATATGGCAGAGGCAAATGACCTACGGTTGGAATTAAATCGGCCATAAAACAAATGGTTTTGTCTTGATATTTTATTTGAGGTATCATTTGTTTTTCGGTATGACCATTTACATAATGAATTCCGAAATTCAATTCTTCTGAAAATCCAAAATCACTTTCTGGTAGTTTCAAAAAATGCAATTGACCACTTTCTTGAATAGGTAAAATATTTTCCGAAAGAAAAGATGCTTTTTCTCGAAGATTGGGTTTTGTAGCCCATTCCCAATGATTTTCATTAGTCCAAAATTTGGCGTTTTTAAACGCCACTTCATAGCCTGTTTTGTCTTTGTTCCAATTGACGCTTCCACCACAATGATCAAAATGCAAATGCGTCAAAAAAACGTCGGTAATGTCATCGCGATGAAAACCATATTTTGCCAAAGAATTATCTAAAGAATGGTTTCCCCAAAGGAAATAGTATCCAAAAAACTTCTCAGATTGTTTGTTTCCCATTCCGTTATCAATTAAAATAAGCCGATTGCCATCTTCAATTAATAAACATCTTGCAGCAAGATCTATTAAATTGTTAGCATCGGCCGGATTGGTTTTGTGCCAAATGGTTTTGGGTACGACGCCAAACATTGCTCCACCGTCAAGCTTAAAATTGCCTGTTTCTATAGGGTATAATTTCATAAAATGATTGCTTTTTTTTAGAAGAACCAAATTTAAGTAATACATTTGTTTTAGTATTGTTAAATAGACTTTTTCTATCCAATTATAGTTATAAAAATGGTATCTTATTTGACTTAAAGCCTAATTTGTAATACCTTTGCCTTTTATTTAGACAAAATCAAAATAAGCTATGATAAAAGTTTCTGATACAGCCAAAAAGAAAATCATCGATTTAATGAAAGAGGATGGTTTTGATGCCGCAGTCGATTATGTGAGAGTCGGTGTAAAAAGCGGCGGATGCTCGGGTTTGTCTTATGATTTAAAATTTGACAAAAACAAAGGCGATGACGACAAGATATTCGTGGATAATGATATAACTATTGCTGTCGAAAAAAAATCTTTCCTTTATTTAGCTGGAACAATCCTTGAATTTTCAGGCGGATTAAACGGAAAAGGCTTTGTTTTTAATAATCCAAATGCGAGTAGAACTTGTGGTTGCGGAGAGAGTTTCTCTTTGTAAAACATTTAAACAAAAATTATGTCAAAATACACCGAAGACCATTTAAGAGTCGAACTCGAAACCAAAGAATACGAGTACGGATTTTATACTGATTTAGAATCGGATACCTTTCCTATTGGCTTGAACGAAGATATTGTTCGTGCCATTTCACAAAGAAAAGAAGAACCAGAATGGATGACCGATTGGCGCATCGAGGCTTTTCGTGCTTGGGAAAAAATGATTGAACCAGAATGGGCCAATGTGCATTACAACAAACCCAATTTTCAAGCGATTTCTTATTACTCAGCACCAAAAGCAGTTGATCCTAATAAAACATTAGACGATGTAGATCCTGAGCTTTTAGAAATGTATAAAAAGTTAGGCATCTCAATTGATGAGCAAAAAAAGATGAACAATGTCGCTATGGATATTGTAGTTGATTCTGTTTCTGTAGCAACAACTTTCAAGAAAACTTTGGGCGAAAAAGGAATTATCTTTATGAGTATTTCCGAAGCTATCAAAGAACATCCCGAATTAGTAAAAAAATATATAGGCACCGTTGTTCCTCAAAAAGATAATTTTTATGCCGCCTTGAACTCGGCTGTATTCTCTGACGGAAGTTTTTGCTATATCCCAAAAGGGGTGCATTGCCCGATGGAGTTATCAACTTATTTCCGTATCAATCAAGCGGGAACAGGTCAATTCGAAAGAACCTTGCTAATTGCCGACGAAGGTAGTTATGTGTCTTATCTAGAGGGCTGTACAGCTCCCACACGTGATGAAAATCAATTGCACGCAGCTGTTGTTGAACTAATAGCTTTAGACGGAGCCGAAATTAAATATTCGACCGTTCAAAACTGGTATCCAGGAAATAAAGAAGGTAAAGGCGGAGTTTTCAACTTCGTAACTAAAAGAGGATTGTGTGAGAAAGATGCAAAAATTTCTTGGACACAAGTCGAAACAGGTTCTGCTGTTACTTGGAAATATCCTTCTTGCGTGTTGAAAGGCGACAATTCGGTGGGCGAATTTTATTCAATTGCCGTAACCAACAACTTCCAGCAAGCCGACACGGGAACCAAGATGATTCACTTGGGAAAAAACACCAAATCGACCATTATTTCCAAAGGAATTTCGGCTGGGAAATCGCAAAACAGTTATAGAGGTTTGGTGAAAATTGGTCCAAATGCCGACAATGCCAGAAACTTTTCGCAATGCGATTCCTTGTTGATGGGGAACAATTGCGGGGCACATACTTTTCCATACATCGAAAGCAAAAACACCTCGGCCAAAATTGAACACGAAGCCACAACGAGCAAGATTGGTGAAGACCAAGTTTTCTATTGCAACCAACGTGGAATTCCAACCGAGAAAGCCATTGCCTTGATCGTAAACGGTTTCAGTAAAGACGTTTTGAACAAATTGCCAATGGAATTTGCCGTGGAAGCACAGAAATTATTGGAAATTTCGTTGGAAGGTTCAGTAGGATAATCATAAACAAAGTATAAAACACATTCGAAAAATGTTATCAATAAAAAATTTACACGCCTCAATCGGCGACAAAGAAATCCTTAAAGGAATCAATCTTGAAGTAAAAGCGGGAGAAGTTCACGCTATTATGGGACCCAACGGCGCCGGAAAAAGTACCCTTTCGGCTATCATCGCCGGAAACGAAAATTACGAAGTGACCGATGGAGAAATCTTTTTGGACAACGAAGACATTTCAGAATTGGCTCCAGAAGAAAGAGCACACAAAGGCGTTTTTCTTTCGTTCCAATATCCTGTTGAAATTCCAGGAGTTTCAGTGACCAATTTTATGAGAACGGCCATCAATGAAACCCGAAAAGCCAACGGCCAAGAAGAAATGCCGGCCAACGAGATGTTGAAAGTGATTCGCGAAAAATCGGAATTATTGGAAATTGACCGTAAATTTTTGTCTCGATCTTTAAACGAAGGATTTTCGGGTGGAGAGAAAAAACGTAACGAAATTTTCCAAATGGCCATGTTGGAGCCAAAACTCGCTATCCTTGACGAAACCGATTCAGGATTGGATATCGATGCCTTGAGAATCGTTGCCAACGGAGTAAATAAATTGAAAAGCGACAAAAACGCTATCGTTGTAATCACGCACTATCAAAGATTGTTGGATTATATCGTTCCAGATTTTGTTCACGTTCTATACAACGGAAAAATCGTGAAATCGGGCACTAAAGAATTGGCCTACGAGTTGGAAGAAAAAGGATACGATTGGATCAAACAAGAGCAAGAAGCATAAGAGTTGTCGGTTGTCGGTTGTCAGTTATTGGTAACCATCAACCACCAACTATCAACCATCAACTAAATTATGGAATTAAAAGAAAAATTACTATCGTCTTTTATGGCTTTTGAAGAGCAAATCGATGTTCATTCAGAACTACACGATTTGAGAACTGCCGCCATAAAAAACTTTGAAAATAAAGGCTTCCCAACCAAAAAAGAAGAATCTTGGAAATATACTTCGCTAAACGCCATCCTAAAAAATGACTTTACCGTTTTTCCAAAAAGCGAAACTTCGATAGAATTCAAAGATGTAAAAAAATATTTCATCCACGAAATAGACACCTACAAAATCGTATTTATTGATGGTGTGTTTAGTTCTAATTTGTCATCTACAACCCACCAAGGATTGGATGTTTGCTTGATGTCATCGGCATTAAACAAGCCCAAATACAAAATGGTTATTGATGCTTATTTTAACCAAATTGCTAGCAAAGACGAAAGTTTAACTTCTTTGAATACGGCTTTCGCCAATGAAGGAGCTTACATCAACATCCCGAAAAAGACGGTGGTGCAAAAACCTATTGAGATTATGTATTTCTCGACTGGCAACGAAGCGGCACTTTTGGTTCAGCCCCGAAATTTAGTGATTGTTGGAGAAAATTCACACGTTCAAATAATCGAAAGACACCAAAGTTTGAACGAAAATCCAGTTTTGACCAATTCGGTTACTGAGATTTTTGCACAAAAACGCGCTATTGTAGATTTCTATAAAATTCAGAACGATCACCTCGGAGCTAATTTAATCGACAATACTTATGTTTCTCAAAAACAAGAAAGTCACGTTTCGGTTCAAACTTTCTCATTCGGAGGAAACTTGACCAGAAACAACCTAAATTTCTATCATTTTGGCGAACGATTGACTAGCACGCTCAACGGAATCACCATTATTGGAGACAAACAACACGTAGATCATTATACTTTGGTTCATCACGCTGCGCCAAATTGCGAAAGCTTCCAAGATTACAAAGGAATTTTCTCTGACAATTCTACAGGAGTTTTCAACGGGAAGGTTTATGTGGAAAAAGAAGCCCAAAAAACCAACGCTTTCCAAAAAAGCAATAACATTTTATTGGGTGATAAATCTACGATTAATGCCAAACCACAACTAGAGATTTTTGCTGATGATGTAAAATGTTCTCACGGTTGCACGGTTGGTCAACTAGACGAAACCGCAATGTTCTATATGCAACAACGTGGAATTCCAAAAAAAGAAGCCAAAGCTTTATTGATGTACGCTTTCTCGAATGCCGTAATCGAAAACATCAAAATTCCAGAATTGAAACAAAGAATTACCAAAATTATCGCTATGAAATTAGGCGTGAAAATTGGATTTGATTTGTAATAAAAATTTAGAATATAAACTCAAACCCGACAGATTTTTGAAATTTGTTGGGTTTTTTTATGTTGAATTTTAACTAATTAGTTTCTAATTTGGCAGATTTTTATTTTCTCGTTCTTCTTTTATTGTTAATAAAGCTTTTTTTGCTTCGGGAGTTAAATTATAACCTAATCTATTTTCAATTTCGGAATCGGATAAATTTTCAAAATCAATTTTAAATTTTTCATATCGAGATTGCAAGTCATTTGCTTTTTCTTCTTCTGATTCCGCATTTATACTTTGAATTAAATCTAGAATTCGGCTTTTGTGAGCGTAACAAAAAATCAGTAAAATTGGAAAAGGGATAAGTTGGAATTTAAGAAACCCTATTCCAAATCCAACCTGAAAAGGTACAAATTGAAAACCATTGAAAGTGCTAAAAATTAAGATTAATCCAAAATAATAATTATAATTTTTTTTGAATTTAAAGAGCACAACAAAACAACTGACTAGGAAAGTTAATCCAATATAAAGTTCAAAAGTAAATGCCCATTTGTTTAGTAAACCAATTATTATTCCTGTTATTGAAATGATAGAAAGTGCAAGTAATAAATATAAATTTTTTTGAGTTTTCATATTACTTTTTGATCAAAGCGCGAATAAAAAAAACGAATCCAAAGAAAGAGAGTCCTAATCCCAGCGAAAAACAAATAGTATTATAAGGATGTCTTCCAATTATTGTTGACCAAGCTAAACCATTTAAAATAAAACCAATAACACATAGAGCAATCGAAATTAGTATTCTACTATTTTGTTTCATATTGTTTTATTTTTTATTCAAACTCCCCACAATACCTTTCAACAATCCATTAAAATCAAATTTGACTTCTTCACTCAATCCCATTCTTACAATAACCAAATCTTGTGAAGGTAGAATAAATACTCTTTGTCCTTGATAGCCATTGGCAGAATACAAATCACGTGGTGCATCTGGATAAAATCCGCTGGCATTGAGCCAAAAATGTCCTCCGTAATCTCCATTAGAACCATTAGTTGGTGTGGCTACATATTTTGCCCAACTTTCGTCAAATAATTGCTCACCGTTCCAGTTGCCTTTGTGCAAATACAATAATCCAAATTTTGCCCAATCCCTTGTCGTTGCCCAACTGTAGGACGAACCCACATAATTCCCAGCCATATCAGTTTCTACTATCATCGAATTCATCCCAATTTTATCAATCAAAGCTGAATACCAAAAATCTAAATATTCCTGATGCGTTTTGAATTGTTTTCGCAAAATTCCAGAAAGCAAATTTGATGTTCCCGAGGAATAATTCCAATGTGTGTTCGGTTTGAATCTTGCTGGTTTTTCTAATTGTACTCGAGTCATATCTTCTGCCAGAAAAAGCATATTTGTGGCATCGCAAATTTTGGTATAATCTTCTTCCCATTCTAATCCTGAGTTCATATGAAGCAAATCGTTGATGGTGATATTTTTTCGTTCATCGTCTGCCCATTCTTCAATTGGAGCCAGTTTATTAATAGTTAGTTTTCCTTGTTTTTGTAAAATTCCGAACATCGTGGCCGTAATACTTTTAGTCATAGACCAACCCAAAATTTTAGAATTTTTATCAAAACCAGTATCATATTTCTCAGCGATGATTTTGTCTTTATAAATCACGATAACCGAGCGAGTTCGTTTCATTTTCTGCCCTTTTGCATCAAAAGCATTGGCTACAGCCGCATTCAATTTGTCATAATCGATATTGTCAAAAATGGTGTCTTTGGGTTCGTTATTTCCATACGGAAAAGGTAAATTGTTGTTGATTTTGGTTCTTTTAGGAACTTCATATGGTTTTGAAATATCAAAATTATCGTTGATTAAAGTCGCTCCCAAACCTTCACGATAAATGGCTTTTCGTTCTTTTAATCCATAAACCGAAGCGGTTGCAAATTTCCCAGTTTCATCAATTTGATTTTTAGACAAAGTAATCATTTTGATATCGTTGTCTCCTTTTTCAATCATTTCTTGCGAACGATGGTCAATAAAATGGCCTGAAGCCATACTCTTGGCCGAAAATCCTGAAATTAAATCCAGTTTAGGATAAGTGGTGTAACCCAAATAAATCAGGAATAGTAAAAAGGCAAGCCCAAGAAACTTAAAGATTTTTTTCATTTGTAGCGAAATTTTGAAGCAATTTAACAAAAATAGCATAGAGAAAACATATTTTGCTATAAATTAATACTGTTAAAAATTGTAAAATCTTGCTGTTGAAACCCACCTATATTCATTACTTTTGTATTTAGAATTTTTCTAAATAAAGCAATGTTAGATATCAATAAAGTTAGAGCCGATTTCCCCATACTTTCCAGAACAGTCAACGGAAAACCATTGGTGTATTTCGATAACGGAGCCACTTCGCAAAAACCACAAATTGTGATCGATGCGATTGCTAAATATTATCAAGAAATCAATGCCAACATTCATCGTGGTGTGCATACTTTGAGCCAATTGGCAACTGATGCTTATGAAATTTCGCGTAGTAAAATCCAAAATCATATCAATGCAAAATTTGCCCACGAAGTGATTTTTACTTCGGGAACAACTCACGGAATCAATGCCGTAGCCAATGGTTTTGCTTCAATATTAAAATCAGGCGATGAAGTTTTGGTTTCGGCATTGGAGCATCATAGCAATATTGTGCCTTGGCAAATGTTATGCGAAAAAACAGGAGCGACTTTAAAAGTGATTCCAATGGATGACAACGGCGAATTGATAATGGAAGAATACGATAAATTATTGTCGAATAATACCAAAATCGTTACCGTAAATCATATTTCAAACGCATTGGGAACGGTCAATCCGGTGAAATATATGATTGACAAAGCCCACGAATTTGGAGCAGCCATTTTGATTGACGGAGCCCAAGCCGTGCCGCATTTGAAACCCGATGTTCAGGCTTTGGATTGTGATTTTTATGTTTTTTCAGGTCATAAAATGTGTGGGCCAACAGGCGTTGGAATTTTATACGGAAAAGAAGCTTGGCTGAATAAATTACCACCCTATCAAGGTGGTGGCGAAATGATTAAGGAAGTGACTTTCGAGAAAACCACTTATGCTGATTTGCCACACAAATTTGAAGCGGGAACACCCGATATTGCTGGTGGAATTGTTTTAGGAACAGCAGTTGACTATATGAATTCAATAGGTTTTGACAACATTCAAAAACAGGAATTAGAATTATTAGAATATGCCACAAAACAATTATTAGAAATTGAAGGCTTGAAAATTTATGGTACTGCCAAGGAAAAAACTTCGGTGGTTTCGTTTAATATCGATGGCATTCACCCGTATGATATTGGAACGATAGTGGACAAATTAGGAATTGCAGTTCGAACAGGACATCATTGTGCCCAACCAATTATGAATTTTTTCAATATTCCGGGAACGATTCGTGCTTCGTTTTCGTTTTATAATACCAAAGAAGAAATTGACGTTATGGTCGAAGCCGTGAAAAAAGCTCAAATGATGTTATCCTAAAAAGATAAAAAATGAAACTATATGCAATGATTTTTCTAAGTCTGTTTCTTGGTAAAAGCTGTACTAGCCAAACCAAAAACGACTTAAAAACAGCGGTTTTAGAATACACAGCAAACACCAGAGGTTTCTATCAAAAGATTACGATTCAAAACCAAATGGTTGCTGTTTCGAAAGACAGAAGTGGAACCGAAAAAGCAGTAGAAACCAAAATTTCGGATGCCGATTGGAATCAATTAGTGGGTTATTTTGAAACTATCGATTTGGATAGTTTGGCAACTTTGAAAGCCCCAACCGAAAAACGATTCCACGATGGAGCAGCAATTGCTAATTTAGAAGTTACTTATAAAGATAAAAAATACAAAACCACATCTTTTGATCACGGTTATCCGCCAGAAGCCATCAAAAAATTGGTTACAAAAATAAATTCATTTGCAAAAAAAGAATAATGAGCATTAAAGAAATACAAGAAGAAATAATTGACGAGTTCTCCATGTTTGATGATTGGATGCAGCGCTACGAATACATTATAGATTTGGGTAAAAATTTACCACTAATCCAAGAAGAATTCAAAACCGACGACAACATTATCAAAGGTTGTCAATCGAAAGTGTGGTTGAAAGGAGAACAAAATGACGATAAAATTGTTTTCACCGCCGATAGCGATGCGATTTTAACCAAAGGAATTATAGCGATTTTGATTCGGGTGTTCTCGAACCAAAAAGCGGCTGATATTTTGAATGCTGATATGGATTTCATTGACCAAATCGGACTCAAAGAACATTTATCTCCAACCCGAGCCAACGGATTGGTTTCGATGATCAAGAATATAAAAATGTACGCATTGGCATTCGATGCAAAAAAATGATTTTAACATATAAGTCATATAAGTTTTTAATAGATTTATAGGGAAAAATAGAAGTTATATAAGTTAATTTAAGATATGATTGTAACTAGAAGTTTTCTTAAAGATTTGGTTTATCAAGTGAATGGAGCAGCGATTGAAGTTCATAAAAATATAGGAGCAGGTCTTTTAGAAAATGTGTATCATCAATGTCTTAAAAAAGAATTAGAATTAAGAAAAATAACTTTTTCTTCTGAACTTCAAATTCCATTGAATTATAAAGGGTATGAGTTGGAATCAAAATTAAGATGTGATTTATTGATAGAAAATTGTCTTGTGGTTGAATTAAAATCTGTAACCGAAATAAATCCTATTTTTGAGGCACAATTGATTACTTATATGAACTTGTTAAAAGTTCCAATGGGTTTACTGATAAACTTTAATGTAAAAAACATTTACTATGAAGGTCAAAAAACTATGGTTAATGAATATTATCGAATGCTGGAAGATTAATAATTTAACAGATAAGTCATATAAGTAGATTGTTATTAAAAAACTTAAATGACCTTATATTTACTATAAACATCAATTAAAAAACAAAAAACCTTATATGACTTATATGGTTTAAAAAAATAAAAATTATGGAACAAACAATAAACACCGACCAATTAGGAATAGATATCGTAGCCAAACTAAAAACCATCTACGATCCGGAAATTCCTGTTGATATTTATGAATTAGGATTGATTTATGACGTAATGATTAGTACGGATTATGAAGTAAAAATCCTAATGACCTTAACTTCGCCTAACTGCCCTGTGGCAGAAAGCTTACCAAGAGAAGTAGAAGAAAAAATAAAATCAATCGAACACATCAAAGGAGCCGAAGTAGAAATTACTTTTGACCCGCCTTGGAATAAGGATTTGATGAGCGAAGAGGCCAAATTAGAACTAGGAATGCTATAATAAAAAGTAGGCAGTGTTCAGTTTTTTAGTGGTCAGCTACAAACTGAACACTAAAATACTGAACACTGAACACTAATTTAAGAGATGGAAGAAATAGTAAATAAAGTAGCCAATAGCGCATTGGAAGTTTTCGATCTCGAAGATTACTATCCAAAGGGAATTCGTGTGCAAATTGATATTTCGCAATGGTTTTTGGAAGGTTTTTTGTTGAAAGAAAAAGACTTTCGAGCACATTTACAAGAACACGATTGGTCACAATACCAAGATCAATATGTGGCAATTAATTGCAGCACAGATGCCATTTTTCCAGCTTGGGCATCTATTTTAGTTGCCGTTCAATTGGCGCCTTTTGCCAAGAAAATTGTTAATGGTACGATTGAAGATTTAGATTCGGCTTTATATGAAGAAATCCTTTCTAAAATAGATTATTCAGTCTATGACAACAAGCCTGTGATTGTCAAAGGTTGTTCTAAAAAACCTGTTCCTATGCGTGCTTACATTTTGGCAGCAAATTATCTACAGCCATTCGCTAGAAGCATAATGTATGGCGAAGCATGTTCGGCCGTGCCTTTGTATAAATCACCCAGAAAATAAATCACTTTTTTAAAGAATTGCTTTTAGTATTTTTATTTATTTTATATTTGTAGTATAACTAATACTACTCTTATGATAAAAAAAGTACTTTTATTAGCTGTTTTGTTATGTATTTCAGCTAAAATTAACGCTCAAACAGAGGCCGAAAAGAATTTAATCAAAAAGACAGAAGAGGCAGCCAAAGTCCTTGATGACACCATAAAAAATGGCTGGAAAACTAAAGGGAAAATCACTTTTCTTTTTAATCAAGCCAACTTCAACAATTGGGTAGCAGGAGGAGAAAATAGTTTCTCGGGAAACTTAGGTCTAGACTACAAAATCGACTATAAAAAAGATAATTTTAGTTGGGAAAATAGATTCTTGGCTTCTTATGGAATACTTCAAACTCAAAATACTGATTTTGAAAAGAAAACCGATGACCAAATCGAAATCAATTCTATTGTAGCTAAAAAGACAAAGGGATATTGGTATTATTCATTTTTAGTCAATTTCAGAACACAATTCACTAAAGGATATGTGTATTCTAAAGACAGCAATGGTGCAGAAATTAGAACCCAAAACACTAACTTTATGTCGCCAGGTTATTTGCTTTTTGGACCAGGGATGTACTGGAAAAAAACCGACAATTTCAAACTTAATTTGGCACCATTAACAGCCAAATTTACTTTTGTAGATAGTTTCTATACTTCGATTCCGGGTTATGTTGACAATAGTTATTTTGGAGTTGATGCCAATAAAAGTGTATTGTTTCAATTAGGATTTAATGCCTCAGCTTACTATAAATTCAATATTATGGAGAATGTAACGGCCGAAAATTATTTGAGTTTATATTCTAATTATTTAGAAAAACCACAAAACATTGATATCAATTACAACCTAAACATCGTAATGAAAATCAACAAAGTATTGTCGGCTAATTTGAATTTCCAAGCCATTTATGATGATGATGCTTTTGCTGGATTTCAAACCAAAGAAGTTTTTGGGGTAGGAGTTAATTATATTTTTTAAAACCAGTAATCAAATAATCAAACTCTTTCAATCTTCCTGCTTTTCTGATTTCAAGTAAATCTTCAACATAATAGCCATAATTAACTATGATTTTTCCATCGCTTACCGTGTTGTAAGCTGATGAAAAAATTTGATATATTTCTTTGTAAAATCTATCTTCATACTCAAACTCAATTGGAGTTATGAAATTTATTTTCTCAGGTTTAAATAAATCAGGAGCTATTGTGTTGCGTAATCCTTTTGGTTTCAAAGGAGTTGCCCATTTGCCTTCTTTTGTCAGATATACATCATCAAAAATATATGTTGCTTGAAGTAATTCGTCTTTGTATTGCGCTACATACAATAAGCAATAGTCATATTCCGAAAAGCTTGTCCTGAATGGATTGTAATTTTGGTGGATTACTTCTGAATGTGGTGGATAAGTTGTAAATTGAATAGTGTCTTTTTTAAAATCGCCATAAATATTTTTAACTACTAAATATTTTGACAAAATTCTAGAACTTAAAGCGCCCACATTGCAATAACTTGAAGGAGATTCCCAAATTTTAATTTTCTTGCCAATGAAAACGTATAGTTTTGTTGGTTTTTCAGGATGTGAAGGCCAAACTTCACAAGGTTCTAATTTTAACTTAATAGTTGCTTTTTTCTTCTTTATTAAATCAGCAACCAAGAATTTTTTAGTTGTATGCCAATGAGATTCAAAAAAAAGAGAATCAGATAATTTAGCTTTTATTTCAAAATTACCCAAGCTGTCTGTATGTGTTCTGTAATTTTTGTCATAAAGTAATTGAGTAAGAATTCGATTATTTTTAGTAACTTCTTGGTAAGATTCATCTTTTCTGTCTGCAAATTTTGATTTCTTTTTCCAGTCTTCAACTAAAGAATTGCTACGTTTTCTTAGTTTATTAATGGTGTCATTTTTAACAATATAAACAACTTTGTCATTGAATTTTCCTGAATTAAAGGCTTTTCCTTTTACTACTATTTCTTGTGAAAACACCATTTGAAATGTTAGTAAAAACAATAAAAAATATCTTTTCATTTTAGATTATTTAGAGCTTACAATATACGGTTTTTCTTTCGAAATTGTATTTAAAAATGATCTTCTGTGTTAGGAGAAAGTAATATCTAGGGATTAGAAACAACACTTTTACCTCGTCACTTCCTCAATCAAGTAAAAAATTGATTTAAAATCAATTCCGCTTGTGCTTTCTAGTCCAATTTCGCAAGTTCTGCTGGTGGAATAACCTTGATTGCAATTGGCGGGAATTTGGGCTTTCAAATCACGCAATCCGTGTTCGTTGAGTTCAGGAATCAGGAAGCCTCTATCGCCGGCAAAACCACAACAATTACTGTCAATCATAGTAACATTTTCTGCGCAAAGTTGAGATAAGGCAAGTAACTGATTCATTTTTCCAATTTTTTTAACCGAACAAACTGGAAAAACCGCAACAGTTTCTTTTTTGTTTTTTACCGTTAAATTTGGCATTACATAATCCAGCATAAATTCGATGGGATCGACAATTTTTAAGGCTTTCGAAAATTCTTCTTTCGAATGGTAAAAACACGGACTCATATCATATAAAACGGGATGTTTTCCGTTTTCGGAGGCTTTTAAAAGTGAATTTTCTAATGCTTCAGATTGGGTATGATTGGCTTCGGCAAAACCTTTGCTTGAAAAAGGCATTCCGCAACATTGGCTATCCAAAACTTCGGGATAAATGATGGTAAATCCGGCACGAACCAATAATTGATGCGTTAGTTCGGTCAATTGCAGGTCGTCTTCGGCTTGAAAACTATTTTTGCCCATACTTCTGTTGATACAGGAAGGGAAGTACACTACTTTTAAATCAGGGGTTGTGTTCATTTTTTTCTCGTTGGGTTTAGGCTTCGAATTAGAGCATCAATCGTAGCAACTAAATCATTTTACTTTTCGTGTATTAAAGCTTGAAAAACTGGATTTACAAAACGGATAGTTATATTAATTTTTGCGTTTAAAAAGGGAAGTTACTAAATTCAACCTAAGAACACAATAGCATTTATAATTATGAAGTCTTTGTTTTACAACTACAAATTTAAAAAAGAGATAAAGACATTCTGTAGTTATTTAGAATTAATTTAATATTTGACTCTTTTTATATTGAAGTTAAATTTACATTAAGTTTACATTACCCCTATATTTTTACATTAGTATGCACTGAAATAGTGTCTATTTAACAATCATACCCTATAATAAAAGGGGTAAAATTCAATTTTTATTGTCTTTTGGTTTAACGAATTAAAAAAATGAAGCTAAAAAATAATAAATTTGTCAAAATAGAAAGTTAAAAAGAAGAATATCACATAAATTATTAATTATTCATCATAACAAACATTTTGATTAAAATAAAACAATAAATTTGTCTAAAACTATTTATTTTATAAATAACAACCTGAAAAGTTTGACTATTTAACAATGCAATACTATGATGAAGTTGATACCCAAATTGAACCCTAATGGATGGGATGAGATGTTTTCGAGTAAAGGAGTGAGAAGTTCCTATCGCAATGTTTTGCATACCTTGCAAAATCTAAGCCCAGAAAACTTAGAACAAAAACAAAAACAATCAGCAGATTTCTTTATGAATCAAGGGATTACGTTCACTGTATATAGCGACGATAATCAAGGTATAGAAAGAATATTTCCGTTTGATATCATCCCCAGAATAATTACTCAAAAGGATTGGAACGAAGTAGAATTGGGTATTGTACAGCGATTAAAAGCCTTAAATCTGTTTTTAGAAGATGTTTACAACGAACAACTTATCATAAAAGAAGGTGTTATTCCCGCCTCATTGATTTCGTCATGTCCTCATTATATTCAGGAAGTTCATGGTATAAAATTACCCCATAATATTCATATTCACATTGCGGGAATCGATTTGATTCGAGGTGCAAAAGGAGAATTCTATGTACTAGAAGACAATCTTAGATGTCCGAGTGGTGTGAGTTATATGCTTGAAAACAGAGAAATCACCAAACGTATTTTTCCTGAAATGCTTACTTCAAATCACGTGAGCATGGTAGGAAACTATCCGATGATTCTGCACAACATACTGGTTTCGATGTCGCCAAGACACATTTCAAATCCAAATGTAGTTTTACTAACTCCTGGGGTATATAATTCTGCTTATTATGAGCATACTTTTTTGGCCAGACAAATGGGAGTTCCACTGGTAGAAGGAAGAGATTTGGTTGTGAACAACAACAATGTATATATGAAAACCACTTCTGGCCTTCAACAAGTGGATGTGATTTACAGACGATTGGATGACGATTATCTTGATCCCTTAGTATTTAAACCTGAAAGTGCATTAGGTGTTCCAGGACTTATAAGTGCCTATAAAATGGGGAATGTAGCCTTAGTAAATGCTGTTGGAAATGGAGTTGCCGATGACAAAGCTGTTTATGCTTATGTTCCAGATATGATTAAATACTATCTAAACGAAGAGCCTATTTTGAAAAATGTTCCGACCTATCAAATGGAAAACAAAGAGGAACGCGAACTAGTATTTGCCGATATGGGAAATATGGTAATCAAAGAAACCAATCAGAGTGGTGGTTATGGAATGATTATGGGAAATAAAGCTAGCGATGAAGAACTTGAAAACGGAAAAAAAGCGATTCTTGCCAATCCTAGAAATTTTATTGCACAACCTATAATTCAGCTTAGTACTGTGCCATGTCTTATTGATGGTGAGTTGAAATTGAGACATGTTGATTTAAGACCTTACGCATTATTTGGTCCAGATGGGGTAAAAATAGTTCCAGGAGGACTAACTCGTGTAGCACTAACAGAAGGCTCATTGGTAGTAAATTCTTCGCAAGGTGGCGGTAGTAAAGACACTTGGATTATAGAATAAAAAAGTTTTTTTAATAACCATTATCAAAATGAAACGCCCAAGAATAGTTTTTCAGAATCGAAAATAAAGTTCAAGCGGTTGCATTATACGATACATAAATAAAACATACAGATGAAAACAAATATGCTAAGTCGAGTTGCCGACGGAATGTTTTGGTTTAACAGATATATGGAAAGAGCCGATGGAATGTTACTCACACTTCACACTTTCTATATCTTGTCATTTGACAAAGAAATGAATGATTCTCAAGGATACAAACCTTTATTGGAATACTATACCGATTTGACAAAAGAACAAATAATTCAATCGCAATATGATTCAAATTTTGTGTTGAAATACATTATTTGCGACAATCAAAATGTGAATTCGGTTAAAAACCTAGTTAGAAAAGCCCGCGAAAATGCTAGAGGAGCTCAAGATAAAATAACTAAAGAACTTTGGGAACACATCAACTCTTTGTATCATTTTATGAATTCGCCCGATTTGCCAAGAAGATTAGAAACCTATGAAGCTCTTGATATTATTACAAGTCTCAAAAAAGATCTTTTGCTCTACAACGGAATTCTTCACGTAACAATGCCACGAGGTTTGGGCTGGTGTTTTTCTAGCGTTGGAAAAAACATTGAACGTTGCTTACACACCATTTCCTTAACTCAAGCTTATTACAAACCCATTAATTACAACCTTGAAGGAGAAGAAGATTTATTGTACTGGAGACGTTTGCTTTTATCTCTTTCAGGATACGAACAATATCTAAAAAGCTATAGCAACATTTCTCACAATAGAAAAGTAATACAACATGTGATATTTAATAAAGATTTTTCACATTCGGTTATTTATACGTTAGATTTAATTGACAAATATTTGGTTTCCTTATCTATTGACAATACTTCAAGCGAAGCCAGAACTCTTCAAAACCAATTTGGAAGACTAAAAAGTTTAATCAAATTTACCGACTATCACCACTTGAACGACGAACAATTAGACGAAGTTTTGAAGGATACTAAAAAACTATTGAATCAGTTTTCGAATGATTTTTCTAAATTATTTTTCTCCTATACCTAAAAAAAATGGCTGTATTCAAAATAATTCATACCACAAAATACCAATACAATTGGCCTATCAAAGAGAGCATCAACGAAATTCGTTTGTTTCCTCATAATTTTGAAAGTCAAGAGGTATTGCAACATCAACTCCTAATTACAAGCAATCCTATCGTGGAAGTCACAAAGGATTTTTATGGTAATAATGTTGGTAATTTTAACATTTTGGAACCACACAAAGAGATGATTATCGAATCTCGAATGGTAGTAAAAGTCAATCATTCACTCAAAATACCCGAAATTGACACGGTTAAAGTTCAGGATTTGGATGTAGAGAAAGAAAAGAACAGTTATTTGCTTCGGCTTTGTTATCCAGAAAACATTTTGCAACAAAAGAAAATCACCTCTTATCTAAAAAAAATAAATGCCACCGAAATACCTATTATAGAAATTGCTCAAAAATGTAGCGAATACATCTATAAAAACTATACCTATACCAAAGGAATTACCAATATCGAAACGACTCTAGACGAAATACTAGCGCATAAAAAAGGCGTTTGTCAAGATTTTGCACACCTATTACTACAGTTTTTGCGCACTGCTGGAATTCCTTCAAGATATGTGAGTGGGTATGTTTGTCCAAACTCTACAGGTCTAAGAGGAGAAGGAGCAACTCATGCTTGGGTCGAATTTTATACTCCAATACAAGGCTGGCTCGGAATTGATCCAACCAATAATATATGGGCGATGGACAATCACGTTAAACTTTCGGTTGGTCGTGATTTTAATGATTGTAGTCCCGTAAAAGGAACATTCAAAGGATATGCAAAACAAACCCTTTCGGTTAGCGTTTCGATAGGATATGAAGATGGAAGACAATTTGAAGAAGTAACCGATGTAAAACTCAAGAAACTTTCGGAAGAAGTACAAAGACAACTTGATCTTATAGAATATCAAATTATGGTGCAACAACGCCAACAGCAGCAGCAACAATAATTTTAAATATAACAAAGCGCCATTTTAATCGAAATTAAAATGGCGCTTTTTTTATGTCTAAATCTATGTATTACATATTAAACAACCAACTGGCTGGATTGTTATAGGTTGTGTTTTGTGAAATAGAAAACTTTAGAACCGTTTTTCCGCTATCTCCATTGGTTCTTATTTTTCCTAAATTTTGCTTAATATTAACTTTATCTCCCTGTCTCACATAGACTTCTCTTAGGTTTGTATATACGGTGAAATAATCACCATGTTGTATCACAACCGATTTATTTACAGGTGAAAAAATCTGAACACTGGTTACCTCTCCCGCAAATACGGCTCTTGCTGTTGCTCCTTGATCGGTTGTGATTTCGACACCACTATTGTGAACCATTAATGAACTGATTACTGGATGTGGGTGATCTCCATAAGTCGAAGAAACAACTCCTTTTTCGACTGGCCAAGGCAATCTTCCTTTGTTGGCTTTGAAATTATCCGACAGTATTTTGGCTTCTGGAGTCAATTCTATTTTGGATGAAGAAACAGGCGCAGATGAGGAAACAATTGCTTTTGCACGTGTTTTTATTTCTTCTTTGGTATCTACTTTAGTGTTATTAGCTTTGGCTCTGGCCTCAGCTTCGGCTTTAGCTTTTTCCATCGCTTTTTCCATCGCTGCTTTTCTATTAGCTTCGGCTATGGCTTCCTTTATCAAACGATTAATTTGTCGGTCGATTGTTCTTGCTTCCTGTTGTTTTTTCTTGATTTCAGCAGCAATTTTATTTTTGTCTTTTTTAATAGAATTAACCACTTTTTGTTGCTCTTGCTTGTCTTTTAGTAACGACAATCTTTCTTTTTCGTTTTCTATAATCAGTTTTTGCTTGGCCGATTTTTGAACTCCTAATTTTTCGTTATGAATCGTTAATTGATTTGATTTTGATTTAATTTCTTCTCCCTGCATTTTCCTATAACCGGTATATTGTTTCATATACTGGGCTCTTTTGTAAGCTTGCAGAAAACTATTCGACGACAAAACAAACATCGCTCTGCTTTGTTGCGATCTACTTTTATAGGACTTTACAATCATCTCAGCATAATCTTGCTTCAAAACAGTAAGTTCCCTATTCAGTTTGTTTATTTGAAGTTGATTAATGTAAATATCGTTACTAAGCAACTTTGCCTGCTTTTCGGTAGTATTAATCAGTTTTTCTTTCAGCTTTATTTTATTGGCTTGGATAATAACAACATTTACAGCTGATTTTTCTTTTTTCTTTACCGATTGCAACAACTTTTCATTATCTCTAATTTCTTGTTGTATTTGGGCTTTTCGTTGTTCTAATTTTTCTTGCTGCGATTCTTGACTCCACAATAATGAAGTCACACAAATTAAAATCAGGCTTAGGAGAAATTTTGGCATAGTACAAATATGTTTGTGCAAATTTACTTAATTATAATTCTTTTATAATCATTTGGAACGCTATAAGGAAAAGAAAGTTCTTCATTGAAACTTACCGTGTTGTATTCTAAATTGATTTCGGCTTTTCCTTTCTTTTGATAAGTATCAATATTTATGTTCAACGGCAAAGTCATTTCCTTGAATTCTTTTGGATTGGAATACACAACCTGAATCATTCTTTCTTCTTTGGTTTGCGTGATTTCTTGTTTGTTCATCAAGAAACTATTGGCGTCAATATAAAAAGATTTCTTAAGGTTATCATCGGCCGTTTCGTCTAATCGATAGACTTGATTTTCTAATGATTCTGTATATTTTCCTTCTTTCAAATTATCGATTGCTCTTCCCAACAACATATTTTGAACCTTACTAAAGTCTAAATCGGTGCCCAACAATTGACTCAAAGCGCTGAAATCGCCTTCATAATACGTGCCTTTTACCTTTTCGTAATAACTAACTTTGGTTGGCGTAATCGAAGCTTTTGCCATTGTAATTCCCAAAAATCGGATGCTAATTAGAATTTGCTCGTCTTTTTTGAGTTTAATTTCGGCGGTTACATTCTGATTTTGTTTCTCACTAGCATATTGTACACTCGCTTTTATATATAATGTCGAAAAATCAGTTTTATTGTTGTAATAGTTTTCTATAATTTTATTGATGCTTTTTTTGTTTTCAGTTTTCGACACATCAACAGCTGCTGTTTTCGATTTACACGACACCAATGTTAATGAGCTGATGAAGCTAACCAAAAAAAAGGTTTTACAATTTTTAAAAAATCTATTCATTCTCTATCTTATTTTTTGGCTTTTAATAATTGATTGGCTTTAGAAAAATACATTTCTTTTTTCTTAAAATCTCCTAATCCGTTGTAGGCCTCGCCTAATTGTAAATTGAAATTAGCTTCCAAAATTACATCTTCTACCACAAAATCTATTCCTACTTCAAGCATTGTTGCGGCTTTTTTGTATTCTTTTAATTGGTTGTTTGCCAAACCCGAAAAATAATAAAATTGGGGTTGCGTTGGATAACTTTCGACCAAAGAAGATGCTTTCTTTTTTACAATCTCAAATTGTTTCGTTTCGACATAGGCCTGAAGCAAAAGTAAATTGGTTTCAACATCTTCATTAGAGCTGTTTTTTAAAGACAATTCATAATAGGTTATCGCTTTGTCCCATTGCTTTTTAGCGTGAAAGTATTTTCCAATTTCTTTAGCAACTTTTACATCTGAATCTTTATCAAAATAGGAAATTGCTTTCTCTAAATCTGGCGAATATTGAGGATTTGTGTTGACAAAATTCAAAAATTCATTCAAAACTCGATGTTTTATTTTAGAATCTATCTTGGAACTAGCCAAAACTATATTCATTGCCTTAATCGCATTTGGCCCTTCCTTTTTATCTAAATAAAATTTAAACAAACCCACTTGAGCCCAATCTGATTCTGGAATTTCAGCTTCCAATTTTTTAGCGATTTCTGTCGCTTTTTGAGCTTCATTCTTCTCTGAATATAACTTAATTAAAGCCACATAATTGGACTCCACCTTTGGATTCAACTTAATTTGAGCCAATAAATTATCTATTTCAGCATTTTGAAATTTTCCTTGTGATAAAATTTGAGCTTTATACAAGTCGCGCATGTCCGATTTTCCAACTTTCTCATTCAACTCATTGATTAGAACGAGCGCTTTGTCAAATTGTTGCGTGTTCATATAAAGCGAAACCAAATCGTCTTTGTAAATTGGGTCAAACTCAATTAACTTATTGACAACAACAATGCACTGATTGTAATTCTTGGTTTGATAACAAACATCATACATTCCAACCCAAAACCATTTGTTTTTAGAATCAATTTGAGTTGCCTTATCGAATGAGGAATAGGCGTTTTCATATTGTTTTGAAGCTAAATAATTTCTTCCCATCTCAGAATGAACACTGGCTTCATTGGGTTTCAATTTCAAGCAATATCCCAATTCTGTAATGGCTTTGTCGTAATTCTCAATACCCTTTTGTTTCAAAGATTCATAAAAATGTTCCTCGAATTGGTCGGTTTCATTCTTGATTTCCTCGGGTTCAGTTTGCGCCAATAACGAAGCAGAATTGCAAAGCAAAACCAAGAACAAAAAGATGGAAACCGATTTTTTCATTGCTGTTTTTCAAATATAGCAACAATCAACAAATTAAAATCTGTTGATTTTTTTATATGTTTTCAAATGGAATAAATACCTTTTTATTACTCCAACACCGAATAATCGCCAATGCTAATGCTGGTAAAATTACCATCGAAACTGGCGTGACTTCCTATCATTGCGTTGTCTAAATTAGCATTTTTAATATGCGAATGCGTTTGCACCAAACTGTTTTTTAT
>ERZ1034361.52-NODE-52-length-78358-cov-5.493900_pt1 | contig 78358 bp, 87 predicted proteins | sample MGYA00520617_ERZ1034361 | MGnify/ENA primary metagenome ERZ1034361 (study PRJEB33736, sample SAMEA104284507) | Azolla filiculoides | biome: Urban; feature: Water surface; material: Ditch water | place: Netherlands | collected 2015-10-28 | depth 0-0.1 m ... | reverse complement strand
CGGATGAATTGCTTGAGCATTTGCTCGGTGACCGTGAAGTCGGCAATCACGCCGTCTTTCATGGGGCGAATGGCTTCAATGTTGCCAGGCACCTTGCCCAACATGGACTTGGCTTCATGACCAACGGCTTGCAAGACTTTCTTGCCTTGGGGGCCGCCTTCGTGGCGAATGGCCACCACAGAGGGCTCGTCCAAAACAATGCCCTTGTCACGGACAAAAATGAGGGTGTTGGCAGTACCCAAGTCAATGGCCAAATCGGTAGAAAAATAGCGGCGGAACGAGCTGAACATAACAAATCCTAAACAACTGCAGTCATGATGCGGCCAACTGCGGTTTGGGGGGCATTGAAGGGAAAAATTTGTGGGCTTGAACAAGCTTTGATGGAGAGCTTGCAGCGAACGCACGATAATAACCCATCGCTTGAAAAAAAACGCAATCTGAGGCCCCAAATTTGAGGGCTTTAGCGCCTGTAAAGAGTTCATTTTTATGTCATTGACTGCACAAGATATTGACCGAATTGCCAATTTGGCCCGGCTAGAGCTTCAGCCAGAGGAAGGCCAACGCATGTTGGACCAAATCAACGGCTTTTTCACCATTGTGGAAGCCATGCGTGCGGTTGACACCACCGGCGTTCAGCCTTTGCCGCACCCGATTGCCACCATTCAAGACGTCGCTTTGCGTCTTCGCGACGATGTGGCCAGTGAGCCCAACCAGCGCGAAGCCAACCAACAAAGTGCGCCAGCTGTCGAGCGCGGCTTGTTTTTGGTTCCCAAAGTGATCGAATAAGGGGCCGCCATGACCACATTACACGACCTGACTGTTGCAGCCTTGGCTGCTCACCTGCGCGCTAAAAAAGTCAGCGCGACCGAAGTGGCGCAACATTTTCTGAACCGCAGCCAAGCCGACACCTCTGGTTCATTTTTAAGTTTCAACCCAGAAGCCACTCTGGCGCAAGCCAAAGAAGCTGACGCCCAATTGGCCGCTGGCACAGCGGGCCCCTTGGCCGGCGTGCCCATGGCGCACAAAGACATTTTTGTCACCACCGACTTTCCCACCACAGCCGGCTCCAAGATGCTGGCGGGCTATCGCTCACCGTTTGATGCCACTGTGGTGCGCAAATTGGGCGTACAAGAGGGCGGTGCTGGCATGGTCAACGTGGGCAAGCTCAACTGCGATGAATTCGCCATGGGCTCGTCCAACGAAAATTCAGCCTACAAATCGGTGACCAACCCTTGGGACACGATGCGTGTGCCTGGTGGTTCGTCAGGTGGCAGCGCTGCTGCCGTGGCTGCTCGCTTGGTACCCGCGGCAACAGGCACGGATACCGGTGGCTCCATTCGCCAACCTGCCAGCTTTTGCGGCATCACGGGCATCAAGCCCACGTACGGCCGCGCGTCTCGCTACGGCATGATTGCCTATGCGTCTAGCTTGGACCAAGCAGGCCCCATGGCACGAACGGCAGAAGACTGCGCGCTCATGTTGTCGGCCATGTGCGGCCCCGACCTGGACCGCGACTCCACCTCGCTGGATGTGCCCGCAGAAAACTTTGCGCGCGATTTGAATGCATCAATCGATGGCCTGCGCATTGGCATACCCAAAGAATTCTTTGGCGAAGGCTTGGCCCCTGGCGTGCGAGCAGCTGTCGACGCTGCTTTAAAAGAATACGAAAAACTTGGGGCGACGTTGGTTCCGATTAGCTTGCCTCGCACCGAGTTGTCTATTCCTGTGTACTACATCATTGCGCCCGCAGAAGCGTCCAGCAATTTGAGCCGCTTCGATGGTGTGAAGTTTGGTCATCGCACCAAAGACTACACCGACCTGGTGTCGATGTACAAGCGTTCGCGCGCTGAGGGTTTTGGCGAGGAAGTGAAGCGCCGCATCATGACGGGCGCCTATGTGTTGTCGCACGGTTACTACGATGCGTATTACCTGCAAGCGCAAAAAATCCGGCGCATGATTTCCGATGACTTCCAGCAAGCATTCAAAGTTTGTGATGTCATTGCGGGTCCTGTGGCGCCCACGGTGGCCTGGAAGTTGGGCGAAAAATCCGACGATCCTGTGGCCAATTACTTGGCCGATATTTTCACTTTGCCCGCATCGCTGGCCGGCTTGCCTGGCATGAGCGTGCCTGCAGGCTTTGGCGAAGAGGGCATGCCTGTGGGCTTGCAGCTCATCGGCAATTATTTCAAAGAAGCGCAGTTGCTCAACGCTGCACACCGTTTGCAGCAAGCCACTGACTTTCACCTCCGTCAACCAGGAGGCGCAAAATGACAACGAAGCAAAAAACTCTTTTGGTCCAAGGCTACGAAGTGGTCATTGGCTTTGAAACCCACGCCCAACTTTCAACGCAAAGCAAAATTTTCAGCCGTGCACCCACAGCCTTTGGTGCTGAGCCCAACACGCAAGCGTGTGCGGTAGATTTGGCTTTGCCTGGCACACTGCCTGTCATGAACAAAGGCGCGGTTGAACGGGCCATTGAATTGGGCTTGGCGGTTGGATCACACATTGCAGAGCAAAGTATTTTTGCGCGCAAAAACTATTTCTATCCTGATCTGCCCAAAGGCTATCAAATCAGTCAGTTTGAAATTCCGGTGGTGCAAGGCGGCGAAGTGTCGTTCTTTGTAGGCGACGAGAAAAAAACCGTTCGCTTGGTGCGCGCGCATTTGGAAGAAGATGCGGGCAAATCTTTGCACGAAGACTTCATTGGCCAGAGCGGCATTGACCTGAATCGTGCAGGCACACCGCTGTTGGAAATTGTGACCGAGCCCGACATTCGCTCTAGCGAAGAAGCCGTGGCCTATGCCAAAGAGCTGCACAAAATTGTGACCTGGATTGGCATTTGCGATGGCAACATGCAAGAAGGCAGTTTCCGCTGCGATGCCAATGTGTCGGTGCGCAAGCCTGGCGCCCCTTTAGGCACACGCCGCGAAATTAAGAACTTGAACAGCTTCAAGTTCATGCAGCAAGCCATCGACTTTGAAGTGCGCTGGCAAATTGAACAAATTGAAGACGGCTTTGAAATTCAACAAGCCACCGTGCTGTTCGACCCCGATACCGGCGAAACACGCGCCATGCGCACCAAGGAAGATGCGGCCGATTACCGCTATTTTCCCGACCCCGATTTGCCACCGCTGGTGATTGGTCGCGATTGGGTGGCACGCGTGCAATCCGAGATGACCGAATTGCCCCGCGTGATGGCGACACGTTTTGTAGCCGACTACGGTTTGCCCGAGTACGACGCCACCACCCTCACGCAAAGCAAAGCCATGGCCGCTTACTTTGAAGCGGCGGCCAAGGCCTGCGGCCAGGCAAAGTTGGTCAGCAATTGGGTGATGGGTGAAGTGTCACGTCGATTGAATGCTGGCGAAACGGGCATTGAACAAGCCCCCGTGACGGCCTCGCAATTGGCCGCCATGATTGGCCGCATTGCCGACAACACCATCAGCAACAGCGCGGCCAAGCAAGTATTTGATGTGCTGTGGACTGAAGGCGGCGAAGTGGATGCCATCATCGAGGCCAAAGGCCTGAAGCAGATGAACGACACCGGCGCTTTGGAAGCCATCATTGACGAAGTGCTGGCCGCCAATCCGAAGAACGTCGAAGAGTTCAGAGCGGGCAACAGCAAGGCTTTGAATGGCTTGGTGGGCCCCATCATGAAAGCCAGCAAAGGCAAGGCCAACCCTGCGCAGGTGAATGAGCTTCTTCTGAAGAAATTACAGGCTTAAGTGCATTTGCGCTTCAAATTTGAAGCGCAAAACGCAAATTGACGCTTCACACGGTAGATTAAACGCCGTAACGATCGCGGTAGGCTTGCACTTTGGGCAGGTGCTGGCCCATCTCGTTGCCGCTTTGTGTCGACAAATAGGCCAGCAAGTCCGACAGTTGCGCAATGCAGCACACCCCCATGCCCAAGGTGTTGCGCACATATTGAACAGCACTGTGCGGCACGTCTTTGACCGTGCCATCGGCTTGAACTTCGGTGGCCATTTCTTGACGGTCTAAGGCAATGGCGATGGCGTGCGCAGTGGCACCGGCTTTTTTGATCAGCTCAATCGACTCGCGCGCGGCTGTGCCTGCGCTCATCACGTCGTCCACAATCAACACACGACCTTTGAGCGGCGCACCCACCAAGGTGCCTCCTTCGCCGTGGTCTTTGGCTTCCTTGCGGTTGTAGGCAAACGGCACGGTTTTGCCTAGCCGTGCCAGTTCAATGGATACCGCGGCACCTAAAGGGATGCCTTTGTAGGCGGGTCCAAAAATCATGTCAAATTCGATGCCACTGGCCATCAAAGCTTTTGCATAGAATTGAGCAAGTTTTCCGAGCTTGGCGCCATCGTCAAACAAACCTGCATTGAAGAAATACGGGCTCATGCGACCTGCTTTGGTTTTGAATTCACCAAACTTGAGCACGCCAGCATCGACAGAAAATTGAACAAATTCTTGCGCCAAGGCCGCTGTGTCGGTTGGGGGCGTGTGTCCAGTCACCATGGGGAAATCCTTGTTTAAATTAACCAGCTTGAACTTGAACGGCATCCGTTCTGCGGCCACCAAAGGGGTGGAGGCATGGATTGTTCAAAACAATCCCGATTGTATTTGCGTGCAAGAGGTTAAAGCACAAGCGCCCGATGTGGCCGGCAAATTTGAGGCTTTGGCGGGCATGAAGGGGCATTTCCACTTTGCCGAGAAAAAGGGCTACTCGGGGGTCGCGGTTTACAGCAAACACGAGCCCAGCGAGGTGGTGGTCGGTATGGGCTCGGAAGAGTTTGATGCGGAAGGTCGTTATGTTGAGTGCCGATTTGACACCCCCAGCCGCAAGCTGTCGGTGATCAGCGCCTACTTTCCAAGCGGCTCGTCAGGGCCTGAGCGACAAGAGGCTAAATTTCGGTTTTTGGACTTCATGGGGCCGCACTTGAAGTCCTTGGGGGCCGCCCGTGAATTCATCGTGTGCAGCGATGTCAACATTGCACATCAGCAAGTCGATTTGAAGAACTGGAAAAGCAACCAAAAGAACAGCGGCTTTTTGCCAGAAGAGCGCGCTTGGATGACGCACATGACGACTGAGGGGCCGCTCGTGGATGTGTATCGCCGTTTGCATCCTGCAACGACTGACGAGTGCTACACCTGGTGGAGCAATCGCGGTCAAGCGTATGCCAAAAATGTAGGCTGGCGCTTGGATTACCACTTGGCCACGGCGGGCTTGGCGACGGGCGCTCAAAAAGCGGAAATTTACAAAGACACCCGCTTCAGTGACCACGCGCCGCTGACCATCGATTACAACTGGACACTTTAATGGAAGCCCTTTCAGCAGAGGGGTTCAGTCGCGTGAGTAAGTGAGCATTCGGCCTTTGTAGGCCGCGTGATGTTCCGTGGCTGAAATATCGAGAGACTCTTCACAAAGTGAGAACCCTTGCGCTGCCATGTTGCGGTGAAAGTGCGCGCGGTTGCCTCGGTTGGGATCGACCACCCAAACCTCTGCATGGTCTTCCATGTGGTCGTTGATGTAGTGTGCCAAATCACCTTGCTCGTCGCGTTCATACAGAATGTCGCTGCCAATGATCAAGTCAAACTTGCTGTTGACGTTGGCGTCTTGTTGTTGCGCATTGTGTTGACCCCAGTGGCCGTGGCGGTAGTCCATGGGCGTCAAATGATTCAGGCGCAAATTTTCTCTCAGAAATTCACCAGCCAATGGATGGCAATCAGAAGCTGTGATGTTGGCGCCGCGCCGATGGCCCACCAAGCTGGACAATGCCAAACCACAGCCAATTTCTAAAATGTGTTCTTGCGCATTGACGGGTCTGAGGGCCATGCGTTCGGCCAAATGAGAGCCGGATGGCCAAAGCAATCCAAACAAAGACCAAAACGCAGAGGAGATACCAAGTGCCAAAGCGGCATCGTCTGGGTCGTAGAACTGCTGCTTGTCGCGCAAGGAGCGAATGATTAGATTGGGAACGCCTTGAATGGCGATGGACTCTTGCTTGGTGTGATAGCCCTGTGGGCTGTCAGTATGCAAGGTATCCGTTTGGCCCGCGACCAGCGCTGGCATGGCAGAAGTGTGTGTCACTTAGACAATCAGGCACGCACGGGGTGCGCACAATGGTGTTCATCTTACGCTCTTCTAAAACGATCAGGGTGCAGGGCTAGCCTGAACGCGCGCCACTGGTGGGCAGATTGAGTTGATTGAAGTTGATTTGTCTGTCTGCGCGGGCAATGGTTTCCGGGCGATGAGCGATGACAATGCGCGTGAGTTTCAATTGAGACAAGGTGCGAGACACTGCATTTTCGTTGTGCATGTCTAAGTGGCTGGTCGCTTCGTCCAAAGCCAAAACAGTGGGTTGGGCGTAGAGCGCACGCGCCAGCAAGATGCGTTGTTTTTGGCCACCACTGAGCCCCGATCCAAGCTCGCCAATGAGGCTGTGGTAAGCCATGGGCATGCGTGTGATGTCTTGGTGAATTTCGGCCAATTGCGCGCAGGCCTCGATGTGCGCTTGGTTTGGGTTGAGGTCAAAAAAGGCAATGTTGTCGGCAATGCTGCCTGTGAGCAACACATCTTCTTGCATGACCACACCAATTTTGCGGCGGACATTGGACTGGCCCAGTTGCGAGACGGGCATGTTGCCGTACAAAACGATGCCGTCTGTGGGGTGCAGCAGGCCCAGCAAAATTTTGAGCAAAGTGGTTTTGCCGCAGCCACTGGCGCCCGTGATGGCCACATGCTCGCCAGCTTGAATGCGAAGGTTCAGATTTTCAAAAAGCCATGGCTCTGAAGCGCTGTACCGAAATGACACGTTGCGAAGCTCAAGACTGGCGGGTAAATGCGCCAAGTCATTGGCAGGTAAGTTGCCTTGGGGGGTGTCTTGCTCGGGTGGCGTCAGCACAATGTCGGCCAATCTGTCGCGGTGCAGGTTGAGCATCTTGAGTTCAATGCCTTGATTGATGAGTGCACTGACACGCCCTGTGAATTGCATTTTGTAGCTGATGAAAGCCAGCAACATGCCAACCGTGAAAACGCTGGCGCCAGCGCCGTTGGTTTGTGATGCCAGAATGATTTTGGCACCCAGCCAAAACACACACAAATTTTCCAAGCCAAAAATAAGCGTGCGTGCCACATTGAAGCCCATGTTGAGCTTGGCGGTTTGAAAGTCTCGGTTCATGACCTCCACCATGAGGCTTTGCCAGCGCGCGCGGCGTTCGTTTTCGCGTGCGAATAATTTAAGCGGTGTCATGGCGCGCAGTGTTTCAATGAAATGACTTTGCTCAAGGCCAGACAACACCAGTCGCTCTGACGCGGCATGGCGAAAAGGGCTGTAACTTATCCATCGCACCAGTGCGTAGAGGCTGGCGGCGGCCAACACCACCCACGTGAGTGTGGGTGAATAAACAAACATCATGATCAGCGCTGCAATGGCCATGAGACCATCGAGTAAAGATTCAAGGGTGGTTTGCGTCAAGGTTTTTTGGATGTCGTGCACGGCGCCAAAGCGCGATGAAATATCACCCAGGTGACGTTGTGAAAACCAATCGGCCGGCAACTTGACCAAGTGAGAAAACACATTGCTGAGCCACTGAATAGAAATGGTTTGACTGAGCACCATGACCCACCAGCTGCGCGCAAATGACAAGGCAGATTGAATCAAGAGAACGAGTGCAAAGCCGCCGACCAAGACCGACAGCAACTCGCGATCGCCGGAGGTTAAGACATCGTCCACCACGGCTTGGTTGAACATGGGCATGAAAATGGCGAACAGCTCGAGTACGAGCGCCAAGGCCAAAATTTGACCTGCTGACTTGCCAAAGCCGCGGATGTTGCCGGTGAGTTGAGACAGCGGAAATGTTTTGGGCGTGGTTTTGGTCTTGAATTGGGCCTGCGGTGTGAGCTCGAGTGCAATGCCGGTAAAGTGTTTGGAGAGTTCTGCCAAGGACATCACTCTAGCGCCCAACGCGGGGTCGAGCAAGCTGATTTTGCGGCCGCGGATGTTTTGCAGCACCACAAAATGGTTCAAGTCCCAATGCAAGATACAGGGCGTGCGAAGTTGGTGCAGCTCGTCTAGGTCTAGGCGGACAGGCCTGGCATTAAAACCGAGCACCAGACTTTGGTCGATGAGTTGCTTGAGGTTGGCGCCTTTCAGCGTTTGTGGAAACTTGTGCCGCAAATCCATGAGCCGCCAGTGCTGACCATGTGCGTTGGCAAGCATGCACAAGCAAGCCAAGCCGCACTCGGAACTTTGAAGTTGCAGAACAGGATTCAACTCGAGGCTCGATTTCAAGGGGTGAGAAATGGCGCCTGCGCACCGGCGATGCGCAGGCTGTTGCGGGCCGCCTTAACGCAGGCAAATGCCGTTGGTGTAGTCACCCATCGGGTTGTAGCCGCCGGCGTCTACAGAACCATAGCTGGATGGTTCAAAGTCAATTTTGGATGCCACTTCGAAAATGGTAAAACCATTTGCAAAAAGTTCACCAAGTTTGTAGGCCCACTTTGCGGCCAAGCCGCCTCCTTGAACTTCGTGTAATTCCGTGTTGATTAAATTTCGCATGTCATTCTCCTGGTTGTGCTGAAAAAATCGTTTCAGCGTCGATATCGGGTTCAAGAAAAAAAGAAATCAGGATGGCGCTGGCATTGGTTGCAAAGTGGATGACGCTAGAAAGCAGCAGGGCTTTGAATTTGCCTGTTTCCAACTTGTGCAAGTCGTACTGCTTTAGATACACATAAAAGAAAAAAAACAAACTCAGCACGCGTAAAAGAATGGGGAAGTGCATGGGACGAGGGCTGTAAAAGTGAAAGGCGGTCAACAGCATGGGTGCCACGACAAACAGGCCCGTTCGGTTGAATAACTTTTCGTGAATGGCGGCCAAGCAAACCAAGGCCAAATTTTCAACCAATGGTGCAACGACCAAACTTGTTAAAAGGATGAAGCCAATGGAGGGCGGCGTGAGGCCACTCACGTCAATGTCAGTAGTGCTCAATTTGAAAAGCAGTGTGATGTAGACCACCTGGAACACGACAATGCCAACCAAGGCATCGATGAAGCCATGCCGATTGAGATGAGTTGCTCTTATTTTTTGAATGATGTTCATGATGATTGTTGACGTGCATGCAGGGCCAGTAGCGGCTCGAATACCCATTCCCAAATGCCGCGCACATCGTGGATGATGTCGGCCTCGAGGGTCATGCCAGGGCGCAGCTCGTGCGACTGGCCAAATGCCACAACATGTTGCGATGCCAAGGCCACGTGTATGCGGTAAAGGGGTTCGTTGCTTTGGGTGGAAGACATCAAGGCGCTGCCTTGGCCGTGCGGTAAATCTTGTGGCGCGATGGGGGTGCCGCTGACTTTGACCACGTGGCCTTTGGCCAAGCCAAATTTTTGATAGGGGTATGCGCCAAGTCGAAGCCAAACCTCTTGGCCCGGCTGAATGAACCCGGCGGTGCGCGTGGGTGCAAACAAGGCTGCGATGAGTGGGGCTGAGTGCGTACTGATTGAGGTGGGGTGCGCTGTGTGGGGCACCAAGCTGGCAATGGTTTGACCCGCTTGCACCATGGCGCCCAAAGGCAAGTGCAGGGTGCTGATTTGGCCTGCTTGCGGGGCCAATACGCTGACATTTTTGCGCGATTGGTTCTCGGTGGTTTCTTGGTCGAGGCTGGCCAGGCTGCGATCGAGTTGCAGCAAATCGATGGCCAGTTGTTTGTGCAGATTGAGCAAGTCGGCCTGCGTGGCGCTGTGCTCGCGTGCCAATGCCACACCGCTTCTTTGTACATTTTCCAAACGCGATTGCAGGTCGATGAGTTCTTCTTGCTTGTTTTGAGATTGGATGTCTGAGACAAAACCCTCGTGTGCCATTTGTTCAAATCGGCGCCATGTTTTGTGAGCCAACTCAACCCTGCGCTTGGCCAACACCTGCTCTTGTGAGGCTTGTGCAATTTCGAGCGCAAGTGAACGGATGCGTTCGCTTAATTGAGACGCCCGCTGCTGCTGCTGGGCCACGCGTGAGGCGCGCTCGGCCAAGAGGGTGCTGCGCCGCTGCGCCAAGTGAGAGGAGAGCAAGGTCGATGTGCTGCCTTGGGCCGTGGTTTTGTCGGTGTTGATGACAAACAGAGTTTGGGCTTGCTGAACCCAGTCCCCTTCTTGCACACGTTGCTCAAGCAGAACACCTGGAAGGTTGGCGCTTAATTCCACGGTGCCCATGTGTGGCATGAGGATGCCAGGGACCCGCACCTTGCGCGCCACTTTGCCCCACGCGCCAAACGCCAGCAAAGCGCCTGCCAGCAGCAGCGCAACACTGGCCACAACGGTAAAGCGCGGGTTGTGTGCCAGTTGGATGCTGCCCAGCCACGAGGCTTGCTTGGCGAGCGTGACTTCTGGACGAAAAAGTGGTGTGGTCATGGTGCGTGCAGTGAACATGACTTCACAATACGGGTTTCTCGGACAAACTTTGTTACATTGCCTTGCAAGCGCAACACATTGAAACCGCACCATGCTTCAGTACCAAACCATCCCCGTCACGCCCTTTCAACAAAACTGCTCTTTGATTTGGGATGACCAGACGCGCCAGGCCGCGGTGATTGACCCTGGCGGCGACTTGGACTTGATCTTGGCGGCTGTGGCGCAACACCAACTCAGCTTAGAACAAATTTGGCTGACGCATGCGCACATCGATCACGCGGGGGGTACAGCGGTCTTGGCGCGCAAATTGAATTTGCCCATTGTGGGCCCGCATGCAGGCGATCAGTTTTGGATTGACCGCTTGTCAGACCAAGGCCGGATGTTTCAGTTCCCCGATGCTGAAGTGTTCACCCCCACACGTTGGTTGCAAGATGGCGACACAGTTCAATTGGGCGCATATACCTTGAACGTGCGCCATTGCCCCGGCCACACCCCTGGCCATGTGGTGTTTTACTCGCCTGACATCAAGCGTGCATTTGTGGGTGATGTGTTGTTTGCAGGCAGCATTGGCCGTACTGATTTTCCGCAAGGCGATCATGACACCTTGATTGCCAGCATCACGCAGCGCTTGTGGCCAATGGGCGACGACACGGTGTTCATTCCGGGTCATGGCCCTGAAAGCACCTTTGGCCGTGAGCGCCAAAGTAACCCCTATGTGGGCGGCACCTGAAGCCAAGGCGCGCAGACCGTTGACCTCAGTTCAGTGCTGCATTGGCCGGGTTTTGCCGGCCTTTTTCGAAGAGCAGGGCCACCTTGGGCAAATTGGCTTCGAGTTCTTGAATGCGATTGTTGCCACTGGGGTGCGTTGACAAAAAACCAGGCTGACCTTTGCCGCCGCCAGTGGCGCCCAACATTTTTTTCCAAAGCTGCACACTGGCTTCGGGTTTGAAGCCGCCACGTGCTGCAATTTCCAAACCGACCAAGTCGGCTTCGGTTTCATCGTCGCGGCTGTATTTCAGGGTGAGCAATTGGGTGCCGACGTTGGCCGCCACATCGCCCAGTTGACCCAAACCCAACAATTGCGAGGCCACCGACAAGCCCATGCTGGTGGCTTTTGATTTGGCCAAGCGCTCGCGCGCATGTTCACGCAGGGCATGCGCCATTTCGTGGCCCATGATCATGGCCACTTCGTCATCGGTCAACTGCAATTGGTCCAAGATGCCAGTGTAAAACGCGATTTTGCCGCCGGGCATGCACCACGCATTGAGCTGCTTGCTGCCGATTAAATTGACTTCCCATTTCCACTTGCGTGCATCGGGATTCCACTGCGCGGTGTAGGGAATGAGTCGGTTGGCAATGGCTCGCAAGCGTTTGAGTTGGGGGTAGTCGTCGGGTGCCAAAGCCCCTTTGCGACTGGCTTCGCCCAAAGTTTGTTGGTACTGCTGCCTGGCCGATTGCTCTAAAGATTCTGCTGGCACCAATTTGCGTACGCTGGAGGCTTGGCCGACATCGACTTGGGCATGCGCCGTCGTTTGGACCAAGGCGGCTATGCCCAGACCCGCTCCCCAGTGATTCAAAAACGAGCGCCGCGACGAAGCACCCTGCGCGGCCTTCAAAGGCGCGCCAGGGTGAGCGGGGTCAGAAGGTGTAAAGCAACGCCAGCACATTTTTCAATCATAGTGCCGCAAGCAGAGATTTCAAGGTGACGTGCATTGGAATTCCTTGCGCAGACTTGGATAATGAGAACATGACCGAAAAGACCACTGCCACCCCCTTGTCTTGGCTTGCCTCATGGCGCATTTATCTGCAACCAGCCAGCTTGCGCATGTTGTTACTGGGCTTTGCTGCAGGTTTGCCTTTGCTTTTGGTATTGGGCACCTTGAGCTTCAGGTTGCGTGAGGCCGGCATCGACCGCAGCACCATTGGTTACCTGAGTTGGGTGGGGCTGGCGTATGCCTTCAAGTGGGTTTGGGCCCCCTTGGTCGACCGACTGCCTATCCCTGGCCTCACCCATCGATTGGGCCGTCGCCGCAGTTGGTTGTTGCTGGCGCAAAGCATGGTGGTGCTGGGTTTGGTGGGCATGGCCCTCAGCGATCCTTCGCAAACCTTGGGGCCGGTGGTGTGGTGCGCGTTGTTGGTGGCCGTAGGCTCTGCCACGCAAGACATTGCATTGGACGCGTTTCGGATTGAGTCTGCAGACCCTAAGCAGCAAGCGGCTTTGGCCGCCAGTTATCAAACCGGTTATCGACTGGCCATGATTTGGGCTGGTGCGGGTGTGCTGTGGGTGGCTGCTTGGGTACAGGGTGACAACACCGAGGGCTATGTGCATGCGGCATGGCAAGCGGCTTATTTGGTGATGGCGGCCAGCATGTCTGTGGGATGCATCACCGTTTTGATGTCCCAAGAGCCTGTGCCGGCCCAGCTACCCCCGGCAAGAAACTTGAAAGAGTGGTTGCAGGGTGCTTTGATTGCGCCCTTTGCCGACTTTCTCAAGCGTTACAAATGGCAGGCTGTCTTAATTTTGAGCTTGATCGCGGTCTATCGCATCAGCGATGTGGTGATGGGCATCATGGCCAATCCTTTTTACGTCGACATGGGTTACACCAAAGCTGAAGTGGCCACTGTGACCAAAGTCTATGGTGTGCTCATGACTTTGCTGGGCGCTTTTGTCGGGGGCGTGATGGCGCTGCGCTGGGGCGTGATGCGCATCTTGATGTTGGGCGCGGTGCTCAGCGCTTTGAGCAATGTGTTGTTTGCTTGGCTCAGCGGGCACGGTCATGATGTGAATGCCTTGATGTTGGTGGTGTCAGCCGATAATTTGTCCAGTGGCATTGCCTCGGCCGCTTTCATTGCATACTTGTCGTCGCTGACCAATGTGCAATATTCGGCCACACAATATGCACTGCTGAGCTCCATGATGTTGCTACTGCCAAAGTTCATTGCCGGGTTTTCCGGCGACTATGTGAATGCGCATGGCTATGCTGACTTCTTCCATGCCACGGCATGGCTTGGGTTGCCTGTGCTGATATTGGTGGGTCTGGCTTGGCGCTTTCAACCCCCAGACAGACCTTGATTTACCTAACTTTACGAGCGCTTCAGGTCAGGCTGACGCAATTGGGCATTTGTCAGTGCATCATGTCGCTCTAAGCAAGTATGGTTCAAAGTATGACGCCGCAACTCTTGATGATCGAAGACGACGAACGCCTGGCCAAGATGGTGGGCGATTACCTGCGTCAGTCAGGTTTTGGTTTTGCGCACGCGGCAGATGGTGCACAGGGCTTGACAGCGGTGCAACGCACTTCACCCGATTTGGTTATTTTGGACCTGATGCTGCCCGACATGGATGGACTGCAGGTGTGTCAAAAAATTCGCAGTCTCAGTGGTGCCCAAGCACAAACGCCGGTGCTCATGCTCACGGCCAAAGGCGACCCCATGGACCGCATCATTGGCTTGGAGTTGGGCGCCGACGACTATTTGCCCAAGCCGTTTGAGCCGCGAGAACTGTTGGCACGCATTCGTGCCATCTTGCGGCGCAAATCCGATGGGGGTTCAGCCAGTCATACACGCATGCAATTTGGCAGTTTAGAAATTGACCGTGACGCCCGTACCGTCATGGTCAAAGGTCAAACTTGCGAGCTCACTTCTTATCAATTTGACTTGCTGGTGGCCATGGCCGAGCGCGCTGGCCGAGTGCTCTCGCGTGACCAAATCATGGAAGCTGTGCGGGGGCGAGAGTTGGAAGCCTTTGACCGCTCCATCGATGTACACATGGGGCGAATTCGCATGGCCATCGAAGACGATCACAAAGCGCCTGAGCGAATTTTGACAGTGCGCGGTGTCGGGTATGTATTTGCCAAGCAACAAAAGTAAGTGCGCATGAATTGGCTGTCCTCTATTGCAAAGCACCTGTACCTTCGCATTTGGTTGGCGGTGGTGGTGGGCGTGGCCGTGTTGATGCTGGTGGTGGGCTGGGCCTGGAGTTTGTCAGTTGAGCATGTGGCACGCAGTGGTTCGCAGAATACGCGTGAGTTGCAGGTGCGCAATGCGCAAGGTGAACTGATCGCCGCTGCGCCAGGGCAACTGCAACGCGGACTGGGTGTCACATTTGAGGTGACCTTGCCCGATGGTCAAAAGTTAAATTTGTTGTTGCCCAAGCGACCGCCGGCTGTGGCGCAAGGCACGGGGCCAAGTATGGGATTAGGCCCTAACGGTCTCAATCGGGGCATGCCCAACAACCCCCGAGATGTAAGCCCTTGGTGGGCAAGACCCCCGTATGGTTTTGTTTGGATGCTGTTGTTGGTCGGCTTGGCTGTGGCCATTGGTGTGTATCCCATCGTGCGCAAACTAACCAGACGTCTGGAGTCTTTGCAGCAAGGCGTCCAGCGCTGGGGTGAAGGCGATTTGACCGTTCGCATGTCCGAACACGGGCAAGACGAAGTGGCCGATTTGTCCAAGCGGTTTAACGCAGCCGCCGAGCGCATTCAAAACCTGATGCATTCGCAACAGACGCTTTTGACGTCTCAAAAATCTTTGCTGGCCAACGCATCGCATGAGTTGCGATCCCCGCTCACACGCATTCGGATGGGTTTGGAGTTCATGGGCGCCAGCACAAACGATGCGGCCAAACAAGAAATTGCGCGCAACATTGCAGAACTCGATCAGTTGATTGATGAAATTTTGCTGGCCAGTCGTCTCGATGCGCAAGAAGCCGATTTAGGCACCGTCGAGGCCGTGGACTTGATGGGCTTGTGTGCCGAAGAGTGTGCGCGTGTTGGGGCGGTGTTTGATGTTCAAGCCGGCGTGCAAACCTTGCAAACGCAAGGCGTGGTGAAGTTGATGCGCCGTCTCATTCGCAACCTGCTTGAGAATGCGGGTCGCTATGGTGCCATTCATGGGCCCGAAGATGTGCATGTGATGGGGTCTGTCACAGGCACGGAAGTGGTTTTGACCGTGTGCGATCGTGGCCCTGGCGTGCCAGTGGCGTTTCGCGACAAAATCTTTGAGCCCTTCTTTCGTTTGCCGGGTGCCAGCGAGCGCGCGGGGAGCGTGGGATTGGGTTTGGCATTGGTCAAGTCCATTGCCGCGCGCCATCAAGGGCAAGTGACTTGTGAAGAGCGGCCTGGCGGTGGCGCTTGTTTTGTGCTGCGCTTGCCGAAGGTTTAAGCGCGTCCCACGTTGTTGCTGAGGTGGTCTTTGTCGTAGTGCAGGGCGGCGTAGCGGAAGAATGCTTCCAAGGCCACGAACAAACAATACAAAAAGCCAGCGCCGCCACACAAAAATCCCAAACGGAAAACATACAAGCGCACAAACATCGACAGGCCAGAAGCCAGACCGCGCACCACGCCGCCGCGCTTGCCTGCTTGTGCACGTTTGCTGGCGCCCAGCATGACGTACTGTGTGAGTTTCTCCAAACTGCCTCGCACGGTTTCACGTGAATGATGCAACAGCTTGGCTGCAATCACTTTGCGGGGCACTGGGCTTGTAGGATTTTCGGTGTGCAAGATGGCTTGCTCGTGCACTGCACCTACATATTCCTTGAGCATGTCTCGTCGGAACAGGCGCTCGACTTTGGAGCGCGAAATGTAGTATTTCAACTCATGCCCGTAGGCCACCATGCGCCATTGAATTTGCCAAACGGCTTTGGCATTGGATTGCACGATGGCTTGAAGCTCTTGTTGAAAGGCCGGTGTGATGAGTTCGTCGGCGTCCAAGAAAAAAATGTAATCGCACTTGGCATGTGCAATGAGGCGATTGCGTTGAACTGCAAAGCCTTGCCAGTCGGGATATTCAAAGACTTCGGCACCCGCTTGGCGGGACAAGGCCACCGTGTTGTCGGTGCTGCCGCTGTCGACGACCAGCACTTGGTCGGCGAAAGCGGCGCTGGCCAGGCAGGCCTCAATGCGGTGTGCTTCGTTTTTGGTCAGGACCGCAATGGTCAGCGAGGGCACCGCCATAAAAAAGGCGTCGACTCAGTGGCCGTGGCCGACTGTTTCGCCTGCTTTAAGTTGGTAGACCGTGCCGCAATAAGGGCACTTGGCATGGCCTTCGCGGGCCACGTCCAAGTACACCTTGGGGTGCGTGTTCCAAACCTTCATGTCGGCTTTGGGGCTGGGGCAAAAGACACCACCTTGTGGGTTCAGGTCTTTGGCCAGGAGTTCGACAGCTTGGCTCATGGTTTGCTCTTCCTTAAACGCGTGTCAACCAGTGTGCGTATTTGGGGTTCTTGCCATTCACGATGTCGAAGAACGCGGTCTGAATTTTTTCAGTGATAGGACCGCGGCTGCCAGCGCCAATTTCGATGCGGTCGAGTTCACGGATGGGCGTGACTTCTGCGGCAGTGCCGGTGAAGAAAGCTTCGTCGCAAATATAAACTTCATCGCGTGTGATGCGCTTTTGCACAATCTCGAGGCCCAAATCTTTGGCAATGTGGAACACGGTGTTGCGTGTGATGCCGTTCAAAGCGCCTGCCGACAAGTCGGGGGTGTAGATCACACCGTCTTTGATCACGAACAAGTTTTCGCCAGCACCTTCAGACACAAAGCCTGAGGTGTCGAGCAACAAAGCTTCGTCGTAACCTTCATCGGTGGCTTCCATGTTGGCCAAGATGGAGTTGGTGTAGTTGCTGACTGCCTTGGCCTGTGTCATGGTGATGTTGACGTGATGGCGTGTGAAGCTAGAAGTTTTAACGCGAATGCCGCGCTTCATGCCTTCTTCGCCCAGGTACGCGCCCCAAGTCCATGCAGCCACCATCAGGTGGATGGTGTTGCCTTTGGGGCTGACGCCCAGCTTTTGCGAACCAATCCATGTCAAAGGACGGATGTAGCCGCTTTCCAAATTGTTTTCACGCACCACTGCTTTTTGGGCTTCGTTGACCTCTTCTTTGGTGAAGGGCAGTTTCATGCGCAAAATTTTGGCGCTGTTGAACAGTCGATCGGTGTGCTCTTGCAGGCGGAAAATGGCCGTGCCATTGACAGTTTTGTATGCGCGTACGCCTTCAAAGGCGCCGCAACCGTAGTGCAAGGTGTGTGTCAAAACGTGGATCTTGGCATCGCGCCATTCGACCATCTTGCCGTCCATCCAGATTTTGCCGTCACGGTCTTCCATTGAGGGGATTGCGGTGCTCATTGTTTTGTCCTTTGTTGCCAGTTTCGCAAAAGTCTCATTTTACGAGGCTTATGCCGTCATTTTGGGGTGTTGCCTTGATTAGCTTGCCAGCGGTGTTTGGCTTGTCGCCTTAGAGCGCTCATCTGAAGGGGCTTCTGCACTTGATTCCGGCGGTCGGGTCATGTCCCAAGCCGTCAACTTGCCCTGTTGAAAGGTGCAGATCACATGAGAATCGCCCGTGTCTGTCCATTTGAAGACTTCGGGTTGGGCATTTTGCGCTGACAAGCGTTCGCCCAAAGACTTGGTCATGGCAATCACATGCATCAAATTGACGCCTTTTTTGAGCTTGGCGTTCAACATGACGGCACTGCCCACATGCCCGACAGGCCGGTTGGCGGCCCGACTGAGCACGGTGACCATGCGTGTGAAGTGCAACAAAATCCACATCACCACAGCGCCTAAGGCAACGGCGACACCCGCCCATTGGTATTGTTGCCAAGCACCCGCTACAAAAAGAACGACCCCGATGGGGATCAAAAATCTAGAAAAGTTCATGCGCCGATCTTAAAGTCCGCGGACGCAGTTCATGGCGTCTTCGATGCGGTCAACCGGATAAATCGTGAGGCCTTCAAAGTTCTTGTCGTTCTTTTTGGGCGCATTGGCTTTGGGCACCACGGCCACGGTAAAGCCCAGTTTGGCGGCTTCTTTGAGGCGCTCTTGCCCACGAGGTGCGGGCCGCACTTCACCGGCCAAACCCACTTCACCAAATGCAATGAAACCTTTGGGCAGGGGCTTGCCGCGAAGTGATGAAGTGATTGCTAACATTACTGCCAAGTCAGCTGCGGGCTCGCTAATGCGAACACCTCCCACTGCATTGACGAACACATCTTGGTCCATGCAAGCCACCCCGGCATGGCGGTGTAAGACCGCTAAGAGCATGGCCAAGCGGTCTCTTTCTAGGCCCACCGACAGCCTGCGCGGGCTGGGCCCACCACTGTCAACCAAGGCTTGAATCTCGACCAACAAAGGCCGGGTGCCTTCCAACGTGACCATGACGCAACTGCCCGCCACGGGCTCATCGTGTTGCGACAAAAAGATGGCGCTGGGGTTGGAAACGCCTTTCAGGCCTTTTTCGGTCATGGCAAAAACGCCAATTTCGTTGACCGCGCCAAAGCGATTTTTGATGGCCCGAATGAGTCTGAAGCTGCTGTGGGTGTCGCCTTCAAAGTACAAGACGGTGTCGACCATGTGCTCCAAAACACGGGGGCCAGCCAGCGCGCCTTCTTTGGTCACGTGACCGACCAAGACGATGGCTGTGCCGGTGGCTTTGGCCGCCCTTGTGAGGTGAGCTGCACATTCTCTGACTTGCGCTACCGAGCCTGGGGCCGAGGTGAGTTGGTCGGAATACACCGTTTGAATGGAGTCGATGACCGCAATGTGGGGTCGCTCGGTTTGGAGGGTGGCTAGGATTTTTTCTAGCTGAATTTCGGCCAGGACTTGAACTTGGCTGTGGTCCAAGCCCAGACGCCTGGAACGCAAGGCCACTTGGGCGCCGCTTTCTTCGCCTGTGACATAAAGCGTGTTCATGCCTTTGCGTTGCAGTGCATCCAGGGCTTGCAACAACAAGGTGGATTTGCCAATGCCCGGATCGCCGCCTATCAAAACCACGCCGCCTTCCACCACGCCACCGCCCAAAGCGCGATCGAGTTCTTCGATGCCCGTGGGGCTGCGGTCGACGTCGGTGGCTTCAATGTCGCCTAGTTTGGTGAGCTCTGAAGTTTTGGCCAGGGCTTGAAATTGGCTGGTGTAGCGGTTTTTGGCGCTGCCCCCCGCGTCGATCGTGCTTTCAATGAGGGTGTTCCATGCGCCGCAGGCGGGGCATTTGCCCAACCAACGTGGGGTGGTGCCACCACAATCGGTGCACGTGAAAATCGTTTTGTCTTTGGCCATGTGGCTAGCCTAACACCCTGTCGGGAACAAATTTGGAAAAGGCCAGTTCATGCCCACCCTTGCAAGAGTTTGTGCGTGATGTCGGCCGCGGGCAAGGCTTCGCAATCGGACGCGTTTTGACCAGACCACAGAGGCGAATAGTCAGCGGAACCCTTGGCCTCTGCGGCGGCTCGTAAAGGGGCAACGGCGGCTGTGGCCAAAGGGAAGGCTGGCGCATCGGGGTTGAGGGGCCCAAAGTCTCTCATGAACTTGTTCACGATGCCGCGCGCAGGGCGGCCACTGAACAGGTTGGTCAAGGCGGTATGGCGAGCGGCCTCTGACAACAGGGCTTGCCGGTGCAAGGCACTGGTGCTGGCTTCGTGGCTGGTTAAGAACGCCGTGCCCACTTGCACCGCACTGGCGCCCAAAGCCTTGGCCGCCCTAACAGCTGCAGCACTGGAAATACCGCCTGCCGCGATCACGGGCAGCTTCACCGCTTTCACCATTTGAGGCAGCAAAGACAAAGTGCCCACTTGGGTACTCAGATCTTCTGTGAGAAACATGCCGCGATGACCGCCCGCTTCAAGGCCTTGGGCAATGATGGCGTCTGCGCCGTGTTGTTCTAGCCATTGGGCTTCTGGCACCGTGGTGGCAGACGACCAAATTTGAAGGCCCCAAGCTTTGAGTTGCTGCACCCATTCGGCTTTGGGCAAACCAAAATGAAAGCTGACCACGGCTGGTTTGAACTGGCCCATGAGCGAAAGGCTTTCCTCGCTGAACGGTGCGCGGCCTGGGCCAGAGCCCACAGACAGGGGGTCGATGCCGTACGACTGATAAGCCGATGAGAGTTTGAGGCGCCAAGCAGACTCTTTTTCTGGCTGGGCTGACGGCGGCGTGTGGCAAAAGAAATTGACGTTGACCGGCAGGAAGTTTCCCCATGCTGAGGCGTTGATGTCTGCCGCGACGGCCATTTGAAAGGACGTCAATTCTTTGTGCAGTTGCTCGGCATTCAACATGGCTGCAGGCACGCTGCCCAACCCGCCAGCTTTAAAAACGGCCGCAGCCAACAAGTGGTTTTGCGATCCGGCCATGGGCGCTTGGACCAAACGAATGGGGTGGGCTTCAAAAAAAGACGTGTGCATGGCTCAATTATTCCCTTTGCAAAGGCTCACGGTGCAAGCCAGCACAGCAAATTCTGACAAGAGAGCGGGTTAACCCGATTTTGCGTCTCTTTGAAATTCATTTAACATGTTAAATAAATGAAGACGCCATGAAACAACAAGCTTTCGTTCACCGCAATTTGCCTCGTCTGCTGCTTCAAGCACGCGAGGCGGTGATGACGCACACCCGCCCCAGTCTGCGAGAGCATGGGCTGTCTGATCAGCAATGGCGAGTGTTGCGTGTATTGGGTGAGCACGCCAACAGCACAGAGGCAGCGGAGGGCGTAGAAACAGGCCGTGTTGCACGGGAGGCCTTTTTACTAGGACCTAGCTTGACGGGTGTTCTCACGCGGATGGAACGCGATGGCTTGATTGAGCGCAGCCGCTGCTCACAAGATGCACGCAGAACCGTGGTGCGCGCTACAAAGCTGGGCTTGTCAAAGGTGGCCAAGTTGTCTGAAGCCATTGAGGCGCATTACGCCTGGATGGAAAGTGAACTGGGCAAACAAAAATTAGCGCAGTTGTATCAATTGTTAGATGCCGTGATTCAGTTGGAGACGTCTCCCATGGACGAAGCGGTGGAAGAAATGGAATGAGCAAGATGAATCCAAACCTGGACAGCGACACACGCTTTTGGCCGCAAGGCACGGTGTATGGCGCCTTGTTGAATTTTCAACAAGAGTGGAACTTAAGAGCGCCGCAGATGAATGAGGCGCCACACAAAGGCGCGCCCAAAGCACCTGTGTTGTTCATCAAAACCGCCAACACGTTCACAGCCTCGGGTGACAGCATTGCAATTCCCTCTGCGGTAGCCGATGTGGACATTGGTGCCAACTTGGCTTGGGTGTTTGGCCCAGATGCCAAGCCCGTGGCTTGTGTGTTGGTGAACGATGTGTCCATTCCGCACGAGAGCTATTACAGACCGCCTGTGAAGTTCAAATGTGTCGATGGTTTCTTGGGCGTGGGCGCCAAAGCGCTGGCCATTGCGCAGGTCAAGACCGACGCGGTGGTGATCACCGTCAAGGTGAATGGGCAAGTGGTGCAGCGTGTGAACTACGCAGACACTGTGCGCAAATCACAAACATTGCTGTCAGACATTTCCGAGTTCATGACCTTTCAAGAAGGCGATGTGTTGTTGCTCGGCAGCGACTGCTTGCCCGATGGCAAGCGCCCTCGCGCCAAGGTGGGCGATGTGGTGGAAATTTCTGCCGAAGGCTTTGACACCTTGGTCAACACATTCGTGGGAGGTGCCGCATGAAACACGCACGCATTGCATGGGCTGGCGCCATTCACGAAGCGGTGGAATCGGACGGCGAGTTGTTGCTCACGCGCAGCCCTTGGGCTGGCAAACGCTTGAAGTTTGACGAAGTGGTGTGGTTGCCGCCTTTGGCACCTGTGCCGCAGGCCAGAACCATTTTGGCTTTGGGTTTGAATTACGCGGATCACGCCAAAGAGTTGGCGTTCAAAGCGCCCGAAGAGCCGTTGGTGTTTGTCAAAGGTGAAGCGTCTTTGATCGGTCACAAGGCCATCACGCGCAGACCGCAAGGTGTGACTTACATGCACTATGAATGTGAGTTGGCCGTGGTCATTGGCCGCAAGGCCAAGAACGTGAAAAAAGAAAATGCCTACGACTATGTGGGCGGCTACACCGTGGCCAACGATTACGCCATTCGCGACTATTTGGAAAACTGGTACCGACCCAATTTTCGTGTGAAGAATCGCGATACCTGCACGCCCATTGGGCCGTGGTTGGTGGATGCCAAAGACATCCATGACAAGTACGGCAGTCCCATGAATTTGAGTTTGCAAACCACCGTGAATGGCCAAGTGACACAAAGCGGCCACACGCGCGACATGATTTTTGACGTGCCGACTTTGATTGAGTACTTCAGTGCGTTCATGACGCTTCAACCCGGCGATTTGATTTTGACGGGCACGCCAGATGGCGTGGTGAATTGCAATGTGGGCGATGTGATCGTCACCCGCATTGAAGGTGTGGGCGAATTGATCAACACCTTGGGTGAGTGAATCTTGCCAAGCCAAGAACAGAATAAAGGAACAAAGACATGCGCATCGACCATTTGATTGACGGCAAAGCCGTTGCCAGCTCGCAAACTTTTGAAACACGCGACCCCGCCACACAAGAAGTACTGGCCGAAGTGTCCTCGGGCGGCATCGATGAAGTGAATCAAGCCGTGGCTTCAGCCAAAGCAGCGTTTCCAAAATGGGCTGCTACGCCGGCTACCGAGCGCGCCAAGATCATGCGCAAGCTGGGCGAACTCATTACCAAGCACGTGCCCCAGATTGCAGAAACTGAAACACGCGATTGCGGTCAAACCATTTCGCAAACCGGCAAGCAGTTGGTGCCGCGCGCAGCGGACAATTTTTCTTACTTTGCAGAAATGTGCACACGCGTGGATGGGCATACCTATCCCACGCCTACCCATTTGAACTACACGCTGTTTCACCCTGTAGGTGTTTGCGCATTGATCAGTCCTTGGAATGTGCCCTTCATGACCGCCACTTGGAAAGTGGCGCCTTGCTTGGCATTTGGCAACACCGCGGTGTTGAAGATGAGCGAGTTGTCGCCCATGTCTGCTGCGCGTTTAGGGGAGTTGGCGTTGGAGGCCGGCGTGCCACCGGGCGTATTGAATTTGGTGCATGGCTATGGCCGCGATGCCGGCGAGCCTTTGGTGTCGCACCCTGACGTGCGTGCTATTTCTTTCACAGGTTCCACCGCCACCGGCAATCGCATTGTGCAAAGTGCAGGTCTTAAAAAGTTCAGCATGGAACTGGGCGGCAAATCGCCGTTTGTGATTTTTGAAGATGCCGATTTGCCGCGCGCATTGGATGCGGCCGTCTTCATGATCTTCAGCAACAACGGTGAGCGTTGCACGGCGGGCAGTCGCATCTTGGTGCAGCAAAGCATCTACGCAGACTTCGTGCAAAAGTTCACGGAGCGCGCTAAGCGCATTTCAGTGGGCGATCCTTTGGACGAAAACACCATCGTGGGTCCGATGATCAGCCAAGCGCATTTGGCCAAAGTCAAAAGCTACATTGAGTTGGGTCCGAAAGAGGGCGCCACGATGTTGTGCGGTGGTTTAGACAAGCCCTCCTATGCGGCGGATTTACCAGACCGCGTGAAGAACGGAAACTTTGTGTGGCCCACCGTGTTTGCCGATGTCGACAACCGCATGAAGATTGCGCAAGACGAAATCTTTGGCCCGGTGGCTTGCATCATTCCATTCCGCGATGAAGCCCACGCCATTGAATTGGCCAACGACATTCAATACGGTTTGTCCAGTTATGTGTGGACCGAAAACATTGGCCGCGCGCACCGCGTGGCGGCTGCCGTAGAAGCCGGCATGTGTTTTGTGAACAGCCAAAACGTCCGTGATCTGCGCCAACCTTTTGGTGGCACCAAAGCCAGCGGTACTGGCCGCGAAGGTGGCACTTGGAGTTACGAAGTATTTTGCGAACCTAAAAACGTGGCGGTGTCGATGGGCTCGCACCACATTCCACATTGGGGAGTTTGAGCATGGGACAAGTGTCACTCGCGGCCAAAATCACGCACGTGCCGTCCATGTATTTGAGCGAGTTGGACGGTCCGCAAAAAGGGACACGCCAAGCCGCCATCGATGGCCATCACGAAATTGACAGACGTTGCCGGGCCTTGGGCGTGGACACCATTGTGGTGTTTGACACGCACTGGTTGGTGAACTCTGCGTATCACTTGAACAATGCGGTGCATTTCAAAGGCAACTACACCAGCAATGAATTGCCGCACTTCATCAGCAACATGCCGTACGAGTACGACGGCAATCCCGCGCTGGGCCACATCTTGGCCAAGGCCTGCAATGAAGCGGGAGTGACCACCCTGGCGCATGAGCACACCAGCTTGGCTTTGGAATATGGCACCTTGGTGCCTATGCGCTACATGAACACCGACAGACACTACAAAGTGATTTCTGTTTCTGCTTTGTGCATGGTGCATTCCTTGGCCGAAAGTGCCCAACTGGGTTGGGCCATGCGCCGCGCCGTAGAGCAACACTACGACGGCAAAGTGGCCTTCTTTGCCAGCGGCTCTTTGTCGCACCGCTTTGCACAAAATGGCTTGGCGCCCGAGTACGCCAACAAAATGTGGAGTCCATTTTTAGAGCAGTTAGACCACGCCGTGGTTGAAATGTGGCAGCGCGGCGATTGGAAAACCTTCTGCGCCATGCTGCCCGAATACGCCGCCAAAGGGCATGGCGAAGGTTTCATGCACGACACCGCCATGCTGCTGGGCTTGTTGGGTTGGGACCAGTACCAAGGCAAAGCGGAAGTGGTCACGCCTTACTTTCCCAGTTCGGGCACAGGACAAATCAATGTGGTGTTTCCAGTGACTGAGGTCAAAGACGAAGCAGGACAGGCCATCACCCATCTCAATCTCAAAAGCTTGAAAGATCCTGCTGCGGTGTATGCAGCAGGGGCCAGCCGTTTGTAATATTTTTCGAAAGTTGTCACATGCCGCATTTGGTGATTTTGTACACGGGCCAGTTGGACGCTGAAACCAACATGAAAGTTTTGTGTCGTGATTTGGCTGATGCCATGCTCACAGTGATGGACGAAGCAGGTAAGCAAGTGTTTCCTACGGGCGGCACGCGCGTGTTGGCCTACCCTGCGCCACACTATGCCGTGGCCGATGGCGGCGCAGCAGGCCGCAAGGCTGCGCAGTTTGACAACAATCCGCACGGCGGCTCGGAAGATTATGCGTTTGTGTATTTGAATGTACGCATGGGCAAAGGGCGCAGTGAGGCCACGCAAAAGCGTGCAGGCGACACCTTGGTCGAGGTCACCAAAAAACACTTTGCCGATCTCTTTGCCAAACGCCACATCGGCATCACTTTGCAAATTGATGTGGGTCCCGAAGTGTTTGACAACAAACACAGCAACATCCATCCTTTGTTTGCGGCCCTTTGAAAGAAACGCATGTTTGATTCCCAACGCATTGCAGAACTGGCTGCCGAATTGCAGCAAGCGCAAACCACGCGCAAGCAAGTTGAGCACTTTTCCAAACGTTTTCCAGGCATGACCATTGAAGACGGTTACCGTGTGAGCCGCGCCTGGGTGGCTTTGCAATTGGCCCAAGGCCGTCAAGTGATTGGTCACAAAATTGGCCTCACCTCGCGCGCCATGCAGCAGGCCAGCCAAATTGACGAACCCGATTACGGCACGCTGCTCGACAACATGCTGTACACCTGCACACCCGGTCAAACGCTAGACATTGCCTACACCGACTTTGTGGTGCCGCGCGTGGAAGTGGAGTTGGCCTTTGTGTTGAAAAAAGATTTACAAGGTCCAAACGTCACTGTTGAAGAAGTGTTGGCGGCCACCGAGTACGTCACACCTGCCATTGAAATCATCGATTCACGCATTGAGCAATTTGACCGTCACACCAAAGTGATGCGCAAAGTGTTTGACACCATCAGCGACAACGCGGCCAATGCCGGCATTGTGGTGGGCGCTGAAAAAGTCGATCCCCTCACCACCAATTTGCCATGGTGCGGCGCCATTCTCAAACTGAATGGTGTGGTCGAAGAAACAGGTTTGGCAGCCGGCGTACAAGGCCACCCCGCAGTGGGCATTGCTTGGCTGGCCAATAAGTTGGCGCCCTGGGGTGAACATTTAAAGGCCGGCCAAATTGTGTTGGCCGGCTCCTTCACCAAACCCGTGCCTGCCAAAGTGGGCGATGTGTTCGACGCAGACTACGGCCCCTTAGGTCGACTGCAATTTAAATTCAACTGAAAGAAGCCACATGAAAACTCCTGTCAATCGTTTTAAAAAAGCCATCTCTGAAAAGCAAGCGCAAATTGGATTGTGGATGGGGCTGGCCAACAGTTACAGCGCCGAAATGTGCGCCATGGCAGGCTTCGATTGGTTGTTGATCGATGGTGAACATGCACCCAACAACTTGCAAAGCATTCAACAACAACTTCAAGCCATTGCGGCCTATCCTGTCAACAACGCCATTGCCCGTGTGCCAGTGGGCGATACGGCATTGATCAAACAGTATTTGGATTTGGGTGCCGAAACGCTGCTGATTCCCATGGTGGACACACCCGAGCAAGCGGCGCAGTTGGTGCAAGCCATGCGCTATCCACAAAACGATGGCAAGGGCGGCGTGCGCGGCATGGGCGGCGCACGGGCGTCGCGTTGGGGCATGTTTCCCAACTACACCAAAGAAGCCAATGAACAAGTGTGCTTGTTGGTGCAGGCCGAAACACGTGAAGCTTTGAAAAACTTGGACGCCATTGCCAACACACCTGGTGTGGATGGCGTCTTCATTGGCCCCGCCGATTTGTCTGCTTCTTTGGGCCACGTGGGTGATCCCAATCACCCAGAAGTGCAAGCGGCCATTGAAGATGCGATTGCACGCATTTTGAAAGCAGGCAAAGCACCCGGCATCTTGACGTCCGACGAGGCGCAAGCCAAACACTATTTGGCACTGGGCGCTTTGTTTGTGGCCGTGGGTTTGGACACGCAAATCTTGGTGCGCCAAACAGCCGCGCTGGCGAAAAAATTCAAGCCCAATGCAGGCATTGAGTTGCCCGCGTCTGGCCAGGTGTATTGACCATGCTGACGCATCAACTGCCGACGGTTCGTTCATTGCAGCATGAGGTGCATCCCAAAGAATGGGAGGCCCGTGTGCAATTGGCGGCGTGCTACCGTGTGTTTGCTTTCTTGGGCTGGACTGAGATGATTTACAACCACATCACCTTGCGCTTGCCGCAAGAAGTGAGTGGCTCAGAAAAACATTTCTTGATCAATCCGTTTGGTTTGCATTACAGCGAAGTCACTGCCAGCAACTTGGTCAAGATTGACCTCAAGGGCAAAGCCTTGGATGGTTCGCCCTACCCGGTCAATCCTGCAGGCTTTACGGTGCATGCGGCCATCCACGACAGCTTGCCGGGCGCACATTGCGTCATGCACACGCACACCACCGCAGGTGTATCGGTCGCTTGTTTAAAAGACGGTTTGCAACAAACTAATTTTTACACCGCGCAACTCCACGACATGATCGCGTACCATGACTTTGAAGGCATCACCATCCATGCCGATGAAGCGCCGCGCTTGCTCAAGAGCATTGGCAACAAGCAGGCAGTGATTTTGCGCAACCATGGCTTGCTGTCATGGGGCGCCACGTTGCCGCAAACCTTTGCCATTTTGTGGACCCTGCAACGTGCCTGTGAAATTCAATTGGCCACCTTCAGCATGGGCGGCCCGCAAGCGGTCATTCCTGTGAGTGACAACATCGCTGCCAAATGCACGCGCGATGCCCTGCAATTCAATCCCAACCATGGTGCGGGCACTGATGTACTCGACGCCCTCATTCGACAAGTGGACCGCGGCATGGTGCGTCCCGAAGAAAGCTATCGTTTATGAAAGTTTGCATCTACGGCGCAGGCGCCATTGGTGGGTGGATCGGTGTTCACTTGGCACAAACAGGCCATGAGGTGAGTGTGGTGGCGCGCGGTGCCACGCTTGACGCTTTGCAAAAAAATGGCCTGCAGTGCGTTCAAACGCAAGCAGCTGATGCTCGCATCAAAGCAGATGTCAAGGTGTCTGCGCAGCCCGCCGATTTAGGGCCCCAAGATTTGGTCATTGTTGCCGTCAAGGCGCCCGCCATGGCCGACGTCGCAAAAGGCATTGCGCCTCTGCTGGGCCCCAACACCCTCGTGATGACCGCCATGAACGGCGTGCCTTGGTGGTTCTTTCAAGGCTTTGGTGGCAAGTTGCAAGGCACCACCCTCAACACCATCGACCCCGAAGGCCGCATTGCCCAAGCCATTCCAGCGCACCATGTGGTGGGCTGTGTGGTGCATGCCAGTTGTTCACTCGATGCGCCGGGTGTGGTGCGTCATCACTTTGGCCAAGGCTTGATTGTGGGCGAGCCTGCGGCACAAAACGGGGAGGTCAGTGCACGCGTGCAGCAGTTGGTGGCAGATTTGCAAGCAGCCGGTTTCAATGCCAGCGCCTCTGCGCAAATTCAAAAAGACGTTTGGTACAAACTGTGGGGCAACATGACCGTGAACCCCATCAGCGCCATCACCGGCGCCACCACCGACCTCATTTTGAAAGACGATTTGGTGCGCGACTTTGTCTCGAAGGTGATGCTGGAGGCCAAAGCCATTGGTGAACAAATCGGAATTCCCATTGCGCAAACGCCCGAGGACAGGCATGCCGTCACGATGAAATTGGGCGCGTTCAAAACATCCATGTTGCAAGACGTAGAAGCCGGTAAAACGGTGGAGCTCGATGCGTTGGTCAGCGGCGTGCGCGAGTTGGGGCAACTGACACAAGTGAACACCCCTTACACCGACGCCTTGTTGGGCCTCAGTCGCTTGCATGCCAGTGTTCGCGGGCTCTACCCGCCACAATGAAATCATGACTGAAACATCCAAAGCCCTGTCCATCACCGCCTTTGCCACTTTGTTGTTGGTGGCCTTCATGATGGGCGCCAACCATGTGGCTGCGCGCTTTGCGTTCAACCACGGCGTAGACGTCATCACCGCCGTGAGTTTTCGAAGTGCGGTCACAGCCTTGGTGGTGGGCTTGATTTTGTGGCAACAGAAAGTGTCAATTCGACTAGAGCCACGACACAAAAAATACTTGCCCCTCATCGGTTTGATCATTGCCGTTCAAAGTGTTTGTTTGTATTCTTCGGTGGCCAGATTGCCCGTGGCCTTGGCTTTGTTGGCCTTCAATACCTATCCCTTGTCCACCGCATTTTGGGCGCGTGTGCTCTACAAGCACCAACCCGAAAAAGCCGTGCTATGGAGCATGCCCCTTATTTTGGTGGGCTTGGCCTTGGCCTTGGATGTGATGGGTGCCGCTTCTGGTTTGGGCGCGTCCGAACATTGGGCGCAAATTGGCAGTGGTGTGGCGTTTGCTCTGGCCGCCTCGGCCACCTTTGGTTTGGCACTGGTCTACACCCAACACGAAACCGCCGGCTTAGACGGGCGCGTGCGCACCTTTTCTTCGATGTCCTTGGTCGGTGTGCTGGCCGTGGCCGCAGCATTCAGCCAGGGTGGTTTTCATTTGCCCGATGCGCCGGCCGGTTGGTGGGGCTTAGGGCTTTTGACCTTCTTATACGGCACGGCCTTCACCATCTTGTTTACCGTCCTGCCTCGTTTGGGTGTGGTGGGCAACTCGGCCATCATGAACGTCGAGCCTGTGTTTGCCTTGACCTTGGCTTGGGCACTGCTTGATCAAGCCATTGCGCCCATACAGTTGGTGGGTGCCGCTTTGGTGGTGGGCACCGTGATGTGGCTAGGCTTGCGCAAGCGTTAAGTGAATGCGGTTCAGGTTTCAAATTCATTGAGACCTGACGCCGCCTTCAGTCCAAGCCTTTTTTCAAACTGAGCGCAGTGTCATAAACCACATTTTTAGAAGCGCCGGTGATGTCGCTGGTGAGTTTGACGGCCGTCTTCAAGGGCAACTCGGTCAGCAGCAATTTAAGCGTGCGCAAACTGACTGCATCTAAGGCTTCGCTGTGGTCTTGCTTGGGTTTGTCCAAAGCATGAACGACCAGCGCAAATTCACCGCGCACATGGTCGGCTTTTTGTGCAAACCACGCGGGCAGGTCTTGCGCAGGCACGGTGTGCACAGTTTCAAATTGCTTGGTCAATTCACGACCCACCGTGATCAAGCGCGAACCCAAACTAGACAGCGCTTGTGCCAAAGCTTCAATGCGATGGGGGGCTTCTAGCAATACGACGGCGCGCGATTCGGCTTGGATGATGTCAACCGCACGCTGCCGCTCGGTGGCTTTGGAAGACAAAAACCCTGTGAACACAAAGCCACCTTCGCCTGTCATGCCTGCTGCACTGAGCAAGGTGGTGACGCTGCTGGCCCCTGGCAAGGGCATCACTCTGTAGCCAGCCGCGGCAACGGCGGCCACCAAGCGTGCGCCCGGATCGCTGATGGCTGGCGTGCCAGCATCGCTGACATAAGCCACACGTTGGCCTTGCGCTAAACGCGCGATGACTTGCGCAGCCGCCTCGGTTTCGTTGTGCTGGTGCACAGCCAGCAATTGCGAGTTGCCTCGATCTAAACCATAAGCCCGCAACAACTGTTGCGTGTGACGGGTGTCTTCGCAGGCCAGTGTGTCGGCCCTTTCAATGACATACAAAGCGCGCAAAGTGATGTCTGCCAGATTGCCAATGGGGGTGGCCACCACATACAGTGTGCTGACGGGATGGTTTTGAGGACCCACTGCTTCACGTGCGGCCTGAAAGGCTTTGCCATAAACGGACGCCAAGGACGCACCTGCACTTGCAGGGGGCAAAGTTGCCGCCGTTGAATCAACTGCCTTTAAATCAAGCGCCTTTAAATCAAGCGATGAAGTGGGCGTTTCAGACCGTTCAAAATGTTCAGATGGTGAAGTCAATGGTGTTCCTAGGTCCTACAAGTCAACGCAAAATTCAAGGTGCATCGCCAATCATGAAGCCAATCGCCCGGCAAAGCACCAAACAAATGGGCGATGCCGCAGAAGATGCAGCGCTTCTCTTTTTACAACAGCAGGGCTTGCATTTGTTACAGCGCAATTATCGAACGCCTGGCAGGGGCGGCGGCGAAATCGACCTCATTTTGCAAGAATCTGACAGTACCTTGGTGTTTGTCGAGGTGCGAAGGCGCACGCAGCGCCAGTTTGGCGGTGCCTTGGGCAGCGTCAGCCGGGCCAAACAACGCCGCATCATCTTTGCTGCACGTTACTTTTTGTGGCGTTGGCAGCCCTTGCCGCCCACCCGGTTCGACGTCGTGGCTTGGGAAGCCGAAGGTCTCATATGGCAGAAGGCGGCGTTTGATGCGAGTGCATGGTAGACGTGCATGCCAAGCGTCATGCGCAGCAGGTATCATCCTGCTCATGTTAGACCTGCGCATTCAGCAACATTTCATCGACAGTGCCGACCTGCAGTACCAGGCCGCCGAAACATTGGCCAAGCCTTTGGACGCTGGCGTTCAGGCGCTCATGGCCTGTGTCACCAGTGGTGGCAAGGTGATGGTGTGCGGTGAGGGCAGTTCGGCCGCTTTGGCGCAGTACTTTGCCAGCCTGTTTGTCGGTGGTTTTGAGCGAGAGCGCCCCGAGTTGGCGGCCATCGCCTTGCGGCACGAAGGCATGGGCGATCCCGCTTATGCCGGCTTGGCGCGCCAAGTCCGTGCATTGGGACAGGCCGGCGATGTGTTGTTGTTGCTGACGGCCAACGGCGAAGAAGAAGGTCTGATGCGAGCCCTGCATGCGGCGCACGAGCGCGACATGACCGTCATTGCCCTGACGGGCAAAGGCGGTGGCGCGGTGGCCAAAGCCCTGCGCGAGACCGATGTGCATGTGGGCATCCCCCATGACCGTGCGGCGCGCATTCGCGAAGTGCAACAACTGGCCTTGCATTGCCTGTGCGATGGCGTCGATGCCCAGCTCATGGGCGACCAGGACGCCATCTCTTAAAGCGCTCCAAGCTTGGCTGAATTCACTTTCTCCCAACACCCGATTAAAATATGACAAGACTCTCTAAGGAATTTCAAGTGAAACTCAATCTCAAACGTTGGATGCTGTCTGGTTTGGCTGTCAGTGCCGTCATCACCAGTTTGTCGGCTTGCGCACCTTTGGTGGTGGGCAGTGCTGTGATGAGTGGCATGGTGGCCATTGACCGCCGCACCACAGGCATTCAGTTGGAAGACGAAGGCATTGAGTTGCGAACGGCACAAGGCCTTCGCCAAAACCTCAGCGATGCCGCGCACGTCAACGTCACCAGCTACAACCGCATGGTGCTGTTGACCGGTGAGGTCAGCTCTGCGGCCGAAAAAGACCGGGCGGAACGCTTGGCCAAAAGCCAAGAAAACGTCAATTCCGTGGTCAATGACTTGGCCGTTCAGCCTGCCAGTTCCCTGACACAGCGCTCCAAAGACGCCATCACCACCGGTCAAATCAAAGCCTTGTTGGTCGATGCCAAAGACTTGCAGTCCAATGCTTTCAAAGTCATCACCGAGCGCGGCATTGTGTATTTGATGGGCCGCGTTACCGCCCGTGAAGCGCAGCGCGCATCTGAAATTGCACGCAGTGGCAGCGTCAGCGGCGTGGTCAAGGTGGTGCGAGTGTTTGAGACCATTTCTGAAGAAGAGCTCAAGCGCATCAGCGCCCAGCCTTTGTCCCCTCAGGCCCAGCCTAAGCTGTAATAGGCCGCATGCCAAAGCAAAAAGGGCTCTGAAATCAGAGCCCTTTTTTGTGGCAAATCTCCGGCAGCGTGCTTAACCCAAGCGTTTGATCAGGCTGGAGGTGTCCCAGCGCTTACCGCCCATTTGCTGGACATCGGCATAGAACTGGTCGACCAAAGCCGTGACAGGCAAGCGTGCGCCATTGCTTTTGGCCTCTTCCATCACCAGGCCCAAGTCTTTGCGCATCCAGTCGACGGCAAATCCAAAGTCAAATTTGTCGGCCACCATGGTTTTGCCGCGGTTGTCCATTTGCCAGCTTTGTGCCGCACCTTTGCCAATGACGTCCAACACCAAGTTCATGTCGAGCCCTGCTTTTTGGCCAAAGGCAATCGCTTCTGACAAGCCTTGCACCAGACCGGCAATGCACACTTGGTTGACCATTTTGGTCAGTTGACCTGCACCCGACTCGCCCATGAGGGTGTAAGCGCGAGAGAAAGCCATGGCCGCGGGCTTGGTGGTCTCAAACACGGCGGCATCACCGCCGCACATCACGGTCAGCAAACCATTTTGCGCACCGCCCTGACCACCCGACACAGGGGCGTCAATGAAGTTCAGACCTTGGGCTTTGGCAGTGGCATACAGTTCGCGCGCCACATTGGCCGAAGCCGTGGTGTGGTCCACCAAAATAGCGCCTTTTTTCATGCCGGCAAAGGCGCCGTCAGGACCTAAGACCACCGCGCGCAAATCGTCGTCATTGCCGACACAGCAAAAAACGATGTCGGCATTCTTCACGGCTTCGCGGGGTGTGGGCGCATGGGCCGGCTGGCGTGAATCGGCAAACTCTTTGCACCAAGCAGCAGCTTTGGCTTCGCTGCGGTTGTAAACCGTGACGGCATGGCCAGCACGTGCCAAGTGACCTGCCATGGGGTAGCCCATGACGCCCAGGCCCAAAAAGGCCACATGTTGTGAAGGTGCGGATTCGTAGGTTTTGGCGTTCAAGCTGCTCATGGTGCGTTCAGTGTTGGGGTTTGAAATAAGGGGTGAACAGAAAGACTGAATCGAAGGTCAATCTTCTAAGGCGTGATTGTCCATCAGTTTTGGATTTTGCGGGTATTTTCGGAGTCGCTCCAGCGTCTGCTGGCTAATTTCTTGGCTGTGAAACAAACGCAACAAACTTTGGTCCAGGGTTTGCATGCCCACGGCCTGACCTGTTTGCAGCAGTGCGTACAACTGGCTGACTTTGCCCGCCCGCATGAGGTTGCGCACAGCCGGTGTGGCCACCATGATTTCGTGCGCTGCCACGCGGCCTTGCCCCGAGCGATGAGGGCACAGTGTTTGCGCCAGCACGGCCACCAAGCATTCGGCAAACAAGGCCCGCACACCCTCTCTTTCATGCGAGGGAAAGGCATCGACCAAGCGGTCCAGTGCCTGCGGTGCGCTGGCGGTGTGCAAGGTGGCCAGCACCAAGTGACCCGTTTCAGCGGCCGTCAATGCCAGCTTGATGGTGGTGCTGTCGCGCAACTCGCCCACCAGCAGCACATTGGGGTCTTCGCGCAATCCCGCGCGCAAGCCCGATTCAAAGTCGGGTGTGTCGCGGCCCACTTCACGCTGGTGCACCAAGCTGCGTTGCGAGGTGTGGATGAATTCAATGGGGTCCTCTAGGGTCAAGACATGCGCTTCGCGGTGTGTGTTGATGTGATGCAGCAAAGCGCTCAGCAGTGTGGATTTGCCACTGCCTGTTGGACCCGTGATGAGCACCAAACCATGGGGCTGCAGTCCCCAATTGGCAACACAAGCCGGCGCCTTTAGGCTCACAAGGTCTGGCAAGTGTGAGGCAATCAAGCGCAGTGCCAAAGCCGGTCCACGATCTTGTGCAAACGCATTGACCCGAAAGCGGCCAAGCGCTGGCAGAGACACGGCAAAGTCGAGGTTGTTGTGTGCTTGTGTCGGGTCAATCGCGTGTGCATTGACCCATGCATGGGTTTGAAGCAAAGCATTGCGAATGCCATGCACATCCTCTGCCCGCATCACGCGTGACAGCATTTCGTCCGGCAGCGCCTGAGGTGCGCACCAATCTGCCACTCGCCGCAGGTGACCATCGATCCGCAGCCAAGGCATGTCGCCAGTTGTCCAGTGCACATCTGATGCGCCCAGGTTTCGCGCCAAGCGCAAGAGGTTCTGCCAATGCATTGAATTTTTGAGTTGAGTTGAGATTTGGTAAGCTCGATCCATGAGCACTTCAGTTTCAGCCAACCTGGCGCAAGTCCGCAAGCGAATTGAGCTTGCATGTCTTGCGACTGGCCGCCCCCTTGATGCAGTCAAGTTGTTGGCGGTGTCCAAAACCATGCCCGCGCAAGCGATACGCGACGCACATGCCGCAGGTCAGTTGGCGTTTGGTGAAAACTACATCCAAGAAGGCGTGGACAAAATCGCGTCATTGGCAGATTTGTCTTTGGAGTGGCATTGCATTGGCCCCATTCAAAGCAACAAAACCAAGCTGGTGGCTGAAAACTTTGCGTGGGTGCACAGCATTGACCGACTCAAAACTGCAGAACGTTTGTCGGCACAACGACCTGCCGAGCTGCCACCTTTACAAGTGTGCTTGCAAGTGAATGTCGATGGCGGCAGCAACAAATCGGGTGTGGCGCCTTCAGAGCTCATGGCCTTGGCACAGGCGGTGGCGCAATTGCCGCACCTTCAATTGCGCGGCATCATGACCATTCCCGAGCCCACCGACAACGAAGCGGCGGCTCGCGCAGTGCACCGTCAGGCCAAAGACTTGTTCGACAGTTTGAAGGCATCAGGCCTGGATGTGGACACCCTGTCCATGGGCATGACTGGCGATTTAGAAGCGGCCATTGCCGAAGGCAGTACCTGCGTGCGTGTGGGCACCGCTATTTTTGGCCACCGTTAGACGCGTGGTTTAGAAACGCGGCAAATCGGGGTGTGAAATTTGCCCACCACGCACCAGCATCTTGCCGTACTCCGCGCAGCGGTTGTGCGTGGGAATGACTTTGCCAGGGTTGAGCAAGCCCAAGGGGTCAAAGGCTTTTTTCAGCGCAAACATTTGCGCATTTTCTTCGCTTGAAAACTGCACACACATGCTGTTGAGTTTTTCAATGCCCACACCGTGCTCACCTGTGACAGTGCCGCCCATGGCCACACTGGTTTCTAAAATGTCGGCGCCAAACAACTCGCAGCGGTGCATTTGGTCGGGGTCGTTGGCATCGAACATGATGAGGGGATGCAGATTGCCATCGCCGGCGTGAAACACGTTGGCGCAGCGCAATTGGTATTTCTTTTCCATCTCGGCAATGGCCAGCAAAATGTCGGCCAAGCGTTTGCGTGGAATGGTGGAGTCCATGCACATGTAATCGGGGCTGATACGGCCCGATGCAGGGAAGGCGTTTTTGCGGCCGCTCCAAAAACGCAAGCGCTCAGCCTCGTCTTTGCTGACCGTGATGGCGGTGGCGCCACAGCCGCGCAGCACGTCGCTCATGCGCTCAATTTCTTCGGCCACTTCTTCGGGCGTGCCATCGCTTTCGCACAACAAAATGGCTTCGGCGCTCAGGTCATAACCGGCATGGACAAAATCTTCGACGGCCGCTGTCATGGGCTTGTCCATCATTTCCAGACCCGCTGGAATGATGCCGGCCGCAATGACCGCTGCCACAGCATCGCCGGCTTTGCGAATGTCGTCAAAGCTGGCCATGATGCATCGCGCCAATTGCGGCTTGGGCACCAACTTCACGGTGACTTCGGTGGTGATGGCCAGCATGCCTTCGCTGCCGACCAAGACAGACAGCAAATCAAAACCCGTGGTGTCCAACGCATCACTGCCAAAAGTGATGGGCTCACCTTCAATGGTGAAGCCTTTCACTTTGAGCACGTTGTGCAAGGTGAGGCCGTACTTCAGACAGTGCACGCCGCCCGAGTTTTCGGCCACGTTGCCGCCAATGGTGCAGGCAATTTGACTGGAGGGGTCGGGTGCGTAATACAAGCCATGCGGTGCAGCGGCCTCTGAAATGGCCAAATTGCGAACGCCGCATTGCACCACCGCCGTACGCGACACCGCATCCACTTTGACGATGTTGTTGAACTTGGCCATGGACAAGGTCACGCCCATTTTGTGCGGCATGGCGCCGCCCGACAAACCGGTGCCTGCACCGCGCGCCACCACCGGCACGGCCAAGGCATGACATGCTTTGAGCACGGCTTGCACTTGCGCTTCGGTTTCTGGCAACGCCACCACCAAAGGCCGCTCACGGTAAGCCGTGAGGCCATCACACTCAAACGGCACAGTGTCTTCTAGCGTGTACAGCAAAGCATGCTGGGGCAATGCCGCACTCAGTGCAGCCACCACTTGCGCTTGGCGATCTGCGCGGGACAAAGCATCGATGTTGGTGAGTGCGTTCATGACAAAGCTTTCAAGCGCAAAGGGTAAAAGGCAAAGGGCAAGGGCAAGGGCAATCGGACTTATTTGAAAATGACGGTTTTGTGGCCGTTGAGCAGCACACGGTGTTCGCTGTGCCATTTGACAGCGCGCGCCAAAACTTGGCTTTCGGTGTCGCGGCCTTGCGTGGTGAGGTCTTCCACCGTTTTGGAGTGGTCTACACGCGCCACGTCTTGTTCAATGATGGGGCCTTCGTCCAAGTCCGCAGTGACGTAGTGCGCGGTGGCACCAATCAGTTTGACGCCGCGGTCGTGCGCTTGGTAATAAGGCTTGGCACCTTTGAAACTGGGTAAGAACGAGTGGTGAATGTTGATCGCCCGACCTGACAACTTGCGGCACAAGTCGTCCGACAAAATTTGCATGTAACGCGCCAGCACCACCAACTCTGCGCCTTCAGCTTGAATCACTTCAAACTGCTTGGCCTCGGCCTCGGCCTTGTTGGCGGCCGTCACTGGGATGTGGTGGAAAGGCACGTTGTAGCTGGCCGCCAATTGGTAAAACTCGCGGTGGTTGCTCACAATGGCGCGAATGTCGATGGGCAGCAAACCGCTTTTCCAGCGGAACAGCAAGTCGTTCAGGCAGTGACCTTCTTTGCTGACCAAGATGACCGTGCGCATGGGTTGCGTGGTGCTGTGCAGGTTCCAAGTCATTTGGAAAGGCGCCGCAAAACTGGTCAATTGGGTGCGCAAGTCGGCCTCGCTGACTTGGTCGCAAGCAAATTGCACGCGCATGAAAAACAGACCCGTGTCATGGTCGTTGTATTGCGCGGCTTCTTCAATGTTGCCGCCGCGTTCTAGCAAAAAGCCCGATACAGCGTGCACGATGCCCGTTCTGTCGGGGCAGGAAAGCGTGAGAATAAATGCGTGATTCATGGGCGACATTGTCGCAGGGACAGGGCCACTTTGCCAAAACTTGAGCTTTGACGGGTTTACACTGATCACTTGATGAATTTTTAGCCCTTTTGGGGCGGCGAGGTGATCACATGTCTTCTCCACAAAACCAGCAGCCTGCAGGCACCACAGCCTTCAACATGGACCATCAATGGTTGCCCTTCACGGCCAACCGCCATTTCAAGCAAGAACCGCGGGTGTTTGTCGCGGCCGACGGCATGAATTTCACCACCCACGATGGCCGCCAGGTCGTCGACGGCATTTCGAGCTTGTGGTGCGTGGGCGCTGGGCACAACCGCAAGCCCATTGCCGAGGCCATCAAAAAACAGCTTGATACGCTGGACTACGCCACGGCCTTTCAAATCAGCAACGATCAGGCCTTTGAAGCGGCCAAAATGATTGCCGATCTCTGCCCCGGCGACCTCAACAAAGTGCTGTTTTGCAATTCCGGCTCTGAGGCGGCGGACACCTCTTTGAAAGTGGCCTTGGCGTATCACCGTGCCCGTGGTGAAGGCCATCGCAATGTCTTCATTGGCCGCGAAAAAGGCTATCACGGCGTGAACTTTGGCGGCATGAGCGTGGGCGGTTTGCCTGCCAATCGCAAAGTCTATGGCGCGCAGTTGTTGCCCCGCGTAGACCACATGCGTTTTATCCATGACCCGGTTAACCACGCCTACATTCACAACGAAGAGCCTGTGTGGCAAGAAGACCCTTTGCTGGAGCTGGAAGGTCGCATCTTGGCTTTGCACGACCCTAGCAACGTGGCGGCCATCATTGTCGAACCCGTGGCGGGTTCGGCCGGTTGGTACTTGCCGCCCAAGGGCTACCTCAAACGCCTGCGTGAAATTTGCGACAAGCATGGCATTCTGCTGATTTTTGACGAAGTGATCACGGGCTTTGGCCGCATGGGCACCAACTTTGGCGCCGACTACTACGGCGTCGTACCCGACATGCTCAACTTTGCCAAGTGCGTCACCAATGGCGTCATTCCTTTGGGCGGCGTGGTCTGCCGTGATTTCATTTACGACGCCATGATGAATTCCGGCGCGCCCGATTACGCCATCGAGTTTTTCCACGGCTACACCTACTCAGGTCATCCCGTCTCTTGCGCCGCTGCCATTGCCACTTTGAAACTGCTCAAAGAAGAAAACCTGTTTGCCCGTGCGGGCCAAATGGGCCCTGTGTTGGGCGATGCTATGCACAGCGCCTTCAAAGGTTTACCCAACGTGATTGGCATTCGCAGCTTGGGCTTGGCGGGCGCGGTGGAGCTCGCCTCCATCCCCGGCGCACCTGGCAAGCGGGCGTATGACATTTTCTTGGACTGCTACAACAACGGTGTGTTGGTGCGTGCCGCCGGCGAAAACCTGGTGCTCTGTCCCCCCTACATTGTGGAAAAAGAACACATCGACAGAATGGTGAACACCTTGGCCGACAGCATTCGCAAGCATGCTTGAGTGGCAAAGAGGTCAGCGCGGGCTGCTTGAGGTTTGATGGCTGAGAAGATGTTGCACGCACTGCCGCGCCTGTTTCAAATTGCCCTGACCTTGTTGGTGGCGGTGGCGTCGGCATTGTTGTGTCAATGGCTTCGTACCCCCATTCCTTGGATGCTGGGCCCGTTGTTGGGCGTGGCCGCTTGCTCGATTGCGGGTGCCCCAACGCGCAGCTCAGGCTATTTGCGCAATGTGGGTCAGTGGGTCATTGGCGCGGCCTTGGGTTTGTATTTCACTGCCGAAGTCGGGCAGTTGGTGGTCAGCCTGTGGTGGGCCATTTTGCTGGGCATTCTGTGGGCGCTGGCGCTGGGGTACGGCTTTGGGCTTTGGTTGCATCACCGAAGTGCCGCAGATTTACCCGAATTGTCGCCGCGCGATTTGCGGGCCACCACCTACTTTGCAGGCGCCATCGGCGGCGCATCCGAGATGGCTTTGCTGGCCGAGCGCAATCATGCCCGAACCGACCTGGTGGCGGCCTCGCACAGTTTGCGTTTGGTCTTGGTGGTGGTGTGTTTGCCGTTTGGCATGCAATGGTTTCAGTCGCACTGGGGTTTGCATGTCAACAGCAATTTGCTGCCGGGTCCGCGCTTGTTGCAATGGCCTGGCCTTTTGTATTTGACGTTGGCCACTGGCGCAGGCGCCTTGCTCATGCAGGCCATCAAGCGCAACAACCCGTGGTTCATGGGGCCCTTGCTGGTGGCCATGGGGCTGACGCTGGCGGGGGTTCAGTGGACGGCGGTATCGTCTGAAATGTCCAACATGGCGCAGCTTTTCATTGGTATCAGTTTGGGCGTGCGCTTCAAGCGCGAGTTTGTGCGCACGGCGCCAAAGTGGTTGCTGTCGGTGAGCCTAGGCACGCTGGGCATGATGTTGGCGTCGGTGGTGTTTGGATGGGCCTTGGCTTGGGGCACTGGGCTGCACCCCGCCACCCTGATTTTGGGCACCTCACCCGGCGGCATCGCCGAAATGGCCATCACCGCCAAAGTGCTTGAGCTGGGTGCCCCTGTGGTGACCGCTTTTCAAGTGTGCCGTTTGATGGCCGTGTTGTTGATTGTGGCCCCGCTTTACCAGTGGGTGGCCTTGCCAGCGCACGCCGAAGCCCCTGCGACGAAGTCCTGAAATGACTTAGTGAACCACAACAGGCTGTTGTGCCAAGCCTGTGTATTGGTCCAAAGTGTCTTCGACTTCTTCTTGGGTGGGGGTGTTTTGTTGCCACGCTTGGATGTGCATTTGGAACATCTCGGCCCATGAGCCATCCAAATAGACCTCTTTACCGGAACGTTTGTCGACAATTTCAAATCCGTGGCGCTCTAGTGTGGGCACTTTGGGCGCGTTGCTTGCTTCGCCTGTGTCGTTGGCCAACACATGCATGACGGCAAAAGATTCGGATTCGTACAACAAGTTCATGGTGACATTCTGTCTTAAGTCTGTCTCAAATACATTGGGGCGGCGTCTTTTTTTTCAAGCCCACCAAAGCCCCTTAATCTGCCAAGGCTGGCAGTTCCTCTGCACTGCTCATTTCCATGTCAATGAAATTGCCCGAGACTTGCGTAATTTTGATGCGGGCCGGCAAGCCGCCGATGGCCTTGGCCAACCACATTTCTATTTGGCTGTCGAACTTGCCACGGGGCAGACAAACCCACCGCTGGGTTTCTAAGCGCTGGCCATCCACCTCAATGAACTCGTTGGCCTTGTAGGTCAGTGTCCAATTCGCGGCATCGCGCGCGGTGGCGGTTTGCACCGTCAATTCGGCACCAGGTTGGAAGCTTTGTGCAGACACCGTGGCGGCCATTTGAACAAACAGGCTCACCTGGTCTTGTGCGCCTGGCAGCAAGGGTGCACTGGGCAGATTGCCGCTGAAGCTGATGGTTTGCTTGTCGGATTCAAAATGCGCAGCACGCTCACCGCGCCAACTGTCTGAGTACCGGGTAGGCGACAAGCCGCCCTCGTTGAGCAAACCTACGCTGCGCCAAATGCGGCTGCCCACCAGAAAAGCTTTGACACGCAATTCAGCTGCATAGGTTCTTGGTAACGCAGGTCCTGATTTCGATTGCCATTTGAGTGCGCCCGATGCGTGGTAACTCAGCCCCCGCTCTTGCCCTGTCAAGTTGTAATTGATTTGCGTGTTGTTTGGAAAGTTGCCCACTTTGGCCACTTGCGCATGGGTGGTCAAGCTGGCGGGCTGTGCAGGGGGCTCTGCAATGGCTTCTGTAACAGTCTCTGCAACAATTTGGGGGGTGGTGTCGCTAGCAGGCTCGCTGGCAGCACTGGCAGCACTGGCATCGGGCGCTGGCAGTTCGGCTGAAGCCACGGCTTGCAGGCCGGTTTCAAGCGCCGCATCGGACTGAACCACGGTTTTTTGCGTGGCCGCGCGTTTAACTGGGCGACGTGCTTCGGGCGCTTGGGTTGCCGTGGAGGGGGGCACTTCAGCGCTGAGCACCCGGGTTTGGAGTGGCCGGATATGCGGTGGTGCAGGTGCTGTGCGCCACAGGTCGGCGCCCGAAGAAATCAGCATGAGCCAATGCAAAGCGGCCACCACGAGACCCAACGCCAGCAATTGCGGGCGCCGAGGCAGTGTGGTGGCGTGGGCGAAAGACATGGCAAAGAGTTTTTCAACGGCGAGTTGCAAATTGCGTGATTTGGTAAATTCTAGAGCTGTGCAGATTGGTTAAACTGAAGTACGGCTTTGAATCAATTGCAAATACTTCACGGAATTGATTCATTCATTCAATTTGAAAACCAATTTCGAGACCCAACATGAAATTAGCGACATACAAAGACGGATCACGGGACGGTCAATTGGTCGTGGTGTCCCGCGACCTCAGCACAGCGCATTATGCGACTGGCATTGCCCAGCGCATGCAGCAGGTGCTGGACGACTGGAATTTTCTGGCCCCTCAGCTGGAAGACCTTTATCAAACGCTGAACTCAGGCAAAGCGCGACATGCGTTTCCATTCGATCCCAAGCAGTGCATGGCACCGTTGCCCCGCGCCTACCAATGGGCGGATGGTTCGGCTTATTTGAACCACGTGGAATTGGTGCGTGCATCGCGCAACTCGGAAGTGCCACAAAGCTTTTACAACGACCCCCTCATGTACCAAGGCGGCAGCGATGACTTCATTGGCCCTTGCGATCCTGTGGTGTGCCGAGACGAAGCCTTTGGCATCGACTTTGAAGCCGAAATTGCCGTGATCACGGGCGACGTGCCCATGGGTGTGACACCCGAGAATGCACTCGATGGCATTCGCTTGGTGATGATTGCCAACGATGTCAGCTTGCGCAACCTCATTCCCAACGAGTTGGCCAAGGGCTTTGGTTTCTTCCAAAGCAAACCTGCCACCGCCTTCAGCCCGGTGGCTGTCACCTTAGACGAATTGGGTGATGCGTGGGACCAAGGCCGTGTGCACCTCACACTGCAATCCACTTGGAATGGCCGCAAAGTGGGCATGTGCGAAGCTGGCCCCGAAATGACATTTCACTTTGGCCAACTGATTGCGCACATTGGCAAGACACGCAATGTGCGTGCAGGCTCCGTTGTGGGCAGCGGCACCGTCAGCAACAAAAGTGTGGACGTCAAAGGCAAACCTGAGTGGGCCAAAGGTTACAGCTGCATTGCAGAAAAACGCGCCATTGAAACCATTTTGGATGGCAAACCCAGCACCGATTTCATGAAATTTGGCGACACCATTCGGATTGAGATGAAGGGCAAAGATGGTCAAAGCGTGTTTGGCGCCATTGACCAGCAAATTACCCCGCTCACGCCCTGAGTTTGGCGGCGCGACAGGCCTTGCTCAAAGGGTTTTGAGCAGGGCTTTCAAACCTTGGATGAACATCTCAATGGAGATGGCCACCAAAATCAAGCCCATGAGGCGTTCAAACGCACTCACCACACTGTCGCCCACCAAGCGCTGCAAGCGCTCGGCCAGCAGCAGCACCACGGCACACACCAGCATGGTGACGCTGAGCGCGCCCACCCATTCAAGGCGCCGATCGGGCGCCTGACTGACCAACAGCAACACCGTGGCCAAGGCCGAGGGGCCGGCCAAGGCGGGTATGGCCAGCGGCACGATCAGGGGCTCGCGCGTGGGCAAGCTGCTGCGCCGTTCTATGGGTGGAAAGATCATGCGCAGCGCAATCAAAAACAGCACCACGGCACCAGCAATTTGCAAAGACACGTCGCTCAAGTTCATGGCCTTGAGAAACGCCTCCCCCACGAACATGAAGGTGAGCAAAATGCAAAAGGCAATGAACACCTCGCGCACAATGACTTTGGCGCGCCTCTCGGGGGCAACAGCTCGCAAGCTGTTGACGAACATGGGAATGTTGCCCAGCGGATCTGTGATCAGCAGCAACAAAATGGTGGCCGAAGCAAAAGTATGGGTCATCGCCTACTCGATAGAACAATGGCCCAAGCATAGCAGTGCGCGGCCGAGGCCGCATCAGAATTAGACCTGTGTGGGGTCGGCCGCCATGGCGTCGAACTTTTTAAAATACTGACGTGCCATGGCCACCAATTGCGGGTCGGTAGGGTGGTCGCTGGCCACGTTGTCCACCACAATGCCAGACAGCGCCGCAGCATGTTGTGTGTACCAGTCTTTGAATTGTTGACGTGTGAGGCCTGGCCCGGTGAGCAACACTTCGTGGCAGTTTTTAATCGCGGCGGCAATGTCTGCGAAGTATGCATTCATGTCCGTCGATTTGCCTTGGTGTTTGTGTTGCGATTTGGAGTGAATGCGTTGCGTTGTCGCATGGTCGCGGTCAAAAAATGCAACGTGGGCTTCTTGATGGTCTAGCCAAACAACCGCGTGAAATGTGCTCACTGAAAACTCCTTGTAAGTGATGGTTTGAATGCGTTATTGAAGTGCGGCGCCTGGGCCTGTCGCTGCTTCAGCCACGGTTTGGCACCCAATGCAGCGCAAGGCCGATGGAAATGCGAGCAGCCGTGTGGTGGGAATTTCTGCGCCACAGTCTTGGCACAAGCCATAGCTGCCTTGTTCGATGCGCACCAAGGCCTGTTCAGTGGCTTCTAACTCGGCCAGATCGTGTTCTTGGATGGCAAACGCAGTATCGCGTTCGGTCATGTTTTGAGCATGCGACTGCTCTGCCGCCGACAGCTGCGTGGCGGCCGCTTCAGCACGGCCACCCAAGCCGCCTTGCGCTTGTTTGATCTTGTCAATCAGTTGTGTTTTTTGGGCGATCAACAATTGACGAAGTGATTCTTTTTGAAGAGCGTTTTTCATGGTCGATTCCTGATGAAAGAGGGGCTGGCGAGCGGCGCATGTCGTCGTGCGTCTGCCTTGGGTTTATCGTAGGCAGATACCCTTTGTAAAACATTGATGCACATCAAGTAAGCATGCAAAGTTGAGCGCACTTCCGGCGACAATGTGGCTCATGTAAAGTGAGCATGCATTGACACAGGAGACCTCATGCGCCAAGCCGTCGACTACAGCCGATACCAAACCCTTCGCATCACCCGCACAGGGGTCAACGATGCCGTGTTGGACATTCAAATGAAAGCCGATGGCCCTGGCGGCAATGGCAAATTGCCCACAGCTGGCCACGAGGGGCATTGGGAGTTGGCCGAAATTTGGCGTGATGTGTCGCGTGACGACACCGTGCGCGCAGCGGTGCTGCGTGGCGAAGGTTTGGGCTTCTCGGGCGGTGGCGATTTGACGCTGGTTGAGGACATGGCGCGCGATTTCGAAGTGCGCAGCCGTGTCTGGAAAGAGGCCCGGGACTTGGTCTACAACGTGATCAATTGCGACAAGCCCATTGTCAGTGCCATGCACGGCCCTGCGGTGGGCGCAGGTTTGGTGGCGGGCTTGTTGGCCGATATTTCGATAGCCACCAAGACGGCCAAAATTGTGGACGGTCACACCCGCTTGGGCGTGGCGGCAGGCGACCATGCCGCCATCATTTGGCCATTGCTGTGCGGCATGGCCAAAGCCAAATATTATTTGCTACTGTGTGAGCCCGTGAGTGGTGAAGAAGCCGAGCGCATGGGCTTGGTGTCTTTGGCCGTGGAAGAGTCAGAGTTGCTGACCAAGGCTTATGAGGTGGCCGACAGGTTGGCCAGTGGCAGCCAAACCGCCATTCGCTGGACCAAGTACGCATTGAACAATTGGTTGCGCCAAGCAGGCCCCAGTTTTGATGCGTCATTGGCGCTCGAGTTCATGGGTTTTGCGGGCCCAGATGTTCAAGAAGGGGTGGCCAGCTTGCGTGCTCGCCGCCCTCCGCAGTTTTAAAACTGAATTGAAAGCTTCTGTGGAAGCTTCAAGCCTTGCTCTTCATGCGTGACATGAAAAGCTCGTTGCTGGCTTTGCGATCGGTATGAACGCGTTGCATGCTGGGACGCTCTGACCACATCTTCATGTAATCTTTCACTGGCAAGTCGGCCAAAAAGTCGCGGCCATAAATGGTTTTGGTGACGGCTGTGATCAAAGGCAAATGGACCGCTGCAGTGCAATCGGCCAAGGTCAATTCCGTGCCCGCAATGAAGGGTTTGAATTGTGCCAATTTGGCAAATGCCGCCACGTTTTTCGCCAGTTGTGCGCCCACTTTTTCTTTGACCGAATCACTGACCTTGCCGCCAAAGAATGCCTCTGGGTACAGGTTGCGCGCCACCAATTCCAAATGCAAATCTAAGAAAGTCATCAATTCGCGGACTTTGGCTGCGGCAAAAGGGTCTTGGGGCATTAAGGGGTGTGCCGGATAAGCCTGCTCGATGTAATCCAACATCACAGAGGATTCACACAGAGTGCCTTGCGTGGTTTTCAAGTAGGGCACCTTGCCCAAGGGACTGGCCAGAGGGTCGGTTTCACCGACCCACACCAATTCCTCTTCAAAGGCAACGCCTTTTTCCAACAAAGCCAATTTCACTTTGTTGTGATAGTTGCTGGCGCCAAAGCCGCAGAGTGTCAGCATGTTGTGTCTCCTGTTTAGAAAGTGCGAGCTTATGCGCAGAATGGGGAAGCTGGCGTCTCCAAGTTGACGTTTTTTTCAGCGATGCGTTAAGCTTCCACCCAAGAACTTCCTCTAGGAGCACACCATGAGCGACACATCAGCCTTCGGATTTGGAAAATTTGTACCTGGTTTTGATTTTTTACAAAACCTGGGCCAAGCCGCCAACCCTGGCGCCAAGGGTGCGCCGCAAGGCATGCCCAACATGGCCAGTTGGGTGGCGCCCACGATGAACATCGAGGAGTTGGACAAGCGCATTCAAGAGCTCAAAACAGTTCAGTTTTGGTTGGAGCAAAACACGAATGCCCTCAAAGCCACTGTTCAAGCTTTGGAAGTTCAAAAGATGACGTTGTCGACCTTGCAGGGCATGAATGTGAACATGGCTGACCTGGCCAAGGCTTTCACAGCCAAGATGCCCGACCTGAATGCGGCCAGCCAAGCCAAGGCCGCCGAAGAAAAGGCTGAAGCCCAAGCGGCCATGTCAGGCACTGACGCAGACAAGCCAGAGGCTTCTGCTGCAGCCAAAGAAGCGCCTGCCGTGGACCCAATGCAGTGGTGGGGCGCGCTCACGCAGCAATTTCAAAACATCGCTGCTGCAGCCGTCAAAGACGTGGCTGCAAAGGCCATGAAAGAGACACCCAAGCCAGCCACGAAGAAAGCTGCGACCAAACGGCCTGCGCGCGCCAAGAAAGCAAGCGCAGCTTCTCAAACAGCTGCCGCGAAAAGCGCGGCCAACGGCACCTCAGACCCTTCATGAGTTTGTTTCCTTTTGGCCACGCCACGCATCCGCAGTGGCAAATGGCGGCTGGCTTGGTGATCGCCCAATTGCGCGCACAAATGACCTTGCCCGGCCACGCGACCCAGCCGCGTTTGGGTTTGCTCTACATCACCGACCATTACGCCAACGAGGCGCAAGCCATCTTGGCACACCTGCGGCAAGAGCTGCCGTTGGTGAAAGATTGGGCTGGCACGGTGGGCGTGGGTGTCGCGGCCAACAATGCCGAATACTTTGACGAACCCGGCATGGCCTTGATGCTGTGTGATGTGCCGGCGGCGCATTACCGCGTGTTTTCTGGCGCACAAGCCTTGCCTGCCGATTTTGTGGCGCAGAGTGCGCTGGTCCATGCCGATCCGCAAACGCCCGACTTGGCTGAATTGATTGCCGAAATGGCGGGCCGCACACGGTCTGGCTATTTGTTTGGCGGTCTCACGGCCAGTCGCAAACAGAATGTGCAGTTTGCTTGGCAGGCGCCCAACGCGGTATCTTCAAATCCTGTTCAAGATGCTTCAGATTCATCGCACACCAGCGAGATGAACGATGGCGTGCGCAACGGCGTTCTCACGGGTGGGCTCAGTGGCGTCGCGTGGTCGCCCGATGTGCAAATTTTGTCGCGTGTGACGCAGGGCTGCGCGCCGCTTGGCAAAGAGCGCGAAATTACCGAAGCCCAAGGCAATGTGATTTACCAACTCGATGGCCTGCCGGCACTCGATGTGTTGCTAGAAGATTTGCAAGTGTCTTTGAGCGATCCGCAAAAAGCATTGCCTGCCGTGCGCGCGACCTTGGTGGGACTCACCTCAGCCGGCCAACGTGCCATTGGCAGAACCGGTAGTTTGGGTGTGGATGTGCGCGTGCGCCACATCATTGGCCTCGACCCTGCGCGCAAAGGCATTGCCATTGCCGAACACGTTGAAGCCGGCGAGCGTTTGGCTTTTTGCCAAATGAGTTTGCAGGCGGCCAAAGCAGATTTGCGCAGAATTTGTGCCGAAATTAGAGAAGAGCTCGAGCCCGAAACATTGAGCATGGAAACAGCGCACGCTTTGGCGGCCAGCGAGGCTGAAGCTGCACCGCATCCTGCACGGCGCATTGCAGGCGCGGTCTATGTCAGTTGTTCAGGACGTGGTGGCCCGCACTTTGGTGGCGACAGCGCCGAGTTGCAGTGGGTGCGCCACGCACTGGGCGATGTGCCTTTGGTGGGCTTCTTTGCCAGCGGTGAAATTGCCCATCACCATCTGTACGGTTACACCGGTGTGTTGACCGTTTTCACCACACCGGCCGAAGCCACTTAAAGCGCCGTTTGCCTTGCAGGCAACAACAACTTAAACACCGCGTGCGCGGTGCTGTTTGAATTGCGTTTGGAAGGCGGCAAAGCTGTCGGCTTCCAACGCAGCACGCACCTCTTTCATGAGGTTCAGGTAGTAGTGCAAATTGTGAATGGTGGTCAGCATGGGGCCGAGCATTTCGCCGCAGCGATCGAGGTGATGCAAATACGCACGGCTGAAGCCTTCGCGGCCACCCTCGTCCCAAGATACGCCCGAGCTGCCTGCGCAGGCGTGGCATGTGCACGTGGTGTCCAGCGGTTGATGATCTGTCTTGTGACGCGCGTTGCGCAATTTCAAATCGCCAAAGCGCGTGAACACGGTGCCATTGCGTGCGTTGCGCGTGGGCATCACACAGTCAAACATGTCGACGCCTTGCGCCACACCTTCCACCAAATCTTCAGGGGTACCCACACCCATCAAGTAGCGTGGCTTATGCGCTGGCAAACGATGCGGCGTGTGCGCCATGATTTGCAGCATTTGTTCTTTGGGCTCACCCACGCTCACGCCGCCAATGGCGTAGCCCGGAAAGTTCATGTCCACCAGATGATCGAGCGACTCTTGGCGTAAGTTTTCAAACATGCCACCTTGCACGATGCCAAACAAAGCATTGGGATTTTCTAAACGTTGAAACTCGTCTTGGCTGCGCTTGGCCCAGCGCAAACTCATCTCCATCGACTTGCGTGCTTCAGCCTGTGTGGTGAGATGGCCTTTGGTTTCGTAAGGCGTGCATTCGTCTAATTGCATCACGATGTCGGAGTTCAACACCGTTTGAATTTGCATGCTCACCTCAGGGGACATGAACAATTTGTCGCCATTCACAGGCGATGAAAAGTGCACACCTTCTTCGGTAATTTTGCGCATTTCGCCCAAAGACCACACTTGAAAACCCCCTGAGTCGGTCAGGATGGGTTTGTGCCATTGTTCAAACCCATGCAAGCCGCCAAAACTTTTCATGATGTCCAGGCCAGGACGCATCCACAAATGGAAGGTGTTGCCCAAAATGATTTGCGCGCCCATCTCTTCCAGGCTGCGCGGCATCACACCCTTGACGGTGCCATAGGTGCCCACCGGCATGAAAATGGGCGTTTGCACCACACCATGGTTCAGGGTCAGTTGACCGCGGCGCGCGTGGCTGTGAGGATCGGTTTTGAGAAGTTCAAATTGAAGCATGCTTCATTCTAAGTAAGTGTTGTCAAAGGTGCCGCAAATGGCGCACAAGTCGTGTATCAATGGGTTGGTCAGGCGGCGCGCGTCAGCAGCATGGCATCGCCATAACTGAAAAAGCGATAACGCTGTTCAATGGCATGCGCATACAAGGCCATCACGCGGTCATAGCCCGCCAGCGCGCTGACCAGCATCATCAAGGTACTTTTGGGCAAGTGAAAGTTGGTCAGGAGGCAGTCCACCCAAACAAACTCAAAGCCTGGGGTGATGAAAATTTGGGTGTCGCCTTGTGCTTGACCTGTCTTGGCCCAAGACTCCAAGGTGCGAACCGAGGTGGTGCCGACAGCCCACACTTTGCCGCCGCGCGCGCGGCAGGCCTGCAACGCGCGCTGTGTGCTCTCGGGCACGTCATACCATTCACGGTGCATGGTGTGCTCAGCAATGTTTTCTGTTTTGACGGGTTGAAACGTGCCGGCACCCACATGCAAGGTGACGCTGGCCGTGTGCACGCCCATGTCTTTCAATTGGGCCAATAAGGCAGCGTCAAAATGCAGTGCCGCAGTGGGTGCTGCCACCGCACCAGGATGGCGGGCAAACACGGTTTGATAGCGGCGCTCGTCTTCTGCGATGTCGGCTTCGCTGGCGCTGCCGTCGTAGGGGCGCTCGATGTAGGGCGGCAAGGGCACGTGGCCGTACTGCGCCATCAGGGCATGCGGCTCGTCACTGAGCGCAAAGCAAAAGAGCGCGCCTTTTTCGTCCGGCCAGCGGCCTGTGAGGGTGGCGGTAAAACCCGGTGCGCCAGACGTCGCATCTCTGGCCATGTGCAACACCCCGCCAATGGGCGGCTTTTTACTCACCTTCATGTGCGCCACCACTTGGTGGCCAGGCAACACGCGCTCAATCAGGAGCTCGACTTTGCCGCCGCTCGACTTTTCGCCAAAGATCCGAGCCTTGACCACCTGGGTGTCATTGAAAACCAGCAAATCGCCGGGCTGCATGAGGCTGGGCAAGGCTTTGAAAATGCGGTCGACGGGCGTTGTGCCGCGTCCGTCCAACAATTTGGAGCTGGTTCGCTCGGCAGCAGGGTGCTGGGCAATGAGGTCTGGGGGGAGTTGGAAATCAAAATCGCTCAAACTGAAGTGACGCTGGACGTCGTCTGAGGCGGTCAAAGGCAGAGAACTGGTCATGTGCTTGAGGGCCGAACAGGCCCGTTCCAAGTTAAAGAGGGGATTGTCCCACGAGTCCTAAATGCAGGCTTCTGCGCTTAGTCCTCTTGAAAAAGCGGAAATCGTCGCTAAATGTAATGAACATTTCAGAAAGTAATTATCTCAATTTACTTTCAAGTTGACCCAAGATATTACCGTACGACGATGCAATACGTACCAGAATCTCAACAATTCGCAGATCGTTTGCGCAGCGCCCTGGAAAGTGCCGGGGTGCGGCCTTCACCCACGGTGGTGGCCAACGCGTTCAATTTGCGATTCCAAGGCCGCAGCATCACGCCTCACACCGCCCGCAATTGGTTGTTGGGAAAAGTCATGCCCACCCAAGACAAGCTGCGGGTCTTGGCCGAATGGTTGCAAGTGAGTCCTGACGAGTTGCGGTTTGGGCGCGCCCCGGGCAAAACATACGTCTTTGAAATGGACGCTGGCCCCAAAGAAATGAGCTTGGCAGACCGGGAAATGGTGGACCGCTACTTGACCTTGTCGCAGGCTGAGCGCAAAACCATTCGGGATGTTGTGTCTGCATTCGTTTTGGCACATGCCGCCGACAATGTGCCCTGATTGCGCCATGCAATAAGCCGAGCTGCGGTGCCTGCGTTGCGCCTCACGCACGGCACAATGGCGGGATGGTTACCCTGTCCACTTCGTCTTCGCCCAAACCACTGTCTGCGCCGCAAAAAGCGATGCGCAAGATGGGTTTGGTGCGCGACATCGATTTGGCCCTGCACATCCCCTTGCGCTACGAAGACGAAACCCGCATCGTCAAATTGCAAGATGCGCGCGAGGGCGACTCGGTACAAATCGAGGCCACGGTCACTGCCTCTGAGATTCAATTGCGTCCGCGCAGGCAGCTGCTGGTGACGGTTGACGATGGCACCGACACGTGTGTGCTTCGATTTTTCAGCTTTTATCCGGCCCAACAAAAGGCCTTGGCCGTAGGGCAAATCATCCGGGCTCGGGGTGAAATTCGCGGAGGGTTTTTGGGCCTCACCATGATGCATCCGTCGTTCAAAGCCGCCACGGGTGACTTGCCCTCTGTGCTGACGCCGGTGTATCCAACGTCGGCCGGTTTGCCGCAGGCTTACCTGCGCCGTGCCATCGCAGGTTCTTTGTCGCGAGCCGATTTGTCCGAGTCCCTGCCGCCTTCTTTGGCCTGGCCCAAGGCGCCGCGAGGACAAGCCATACACAGCCTGAGGCAGGCACTCACTTACTTGCATCACCCCACGCCTGATGTCTCTATTGCTGCGTTAGAAGATCGCAGCCATCCGGCTTGGCAGCGCCTTAAAGCTGAAGAATTGCTGGCGCAGCAGCTCTCGCAGCACATGGCCAAACAAGCGCGTGACTGTCTTCGTGCGCCTGCCTTGAAGGCCAAAACCGGTGGTTGGCATGACCAACTCAAAGCAGCTTTGCCCTTCCAATTGACCGCTGCCCAACAGCGTGTGGGCGAAGAAATAGCCCAAGATTTGGTCCGGCCTGTGCCCATGCACCGCTTGCTTCAGGGCGATGTGGGCGCAGGCAAAACCGTGGTGGCCGCTCTGGCGGCCATGTTGGCCATTGACGCTGGTTGGCAATGTGCGCTGATGGCGCCTACCGAAATTTTGGCGCAGCAGCATTTCGCCAAGTTGGTCGGTTGGCTGGCGCCCTTGGGCGTGCAGGTGGCCTGGCTCACGGGCAGCCAAAAGAAAAAAGAGCGCACCGAGATGCTGGCCTTGATTGCGTCTGGCGAGGCTGCCTTGGTGGTGGGTACCCACGCCGTGATTCAAGAACAGGTGAAATTCAAAAACTTGGCGTTGGCCGTGATCGATGAGCAACATCGCTTTGGGGTGGCGCAGCGTTTGGCGCTGCGCGACAAGATGCAAGATGAAGGCATGGAGCCGCATTTGCTGATGATGACGGCCACGCCCATTCCGCGCACCTTGGCCATGAGTTACTACGCCGACTTGGAAGTCTCCGTCATTGATGAATTGCCCCCTGGCCGCACCCCAGTGGTCACCAAGGTCATTTCCGACAGCCGCCGCGATGAAGTCATCGGCCGTATCGGCGCTCAGTTGGCAGAGGGGCGGCAGGTTTATTGGGTGTGCCCACTCATCGAAGAAAGCGAAGCGCTCGATTTGACCAACGCCACGGCCACGCACGAAGAGCTGTCAGCTGTGTTGCCCGGTGTCACGGTGGGTTTGTTGCACTCGCGCATGTCGGTGGCCGAAAAGCGCGACGTGATGGCGCAATTTACCCAGGGCAGCATGGGCGTCTTGGTCAGCACCACCGTGATCGAGGTGGGGGTGGATGTGCCCAACGCTTCCTTGATGGTGATCGAGCACGCCGAACGATTTGGCCTTAGCCAATTGCACCAACTTCGCGGGCGCGTGGGGCGAGGCGCTGCAGCGTCGGCCTGCGTACTGCTTTACGGAACACCCGATGGTGGGCGTTTGAGTGAAACGGCGCGGGAACGTTTGCGCGCCATGGTGGACACCAACGACGGCTTTGAAATTGCCAGACGTGATTTGGAAATTCGCGGCCCCGGCGAGTTTCTGGGTGCGCGTCAATCGGGTGCGCCACTTTTGCGCTTTGCCGATTTGGCCACCGATGAAGATTTGTTGACTTGGGCACGTCAAATTGCGCCTATGCTCTTGGCAAAATACCCAGAAATGGCCGAGCGACACATTGCCCGGTGGTTGGGTGGAAAATCTGAGTTTTTGAAAGCTTGAGAAATTGGCATGACCCTGACAGAGCTGAAATACATCGTTGCGGTGGCCCGAGAAAAGCACTTTGGCAAAGCTGCCGAAGCTTGCTTCGTGTCGCAGCCGACTTTGTCTGTTGCCATCAAAAAACTCGAAGAAGAACTCGACGTTAAATTGTTTGAACGCAATGCCAACGAGGTCAGCGTCACCCCTTTGGGCGAAGAAATCATCGGCCGAGCACAACATGTGCTAGAGCAAGCAGCTGAAATCAAAGAGATTGCCAAGCGCGGCAAAGACCCATTGTCTGGCGCTTTGCGCTTGGGTGTGATTTACACCATCGGACCTTATTTGTTGCCCGACTTGATGAAGCAGTCAATGCGCAAAACGCCGCAAATGCCGCTCATGCTGCAGGAAAATTTCACGGTCAAATTGATGGAGATGCTGCGTGCTGGTGAAATTGACTGTGCCATCTTGGCCGAGCCCTTCCCAGATGCTGGCATGGCCACGGCACCGTTGTACGACGAGCCCTTCATGGCCGCCTTGCCCGCCCATCATCCACTGGGAAAGCAAAAATCCATCACGGCCGAACAGCTTAAAAACGAAACCATGCTGCTCTTGGGCAGCGGTCATTGTTTTCGCGACCATGTATTGGAAGTGTGTCCCGAGTTTGCAAGGTTTTCCAGCAACGCCGAAGGCATTCGCAAAAGCTTCGAAGGCTCTTCTTTGGAAACCATTCGGCACATGGTGGCCGCTGGCATGGGCGTGACCTTGGTGCCTCGCCTGTCTGTCCCTGAAGAGGCCATGGCCGCCCAGCCCAAACGCAAGAAAAACGAAGACGCCGACATTTTGTATTTGCCCATCGTGGACGAGGCTGGTGGCTTGCCGCCCACCCGCCGTGTGGTGCTCACTTGGCGCAAAAGTTTCACGCGGTATGAGGCCATTGCCGCGCTTCGCAATGCCATTTACGCTTGCAAGTTGCCAGGCGTTGAACGTTTGTCGTGAGCGGTTTGTTCAAGTCGCTGGTTGAAAAATGTGTGATGCATGATGCGTGAAAAACTGACGCTTTATTTGGATCTGATTCGCTGGAATCGACCCGCCGGTTGGCTGCTGCTGTTGTGGCCTACTTTGTCTGCGCTGTGGTTGGCAGCAGGCGGTTTTCCGGGGTGGCATTTGATCGCTGTGTTCACCCTCGGCACAATTTTGATGCGAAGTGCAGGTTGTTGCTTGAACGATGTCGCCGATCGCGATTTTGATCGGCATGTGAAACGCACGGCAGAGCGTCCGGTCACCAGTGGCCGCATTGGCGTGAAAGAGGCTTTGGCTTTGGGTGCCGTGTTGGCTGTGATGGCCTTTGGCTTGGTGTTGACCTTGCGCATTGAAACTGTGGCTTGGTCTTTTGCGGCCTTGGTCGTTGCCTTGGCCTACCCCTATGCCAAGCGCTATGTGGCCATGCCGCAAGCCGTGCTGGGCGTGGCGTTTAGCTTTGGCATTCCCATGGCCTATGCGGCGGTCACCGGCGAAGTGCCTTGGCAAGCATGGGCCTTGCTGCTCGGTAATTTGTTTTGGGTGTTGGCCTATGACACCGAATACGCCATGGTCGACCGCGATGACGATTTGAAAATTGGCATGAAAACATCGGCCATCACTTTGGGTGATTGGGACGTGCGCGCCATCATGGGTTTTTATGCCGCGTACCTGCTCATTTGGGGTGTGGTGCTGGATGCGCCGCACAAACCGTGGGTTCAGGCGGGCTTGGCGGCCGCAGCTTTTCAGGCGGCCTGGCATTGGGTGCTGATCAAAGACCGTGCCCGCGAAGCTTGTTTCAAAGCTTTCCGCCTCAATCACTGGGTGGGGTTTGCGGTGTTTGCGGGCCTTGCGTGCGGCAGTTTGTGGCGCGCATAAGCGCAACCAGACATTTCAAGCCCTGGCGTCAGTCTTTGCCAAACTCATCGCCCAATTCACCTGCGCGGCGTTGCGCTGCCAACATGGCTTGAATGAACGATTCTTTCACTTTGGCATCAGCCATGGCTGTCAGTGCTGCATACGTGGTGCCACCTTTGGAGGTGACGCGTTGCCGCAACACTTCGGGCGACTCAACAGACTGACGAGACAAATGCGTGGCACCGCCAAACGTGGCCTGTGCCAAATGGTAAGCCTGCTCGGCAGACAAGCCCATTTGAACACCGGCTTCTGTCATGGCTTCTAAGAAATAAAACACATAGGCAGGACCCGAGCCCGACAGCGCTGTCACCACATCCAAGTCAGACTCTTGCTTCACCCAAAGCCATTCGCCAGTGCTTTTCAAAACTTGTTCTACCAACTGTTTGTCGCTGGCGGAGACGCCCGCGCGTGCAAACAAACCTGTAATGCCCTGGCCGACCAACGCGGGCGTGTTGGGCATGCTGCGCACCACGCGGTCGGTATGGAGCCAGCGCGCAATGCTGTTGCTTCGAATGCCGGCGGCCACCGACAAATGCAATGCGTTGGCCGTGTGCTGCGCCACTGGCGCGGCGGCTTCTTTGAAGACCTGTGGTTTGACGGCCCAAATGACCAAATCGCTATCGGCCAATGCGGCGCTGGCTGCAGGTAAAACGCACACGCCAAATTCGCTTTGGAGTTTGGCCGCTGTCTCGGCAAAGGGCTCCACCACGCACACTTGCGCTGGCGTCAGGCCTTGCTTTAGCAAGCCGCCCAAAATGGCGCTGGCCATGTTGCCGCCGCCAATGAAGGCCAATCGGGCTTGTTTGAAATCGGTGATGGGTGTTGAAGTCATGTTGCATATTGTCTCTTTTTTGGCATCGCTCTTGACCGCTTTTTCAAGGCACCTGTTTCGGTTAACCTTCTGTCCATGACCTACATCCTTGCACTTGATCAAGGCACCACCAGCTCGAGGGCGGTGCTGTTCAACCGCGATGGCCACCCTGTGGCCACGGCGCAAAAAGAATTCACCCAATATTTCCCCCAGCCTGGCTGGGTAGAGCACGATGCCATGGAAATTTGGCAGACCCAAAAAGAAGTGATGCAAGGCGTTGTCAAAAAGGCCGGCATCGCGGCATCGCAAATTCAAGCCATTGGCATCACCAACCAACGTGAAACCAGTGTGGTGTGGGATCGGCGAACGGGCGTGCCCATTGCCCCGGCCATCGTGTGGCAAGACCGTCGCACCGCGGCATTCTGCGATCGCTTGAAGCAGCGCGGTCAAGCGGCAGGCATTCAACACGCAACGGGCTTGGTGCTCGATGCCTATTTCTCGGCCACCAAGCTGGCGTGGTTGTTAGACCATGTACCAGGCGCAAGGCAGCAAGCAGCGCAAGGTCATCTGGCCTTTGGCACCATCGACACTTGGCTCATCTGGCAACTCACGGGGGGGCGTGTGCATGCCACCGATGCCAGCAATGCCTCGCGCACACTGCTGTTCAATCTGCACACCCAAGCATGGGACCCGTCGCTGCTGAAGTTGTTCAATGTGCCTGCCAGTGTGTTGCCAAAAGTCGTGTCCAGCAGCGGTGTTCTGGCGGAAACGGATGCCAGTTTGTTGGGTGTGCCATTGCCCATTGCGGGGGTGGCGGGCGATCAACAAGCGGCCACCTTTGGTCAGGCTTGTTTTGCACCGGGCATGGCCAAAAATACCTATGGCACAGGTTGCTTTATGCTGATGAATACCGGCACAGTGCCCGTTCAGAGCCGCAACCAATTGCTCACCACCGTGGCCTGGCAGGGGCCGTCGGCATCAAAGCATTCAACGGCGTATGCCCTCGAAGGCTCGGTTTTCATGGCAGGTGCCACAGTGCAATGGTTGCGTGATGGTTTGCAAATCATTGACAAAGCCAGCGATGTGGAAGCTTTGGCGGCCAGTGTGCCCAACACCGGCGATGTGCATTTGGTGCCTGCGTTTACAGGCTTGGGCGCTCCCGATTGGGATGGTCAGGCCAGAGGCTTGTTGATCGGCATGACGCGCGGCACCACGCGCGCGCACATTGCACGGGCTGCGCTAGAGGCCATTGCGTGGCAAGTGGCCGATGTCTTTCAGGCCATGTCCAAAGACAGTGGCCTGGCTTTGACGGAACTGAGAGTCGACGGCGGCGCCAGTCAAAACAACTTGCTGATGCAAATGCAAGCGGATGCCTTGGGTGTGCCAGTGGTGCGCGCGCGTGTCACCGAAACCACCGCGTTGGGTGCGGCCTATTTGGCCGGCCTGGCCACAGGCTTTTGGACAAGCGCGGCAGACATTACGGCGCAATGGGCGCAAGACAGGTGCTTTGAACCGCAACGCCCATCGGCTGAGCGCTTGGCAGGACTGGCGCGCTGGCGCCAAGCAGTTGCGCGTTCGCGTTCTTGGGCGCAAGATTAAACATGCTGAAAACTGCGGTGCCTTGGGGTGCCTCACTTCAGTTGAATTAAAGAAGTATTTGGAATGAAGCCTTTGCAGACGGACAGAGCGCAATTGATGGCGCGAATTGCCAGTGTTGAAGAGTTTGACCTGGCCATCATTGGTGGGGGCGCCACTGGATTGGGGACCGCCGTCGATGCCGCAGTGCGGGGCCTGAAAGTTGTGCTGGTGGAAGCCCATGACTTTGCCAAGGGCACCTCATCGCGGTCTACCAAATTGGTTCATGGCGGCGTGCGTTATTTGGCGCAAGGGCAGCTGCCCTTGGTGTGGGAGGCTTTGCGCGAGCGACAAACCTTGCTTCGCAATGCACCCCATTTGGCCCATGCCATGCCCTTTGTCATGCCGGCCTACCGTCGCATGGACCAGCTGTTTTATGGCATGGGTCTCAAACTCTATGACCTGTTGGCCGGGCGAGCAGGGCTGGGGCCGACCCAATTTTTAAGTCGCGCACAAACCTTGCAACAAGCGCCGGGTGCAAAGGACTTGCATTTGGTCGGCGGCGTGCAATATTGGGATGGCCAATTTGACGATGCGCGCTTGGCCTTGGCCTTGGCACGCACAGCCGCAGCGCACGGCGCCTTGGTGATCAACCACATGCCTGTGACCGGGCTGCGCACGGCGCCTGGTACGGGCAAGGTCGATGGCCTGACCTGCACAGACACTGAGACCGGCCTTCAACTCAGTATTAAAGCGCGTTGCGTGGTCAACGCCACGGGTGTTTGGGTCGATGACATCGAGGCCATGACGCAAACCCGTGTGGCCGACACCACGCAAACGCACGTGCCCCATGCCGTCAGACCCAGTCAAGGTGTGCACTTGGTGGTGGACGCCTCATTCTGGCCAGGTGAGACGGCCTTGCTGGTGCCTCGAACGCAAGATGGTCGGGTGCTTTTTGCGGTGCCGTGGCAGGGCAAGGTGTTGTTGGGCACCACCGACACGCCTCAATTGACTGTGGATTGGGAGCCGCAAGCGCTGGCTTCAGAAATTGATCAAATATTGGAGGAGGCCGGCAAGTACTTGGCCAGGGCGCCCACCAGACATGATGTGACAAGCGTTTGGGCTGGCTTGCGTCCGCTTGCTGGCGGCCACGCCAAACAAGGTCAATTACCGGGTGCAACACAGAACGTGAGCCGTGAGCACACCATCAAAGTGGCCACCAATGGTTTGATCAGTGTGACGGGTGGCAAATGGACAACCTACAGAGCCATGGCGGCCGACGTGATGCAGGTCATCCGCAAAGCGCAACTGTTGTCCCTGACAGCAGAGGATGTCACTGTCCACACGCAATTGTGGGGCGCGCAAACGCCGACCAAGGGCGATGGCTTGTCCGCTCCCTTGTCCGCTCCCTTGTCCGCATACGGCACGGATGCCCCCTCGTTAAGCCAAATGCCGGGCTACAACACATGGCTTCACCCCCAGTTAAGTGAAGCCATGGTTCGCTTTGCCGCGCGCTATGAATACGCAAGAACGGTGGAAGACATGTTGGCCAGAAGAAACCGCTTGCTGTTCTTGGATGCAGATGCGGCAACCAGGCTTGCGCCGATGGTGGCCGCCATCTTGCAAACAGAAACGACAACCGACCCGCAGTTGGCTGCATTTTTGGCCTTGGCAAAGGGCTATCAGCGCCCCGTCTAAGCCTTGCAGTCGACGTGCGCCTGCAAAAAACCAGGAATTTATTGGTTTTTGCCGGAAAAAGTGTTGACACAGCCAAAAAATGTTGTAACAATCGCGGGCTTCGCTTCTAAAAAAGCGGAGTTATCTACCCAAACTAAGCATTGCGAGTGGTTCGCGGTGTGGATGACGGGTCCAAGACTGATCTTGGTGCTGTAGATGAATGAAGGCTTTGAAACAGGTCTTTGTGAAATGCGGTGCACAAGGTGCAAGTTGGGAAATATTGAAATGATTCAGACAGAAACTCGGTTGGATGTTGCCGACAACACCGGCGCTAAGTCCGTACTTTGCATCAAGGTGCTGGGCGGTTCTAAGCGTCGCTACGCTAGTGTTGGCGACATTATCAAAGTGAGCATCAAAGAAGCTGCGCCCCGTGGCCGCGTCAAAAAAGGCGAGGTTTACAGTGCTGTGGTCGTTCGTACAGCCAAGGGCATTCGCCGTGGTGATGGCTCTCTCGTTAAATTCGATGGCAACGCAGCAGTACTGCTCAATGCCAAGTTGGAGCCTATCGGCACCCGCATCTTCGGCCCAGTTACGCGTGAATTGCGTACTGAGAAGTTCATGAAGATCGTGTCCTTGGCACCTGAAGTTCTTTAAGGACCCGTCATGAACAAGATTCGCAAAGGCGACGAAGTCATCGTCATCGCCGGTCGTGACAAAGGCAAGCGTGGCACCGTGTCACTGCGCGCTGATGATTCACACCTGGTGGTCGAGGGCATCAACCTCGTTAAGAAGCATGCCAAGCCAAACCCAATGAAGGGTACCAATGGCGGCATCATCGAAAAAACAATGCCTATTCACCAGTCCAACGTAGCCATTTTCAATGCTGCTACAGGCAAGGCTGACCGTGTGGGCATTAAGTTGTTGGCTGATGGCAAACGCGTTCGCGTTTACAAGTCCAGCGGCGAAGAAATCAAGGTGGCATAAACATGGCACGTCTACAACAACAATACCGCGAAAAAATTGCGCCTGAACTGATGACCAAGTTTGGTTACAAATCAGTCATGGAAGTGCCCCGCATCACCAAAATCACACTCAACATGGGTGTGAGCGAAGCCGTAGCCGATAAAAAGGTCATGGACAACGCTGTGGGTGATTTGACAAAGATTGCTGGTCAAAAGCCAGTGGTTACCAAGGCTAAAAAGCCAATCGCTGGTTTTAAAATCCGCGAAGGCCAAGCCATTGGTTGCATGGTCACATTGCGTGGCGTGCAAATGTATGAATTCCTGGACCGTTTCGTGACCGTGGCTTTGCCCCGCGTCCGTGACTTCCGTGGTATCTCTGGTCGTGCTTTTGACGGCCGTGGCAACTACAACGTCGGCGTGAAAGAGCAAATCATTTTCCCTGAAATTGAGTACGACAAGGTTGACGCTTTGCGCGGTCTCAATATCAGCATCACCACGACAGCCAAGACCGACGACGAGTGCAAAGCATTGCTCGCCGGCTTCCGCTTCCCGTTCAAGAACTGAGGTGACACGTGGCTAAAGTAGCTTTGATCGAGCGCGAGCTCAAGCGAGACAAATTGGTGGCCAAGTACGCGGCAAAACACGCGGAATTGAAAGCCATTTCTCAAGATCCAAAACGCAGCGACGAAGAGCGCGCAGCAGCCCGTTTGGGTTTGCAAAAGCTCCCACGCAATGCGAACCCCACACGTCAACGTAACCGCTGTGCGATCACTGGTCGTCCACGTGGCACGTTCCGTCAATTCGGCCTCGGCCGCGCCAAAATTCGCGAATTAGCCTTCCAAGGCAACATTCCTGGCGTGACCAAAGCCAGCTGGTAATCGGCAGGAGAGATACAACATGAGCATGAGTGATCCCATTGCCGATTTGCTGACTCGCATCCGCAACGCCCAAATGGTGGCCAAGGCCTCCGTTTCAATTCCCTCTTCCAAAGTGAAGGTGGCAATTGCCCAGGTGCTGAAAGATGAAGGTTACATCGACGGCTTCCAAGTCAAGACAACTGGCGGTAAGTCAGAACTTGAAATCGCCCTGAAGTACTACGCAGGTCGCCCTGTGATTGAGCGCATCGAGCGCGTCAGTCGCCCAGGCCTCCGCGTTTACAAAGGCCGCGACGCCATTCCACAAGTCCTCAACGGTTTGGGCGTGGCCATCGTCACCACACCCCAAGGCGTGATGACCGACCGCAAAGCGCGCGCAGCCGGTGTCGGCGGCGAAGTTCTTTGCTACGTCGCTTAATCGCAGGAGAGACTAGAAAATGTCCCGTGTAGGAAAAATGCCTGTGACCATCCCCGCTGGCGTGGATGTGTCCATCAATCAAGACCAAATCAGTGTCAAAGGAACTGGCGGCACGCTTGCCACCGCTTCCAGCCTGTTGGTTAAAGTGAACAACGACAACGGTAAATTGACCTTTGACCCGGTCAATGATTCCCGTGAAGCCAATGCCATGAGCGGCACCATGCGTCAGCTGGTGAACAACATGGTGACGGGTGTCACCAAAGGCTTCGAAAAGAAGTTGACCCTGATCGGCGTGGGCTACAAAGCTGCCGCTCAAGGCACCAAGTTGAACTTGGCAGTTGGCTATTCGCACCCTGTGAACATTGACATGCCAGCTGGCATCAAAGTGGAAACACCTGCGCCAACCGAAATCATCATCAAAGGCGCTGACCGCCAACGTGTGGGTCAAATCGCTGCTGAGATTCGTGCTGTTCGTCCTCCTGAGCCTTACAAAGGCAAGGGCATCCGTTATTCGGATGAGAAGATCACGATCAAAGAGACTAAGAAGAAATAAGGAGCTGCAACATGTTGACCAAAAAAGAGCAGCGTCTCCGTCGTGCACGTCAAACACGCATCCGCATTGCACAGCAAGGCGTGGCACGTTTGACAGTGAACCGTACCAATCTTCACATTTATGCCAGCGTCGTTTCCGGCGACGGCAGCAAAGTGTTGGCCAGTGCTTCTACAGCCGAAGTCGATGTTCGCAAAGAACTCGGCGCTACCGGCAAGGGTGGCAACGCCAATGCAGCCCAACTGATCGGCAAGCGCATCGCTGAAAAAGCGAAAGCTGCTGGTGTTGAAAAAGTAGCTTTTGACCGCGCAGGTTTTGCATTCCACGGTCGTGTCAAAGCTTTGGCTGAAGCCGCTCGCGAAGCTGGCTTGCAGTTCTAAACGGATCGGAAATTACAAATGGCTAAGTTTCAGGCAAAAGCACAAGGTGACGGTCCAGAAGACGGTCTGCGCGAGAAGATGATCGCGGTGAACCGCGTTACCAAAGTTGTTAAGGGTGGTCGCATTTTGGCGTTCGCAGCCTTGACAGTCGTTGGTGACGGCGATGGCAAAGTGGGCATGGGCAAAGGCAAATCGAAAGAAGTGCCAGCTGCTGTCCAAAAAGCCATGGAAGAAGCTCGTCGCAACTTGCACAAAGTGTCGCTCAAAAACGGCACAATTCATCACACCGTTTACGGTCACCACGGTGCAGCGCGCGTTTTCATGGCGCCCGCTCCCAAGGGTACTGGCATCATTGCCGGCGGCCCAATGCGTGCTGTTTTCGAAGTGATGGGTATCACTGACATCGTGGCAAAAAGCCATGGTTCGTCAAACCCTTACAACATGGTTCGCGCCACTTTGGACGCTTTGACCCACTGCACAACGGCATATGAAATTGCCTCCAAGCGTGGCAAGAGCGTCGAAGACATCTTCGCTTGAACCCGAAAGGCACTACGATGACAACTCAACAAACCGTCAAGGTCCAATTGGTTCGCAGCCCTATCGGCTGCAAACAAGACCACCGCGACACCGTTCGTGGTCTGGGCTTGCGAAAGCTCAACAGCGTCAGCGAATTAGAAGACACACCTTCTGTTCGTGGCATGATCAACAAGATCAGCTATCTGGTCAAAGTTCTCTGAGAGATATCTGATGGAACTCAATAGCATTAAACCTGCAGCTGGCGCTAAACACGCCAAGCGTCGCGTTGGCCGTGGTATCGGTTCGGGTCTGGGTAAAACCGCCGGCCGTGGACACAAAGGTCAAAAATCCCGTTCAGGCGGCTACCACAAAGTGGGTTTCGAAGGCGGTCAAATGCCTTTGCAACGCCGTTTGCCTAAGCGTGGCTTCAAGTCTCACCTCTTGAAGTTCAATGCTGAAGTCACATTGACAGCCCTCGAAAACCTCGGTTTGCCCGAAGTTGACGTGTTGGCACTCAAGCAAGCTGGCCTTGTAGGCGAGCTGGCCAAAGTGGTCAAAGTTGTCAAAACAGGCGCGTTGACCAAAGCTGTCAAATTGACAGGCATTGGCGCAACAGCAGGTGCAAAAGCAGCCATTGAAGCTGCTGGCGGATCTTTGGCCTAATCGGTCATCTATTACAACGTTTTTAAAGAGATAAGCAGTGGTCACTAGCGCAACATCAGCAAACAAAGGCAAGTACGGAGACTTGAGTCGCCGCCTCGTCTTCTTGTTGCTCGCGCTGGTGGTTTACCGTGTGGGTGCGCACATTCCTGTTCCAGGCATTGACCCCGCACAACTGCAGCAACTCTTCAATGGACAGCAGGGCGGTATTCTGAGTTTGTTCAACATGTTCTCTGGTGGTGCTTTGTCGCGCTTCACAGTGTTCGCGTTGGGCATCATGCCTTACATCTCTGCATCCATCATCATGCAATTGCTCACTTATGTCTTGCCTGCTTTCGAGCAGCTCAAGAAAGAGGGCGAGGCAGGACGACGCAAAATTACGCAATACACGCGCTTTGGTGCATTGGCTTTGGCCTTGTTCCAGTCTCTCGGTATTGCCATGGCTTTGGAAGCCTCTGCCGGTTTGGTCATTGCACCCGGTTTTGGTTTCCGTATGACAGCCGTTGTCAGTTTGACGGCTGGTACCATGTTCCTGATGTGGCTGGGTGAGCAAATTACCGAGCGAGGTTTGGGCAACGGTATTTCTATCCTCATTTTTGCCGGTATTGCAGCAGGTTTGCCTGGCTCTATCGGTGGCTTGTTGGAGTTGGTTCGCACAGGTGCCATGGGCCCTCTGGTTTCCATCTTCATCATTGCTGTGGTTATCTTGGTAACCTATTTTGTGGTGTTCGTTGAACGCGGCCAGCGCAAAATTTTGGTGAACTATGCTCGCCGTCAGGTGGGCAACAAGGTGTATGGCGGTCAATCGTCACACCTGCCCCTGAAGCTGAACATGGCGGGTGTCATTCCTCCTATCTTCGCTTCGTCTATCATTTTGTTGCCAGCCACTGTGATCAATTGGTTCAGTTCTGGCGAAACCAACAACGCATTGGTGTTGTTCATGAAGGATGTGGCTTCTGCCCTCACACCAGGTCAACCGATCTACGTGATGTTCTATGCAGCCGCCATTGTGTTCTTCTGCTTTTTCTATACTGCCTTGGTGTTTAACAGCCGCGAAACGGCCGACAACCTCAAGAAGAGTGGTGCGTTCATCCCCGGCATTCGCCCCGGAGATCACACTGCCAAATTTATCGACAAGATTTTGGTTCGTTTGACATTGGCTGGTGCTGTTTACATCACCTTCGTTTGTCTCTTGCCCGAATTCTTGATCTTGAAGTACAACGTGCCGTTCTATTTTGGTGGCACTTCACTTCTGATCATTGTTGTGGTGACCATGGATTTCATGGCACAAGTTCAGAACTACATGATGTCTCAGCAGTATGAATCGCTCCTCAAAAAGGCGAATTTCAAAACAACGCTGTGAATGAATTGATAGTCAAAAGAGTTTTAGGAGAAATGAAATGAGAGTTTCGGCTTCGGTCAAAAAAATTTGCCGCAACTGCAAAGTCATTCGCCGTAAGGGCGTGGTTCGTGTCATCTGCACAGACCCACGTCATAAGCAGCGTCAAGGCTGATTGCAAGAGTTATTAGAGGACGAAAATGGCACGTATCGCTGGCATCAATATTCCGCCGCACAAGCATACCGAAATTGGCTTGACAGCCATCTTTGGTATCGGTCGCACCCGCGCTCGCAAAATCTGCGAGGCTTCAGGCATTGCTTATTCCAAGAAGATCAAAGATCTGACGGATGGCGACCTGGAAAAAATTCGCGATCAAATCGCATTGATCACCATTGAAGGTGACTTGCGTCGCGAAACAACCATGAACATCAAGCGTTTGATGGACATTGGTTGCTACCGTGGTTTCCGCCACCGCCGTGGCTTGCCCATGCGTGGTCAGCGTACTCGCACCAATGCACGTACTCGCAAGGGTCCGCGTAAAGGCGCCGCAGGCTTGAAGAAATAACAGGGATTGAGAGACCACCATGGCAAAAGCCCCATCCAATAGCGCCGCACAACGCGTGCGCAAAAAAGTTCGTAAGAACGTTGCCGACGGTATTGCACACGTGCACGCCTCGTTCAACAACACCATCATCACCATCACTGATCGCCAAGGCAATGCGTTGTCATGGGCTTCATCAGGTGGTCAAGGTTTCAAGGGTTCACGTAAATCCACACCGTTTGCAGCTCAGGTTGCTTCCGAAGTGGCTGGCCGTGCTGCCATTGAACAAGGCATCAAGAACCTCGACGTCGAGATCAAAGGCCCAGGCCCAGGTCGCGAGTCTTCAGTTCGCGCATTGGGCGCCTTGGGCATCCGCATCACTTCGATTGCAGACGTCACACCCATGCCCCACAACGGCTGCCGCCCTCAAAAGCGTCGTCGTATCTAATTTGCAAAGCCCACCGCCATTGCCGTGTTGGCAATGGCTCCCGCATGTCTTGTGCGGTAGTTGACAGAAAAGGAAGATCAAGTGGCACGTTACCTAGGCCCTAAGGCCAAACTCTCACGCCGTGAAGGCACAGACCTGTTCTTGAAGAGCGCACGTCGCTCTATTGCGGACAAGTCTAAATTTGACACCAAGCCCGGCCAACACGGTCGCACTTCAGGTCAGCGCACCTCTGACTACGGTCTGCAATTGCGCGAAAAGCAAAAAGTGAAACGCATGTACGGTGTGCTCGAGAAGCAATTCCGCCGCTATTTCACTGAAGCCGACCGTCGCAAAGGCAACACAGGTTCTAACCTGTTGAGCTTGCTCGAGTCACGCTTGGACAACGTTGTTTACCGCATGGGCTTTGGCTCTACACGCGCTGAATCACGTCAATTGGTTTCTCACAAAGCGGTTACCGTCAACGGTCATCCCGTGAACATTCCTTCCTACCTCGTCAAAGCTGGCGATGTGGTGGCTGTGCGTGAAAAGTCTAAGAAACAGACACGTGTTTTGGAAGCTTTGCAATTGGCTCAACAAGTTGGCATGCCAGCTTGGGTTGAAGTCAACATCGAAAAAGTTGAAGGCGTCTTCAAGAAGGCTCCTGACCGTGATGAATTTGCGTCTGACATCAACGAATCATTGATCGTTGAATTGTATTCACGTTAATCTCATCTTGTTTCAATTGTTCCCTTACCGCGTTGCATCGCGGTTTGGGTGCTTCATCAGCCTTACCGGTGTAACGTACCGGGGGTATTGAGAGGAAGTCTGAATGCAAACCAATCTGTTGAAACCCAAAGCCATCCAAGTCGAACAAATCGGCCCCAACCGCGCCAAGGTCACCTTGGAGCCCTTCGAGCGTGGCTATGGCCATACTTTGGGTAACGCACTGCGCCGCGTTTTGCTGTCTTCCATGGTGGGTTACTCCGCTACAGAAGTCACCATCGCTGGTGTTGTTCACGAGTATTCATCCATTGATGGCGTGCAAGAAGATGTCGTCAACATTTTGTTGAACCTCAAAGGTGTGGTTTTCAAACTGCACAACCGCGATGAAGTGACATTGAGCCTGCGCAAAGATGGCGAAGGTCCTGTCACAGCGGCCGACATTCAAACACCGCACGACGTTGAAATCATCAACCCTGAGCACGTCATTGCCAACCTGTCACAAGGCGGCAAACTCGACATGCAAATCAAGGTTGAAAAGGGTCGTGGCTATGTGCCCGGTTCTATGCGCCGTTTTGCCGATGAGCCTACAAAATCTGTTGGCCGCATTGTGCTTGACGCATCTTTCTCACCTGTGAAGCGTGTCAGCTACACAGTCGAAAGCGCACGTGTAGAGCAACGTACCGACCTCGACAAGTTGGTCATCGAGATGGAAACCAACGGCGCCATCAGCGCTGAAGATGCCGTTCGCTCTTCTGCCAAAATTTTGGTTGAGCAATTGGCTGTGTTCGCACAGCTCGAAGGCAGCGAATTGTCTGCATTCGACGCACCCGCACAACGCGGTGGCGCCAGCAGCTTCGATCCTATTTTGCTGCGCCCAGTGGACGAGCTCGAACTCACCGTTCGCTCTGCCAACTGCCTCAAAGCAGAAAACATTTACTACATCGGCGACCTGATTCAGCGTACCGAGAACGAATTGCTCAAGACCCCTAACTTGGGTCGCAAGTCACTCAACGAGATCAAAGAAGTTTTGGCCTCTCGCGGTTTGACCTTGGGCATGAAGCTCGAAAGCTGGCCACCAGCCGGTTTGGAAAAGCGTTAAGAAGATCCGCTAAAATAGCGGTCTTCTCAAAAGTCCCACCGCCTCTGTTCCCGGGGTGGGCAGTGCACGGGCAGTACCTGATACGGCTGCTTGATTAATAAAGAAAGGATTAGCACCATGCGTCACGGACACGGATTACGTAAACTCAATCGCACAAGCTCACACCGCTTGGCAATGTTGCAAAACATGATGAACTCCATCATTGAGCACGAAGTTATCAAAACAACAGTGCCTAAGGCCAAAGAATTGCGCCGCGTGATCGAGCCTATGATCACTTTGGCCAAAGTCGACACAGTGGCCAACCGCCGCTTGGCGTTCAACCGTTTGCGCGATCGCGACAGCGTCACCAAACTGTTCAACGACCTCGGCCCCCGCTTCAATGCACGCCCAGGTGGCTACACACGCATCCTGAAAATGGGTTACCGCGTGGGTGACAATGCGCCTATGGCGTTGGTCGAGTTGGTTGATCGTCCCGACGTGGCCGAGCAAGCACCTGCCGCTTAATTGCGCAAATAGTCGGCTTTAATTTTAAAACCTTATTATTAAAGCTGAATAACAAGGTATACTCTCGTTTTTACCGCGGGGTGGAGCAGTCTGGTAGCTCGTTGGGCTCATAACCCAAAGGTCGTTGGTTCAAATCCGGCCCCCGCAACCAAATTAAGCAGCAAATTCATTTGCCCGCTGATTGAAAAAATGCCCACTTTGGTGGGCATTTTTTTTTGGTCAAACATTTCATTGAGGCACGTGTTCAAACGGGCGTGCTGGTTTCAGCTTGTCGCCACCATCTTGGCCAGTTGTGCCAATGCCAGCGCAGTGGTGGCCTCACGGACGGCTTGCCTGTCGCCCGTAAAAACTTGGCGAATGCTGATGCATTGCGCAGGATTTTTAGAAGCCCATGCAAGCCAGACTGTGCCCACAGGCTTCTCAGGGCTGCCGCCTGTCGGACCGGCAACACCTGTGACTGCCACACTGAAGTTGGCCTTTGAGTGCGCTAAAGCGCCCAAAGCCATGGCCTTTGCCACTTCCTCGCTGACCGCGCCGTGTTGCGCAATCAGCGTGGGCGGAACACCCAGCATTTCCGTTTTGGCTTCGTTGGAATAAGTCACAAAACCCCGTTCAAACCAAGCGCTAGAGCCAGACAAATTGGTACAACTGGCGGCAATCATGCCGCCGGTGCAACTTTCCGCAGTGGCCATGCGTGCCTTCTGAGCCAACAGCGCTTGGGCAAGGTCTTCACAATGACGTTGAATGAGGGAAGTCACCAGGCTCTCCAAAGTGCAAAACAAAGAAGTGTGCAAAACGCGGCCACAAAATCATCTAGCAAAATGCCAAAGGCACCTCGCCAACCAAAGCCTTTGAACAAACGATCGGCCCAAGCAACCGGACCAGGCTTGGCCGCGTCGAAATAACGAAACAGCGCAAACGCAAAGCATTGCGTTAAAAATGAACTGGGTTGCAACAGCCAAAGGATGAGCCAAAACGCCAACACTTCATCCCAAACAATGGCCCCAGGATCGGCGATGCCCATGTTCTCTGCCGTAATTTTGCAAGCCCACCAACCCAGCAAGGTGGACACAGCTAAAAGCAGACCCCACTCAAGTTGCGAGAAGTGTTGGTGAAAAACCCACCAACTTGCCCATGCCCACAAAGTGCCAACCGTACCAGGCGCTTTAGGCGAAAGTCCTGAACCAAAGCCCAGGGCAATCCAATGCGCAGGGTGTTTTGCCATGAAGCCTGCAGTGGGTCTCATGCTGATTTGAAGTGGTCGAAAGAGGAAAAGGTGTGCGGCATGACGTGGCCCTCTGCGTCTCGCAAAACCAAGTGGTGCGGGGCGGAGATGTAGCCGATCCGGGTGACCCGCGTTTGGGCGGTCTGGCTGGCCGCTGCAACAGCCTCTCGCTGATCAGGTGCTGCGGTGAAGACCAACTCGTAGTCATCACCACCCGACAAAGTCAGTGCCAACTGACTGGCAAGATCAAGCTGGTCATGAAATTCTTTGGAGCTGATACAGGCCAAAGTGCTGGCCACCTGTTGTGTTTCGATCTCAGCGCCAACACCGCTGGCTTTCAAAATGTGACCCAAATCGCCCAGCAGACCGTCGCTGATGTCGGCCGCCGAATGGGCAATGCCGCGCAAAGCCATGCCCAATGCAACCCGTGGCGTGGGTTGTTCCATGCGCCATCGCGCGCTTTCAAAAACAGGCGCAGGCACTTTCATGTTGCCTCGAAAAACTTCCAATGCCAAGCGCGCATCGCCCAAATGACCGCTGACATAAATGTCATCGCCGACTTGGGCGCCGCTTCGAAGCAGGGCTTGCGACGCGGGCACTTCGCCTAAAACGGTGATGCAAATGTTCAAGGGGCCACGTGTGGTGTCGCCGCCAATGAGGTCGATATCGTGGGCGTCGGCCAAAGCCCAAAGGCCTTGCGAAAACTCAGACAGCCAGTGAGGGTCCACTTGCGGCAATGACAGCGCCAACATGAAGGCCTTGGGTTTGGCGCCACAGGCAGCCAAATCACTTAAGTTCACGGCCAAGGCTTTGTGCCCCAAATGACGCGGGTTCACGGTGGAGAGAAAGTGTCGACCTTCAACCAGCATGTCGCTGGAAATGGCCAAATGCTGACCAGGCGACACAGCCAACAAAGCGCAGTCGTCGCCCACCCCCAGCGTGGCATGTCGCGCTGGTCGCTTGAAGAAGGTTTCAATCAGATCAAACTCACCCATAAACCCAAGCATAACCTCTCGCATCCCCTCAGGCATCCGTGCTGCTGCAACAATTTGTGGTCCGCAAAATGCGACAATTCAAGCATGACCACCTACCGCATCGCCCCCTCACTCTTGTCTGCCGATTTTGCCCGCTTGGGTGAAGAAGTGCGCAATGTCATTGCTGCCGGCGCAGACTGGATTCATTACGACGTGATGGACAACCATTACGTGCCCAACCTCACATTTGGCCCCATGATTTGCCAGGCCCTCAAGCCACACGCCAAAACAGCCGATGGCAAAGATGTACCCATCGATGTACACCTGATGGTGCAGCCTGTGGATGCCTTGGCTGCGGCTTTTGCCGATGCCGGTGCCAACCTGATCAGTTTTCACCCGGATGCCTCTACGCATGTGCACCGCAGCGTGCAAGCCATCAAGTCGAAGGGCTGCAAAGCGGGCGTGGTGTTCAATCCCGCCGAGTCTTTGGATGTGTTGGAGTGGGTCATCGATGACATCGATCTCATTCTGATCATGTCTGTCAATCCTGGTTTTGGTGGCCAAAGCTTCATTGACAGTGCACTTCGCAAAATTGAGCAAGCGCGCAAGTGGATTGACAAATCGGGCAAAGACATCCGCCTCGAAGTCGATGGCGGCGTCAAAGTCGACAACATTCGCCGCGTGGCCGATGCCGGCGCGGACACCTTTGTGGCCGGCAGCGCTATTTTTGGCAAACCCGATTACGCGGCTGTCATTCAAGCCATGCGCAAAGAATTAGGCGGCGCCTGAGATTGTGCTTGTTGGCAGCGCAAGAGCTTTGTTACACTTGCATCACATGATCCAAATTCATTCATTCTTCGCACTGGCACTGCCGGCCCCTTGTGGCCGGGGAGCCTGGTCTTGGCGTCAGCCAGCTTAAATTTGCCTAGAACCGGCAGCCGCTAGGTTGCCAACAAAGTGTTCAAGCTTTTCACTTGAACAAATGAATGAACCGGTTGGCCCCATTTTTTTAGACGCATGCCATGCGCAGCCCGGCCCAACCATCCTGAACGGAGTCCCCGATCGTGATTACAGAACTTGAATTCAAAAGCCTGGTGCAACAGGGCTTTAATCGCATTCCCCTCATGCTGGAAGCGTTTGCCGATTTAGAAACACCGCTGTCCCTTTACTTAAAACTAGCCCACGCCAAAGATGGCGGCAAGTACAGCTTTTTACTGGAGTCGGTGGTGGGGGGCGAGCGATTTGGTCGTTACAGCTTCATCGGTTTGCCGGCCAAAACCTTGCTGCAAGCCAGTGGCTTTGGCACAGAGGCCAAAACCGAAGTGGTCACCGATGGCGTGGTGGTGGAAACAGCTTCGGGCAACCCTCTCGATTTCATCGAGCAATATCAAAAGCGATTCAAGGTGGCCTTGCGTCCAGGCTTGCCGCGTTTTTGTGGTGGCTTGGCCGGTTACTTTGGTTACGACGCCGTGCGCTACATCGAGAAAAAACTCGAGAAGTCGTGCCCCCCCGATACGCTGGGCACACCCGACATCTTGTTGCTGCAATGCGAAGAGTTGGCCGTGATCGACAACCTGTCCGGCAAGCTTTACCTCATTGTGTACGTCGACCCAGGGGTGCCAGAGGCTTATTCAAAAGCCAAGAAACGCTTGCGCGAACTCAAAGATTTGCTGAAGTATTCGGTCAGTGCACCCGTGGTGAGTTCTACACAAACGCACCCTGCAGAGCGCGACTTCAAAAAAGAAGATTATTTAAAAGCCGTGTTGGAAGCCAAAGAGCTGATTGCGGCCGGCGACTTTATGCAAGTGCAAGTGGGCCAGCGCATTAAGAAGCGCTACACAGAAAGCCCCTTGTCTTTGTACCGTGCGCTCCGGTCTTTGAACCCCAGCCCGTACATGTACTTCTACAACTTTGGCGACTTCCATGTGGTGGGGGCCAGCCCCGAAATTTTGGTGCGCCAAGAGCAAACCGAAGAGGGCGTCAAAGTCACCATTCGTCCTTTGGCGGGCACACGCCCTCGCGGCGCCACGCCCGAAAAAGACAAAGCGGCCGAATTGGAATTGATCAACGATCCCAAAGAGCGCGCAGAGCACGTCATGCTAATTGACTTGGCGCGCAATGACATTGGCCGCATTGCCAAGATTGGTTCCGTCAAAGTGACCGAAGCTTTTGTGGTGGAGCGCTACAGCCATGTGATGCACATTGTGAGCAACGTGGAAGGCATCTTGAACGATGGCATGACCAACATGGATGTGCTCAAAGCCACCTTCCCTGCGGGCACGCTCACAGGCGCACCCAAAGTGCACGCTATGGAATTGATTGATCGCCTCGAGCCCACCAAGCGCGGTGTGTATGGGGGTGCATGCGGTTACCTCAGCTATGCCGGCGACATGGATGTGGCCATTGCCATTCGCACGGCGGTCATCAAAGATCAAACTTTGTATGTGCAAGCCGCTGCCGGTGTGGTGGCCGATTCGGTACCCGAGTTGGAATGGAAAGAAACTGAACACAAAGCCCGCGCCTTGTTGCGTGCCAGTGAGTTGGTGGAAGAAGGTCTGGAGTAATCAACATGGCAAAAATTAAACTGTTGATGGTCGACAACTACGACTCTTTTACCTTCAACATCGTGCAGTACTTTGGTGAATTGGGCGCTGAGGTGGAAGTCTTTCGCAATGACGAAGTGACGTTAGAAGGCATCGCAGCCCGCGCGCCCGATCGTCTGGTCATCTCGCCGGGTCCTTGCTCACCAGCTGAAGCCGGCATTTCGGTGGCGGCCATTCAGCACTTTGCAGGCAAGTTGCCCATCTTGGGTGTGTGCCTGGGTCATCAAAGCATTGGCGCTGCGTTTGGCGGCAAGATTGTGCGTGCGCAAGAATTGATGCACGGTAAAACCAGTGTCATTCAAACCACACAAAGTGGGGTGTTCAAAAACTTGCCCGAGAAATTCACGGTCAACCGTTATCACTCTCTGGCGATTGAGCGCGCTTCGTGCCCAGTCGATTTGGAAATTACAGCCTGGACCGATGATGGTGAAATCATGGGCGTTCGCCACAAACATTTGAACGTGGAAGGTGTGCAGTTTCACCCCGAGTCCATCCTGACTGAACATGGTCACGCCATGCTGAAAAATTTCTTGGAGACTTCCTGATATGAATTCGCCAGTCACTTTGCCGCGCGTCGATTTGCGCAGCGACACCGTCACGCGTCCAACACCTGGCATGCGCGATGCCATGGCGCATGCCTTGGTGGGCGATGATGTTTTTGCGGATGACCCTAGCGTCAATGCACTGCAAGAAAAAATTGCCAGCTTATTGGGATTTGAAGCCGCCTTGTTCATGCCCACAGGCACGCAAAGCAATTTGTGTGGCGTCCTGTCGCATTGCCAACGTGGCGATGAATACATCGTGGGCCAAATGGCGCATTGCTATCGTTGGGAAGGTGGCGGCGCGGCGGTGTTTGGCAGCGTACAACCCCAGCCACTCTTGCAACAAGCCGATGGCAGCTTGGCCTTGGCCGACATTGAGGCCGCCATCAAACCCGACGATGCGCACTTTGCCAAAACCAAGTTGCTGAGCTTAGAGAATACTTGGGGCGGCAAGGTCCTGCCGCAAGCCTACCTGAATGAGTTCAGTGCATTTGCTTTGCAAAAAGGCTTGGCACGTCATTTGGATGGCGCGCGACTGTTTAACGCTGCAGTGGCGCAGGCAAGCGCACTGGGTACATCGCCTTACGATGAAGCCAAGCGCATTGCACAATGTTTTGACAGTGTGTCTGTTTGTTTTAGCAAGGGCTTGGGCGCACCCATGGGTTCTGCGCTGTGTGGCTCCAAAGCGTTCATTGCCAAAGCACATCGTCTGCGCAAAATGGCGGGCGGTGGCTTGCGTCAAGCAGGGTTCATGGCGGCTGCGGCTTCCTATGCTTTAGATCATCATGTGCTGCGCTTGGCAGAAGACCATCAGTTGATGCAGCACTTGGCGCAAGGCCTGAGTGGCATCGCTGGCTTGCAAGTGGAAGCCCCGCAAACCAATATTTTGTTTGTTGATTTGGTGGGCGACGCCAAAGCCAAGGGCGCTGCCCTGCAGACCCATTTGAAACAAGCGGGCATTGACATGACGGGCTTGTACCGTTTGCGCTTTGTCACACATTTGGATGTTGACCGCGCAGGCATTGACCGCACCATTGCGGCGGTGCGCCAATTTTTCAACGCTTGAGCACCTCAGGCACTGCCCCTTATTTATGAATTCAAATCCAGAGAGCGCCATGCCCATTACCCCACACGAAGCACTGCAAAGAACCATCGAACATCGTGAAATTTTTCACGACGAAATGCTCAAAATCATGCGCATGATCATGAATGGTGAACTCTCACCTGTCATGACGGCGGCCCTCATCACCGGCTTGCGTGTGAAAAAAGAAACCATTGGCGAGATCACCGCAGCTGCGCAAGTGATGCGCGAGTTCTCTACCAAAGTGGTGGTGCCCGATACACGTCACTTGGTCGACATTGTGGGCACAGGTGGCGATGGCTCGCACACTTTCAACATCTCCACGTGTTCCATGTTTGTGGCGGCGGCGGCTGGCGCAAAAACAGCCAAGCATGGTGGCCGCAGTGTCAGCAGCAAATCGGGCAGTGCCGATGTGCTGGAAAGTTTGGGCGTCAACATCAATTTGTCGCCCGAAAAAATTGCGCAGTGCGTGCAAGAGGTTGGCATTGGCTTCATGTTTGCGCCCAACCATCACCCCGCCATGAAAAATGTGGCACCGGTTCGCAAAGAGTTGGGCGTTAGAACCATTTTCAACATCTTGGGCCCACTCACCAATCCAGCGGGTGCGCCCAACATTCTGATGGGCGTGTTCCACCCCGACTTGGTGGGCATTCAAATTCGCGCGTTGCAGCGCTTGGGCGCTGAGCATGCGCTGGTGGTCTACGGCCGTGATGGCATGGACGAAGTGAGTTTGGGTGCCGCCACCTTGGTGGGTGAGCTCAAAGACGGTCACATCACTGAATATGAAATTCACCCCGAAGACTTCGGCATGGCCATGGTGAGCAATCGCGCGTTGCGTGTCGATACGCCAGAAGCTTCGCAAGCTGTGCTGCGCGCTGTGTTGAACAACGAGCCAGGCGCTGCGCGTGACATCGTGATTTTGAATGCGGGTGCTGCACTCTATGCGGCCAACGTCACCAGCAGCATCAAAGAGGGCATTGCACTGGCGCGCCAGGCCATCGAATCGGGTGCTGCCAAAACCAAACTTGAACAGTTTGTGGCCTTTACACAAAAAGCGGGAGCATCTGCATGAGCGACATTCTGAACAAAATTGTGGCGGTGAAGCACGAAGAGCTTGCGCTGTCACTGCGTAAAAAATCCTTGGCTGCGGTCCGTGCCGATGCTGAAAGTCGCGTGCTCACGCGCGACTTCGTGGGTGCCATGCGACACAAAATTGACAATGGCCAAGCGGCCGTCATTGCTGAAATTAAAAAAGCCAGTCCCTCCAAAGGCGTGCTGCGTGAGGACTTCATGCCTGCAGACATTGCTCAAAGTTATGCAGAACATGGCGCTGCCTGTTTGTCGGTCCTCACCGATGTGCAATTTTTTCAAGGCAATTCAGAGTATCTGAAGCAAGCGCGAGCCAGTTGTGATTTGCCAGTGCTGCGCAAAGACTTCATGGTCGATCCGTACCAGGTGTACGAAGCCCGTGTGATGGGCGCCGATTGCATCTTGCTCATTGCCGCATGCTTGGACGACGCGCAGATGAAAGACATGGAAGCTGTAGCGCGCAGTCTCGACATGGCGGTGTTGGTGGAGGTGCACGATGCTGGCGAATTGGCCCGCGCCCTCAAATTGAAAACGCCCTTGGTTGGCATCAACAATCGCAACTTGCGAAGCTTTGAGGTGTCGCTGGACACCACCTTAGGCATGATCAAGGACGTGCCTTCCGATCGCATTTTGGTGACAGAGAGCGGCATCTTGTCGCTTGCCGATGTGCAAAAAATGCGGGAAGCCCAAGTTCACGCCTTTTTGGTGGGCGAGGCGTTCATGCGCGCGGCCGACCCTGGAAAGGCCTTGGCCGACTTGTTCCAGTGATGTTTGCCGACAACCGCTTGCGCTTGGAAAATTGGCCGCCCAGCGTGGGCGGTCTGGCACCCGCCTGGGCGCGATTGTTGGCGGCATACTGGCAGAGCGATGTTGGCGTCGACTTGTCACAAAAAATAAGCGCGGCGCTGGCGACGGGCAAAACGATTTACCCCTCTACGCCTTTCAAGGCGTTGCAACTGACGCCCTTCGACAAAGTGCGCGTGGTCATCTTGGGCCAAGACCCGTACCACGGACCAGGGCAGGCAGAAGGCTTGGCTTTTTCTGTGGGTGAGGGGCAGAAAATCCCGCCCAGTTTGCGAAATATTTTCAAAGAAGTTCAGCGTGACACTGGCGCGGTTCAGCCGCTGGGCGTGCATGAAGGCAGTCTGGTGCGTTGGGCCGAGCAGGGCGTCTTGCTCCTGAACACGGCACTCACAGTGGAAGATGCGCAGCCAGCCAGTCATAGCAAGTGGGGTTGGGAAGTGCTAACTGACCAACTTGTCGCGGCGTTGGCGGCCGATGCCCAGCCGAAGGCATTCTTGTTGTGGGGTGGACATGCCCAAAGCAAGACTGCGCACATCGAGAGCTTGTCTAAGCCGGGGCACCATTTGGTTTTGAGGGCCAATCACCCCTCGCCATTGTCGGCGCTCAGGCCGCCCTTGCCATTCATGGGGTGTGGTCACTTTGGACAAGTGAACCAGTGGTTGGCGGCGCAAAATAAAAAACCAATTGTTTGGTAATTTCCTTCGCAAGGCTTGCTGAGGCCTTGAAAATAGTGGCATAATCCCAGATTCGCTGAGGAGGGGTGCCCGAGTGGCTAAAGGGGGCAGACTGTAAATCTGTTGGCTTACGCCTACACTGGTTCGAATCCAGTCTCCTCCACCAGCAAAACTTACCTTGTTAAGAACAGAGCGTTTGGAATCAGAAGAACGCATCAGGGGCTTGTCATTCAATTGACATGCTTTGCCCAGATGATGTGCCTGACTCTGCTGCATTCACATGCGGGAGTAGTTCAATGGTAGAACCCTAGCCTTCCAAGCTAATGACGCGGGTTCGATTCCCGTCTCCCGCTCCAGTTTTTGATGAGGTGTGCAGTGGTTAATTAACTGACTGGCTGACAGTTGGTTGATGGTCAGTGCGGACAAAGTGCTTTGAGTGCTGAGTCAAGACCGCCCTTGTGGCTCAGTGGTAGAGCACCCCCTTGGTAAGGGGGAGATCGCGGGTCCGATTCCCGCCAAGGGCACCAGATTTTTGAGCAATCGTTTTAATGTTTTTTTCGGAGTCGAGAAATGGCAAAAGAGAAATTTGAGCGGACAAAACCGCACGTAAACGTTGGCACCATCGGTCACGTTGACCACGGCAA
>ERZ1034361.51-NODE-51-length-78466-cov-4.833242_pt1 | contig 78466 bp, 67 predicted proteins | sample MGYA00520617_ERZ1034361 | MGnify/ENA primary metagenome ERZ1034361 (study PRJEB33736, sample SAMEA104284507) | Azolla filiculoides | biome: Urban; feature: Water surface; material: Ditch water | place: Netherlands | collected 2015-10-28 | depth 0-0.1 m ... | reverse complement strand
AATTACTTTATTGTTTTTGGCAATTTCTTGCAGCCACAACAATTCTTTTTCTGTGAAATCGTGATTTTTCCAAGCCAAATCTGATTTGTGGAAACCAATAATTACGGTGTCGAAATTTTTTAATTTTAAAGTAAGACTGTCAATACTTGAAGCTGTTACTTCGGAGATTGCAGTATATTTTTTTAAAGTCGTCAGAAAAGAACTGTTGTCATCGTCTCCCAATTTTACATAGGCTATTTTTTGATCTAAATTTTTTATTGGAAATACATCGCTTTTATTATTCAAGACCGTGATTGCATTTTCAAATAATTGATATTGTAAAGCATCATTTTCGGTTTTGTTTATGTCTTGATACAAGTTTGCAAGGTCAATTGGATTTGGTTTATTTAAGCCTGCTTTGAATTTGTAATGCAAAATTTTCTTTACTGAATGTGTCAATCTTTCCTCAGAAATTGTTCCTTGATTGTAAGCTATTTTAATTTTTTCGACTGCCAGCGGAACATTTTCTGGACATAATAAAATATCATTTCCTGCCATAAATGCGGCCAAATCGATGTCTCCTGGTTGCATAAAATTGCTTGCACCCTTCATTCCAAGCGCATCTGTGAAAATTAAACCATTAAAGCCCAATTCTTTTTGAAGTAAATTAGTAACCACATTATACGAAAGGGACGAAGGACAATCTTGTTTCGTTTCTAGACTTGGAATGTTTAAATGAGCAACCATTACTGAGGCTAAACCATCGTCAAACATTCTTTTGAAAGGATATAATTCAACTAAATCTATTCGTTCTTCAGAAAAATTAATTGTTGGTAGCGTTTTGTGAGAATCTGTAGCAGTATCTCCGTGACCTGGAAAATGTTTGCCTGTGCAAAAAACGCCTTGACTTTGCTCTCCTTTTAAAAACGCAATGGCTTTATCGGCGACATTGACTTTTGATTCTCCAAAAGAGCGATTTCCAATAATTGGATTTTTGGGATTGGTATTGATGTCGAGCACAGGAGCAAAATTGAAATGAATTCCCATTCGTTTGCATTCATTACCCATATTTGTGCCCACTTTTTCAATCAGTTTTAAATCTTGAATAGCGCCAAGAGTCATATTCCAAGGATAGCGATAAGTAGAATCAAGTCGCATTGCCAAACCCCATTCGGCATCAATTGCAATAAACAAGGGGACTTTGGCTTTCGATTGGAACCTATTGGTTAATTGAGCTTGACGAACTGGCCCACCTTGAAAAAAAATAATGCCACCCACTTTGTAACTCTGAACCAAAGAATCAATTTTCTTGATGTGAAGACTATCTTTATTAGAGTAGGCAGCAACCATAAAAAGTTGTCCTATTTTTTCTTCTAAGGACATTTTTGTATAAATACTATCTACCCAATGATTTTCTGCATCCGAATCTTTAAAAAAAGTAGTGCCAACGGTTTTATTTTTGGCAACATATATTTCTTTATTTGCTGAAATAGTAGTTTCTTTTTTGGCATCAATCGTTTTTTTGTCTTTTTTTAAACCTATGCAATTGCTGATTAAAAAGCCAAGAGCCAAATAAAACGTAAATTTTATAAAGTAATTTTTCATTGTTCAATGAATTAATTTTTGATTATTATTTGGACTAAAAATCTATTTTTTCTGCTTTTTTGCTGATGAAATAGAGACCAATAAAAGTAATGAGTGCGTTTATGATAATAAGTTCATTGTCAAATACATATCCAAAGAATATTGTTGCGGAATTTTCACTTACTAAATAGGTTATTGCTGGAGATAAAAAGCAGATATAAGGAACCAATTTGTCGTTTACTTTTCGTCCTTTTTGAAATAATCCGAAGGCATATAAACCCAACAAAGGGCCATAAGTGTAGGAAGCAACCTTGAAAATCATTCCAACAACAGAACTATCATTTATAGAATTAAAGACTAAAATTATTAGAAATAGTAAGGCTGAAAAGCTTAAATGGACTAAATGTCTAGTTCTAATGATATTTTTTTTGGCCTGATTTTCGGATTTTTCCATTCCCAAAAAATCTACGCAAAAAGAGGTTGTCAATGCAGTTAAAGCTGAATCGGTAGTGGCAAATGTAGCTGCAATAAGTCCTAATAAAAAAATTATAGCTGGTAAAACTGCTAAATGATTCAAGGCAATTTCTGGAAACAATAAATCGGTTCTGGGTTTATTAGTAATGGAATCAATTGGGATTTCAATTCCGTTTTTGGAAGCATAAATGTATAATAATGCTCCCACGCTCAAAAAGAAAATATTAATGACCACGAAGATTCCAGTGAAAGTGAACATGTTTTTTTGAGCATCTTTTATGTTTTTGCAGCTCAAGTTTTTTTGCATTAAATCTTGGTCAAGACCTACCATTGCTATGGTTACAAACATTCCGCCGAGAATTTGTTTTACAAAATGAAACTTGTTAGTCATAAAATCATCAAAGAAAAATATTTGAGAATAATGACTGTCTTTTACTTTATGGAATGCGCCAACCAAACTTAAATCTAAACTATTGCAAATGAAATAAATTGTTAAAAACACTGAAGAAACTAGGAAGAATGTTTGCAAAGTATCTGTGATAATTATGGTTTTAAGTCCGCCACGATAAGTATAAGAAAAAATTAATAATAAAGAAATTAAGACCGTTAACGAAAATGGAATGTTATAATAATCAAATACAAAACGCTGCAAAACAATGACCACAAGATAGAGTCTAAAAGCAGAGCTAATGGTTCTGCTCACTAAAAAAATCGAAGCCGCAGTTCTGTAACTATAATGCCCCATTCTTTGCTCGATATAGCCATAAATGGAAGTTAAATTCATTCGATAATAGAGTGGAAGAAGGAGTTTTGTAATGATAATAAACCCAATAGCATTTCCCAATACAAACTGAAAATATTTGAATTGTTCTCCATTTGGCGAACCCACTTCTCCCGGAACCGAGATGAAAGTTACCCCAGAAAGTGCTGTTCCAATCATTCCAAATGCAACTAAATACCATTTAGAATTTTTATTGGCTTTGAAAAAGGCATCATTTCCATCATTTTTCTTACTGACGCTATGAGAAATGTAGAAAAGTAGTCCAAAATAAACGACGATTAATATAAGGATTGCGCTTGGAGTCATTTTGTATTTTTTAGGGTTTTAATTAAGCTTTATTTCTAGATTGCAAAACAGCTCTCACACTTTTGTGTTCTTTTAATAATTGGGAGGCTGATTTTTCGTCAATATGAAGTGCTTCTACTATCATTTCAACACCTCTTTGCACTAATTTTTTATTTGACAATTGCATATCAACCATCTTGTTGCCTTTTACTCTTCCGAGTTGAATCATTACAGAAGTCGTAATCATGTTTAAAACCATTTTTTGCGATGTTCCAGCTTTCATTCGGGTACTTCCAGTAAGAAATTCGGGACCAACCAATAATTCTATAGGGTAATCTGTTTCTTTGGATATTTTACTATTATTGCTGCAAGTAATGCTGCCCGTTATGATGTCATTTTCTTGAGCTTTTTTTAATCCGCCAATTACGTAGGGAGTATTTCCCGAAGCTGCAATTCCAATGACTACATCCAATGAATTTATATCGTGTTTTTTTAAATCAATCCAAGCTTGCTCAAAATCATCTTCGGCGTTTTCGACCGCTTTTCGAATGGCAAAATCTCCACCAGCAATTATTCCAATGACCATTTGATCGCTTACTCCAAAGGTAGGAGGACACTCGGATGCGTCTAATATTCCTAATCTACCCGATGTGCCAGCGCCAATGTAAAACAATCTCCCACCCAATTTCATTTTGGAAACAATTGCATCTACCAATTTTTCTATATTGGGTATTTGAGTTTCAACGGCATGAGCCACTTTTTTGTCCTCGGCATTGATGTTTTCCAATAACTCTTTGGTTGACATTTTGTCTAAATTACTATAATTGGATTCTTTTTCGGTATCGGGATATATTTTTTTCATTTTTATCATTGAATTTACTTAAATGCATTGAGGTAAAGGTGTTTTTTTTATTTTGAGTTATAATTTGCTAATGAACTCAAATTTCTGGATATTAAAATTAGTAAATAAGATACTTTGCCCTTTTAGTTTTGAAGTCTTTTAATCCTTTTTTCCAGCTTTTTCTAATTTTATTTTCAGATTCACCATTTTCTATTTGTTGTTGGAGTTGTTTCGTTCCAGCAAGCTTTGTGAAAAATGCATTGAAAAATTTAGTTTTGTCAGAGGTCATTTTATAAGAACGAATCAACCATTGCAGTTCCAACCGATTCACTTTTTTATGAGTTGTTAAATCTTGTCCATAGCAAATTTGACCATTATAAAGAGGTTCTTTTGCCCCAAAATTGGGCTTTGGAGTAAATGAAAAAGCGCTTTTTGGTAGAAAAGGAGAGCCGAAAATTTGAAATTGTTTTTCGGTTCCACGTCCCACGCTTACATTGGTTCCTTCAAACAAACACAAACTGGCATACAAGTTTATGGATTGATCGTTGGGTAAATTTGGCGATGGTTTTACAGGCAAACTATAGTCCATTGAATGATTATAGTTGATACAAGGAATTACTATTAATTGGCATTGTGCTGCATTTTTGAGCCATTTTTCGCCATTAATCATTTGGGCATATTCGCCAATAGTCATTCCGTGTAGGATAGGGATGGGGTGCATTCCAACAAAGCTGGTATATTCTTTTTCTAAAATTGGACCATCAACAATTCCTCCGTTTGGATTGGGTCTGTCTAAGATAATAAGTGGAATATTGTTTTCGGCACAAGCTTCCATCACGTAATGCAAGGTAGAAATATAAGTGTAAAATCTTGCACCAACATCTTGCAAATCAAAAATCATTATTTCAATTCCTTTCAATTGTTCGGGTTTGGGTTTTCTGTTTTCTCCATAAAGTGAAACAATAGGAAGACCTGTTTTGGTGTCTTTTGCATCTATAACATGTTCGCCAGCATCGGCTGTACCTCGAAAACCATGTTCGGGTGCAAATATGGTTTGAATAGCGATTTGCTTTTCAATCAGAAAATCTACGAGATGCATTTTGTTGGTCAAAATTCCCGTTTGATTAGTGACAATACCAACTTTTTTATCTTTTAGCAGTGGAAGGTATTTTTCGAAATTATCGGCTCCAGTTTTAATTTTTTCAAGAGTATTTCCTTTTGTAAATCTTTCCAACGGATTCGAATAGGAATTGATAGCAATAATTGCCATCAAAAAGAGAATGTATTTTTTAAAGGATAGATTCATAATGAAATAAATATTTTGTTTAAAACTTATAAGATACAAAAGGATTGAATGGTGTTAATTTTATTGTTTAATAATTTTAAAACTTTCGCTGGTTCCATCTTCAAAACTAACTTTTACAAAATATATTCCATTAGTTATATTCATTGGAGCTATTGCTATTTTTGAATTTGTGATAACATAATCTTGTTCCAAAACTTGTTTTCCATTAAGGTCATAAAGTGAAATTTTTACATTATTTGAAAAAGCATTTTGAAACTCAACTTCAAACTGATTGATGAATGGATTGGGATAAACTAAATATGATTTATTTGCAATTAAATCAAAATTAGGATTCCCTAAAGTAGCATTGAAATTTCCCGCTTCATTGTTATTTTTATCCAATGAAGTCACTACAAAATACTTGGTGTCAATCAAGGATTGAGAAACGACTAATTCATTTCCAACAACGATGTCGATTATTTTTGAACCATCATCTTTATTGGTAATGGCCTCTGCAGGACTATTAAAAGCATAGACTACATATTTTATAGGCAAATCACCGTCTGAAGCAGCAGGTGGCGTATCCCAAGTTAAATTTGTACCAACAAATCTAATGTTTGTAGGTCCATTTGGGCAAACAGCGTCCTTTCCTGCAATAGGTGGAGCAAATGATTTGTATTTGTATTGAGCGTTGTTTAAAATATCATTAATAGTTTTCGAATTATTTTTGATTGTTGCGTAATTATAAGCAATTTGCCCAAAACTGGCATCCATAGCGGAGGCTCTATTTTGAATGAGTTGATTTTGTATTTCAGTTCCTGCCCAATTACTAGCATCTGCCATTCGATAATAAGCCTGACTAATATACAGTTGCTTTCCATTAGTTTTAACTTGGTCATTCCACCATTGTGATAATTTTAAATAATCCTGAGCTCCACCGATGACCCAATATAATTGAGGTGCCAAATAATCTACTTTTCCAGCCGTTAACCAAGCTATTGCATCGCAATAAAGGGCAGAATATGCCGAATTTCCCGAAATTCCAGTTGGTGTTCCGCTTTTCCATATTCCAGCTGGACTCACACCAAAAACAATATTTTTATTTAAATTGGCATTTATGGTCTGGATTGCATCATAAGTTCCAGCTATCATTTGGTTTACATTATCTCTTCTCCAATCTGCAATCGTAGCAATGTTTTTTGGATTGTTGTCAATGTAGGTTTGGGCATCTTGGTTGGTTGTCATTCCACCATTGGGATAGAAATAATCATCAAAATGAATTCCATCCACATCATATCGTGTGGCAATATCTTGCACAATACTGATGATATAATTTTTGACTGCAGGTAAACCTGGATTTAATATTTTTTGTGTGTCTGCCGATGATGTAAACCACCAACTGGGTTGTGTGACTGTAATGTGATTGGCAGAAGTTGCATATGTAGAAGTTGTTTTTGCTCGATATGGATTTAACCAAGCATGTAAATCTAGCCCTCTTTTATGGGCTTCGGTTATGGCAAATGACAAAGGATCCCACAAAGGATTTGGTGTCAAACCTTGTGTTCCAGTTAAATAATATCCCCAAGGTTCAATGGCTGAGTTATACAAAGCATCACACTCTGAACGAACTTGAAGAAAAACAGTATTGTAACCATTTGCTTTTAAATTGTCTAAAATTGCAATCAATTCTGCTTGTTGAACTGCTGGCGTAGCCAAACGATTTGTAGGCCAATTCAAACTGTAAACCGAGGCTAAAAAAACACCTCTCAATTCGTGTTTTGGGTTGCTTTTGCTAAATTCAGCATCCATTAAACACTGTGCATTACTAATTAATGTACAGATTAATAGTAGAATAAAGCATAGTTTTTTTATGTGGTTTTTTCTCATTTGACAAAGAGGATTGGCAATTATCTAATAAATTCACAGGGTATTTCCATTAAAAATAGGGCATAGTAATGACAATTGCTTACCTCTATAGAAATAAACAAAGACAATAATTTGAATAAAAAAACCACTTTAGAGTTGTTGCTCTAAAGTGGTTTAAGATTTTTATTTGTTAGTGTACCAACCAATGGCAGGAATATTTACAGTAGTACTGGGTGCACCTACAGATAATCCACCGGCAAAACCTCTACAAAAGATGGTATATACTCTACCAGCTCTTGGAACTAATATGCCTGTTCCAGAATTGGCTAGATTTGCTACAAGAGCTGGGGCAGCAAGGGTTGGGTTGTTTGTTGCTGAACCTGCAACTCGCAATTGAATTTGATATCCTCTAGCATCATTGGGGTCTTGAGCTTCTATAGGAATAAATACCTCATTGCCACCTTTGAAAGTCACATTTTTATAGGTTTGAATCTCTTTAGTAACCACTGGAGTTGCTCCACTTATTGAAGTAGTTTTGATGATTCCTAAGTCATAACCAGCAACAGGAGTATTGCTTATCACATTGATGAATCGGATGTAGGCTTTAGTTTTGTCTAAAGCTGTCGAAAAATCATCATTGACTTGATAAGTAGAATAGGTTACAGGAGTAACATTAGGAAGTGAACCAATTAAGAAATTGCTATAATATTTCCCTTTTTCAGTTACTAATTTGCCAACAAACCGATCTACTGCTGGAATTTCAGCAACTGTTGCAGTGGCAGCAATTTTAGGAGTTACGGCACTAAAAGGCTGATCTCCTGATTGTACCAAACTATAAAGAGTTACTGGATAAACTGAACCCATAGTAATTCCAACTGGCAAACCAACAGTAACCCCAACAGATGATATTTTCTCGGTTCCCATAAAATAATTCACCTGAAAATTTGTTCCAGCAGCACCAACAGCCGCGTGAATAAATTTTACATTTGCTGCGTTTTCCGGCGCATTTGCTTCATAAGGAGTGAAATCGTGTTCGTCTCCACAAGAGGCAATAAGTACCACTCCTAGAAGTGGTAAAACAGCCTTTTTGATTGTGTTAAATATATTTTTCATTTAATAAGTTTTTAGTTTTTATAAATTACGGTTTAGAGTACCACATTTCTACAGTATGATAATCTACTTTATCGGCACCAATAGCTTGTAAAGCAGCAAAATTCCATACATATTCTGAATTGAATCTAGGACGCACTCTGTATGGCAATTTTCCACCATTATCAGCAAATAATCCACTACCAGAAGGAATAACCATTGTTTTGTAAATATTTACATTGTCATAGTGGTATTTGCGCATATCTGTCCAAGCTTCTAAATCGCCAAAACCAAAAAGAGAAATGTATTTTTGAAGGATGATATGACTCATGGTCAAGTTAGCTTCTGCTGGAACCACATTTACGTTAGCTAGAAAAGCTGATTTTTCAGCCGCTGTTATAGTAGTTGTGATTGGGTAAGTTGTGCTAACAACAGTATTTGAATTTACAAAATCGATACTTGCATCAATTCCTTTTTTGTATGCTGCCAAAGCCAAGGCTTTGTCTCCTTTTATAAAAGCAGCTTCTGCTTTTATAAATTGAATTTCAGCATAAGTCATTAAAGGAAAATTAGCTTTGTCTCTAAAAATATATCTACCAGGAGTTGTAACTGTTCCTGCAACAAATGTTCCCCAAAGATTAGGAATTCTGCTTGGCCCAGCGGTTGATGAAGCAGTTACATTTAGTGGATTTCCTACAAAAGTATATTTAGTTGGATCAGGATTTGCTGCCGATGCTGGTGCTGTTTCAGATGTTCCAATAGAAGGAGCCAGAATTCTAGACATACGAGGGTCAATTGCTCCTGAAAAAACAGTACCATTCATAACTCTAACCATAAAATCTGTTTGACGGAAGTTGGCAAAATTGTTTCTTTGTGGGCCATTAAAATTCGAATCGGCTGAAAGTGAACCATTATATCCAATCAAGGCATTGTCTGCATTAGATGCCAATGATTTATCACAGGCCTCAATCACAGCTGTTGGATTATAGGTCGATTTATTGATTTGATTGTTCAAATTACGGGCAACAACTCCCCAAGCAAATTTTGTCCATTTGGCTCTGTCTCCATTGTACATTTTATCGCCAACAGCGGCATATGAGGCTGAAACTTTACCATCGGTTCGAGCTAGATCAGCAACACCTTCGTTTATCAATCGCAATACTTCGGCATAAACTTTGTCTTGTCCTACATAGTCAAACGACATACGTTGTGTAAATACTTGATCAAAATCAATCAATTCTGAATGATAATCTGTGGCAACTTGCCAAGACCAAGCTCTAATTACTTTTGAAATACCAGTAATATCATGGCGTTCTTCGGCAATTGCTTTTTCCTGCATTCGGGTAACATTTAATCCGAGTGTAAAATAGGCCATTTTCCAAATATCACCTCCCTGGTCATTATTAGCTACATAACCTAATCTGTCCCATTCGTTTCCTGTTGTTGCATTACTAAAATATTGAACATATCTTCCTAAATAACGATTGTCAAATTGTAAGCCTACAGCCATTTGTTGCTCAATAGGTGGCAGCAAAGCTTGTGCAGAAACATCTACTGGAAAACTTGGATTTACATTCAAATCTTGCAAGTTATCACACGAAACTACAACAGTTAATAAACCGAGTGCAGTTATATATTTTTTTATATTTTTCATTTTATATAAGTATTAAAATCCTAATTTTACTCCCATGTTCAACCCTCTAGGTGTAGAAACTGTACCAAAGTCAAAGCCAACTCCACCAGCACCACCAGCAGAGGCATTTAATCCATTAACCGCTGGATCTGCACCTGTATAATTAGTTATCATAAAAGCATCTGTCATTGTTATATTAAAAGCTAATGAACGAATAGCCGTTTTTTTCAATGTTTCAGAAGGCAATCTGTAACTCAATGTTATGTCTCTCATACGCAACCAATTGACATCTTTTTCAATAAAATCAGCATCGACAGCACCAGAACGGTAATATTCATTTTGCAAATAAGGTGTTACCATAATGTTGTTTTGAGTAGGGGTGGCCGAATTTTCTAATCCATCTCTTAATACACCTTGAACTACTCTTGGTTGTTCTCTATCTAAAGTTCTAGTTGAAATTCCATTTTGGTACATCCAGAATTCAGTTCCATTAAATATGTCGCCACCTTTTCTAATATCTAACAATACTGATAAACTTAGGTTTTTGTATTTAAAAGTATTTTGAAAACCAAGTACAAAATCTGGATTTCTGTCACCAGCAATTACAAAGTTTGGATCTTTAAGAGGATAACCTGTGCTTGGATCAACTAATATTTGTCCAGCATTATTTCTTAAATAATCTACAGCAGTTATTGTAGTAGTAGGTCCACCTACTTTTACACCTCCTCTAACATTATTGTATAGCCAAGTATCAGAAAGATAATATTCGGTCACTGCAGCAGGAAGATTCAATACTTCAGAGCGTGTTTTATTGAAATTTAGATTCAAATCCCAAGAAAAACTAGCCGTTTTAACAGGTGTTGCATTCAAAGTGATTTCTAAACCTTCGTTTCTTAAGTCCCCAAAGTTTGCAGAAGTTAATACGAAACCTGTACCATAACTCAAACGCATATTTTTTAAGATTGGATCAACAGTTTTAGTACTATAAACAGTAACATCTAATCCCAATCTATCATTAAAAAATTTCAACTCAGTACCAAATTCGATAGATTTTCTAAATTCAGGAATTAAATTAGGATTCGCTCCTGTTACTCCGTAAGCATATCCTCCGTTTGTGGTTAATTGAGAAGTAAAAACAGGAACTGCTGAATAAGGTGAAGGAATATTGGCTGCTTCAGCATAGGAAGCTCTAATTTTTCCGTAAGACAATATTTTTTTATCTTTCAATCCAGGTAAGTTTGTAAACATAAAACTGGTTGATGCAGAAGGATAAAAGAAAGGGTCTGGCAATACCGAAGTCCAGTCTTTACGACCTGTTAAAGAAACAAAAACAATTTTGTCATAATCAAAATTCATCTCTGTGAAGAAACCTATAATTCTACTTTGAACGATTCTCTCTTGCGATCTTTGTGTTGTTGCATCAGTATTATTGATAGAATTAAAATTTGGATCAAAATACTTGCTTCCAGAGGTAGATAAAATTCTAAAATAGTTATCATTGATAGCATTACCAATCATAATTTTGGTATTGAATTTTCCAAATGACTTTTTAGCAGTTCCTAAGAAAGTGGAGTTTAAGTTACTTGTACTATTATAATAAGTTTCTATAAATCCGCCAGTCGAAATTCCTGCAGCCGATTCTGGGTGAATAGCTCTGAATCCTTGACCTGAATTCACATCCCAACCCACACGAGCAGTGAAATTTAACCAAGAAGCTGGGTCATAAATCAAACCTACATTGGTAACAAAACGGTTGTTCCAGTCTGTAGATAAGTTTTTATTTACATCCCAAAACGGGTTGTCAGTTTCAGTATCTAAAGCCCCTGAAGTGATTTTTTTTCTTGTTCCATCGGTATTCAAGTAATCGCGGACATCTAGATTTTGAGGCCATCCTAGCAATGTCAATAAATAACCATTACTACCCGTTAAACCTCCAGAACCTCCTTTTGACGCTTTCTCATTTTCAGATTTTGTAAAACTAAAAGTTCCTTCGGATTTAAACTTAGGAGAAATTTTTGCAGTAGCATTCAAGCTAGCAGTCAAACGGTCGTAAGAAGTGTTTGGTGTAATCCCTTCTTGTTTTAAATTACTCAACGAAAGTCTATATGAAGTGTTTTCTGTACCTGCTTCAAATGATAAATTGTGAGTTGTAGAAGTTCCTACTCTGAAAAAATTACCGATATTGTCATATAATTTTGTGCCCGGAGCAAAAGCCTCTCCAAATTGTCTTCTATAATCTGTATTTGTAATTCCTCCTGACCCTCGTTGATATACTGATTGTGTTTCAGGAAAACGATAAACTTGATCTAGTCTTGTATTAGTAGAGTAACTAACTCTTCCAACACCTTGTTTCCCTTTTTTTGTGGTAATAACAATAGCTCCATTACCAGCTTGCATACCGTAAAGTGCTGCTGCTTCTGGTCCTTTCAGGATAGTGATGGATTCAATATCCTCTGGGTTGATATCGGCTCCTCTATTGGTGTAATCTTGGTTTCGGTTTGGAGCATTCGAAATCATCAATCCTTGATCTAATGTTTCGTTACTTACAGGCAAACCATCTACAATATATAAAGGTGTATTGTTTCCACTCAAAGAGTTTACCCCTCTTAACTGAATTGCTGTAGATGCTCCAGGTGCACCAGTACTACTTGTTACCGTTAAACCTGCAATACGACCTTGTAGCGCATTGGCAAAATTGGAACGTTGGGTATCGGCGATTTCCTGACCTTTAACTGCCTGTGCAGAATAACCTAAAGAGGATTTATCTAAAGTTCTACCCATAGACCCCGTAATTACAACTTCTTTCAAGACTTGAGAACTTTCATTAATAATGATATTCAATTTAGCCCCAGTAACTTTTACTTCTTTGGTTTCAAAACCAATAAATGTAATTACTAAAGTAGCTCCATTTTTGGTATTAATAGAGAAGCTACCATCTCCTCCTGTAGAGGAACCATTTTTTGTCCCTTTTTCAAGGATGTTAACACCCGGCAAAGAATAGCCATTGGTGTCTGTAACTTTACCTTTTACTGTGAGATTTTGCGAATAAGTTGTAATTATTCCAGCAAAAAACAGCAAAAGAATTAAATACTTTTTTTTCATAGTGGTTAAATTTGATTAGTTAATTAATACAAACTTAATACATTATTCTTAACAAATACATTATTATGCTGGTTTTTTTTAACAAATTTCTTCAATAACGCATAATAATGCAATGTTTTTTGCTATTTGACGCTATTTTACAGAAAAAACATTAAAACAAGACCTCTGTTTCGTTAAAAAAATATAACCTTATTAATTTTGATGAGAAGTATTTTTATATATATTTGGAAATAATATTAATTTTTTTGACAATGCTAAAAGCGGAAAGACAGAAATTCATAATGACTAAAATAGCTTTAGAACAGAAAGTTAACACGATTACACTCGCGTTAGATCTATCTGTTTCAGAGGATACCGTCAGAAGGGATTTGAATGAATTAAACAAAAAGGGATTGCTCGAAAAAGTATATGGTGGAGCTATACCAATCGCTGAAAAGCCAACTAGTGTTTTTGATTTGGTTGTTGTAAATGGAGATAAAAAGGATATTATTGGTCATAAAGCTCTTTCTTTAATTGCTGATGGACAGGTTATTATAATGAGTGGAGGTACCACAAATTTAGCTTTCACAAAATTACTCCCCCCAGATTTAAAAGCAACTATATATACGTATAGTTTGCCAATAGCTATGCAGTTAGCTCAACATCCTAGTGTAGAAGTAATTTTCATAGGGGGTAAATTGCAGAAAAATGCAATGGTGACTATTGGTATGGATGTAGTACAAGTTTTGTCCAAGCTTAAAGCAGATATTTGTTTTATGGGTTCTAGTAGTATTAATGTTAGACTTGGTCTTACGGAAATGGGTTATGAGGTGTCTCTTGTAAAAAAAGCAATGATGGAAGCTTCTGATAAAGTAGTATGTATGGTTACTTCTGAAAAGTTAGACACTAAAATGCCGTATGTTGTTTGTGAACTAAACCAATTAAATATAATTATTACTGATTTAAATCCAGACGCTCCAATCTTGGAAGAATATGCTAAAGCTGGAGTGCAGCTTATGTAAATAAAATATTTATGCGTTTTGTTGCGTCATTTGTATTTTTTTTATTAAAATAATGCAACAAAGTGCTTTTTGTTTATTTTCTTGTCTATATTTGTGTTGTAAATCTTTAACACGACACAAGAATGAAAACAATTCAAACTTTAACGTATGCAAAACCTGGAAAGTACGAAACAACCCGTTTTGAAAAAATTCATAATGTCATTTTTCAAAACTCGGTAGAAGCTTCTAGAATTGTTGCACAAGAAATAGCCCATTTAATAAAATCAAAACAAGCCAAAAATAAAACTTGCGTTTTAGGGTTGGCTACAGGCTCTTCTCCTATAAAGGTTTATGAGGAATTGGTGCGACTTCATAAAGAAGAGGGACTTAGTTTTAGCAATGTTGTTACTTTTAATCTGGATGAATATTATCCAATGAATAAAGAAAACAATCAGAGCTATTATTATTTTATGCATCAACATCTTTTTAATCACATCGATATTAAGCCAGAAAATGTGAATATTCCCGATGGGACTGTTTCTATTGAAAGCCTGAATCAGTATTGTGTTGATTATGAAAATAAAATTGCAAAAGCTGGTGGACTTGACTTTCAATTACTTGGAATTGGCCGTACTGGTCATGTCGGTTTCAACGAACCGGGTTCTCATATTAACTCTGGAACTAGAATTATCACTTTAGATCACATTACTAGAGTAGATGCTTCTTCTGATTTTAACGGTATCAATCAAGTTCCAAAAAGAGCCATTACAATGGGAGTTTCTACCATTCTTCGATCAAAAAGAATTGTATTGATGGCTTGGGGACAAAATAAGGCTTCTATTATCAAGACAACCATTCAAGGAGAAATTAGTTCCGAAGTACCTGCCACTTTTTTGCAAAATCACAATAATGTAACTTTTGTTTTAGACCAATCGGCAGCTTCAGAATTAACCCGATTTGAAACACCATGGTTAGTTGGAGAATGTATTTGGACAAAAGAATTGAAACACAAAGCTATTGTTTGGCTGTGTAAAGAAACCAATCAAGCCATATTAAAACTTACCGATAGAGATTACAATAATAATGGAATGTCAGACCTTTTGGCACAAGAAGGTTCTGCTTATGATTTGAATATCAATATGTTCAATGTTTTGCAGCATACTATAACGGGTTGGCCAGGCGGAAAACCAAATGTTGATGATTCTCATAGGCCAGAAAGAGCCAATCCTGCCCAAAAAAGAGTTATTCTTTTTAGTCCACATCCAGATGATGATGTAATTTCTATGGGGGGAACTTTTTCTAAATTGATTAAGCAAGGACACGATGTGCATGTTGTTTATCAAACCTCAGGAAACATAGCTGTTACTGATGATGAAGCTTTGAAATTTGCCGAAGTGTGCAATGATTTTATTGGAGGCAAAAAAGATTTGGATATTAATTTTCAAGAGGTTATTGATTTCATTAATAATAAAAAAGAAAATGAAGTCGATTCTTCGGAAGTTAGAAAATTAAAGGGATTAATTAGACGTCGAGAATCTTATGCAGCCACACGTTACATTGGATTAAAAGATGAAAACACCCATTTTTTGGATCTTCCTTTTTATGAAACAGGAAAAATAAAGAAAAATCCATTGGGAGCAGAAGATATTGCTATAGTAAAAGACATTATAGAAAAAATCAAACCACATCAGGTTTTTGCTGCAGGCGATTTAGCCGATCCACACGGTACTCATGAAGTTTGTCTAAATGCCATTTTGGCGGCAATGAATTTATTGAAACAGGAATCTTTTATGAATGATTGTTGGTTGTGGCTGTATAGAGGAGCTTGGCACGAATGGGATGTTCATGAAATAGACATGGCGGTTCCATTAAGTCCTGACGAGGTTTTGTTAAAAAGACATGCTATTTTGTATCACCAATCTCAAAAAGACAGAGTAATGTTTCAAGGCAACGATTCAAGAGAATTTTGGGTAAGAGCAGAGGATCGCAACACGAATACTGCAAAAATTTATGATGAGCTAGGGTTGTCCGAATATCAGGCGATTGAAGCTTTCAAACGCTATAATTACTAGTAAAAAGCAATTCAAAAGTCGGATTATAAAAGACTAATTCAAATATTGAACTTATAGAAAAAAGTGGTTGGAAGAAATTTCGACCACTTTTTTTAGTTTTATTCAACTTAAAAAAAAAGAAATAGATTTTAAAATAAAGGAAGGACATTTTAAGAACAATTGGAAGTTAAAAATAGCAACTCAAAACTTTATAAATTGAATTTGTTTTCTATATTTGAAAATATAAAATAGGGAACTAAAATAGATTCTAAATTAGTAGCCCATAACTATAAAATTCACCAATGGCATTTTCAAATTTATTTAGAAAAAAAACAGTTCACGATATTTTAAAGCAAGTAGATAAAAACGAGTCTGATGGACATCATGTTTTAGGAAAACACTTGAACGCTCGTGATTTGACTGCGTTTGGAATTGCAGCAATTGTTGGAGCAGGAATTTTTAGTACCATCGGAAAAGCTAGTGCCGATGGTGGTCCAGCCGTTATTTTCCTGTTTTTATTTACTGCAATTGCTTGTAGTTTTGCGGCTTTTGCTTATGCCGAATTTGCGTCAATGGTTCCGGTTTCTGGAAGTGCTTATACTTATTCTTATGTGGCTTTTGGAGAAATTATTGCTTGGATTATTGGTTGGGCTTTGATTATGGAGTATGCTATTGGCAATATAACGGTTGCCATTTCTTGGAGTGATTATTTTACAGGCTTGCTCGAAAGTGGTGGAATTAAACTTCCGCAATGGATTCAGATGGATTATTTAACGGCTTCGAATGGCTTTAAAGATGCAACTGCATTGATGCACGGAGGAAAATCTTTCGAAAATTTAAGTGCTGGTTTACAAGCTTCCTATACAGCTTGGACGACTTCGCCAGTAATTGGTTCTTTTCATTTTGTTGCTGATTTACCTGCTTTATTAATTATTGTTTTAATTACGGCTTTAGTTTATCGTGGTATGAAAGAATCGAGAAATGCTAGTAATTTGATGGTAGTAATTAAATTATGCATTGTACTTTTAGTGATTGCTGTTGGTGTTTTTTATGTGAATACCGATAATTGGCATCCGTTTGCACCCAATGGAGTTTCTGGAGTTTTAAAAGGTGTTTCAGCTGTTTTCTTTGCTTATATTGGTTTTGATGCTATTTCAACTACAGCCGAAGAATGTAAAAATCCACAGCGAGATTTACCTCGAGGAATGATGTGGGCAATAATTATTTGTACCCTTTTATATATTGCCATAGCCTTAGTGTTGACAGGAATGGTTAGTTATAACGAATTGAGTGTGGGCGATCCGTTAGCTTTTGTTTTTGATAAATTACACATCGGATGGATGTCAGGAATTATTGGCGTAAGCGCAGTAATAGCAATGGCGAGCGTTCTTTTGGTTTTTCAGATGGGGCAACCTCGAATTTGGATGAGTATGAGCCGTGATGGATTGTTGCCTAAACGTTTTTCTACTGTGCACCCAAAGTTTAAAACACCTTCGTTTGCCACCATTGTTACTGGTTTTGTTGTAGCAGTTCCTGCTTTGTTTTTGAATTTGACAATGGTAACCGATTTGTGTAGTATTGGAACCTTGTTTGCCTTTGTTTTGGTTTGTGCTGGGGTTTTGGTTTTGCAAAACAAAAAGGATATTCCTCGAGGAAAATTCAAAACACCTTATGTTAATTCAAAATATGTCATTCCTTTTTTGCTAATTATCGCATTGGTTTTTGCCTTTAAATACAATAATAAAGCAACAATGGCTTTTTTGACCAATGAAAAACAAATTAGTTCGCCATCTGTTATTGTGACTTCCTTAGATAAGGATAAATCTAAAGAAGTTTATGAATTTATTGTCCAAAATTATGGAGATAAAAAAATTGCTTCCGAAGATTTAGAGCAAGTTTTGAGTAGTTTTAGTCAGGATGATGTGCTTTATAAAACGGTTGTAGATTCATTGCCAATAGACAATTCGTTGAAATACGAAAGTGGTTTTAGCCTTTTTAAACATAAAATTCCAATGTGGATTTTCCTGATTGTTATGATAGGTCTCACAGTTTGGTCTAATAGATCTAATTTGTCTTTAATTCCATTATTGGGATTGATTTGTTGTTTGTATATGATGGCAGAATTGAGCGTTTGGAACTGGATTTACTTCACTATCTGGTTACTAATAGGTCTTTTAATTTACTTCAGTTTTAGTCGAAAAAACAGTAAACTAAACATTCAATAAATATAAATTTTATCAAGTTTTAAAATATCATAAATGGAAAATTTACCAAAAGGAAGTCCTAAATTGATCAATGCTTGGGCATTTTATGATTGGGCAAATTCAGTTTATTCGTTAGTAATTGCAACAGCAGTTTTTCCTATTTATTATGAATCTGTAACGAGTAGCAATGGCGGGATGGTAGATTTTTTGGGAATTACTTTGCCCAACAGTTCACTTTTGTCTTATTCCTTATCATTTTCTTTTTTGATTGTAGCTTTTTTATCTCCAATATTATCAGGAATTGCTGATTATTCAGGAAACAAAAAGAGTTTTATGAAGTTCTTCTGTTACTTGGGCTCTTTGTCAGTGATTAGTTTGTTCTTTTTTAGAGACACCAATACGCTTTGGATAGGTATTTTAGCCACCATTTTGGCTAGTATTGGTTTTTGGGGAAGCATCGTTTTTTATAATTCCTATTTGCCAGAAATTGCTTTTCCAGAGCAGCACGATAGAGTGAGTGCCAAAGGATTTATGTTTGGTTATACCGGTTCTGTATTATTATTGGCGTTCAATTTGACAATGATTATGAAACCAGAATGGTATGGTATTATGGATGAAACTTTGCCTGCAAGAATCTCCTTTTTAATGGTTGGTATTTGGTGGATGGGTTTTGCACAATACACTTTCCATTATTTGCCATCCAATGTTTACAATAGAAAACCAAGAAAAGATTTTATCTTCAAAGGGGTTAAAGAGTTGAAAGAAATATTAATAGGTTTAAAAAAACTAACCACTCTAAAACAGTTTTTAATTGCATTTTTTCTATACAGCATTGGGGTTCAAACCATTATTTTATTGGCAGGAATTTACGGAAAAGTCGAATTAGGAATTGAAACCAGTCAATTGATTATTACCATTTTATTGATTCAAATTGTAGCTATATTTGGAGCTTTTCTTTTTTCAAGAATTTCCGAAAAAATAGGAAACATAAAAACCCTAAAATTAACCATCGCCATTTGGGGATTTATCTGTTTTGCTGCTTATTTATTAGACAAGGATAATAAGTATATCGATATACAATTTTATGCTCTTGGTGGTATAATCGGAATGGTTTTGGGAGCCATTCAGTCTTTATCACGTTCTACCTATTCAAAATTACTGCCAGAAACAGAGGATCATACCACTTATTTCAGCTTTTTTGATGTAACCGAGAAAATCGCCATCGTTTTAGGGACTTTTATCTTTGGTTTTGTGGGTTCGATAACCAATTCGATGCGAAATTCTATTTTTATTTTAGCCATTTTCTTTTTGTTAGGTTATATTGTACTTAGTTTTATGAAGAAAATAGAACAAGTTAAATAAAATTTATAAAGCAATTATTGATTTTGTCATTAATAGTATAAGATTTACTATTGTGATTTCAGCCGTAGTTTTTTTAGGATTAAATTTTATTTAAATTCCTATTGCAAAGGTGTCGTATATTTAAATGAAAATACTACATTTGGTGTGTTTAAAAATGAAAAAATGAAATTCATAAAATATATTACCGTATTTTTCTTTGCATCAGTATTATTTACTTCCTGTGAAAACGAACCTCTTGACGGTAGCATAATTCCAGATAATGGAACAGGAGGAGGAACGAGCACGGGTTATTACCTTAAAGTGACTAAAGATGGCGTTGCAAAACAATGGTCAACAGTTCAAGCATTAAATTCAACACCTCTTAATTCTATTATAATTACTGGCGCAGATAACTCAAGTTCTATGACTTTGGTTGTACATGATGTTTCCAAAATAGGTACAGGTGTTTACAATCTTAGTTGGGCTGAAAAATCTTGTGTTTATACCGAAGGAACTAATATTTTTAGTTCCGATTATTCTGATTTTAATACAAGTGCTGGTAATATTACGATAACTGAGTTAAATCAAACGAATAAAACAATTAAAGGAACATTCAATTTTATTGGAAAAAACCAAGCCATGACAGCAACAAAAGTGTTTACAAAAGGAGAGTTTTATTTAAAATATACCTTACAGTAATTTCTACTTAATAAATTATTTGAAATCTTAGAATCATCTGTATCTAAAGTTTGAATATCCGTTCCACAGTGGGCGGATTTTTTTTATGGCACAAAGATTGAATTATATGGTCATATAAATTAGATTATATTTGTTGTTGATTGATTTTCAGCACCGTATATTAAAATAATATTAACTTTGTTTTTAAATGATTTCCTTATTTAATGACAAAAAGACTTAAAAACTATTATGTCAAATCATAAAATACGCACACTTGACAATCTGTCACTTCAAGAATTTGATGCCGAAACTGAATTAATTCCCTTATTGACTCCCGAAGACGAGGAGGAAATGAACAACGAAGATTTACCCGAAAGTTTATCTATTTTGCCTTTGCGAAATATGGTTTTATTTCCTGGAGTTGTCATCCCAATTACAGCAGGTCGCGATAAATCGATAAAGTTAATCAATGATGCATATGCAGCAGGAAAAATCATTGGAGTTGTTGCCCAAAAAAATGAAGATGTCGAAGATCCTACTAAAAATGATATTCATAATATAGGAACTGTTGCTCGAATTTTGAGAGTTCTAAAAATGCCTGATGGCAATGTAACTGTTATTCTTCAAGGAAAAAAACGTTTTCAAATAGAATCGGTTGTTTCTGAAACTCCTTATTTTACAGCAAATATTAAGGATGTTTCTGAAAAAAGACCTACTAAAAAAGACACTGAATTTTTAGCTATTCTGGACTCGGTTAGAGAATTGGCAATTCAAATTATCAAAGAAAATCCGAACATTCCAAGCGAAGCTACATTTGCTATTAAAAACATTGAAAGCCAATCGTTTTTAATCAATTTTGTGACTTCAAATATGAGTTTGTCAGTTGCAGAAAAGCAAGAGTTGTTGTCTATTAGTTCTTTAAAAGAAAGAGCTTTAGAAACGCTTCGATATATGAACTTAGAATTGCAAAAACTCGAATTAAAAAACGATATTCAATCTAAAGTTCGTTTTGATTTAGACCAACAACAACGCGAATATTTCCTTCATCAGCAAATGAAAACCATTCAGGAAGAATTGGGTGGCGTTTCGCAAGAAGAGGAAATGGACGAAATGAGTGCCAAAGCCAAAACTAAAAAATGGGACGAAAAAACACAAAAACATTTCGAAAAAGAATTGTCCAAAATGCGTCGAATGAATCCACAAGCGCCTGATTTTGGTATTCAAAGAAATTATTTAGAGTTGTTTTTGGATTTGCCTTGGGGCGAATATTCAAAAGATAATTTCGATTTGAAACGTGCCCAAAAAATTCTTGACCGAGATCATTTTGGATTAGAAGATGTCAAGAAACGAATGATCGAACATTTGGCCGTTTTGAAATTGAGAAACGATATGAAATCACCCATTATTTGTTTGACAGGACCTCCGGGTGTTGGTAAAACCTCTATCGGACGCTCGGTTGCCGAAGCTTTGGGAAGAGAATATGTTCGAATTTCATTGGGAGGTTTGCGTGACGAAGCTGAAATTCGTGGTCATCGTAAAACCTACATTGGCGCGATGCCAGGAAGAATTATTCAAAGTTTGAAAAAAGCAGGAACCTCTAATCCGGTTTTTGTTTTAGACGAAATAGATAAATTATCCAATAGCCATAACGGCGATCCATCTTCGGCTTTGTTAGAAGTTTTAGATCCAGAACAAAACAATGCTTTCTATGATAATTTCCTTGAAATGGGTTATGATTTATCCAAAGTGATGTTCATTGCTACGTCTAACAATATGGCTGAGATTCAACCCGCTTTGAGAGATCGTATGGAAATCATAAAAATGTCGGGTTATACGATTGAAGAAAAAGTAGAAATTGCCCGCCAGCATTTGTTTCCAAGGCAATTGAAAGAACACGGATTAACCACCAAAGATTTAGCAATTGGCACAAAACAATTAGAGAAAATAGTCGAAGGCTATACTCGTGAATCGGGTGTGCGTGGTTTGGAAGCAAAAATCGCTCAGGTAATTCGTAATGCGGCAAAATCCATTGCAATGGAGGAAGATTACAACAAGAAAGTAACTAACGAAGACATTGTAGAAGTTCTTGGAATTCCTAGATTAGAGCGCGATAAATATGAAAGTAATGATGTAGCAGGAGTTGTAACAGGACTGGCTTGGACTAGTGTTGGAGGCGATATTCTTTTTATAGAATCTTTGATTTCGCAAGGAAAAGGGGCGATGACCATTACTGGAAATTTGGGTAATGTGATGAAAGAATCGGCAACAATTGCCTTAGAATACATCAAAGCCAATGCAGAATTACTTGGATTAAGCCCTGAAGTGTTGACAAAATTTAATATTCATTTGCACGTTCCCGAAGGAGCTACTCCAAAAGACGGGCCAAGTGCAGGAATTGCTATGTTGACTTCTTTAGTTTCGGTCTTGACTCAAAAGAAAGTGAAGAAAGGATTGGCGATGACTGGTGAAATTACTTTGCGTGGAAAAGTTTTGCCTGTGGGCGGAATAAAAGAAAAGATTTTGGCTGCCAAAAGAGCCAATATCAAAGAAATTATCTTGTGTCACGAAAACAAAAGCGATATCGACGAAATCAAACCTAAATACATTGAAGGTTTGACTTTTCATTATGTGAAAGAAATGAGCGAAGTATTGAAAATTGCTATTACTGATCAAAAAGTAAAAAATGCAAAAACAGTATAATTGTTTTTTTTGATACCTAATTATAATTCCATCTCGAAGCTTCGGGATGGAATTTTTTTCAAATAGAAATTGCGTGTAAACTTCGATTAAAAAAAAGGAATTTATTCTATTATAATTTTATCTTCGCATTTGCGTTTTACAATACCAATAGCGATTTCAAATATGCCAAAAAAACTTTTAATTCTCTTTTTATTTTTTGTTTGTACTGTTTCAAACGGTCAAATAGGAGGGAAATATACCTATCAGTTTTTGAACTTGGTTACTTCGCCAAGACAAGCCGCAATGGGAGGTAAAACGATTACCATTTATGACGAAGACGTCAATCAGGCACAATATAATCCGGCTACAATAAATCCTGATATGGACAATCATCTGGCACTGAATTATGGTAGTTATTTTGGCGAAGTAACTTACGGAACTGCTTCTTATGCTTATACTTACGACCGCCATTTGCAAACTTTTCAGGTGGGAATCAACTATGTAAATTACGGTAAATTTGATGGCTATGACGAAAATGGTCAGGAGACTTCACAATTTACGGGTAGTGAGGTGGCATTGTCTTTTGGATATGCTTATAATGTTCCCAATAGTAATATTTTTTTAGGAGTCAACGGAAAACTGATTTCTTCGACTTTAGAAAGTTACAATTCTATTGGTGGAGCTGTCGATTTGGGAGCGGTTTTAATTGATGAAGCCAACGATGTAAACTGGGCGTTGGTGATTCGAAATATTGGAACACAATTTACAACTTATAATGGCATTAACGAAAAATTGCCTTTGGATATAATGATTGGAGTTTCGCAAGAATTAGAGAATGTTCCAATAAGATGGCATTTGACTTTGGATAATTTGCAGCAATGGAATATTTCATTTACGAATCCAAATCAGGCACAAACTTCACTCGATGGAAGTACAACTCAGAAGAAAACGTCTTTTATAGGAAACGCATTAAGACATACCACTTTTGGTGCAGAACTTTTTCCAAAAAGAGGATTTAATTTAAGATTGGGCTACAATTTTAGACGAGCAGAAGAACTGAAGGTACAAGATATTAGAAATTTCTCTGGAATATCTGTTGGTTTTGGATTAAAAATTAACAAAATAAAATTCAATTATTCGTATTCTCGATATACCTTAGCAGGAAATACGAGTTTGTTTGGGTTGACTATAAATTTACAATAATACATTTTGAATAAAAAAATTACCATAGCAATAGATGGATTTTCATCAACCGGAAAAAGTACTTTGGCAAAAGAATTGGCAAATTATTTAGGATATGTTTATGTCGATACAGGTGCTATGTATCGTGCTGTTGCTTTATTCGCGATGCAAAACGGCTATATTTCACCTAATTTTTTTGATTCGGATGCGCTGATTAAAAGATTGCCAGAAATTAAATTAGTTTTCAAATTTAATGCTGATTTGGGCTTTGCCGAAATGTATTTGAATGGAATTAATGTCGAAAAAGAAATTCGTACTATTGAAGTTTCAAATTATGTTAGTAAAGTTGCCGAAATTTCGGAAGTTCGTTCAAAACTAGTTGAACAACAGCAAGAAATGGGAAGAAATAAAGGCATCGTGATGGATGGAAGAGACATAGGAACGGTAGTTTTTCCAGATGCTGAACTAAAAATATTTATGACCGCTAGTCCAAGAACACGTGCCGAAAGAAGATTCAAAGAATTGATGAAGAAAGGTGATGATGTAACCTTTGAGGAAGTTTTAAAAAACGTTGAGGAAAGGGATTATATAGATACCCATCGTGACGATTCTCCATTGGTTAAGGCAGATGATGCCATTGAATTTGACAATTCTACGATTTCGAAACAAGAACAATTTGAAAAAGTTTTGAAATTTATTGATTTATAAGACTATACTATCATTTTTTTATGATTTAAGCCTCGCTATTTGCGGGGCTTTTTTTATAGGTTGTTTTGTGATTTTATAAACTATATATTTTATACAAAATATTGACAAAAATAAAGTCATTCAAATGATTTAGTTCATCTATTACAAATCCTTCGTAATATTTGTTTATTTTGTAAGATAAAATACCTTTAATAAACAAATGTTGTGTATTTCATCGATTATATTTGTTTTTAAACGATATTGAGTGTAAATTTACTCAAGAATTAAAAGGAAGAATATAATATCTTAAAGAAGTTTGCCCCACAATCTACTTTAAATTTAATCTACTCATTATTATGAAAACAAAATTACTTCGTTTAGCATTGCTGGTAGCAATTCTATTCACAATGAATTCTTGTTCATCTGATAGTTCTGAGACAAATAGTACTGAAACTCAGACTTCAACTCAAAAAGCAATGAATTATACTTATAATTCTACCGAGTTAGAAACAATGGCTTTGATTAATGAATATCGAGTTAGTATTGGTTTAAATGAATTGAAGCAAATTGAACATATTTCTTATAAATCAGAAGAACATGATAATTATATGATAACTAATAATGTAGTGAATCATGATGATTTTACTTCTCGTTCAGAAGATATTATGAAAACATTAAAAGCAAAAACAGTAGCAGAAAATATTGCGTTTAATTATAATTCTCCAAAAGCAGCAGTTGATGCTTGGTTAAAAAGCGCTAGTCATAAAGCAAACATTGAAGGTAATTTTACTCATTTTGGGCTTGCTATTAGAGTTAATGCTGATGGTAAAAAATACTACACTAATATTTTTGCTAAAATATAAATTCTCGATACTAATATAATTGAAACTGTCATGAGAATGGCAGTTTTTTTTGTTTAATAAATACTAAGATTAGTAATCTATTGAACGATTTTATCTGTTTTTGGGTATATTCATTATTCTATTTATGGGTTTCAAAATAGTTAAAACTATGCACTTTAGTATATTTCGCTTTCAGCTTATAAAAAAATCAACCGCAGATTCGTAAATTTTAAATAGTTATAATTGGAATAATTTGCGAATCTGCGGTAAAAATTCATAATCCAACCGTGCAGACATTTAGTCTGCCGACCAAGCCTATCTAATTCTAAAGTTTTACCGATTTGATTTCATGAACACCCATTAGAATTATAAAAAAAACCTGTGATGCAAAAACATCACAGGAATTTTCAACCAAACTAATTCACTTAAAACTAACTTTTGTACACCATTCCCATATCTTCAATAGAAAATTTATCGGTCAATAGGTGCAGTAATCGATCTCTAAGTTCGATATATTCGGGTAATTTTACAATTTCTATTTTGTTTCTAGGTCTTGGCAAATGCACTACTTCAATTTCTCTAATTGTCGAAGCTGGTCCATCGTTTAAAACCACAATTCTGTCCGACAAGAATAAGGCTTCTTCGATGTCGTGAGTAATCATAATAATGGTTTTGTCACGATTATTAAGATTCCATAATTTTAATACTTCTAACTGCATCGAACTTTTGGTAAAGGCATCCAATGCGCCAAAAGGTTCGTCTAATAATAATACTCCAGGATTGATAGCAAATGCTCTTGCGATAGCAACACGTTGTTTCATTCCTCCTGATAATTGACCTGGTAATTTATCTCTGTGGGACAATAAATTAACCATTTTTAGATAATGATCAACAATTTCATGTTTTTCCTTATTAGAACAATCCATTACCGAATCTACGGCTTGAAAAATGTTTTCGTGTACCGTTAACCAAGGCAAAAGTGAATAGTTTTGAAACACAATTCCTCTATCTGGGCCTGGGCCTTTTATAGTTTTTCCGTCTAACTGAACAGTTCCTCCTGTTGGTGTTAGCATTCCAGCAATGGCATTCATAATGGTTGATTTGCCACATCCAGAGTGACCAATTATAGAGATTATTTCTCCTTTTTTTATAGATAAATTAATATCTTTTACGGCAATATATTTTCCTTTTGGAGTTGGAAAAGAGATTTCCAAGTCTTTGATTTCTAAATAGCTCATTTTGATTTGTTTTTAGTGGGTTTGATATGATTTGGTTTAATATTTAAAGTTGTTTAAAATTGTTTAAGTTCTTTTCGGGTTTAAACAACCATAAACTCTTAAACTCTTAAACTTTTTTTACGCTTTATAAGCTACTTTGTTTTCGATGTAAGTGAATATTCGGTCAAAAAGCAAACCTACAATTCCAATGATAAGGATGGCTGAGATCACTTTTTCTAGACTAAGTGCATTCCAACTGTCCCAAACGAAGAACCCAATTCCAGCTCCTCCTGACAACATTTCGCCGGCAACGATAACCAACCAAGCCACACTAATACTTAGACGTAAACCTGTAATAATGTGAGGTAAACTATAAGGAATTAATATTTTAGTTAAATATCTCATTTTAGAAAAACCAAAAGCTTTGGCCACATTTTTATGGTCTTGAGGAATCGATGCTACACCAAAAGAAGTATTAATAAGAGTGGACCATAATGAAGTAATAAAAACTATAAAGATAGTTGCCATTCCAGTATCTTTGAAAACTACTAAACCAATTGGAAACCAAGCCAAAGGAGAAACGGGTTTAAGTAACTGCACAATTGGATAAAAAATTTGTTTGCAAATAGTGCTGGCACCCATCAAAATTCCGATTGGAATGGCAATTAATGAACCTAAAGTAAATCCTAAAAGAACGGTTTTTATAGAGTTAAAAAGTTGTAAACCAATTCCTTTGTCGTTTGGACCATAATCATAAAATGGATCGCTCAACATTTCTTTCAAAACGGTTAGTGTGGCAATTGGTCCTGGTAAAGCATCTTTGGTATAAATACTCAATAAGCTCCAAAAACCTCCAAAAAGGAATAAACCTCCACCAGCTAAAAGTACTGATTTTGATTTTACAATTAGGGTATTTAAAGCAAGTTTGATTTTTGAATTTTCGTCTAGAAAACTTTTTTGAACAGCTTCAGAAGTATTGATTTCTGTAGTGATGTTGTCTAAGGTTAAAATGTTTTTATCTGACATGGTACTCTAGTTTTAGTTTTAATATGAAAAATGATTCTGGTTGATGACATTCTTTTTCCCTCCCAAAAGGAGGGAATAGAATGTAGTTTTATTTTTTATTTTCTTACAACTTTAAGATAAGCTGCTGGGTTTGACGGGTCGAAAACGGTTTTGTCCATAGTAAGAGAGAACGGTTTCATATCGTCAGTAGGAATTTTTACGTTCATACTTTTGGCTACTTCTTCATACAAATCTTGTAAAATCAATTTATCAGCAATGGCTTTGTAATTTGGAGCTTCTTTCAAATATCCGAATCTTACAAATTGTGCCATAGCCCAAATTGCGTGAGATTTACGTGGGTAATTTACTGTTCCACCTTTGTAAAACAACATATAATCTTTGTCATACACTTCTGTTCCTTGGTTGCAACCTAAATCATAATTCCCCATCAATCTGTTTTCGATTACTTCTGCTGGAGCATTTACATATGGAGCTTTACCAATGATTGCTGCTGCTTTTTTACGATTGGCAGGAACATCTAACCATTTGCAGGCTTCCATAACGGCTTTCATTACTTTTACCAAATCAGCTTTGCGTTTTGCGCTAAAATCTTTGTTGACTACCAATGCTTTTTCTGGGTGATCTTTCCAAATATCTTGTGAAGCAACTTGAGTAAATCCAATACCTTGTTTTACTGCAACACCTCCCCAAGGCTCTCCAACACAATATCCATCCATATTACCTACTTTCATGTTGGCTACCATTTGTGGAGGAGGAATAGTAATGATTTTTACCGCTCTTTGGTTCAAACCAGCAATCGACATCCAATTACGCAACCACAAATCGTGAGTTCCACCAGGGAAAGTCATTGCAAAAGTCACTTCTTTTTCGGCTTTCAATTTTGCAGCAACTACTGGAGTTACTTTATTCATTTGTTTAAAACCTACTTTTCCACAAAAATCATTCGAAAGGGTTATGGCTTGTCCGTTTACGTTTAGCATCATTGCAATTTTCATTTCAGATCCTGCTTTTCCGCCCACACCAGTATATACTGAAAACGGCATAGAATACAAACAGTGCGCACCGTCTAATTCACCAGTTAGGATTTTGTCACGAACATTAGCCCAAGAAGATTCTTTGGTAACAACGACTTCAACACCATATTTTTTGAATAATCCCAATTCTTTTGCCATAACAATTGGCGAACAATCGGTTAGTGGAATAAATCCTAATCTTACGGGATCAGATTGTGCATTTATTGTTGTAAAGGCTGTACTTATTGCTACTAACAAAATCAATACTGATTTTGTTAGCGTAGCTATTGTTGTATTTACTGTTTTCATCTTTAAAAATTTAAAAGTTATTGTATAATTATTTTTTAGCTAAAAAATCAGGTTTAATGTTTAAAGAAACATAAGCCCATTGAGGAGAAAGATCAGCATTTGATACATTTTTAACCTGAGCCGATGCCATTGTATTGGTAGCTTGCATATAAGAATATCCAGCTTCAATATTAATTAGTTTTGTAAAGTTGTAAGACATTTTCAAATCCAATTCAGTTCCTAAATAAGGTGTTCTTGTTCCTCCAGCGCCATCAGAAACTTTGTTTGCTGATTCAAAACCATGAAGTTCTGCAAAGAATACTAATTTGTCTTTGGCATTGTATTTTGCTTTCAAAAAATAGTTTGTTAAACCTTGGCCTCCAAAACCATTGGCAGCATAAAAATAATCCATACCTCCCCAAAATTTGTGTGGTGTTCCGTAAAGTGGATCAAAAAGATTGCTTCTTGAATCAGCAGTAACCGCTTTTGTTCCGTTAGTTCCAGATAGGTAATCTATTCCAGGACTTAAAAATAATTTGCGACCCGCTTGAACCGTTGCAGTGATAGATGCTAGATTTGCGCTCAAGATACGCCCGTCTTTATTTCGACCTCCTTGGTAATAGTAGCTTCCGGTAAGGTTAATTTTTCTGGTTAGGTTGGCATTGTAATAAATCCCAGTTGTAGTTCGGCTCCAAACCCCTTGAATTGGTGTTTTAACAGCTGCAACAGTTACATATTTGTTAAAATCATCTTTGAAAAATAAAAACGAAAGGTCTCCAAAGAAGAATTTTTTACCTACATAAGCATATTGGAAGGATTTGTACATCGTTCCAATTCCATTGGTTCCAGCTCCGTAAGCAGTTGGGATTCCGTTGTAAAGAGTACCTACTGATTTTTCTGAATTTTGGTTGAAAGCAGCTCCAATATCGGCAATCCATCCTTTGTTGGCAAATTTCAAGACAATTGCATCGTGTCTTCTGGCTTGTTGTAACCAATCTAGCCCGCCAATTACTTTTTGATCGTCATAAGCAATTTCTTGACGTCCAATTTTTAAAGACAAGTTTTTAATTTTGCTAACAGTGTCATTTAGAAAAATTTCACCCCAAGCCTCATGCAACATTAATCCATCGTTAGCGTCTGTTGTAGTTCTGTTGATAGAAGATTGATCTTGACCCCAAACGCGAACATCCTGCAAAGCCATAAATATCTTAAAACGATAACCTCCAAATCCTGCGTTCAATCTTGTTCTTTGTGAAGTGAATACCGCAGCATCGTCGTCCTTTTTTTGTAAAGTCCCTTGACCGTCTCTTACTTCAGTTCTGGGTCTTACTTGTCCAGTTAAAGTAAATTGAGCTTTTGCTTCATTATGACTCAAAGCAGTAAAAGCAAGTCCTAATAATAGCGATTTTGATAGCGTTGCTCTTGTAAAAGTTTCTTTTTTGAAACCTTGGATACTTAGTAATTTGTTCTTAATTGTTTGCATAACGGTTTGTTTTAATTAGTATGTTGCAAATATACGTAAGTACTAATACTTAGTTTTATGAAATAATACATACTAAAACCGCTTTTTACTACATGATTATTGTTGGTTTAAACAGGTGTTTTTATGTTTTTTCGCAGGAAATGGCAATGAAGTCAATAATAGATGGGCTTTATAAGCTAGGTAAATTACGTATTGTATTGGAAATAGGCTATACAGAGAACTTAGTTTTTAAGTATTAGTCAAAAAAAAGCATCGATAACGATGCTTATTTGTGCTCTATGATTTCGGATCTCATTTTTTCTACATTTACTAATCCTATTTTTTTGCCTACCGTTTTAAGGAGTGATTCTTTTTTTAAACTCGAAATGACTCGAATTACTTGTTCTTCGGTTGTGCCAGCAAAATCGGCAATGTCACGCCGGGATAATTCTACTTCAATCACTCCTTTTGATTGGCCAAATTTTCGATGTATATATAATAAGGTATCAATCACTCTTTCTCGAACATTCATTTGGGCAATTTTTCGGATATTGTTTTCGCTTTTGTTGAGTTCTTCAGCATAAAACAACATCAAATCAAAGGTGAATTCAGGCACATTTTTCAGGATATCCAGCATATCTTCATTGCTGAAATTGCATAAAATAGTATCCTCGAGTGCTGATGCTCCAATAAGGCAACGTTTGCTGGTAGCAAAACCTCTAAACCCAACGACGTCTCCATTTGTAGTTAGTCTTACTATTTGCTCTCTGCCATAAATGCCAGTTTTTACGGTTTTTACCTTACCTTTATATACAAAATATAAGCCCTGTGTTGGCGCTCCTTCAATGATAAATTGTTGCGATTTTTTACAAACAAAACTATTCTTTTTTTCGATGTATTGTTGCATTTTTTCTAAATGAAGATGTTTTTTAATAAAACAATTTTCATTAGAACAGCTCTCACAAATTGCAGTTTCTTTCTTCATATTATATAAGAGTTATGGGTACAAATTTTGTGCCTCGCTATTTATTTTGTCAAACTTATAAAATATTTTTCAATTTATACGTATTTATACGTAAAAATACTTATTTTTACATTTTTAAAAGTGATGTGCTAAGTTTTTCAACATATAAAGAATTCCGAAAATGCAAAATTCAGAAATTAAAACTACGTGTTCCTATTGTGGTGTAGGATGTGGAATTATTGTAACCAACGATTCGAAAAATGGGGTAGAGGTAAAAGGAGATGTAAATCATCCAGTTAATCGCGGAATGCTTTGTTCCAAAGGAATGAATCTTCACTATGTGGTCAACGACACTTCAGATCGAATTTTATACCCTGAAATGCGCTGGAGCAAATCGCATCCTAAAGAAAGAGTGAGTTGGGATGATGCTTTAGAGCGTGCTGCTGCTGTTTTTTCTTCGATTATTAAAAAACACGGCCCTGATAGTGTGGGATTTTATGTCTCAGGTCAATGTCTTACAGAAGAATATTATTTGATTAATAAATTGGTAAAAGGATTTTTAAAAACCAATAATGTCGATACCAATTCTCGATTGTGTATGAGTTCGGCGGTAGTGGGTTACAAAAAGACTTTTGGTGAAGATATTGTTCCTATCGCTTATGATGATATTGAACTGGCAGATACGTTTTTGATTACTGGAGCTAATCCTGCTTGGTGTCACCCGATTCTTTTTAGAAGATTAGAGCAACACAAAGAAAAAAATCCGAAGACAAAAATCATTGTAATTGATCCACGAAGAACTGATTCGGCAGCATTAGCCGATTTGCATTTGCAAATTATTCCCGGAACCGATATTATTCTGTATCACGCCATTGGCAAAAGATTAATCGAAAAAGGATATATCGACAACGATTTTATTAAAAATCACACCGAAAATTTTAATTTATATAAGGACTTAGTTCTTTCAAGTTCGTTCGAAAAAGCCTCTAAACTTTGTGGAGTTTCTGTAAACGACATCAAATTAGCAGCCGATATGATAGGAAAAGCCAAAGGATTTATTTCGCTTTGGGCAATGGGACTCAATCAAAGTGCCATTGGAGTAGATAAAAACACGGCTTTATTAAACCTTTCTTTGGTAACTGGACAAGTGGGTAAACCGGGTTCAGGCCCTTTTTCATTAACAGGTCAGCCCAATGCCATGGGAGGAAGGGAAGTTGGAGGAATGGCCAATTTATTGGCTGTTCACAAAGAATTAAATAATCCGACGCATCGAAAAGAAGTAGCCGATTTTTGGGGAGTTAATGAAATTTCAGAAAAACCAGGTTTGACAGCAACCGAAATGTTCGATGCTTTAGAGTCTGGAAAAATGAAGGCTATTTGGATTATTTGTACCAATCCTTTAGTGAGTTTACCCGATTCACGAAGAGTGGAAAAAGCATTGCAAAACGCTAAATTTGTGGTTGTTCAGGACATTTCACACAATGCCGATACCTCAAAATTTGCCGATTTATTGTTGCCAGCAGCAGGTTGGTTGGAGAAAGAAGGAACAATGACCAATTCAGAAAGACGTATTTCCTATCTTCCAAAAGGGGTAAATGCTCCAGGAGAAGCACTTTCGGATGTGGAAATTTTGATTCGTTTTGCCCAGAAAATGAATTTCAACGGGTTCAATTTCAATACCACCGAGGAAGTTTACAAGGAATATTGTATGATGACCAAGGATACCAAAATGGATATTTCCTTTTTGAATTATAACAGACTCAAAAATGAAGGTACTTTTCAATGGCCTGTTCCTGATTATGGACATCCTGGAACGCCACGATTATTTACTGATAAAAAATTCTATACGCCTTCTCAAAAAGCGATTTTCAATATTCCAACGGCTATCGAAAATACATCGGAACAGCCTAATTCACAATATCCATTCATTCTGACCACAGGTAGAATTCGTGATCAATGGCATACGATGACCAAAACGGGAAAAGTGTCGCGATTGATGACGCATATTCCAAGTCCGATGCTAGAAATAAATCCGATTGACGCTTTTAAATCGGGAATAAATGCAGGAGATATTGTTGTAGTTACTAGCAAAAACGGAACTGTACGTGTCAAAGCAAAAATCACCGATAGTATTCGTGAAGGAGTAGTTTTCTTACCCATGCATTGGGGAAAACAATTGGAAAACGATTTGAATCGAACCAATAATTTGACCAATACGCTTGTTGATCCAACATCGAAAGAACCTGATTTTAAATTCACGACTGTTTCTATAGAAAAATATGTAAAAGCTTTCGAGAAAATTGCAGTTGTTGGAGCAGGAGCAGCCGCATTTCGATTTATACAAAATTATCGAGAAATCAATACTAGTGATGAAATAATTGTGTTTTCGAACGAAGAAAACCCTTTTTATAACCGGGTTTTGCTTCCTGAATATATGACAGGTGAATTTACTTGGGAACAACTTCAAAAAATCAAAGAAGAAGCCTTGAGTAAGTTGAATATCACGATGAAATCGAATGTCTCTATCGATAATATAAATACTCAAGAAAAAACTATTTTGGATAATCAAGGTAATCTTCACACTTTTGATTCCTTGATTTTGGCAACAGGAAGTCGTCCGTTTGTGCCTGAAAATGCGCAATTACATTTGCCAGGACGTTTTACGATGCGTAGAAAAAGTGATGCCGATAGATTGAAAAACTATTTAGAAAGTACCAATCTACCAGCCGAAGAGCAACACGTTGTTATAATTGGTGGCGGTTTATTAGGTTTGGAATTGGCCGCAGCCTTAAAACATAAAAAAGTAAAAATTACGATTATTCAAAGAGCTTCCAGATTAATGGAACGTCAACTAGATCGAATTTCTTCTAAATTATTGGCCGAAGAAGTGCAACTTCGTGACATTCAAATTTATTTTGACAACGAAGTAAGTACCGTTTTCGAAACTGACAATCCTAATGAATTAGAAATCGCCTTGAAAAGTGGTCGAATTATCACTGCCAATGCCATTGTTTACACCATTGGAACGATTCCAAATATAGAAATTGCCAAAGAATCTGGGCTTGCTTGCGGACGTGGGGTGAAGGTGAATCAGTATTTGCAATCTTCAAATCCTAGTATTTTTGCCATTGGCGAAATAGCCGAATTCAACAATCAATTGTTTGGAATTACCTCTGCAGCCGAGGAACAAGCCGATGTTTTAGCCAATTATATGGCCGGAGATATTAGCAGTTTTTACAAAGGTTCGGTTTTAATGAATATCCTAAAATTAGAGGATATTAATTTGTGTAGTATTGGTCAGGTAGAAATTCCTGAAAATGATGATTCTTATGAGGAAATTGTTTTTGCCGATTTAAGACAACGTTATTATAAAAAATGTATCGTCAAAAACGATTTGTTGGTGGGGGCTATTTTGATGGGCGATAAAAATGAGTTCGCCGAATTTAAAACCTTAATCGAAAGCAAAATAGAGCTTGCCGATAAAAGAAATTTGTTGCTTAGAGGAAGTTCTAATGCCAAACCTGTTTTGGGGAAACTCGTTTGTTCTTGTAGCCAAGTAGGAAGCGGAAATATAGAAGAAGCCATAAAAGGTGGTGTGACCAATTTTACCGAATTGTGTAAAACCACAGGCGCTGGATTGGGTTGCGGTAGTTGTAAAACCGAAGTAAAAGATATTTTAGCAAAATGCAAATAGTTTTTGTTTTAAGTTTAAGGTTTCAAGTTGCAAGACTTAACTTTAAACTTGAAACCCTAAACTAGAAACTATAGAAATTATGAAAAACACACGATTAATAGTAAAAGGAGGCGTGATTTCGCCAGGTGAATTACGAGAAATTGTTAATATGAGTTTGGAACAAGGATTGAAAGCGATTTCTTTTGGTTCAAGACAAGATATTATTTTTCCAGAAGATTTTTTACCTATCGGAAAAGAAAAAACCGACAAATATTTTTTTGTATATCCCGATGAAAATAGTGGAAATAATATTGTTTCTTCCTATGTTTCGACCGATATTTTTGCCAATACGCCTTGGCTTACTGGAAATAAATTTCTTTATATTTTAGAACAATTCAAAGAACAGCCTCAGTTAAAAGTGAATATAACCGACCCAAAACAGCAGCTCGTACCATTGTTTACGGGGCATATCAATTTTGTTGCATCGCATCACGAGGATTATTGGTATTTGTATATTCGCTTGCCTAATTGGGATAAAATGGAAGTCTATCCAGTGCTTATTTACAGTTGGAATATTGCCGAAGTATATTATGCCATCGAAAAAATTCAAATCGAAGAACCCGATACAGTTGATATGATTTTTCAATTGGTGAATGATAGTTTGGATACCAATAACAGAACAATTGACAAACCTTTGCAGCTTCCGTTTTATCCCTTTCCGTATTATGAAGGGATGAATAAATTAGGAATCGATCAGTATTGGTTGGGATTGTATTGGCGAAATAATTTGTATGATTTAGATTTTTTGAAGGAAATGTGCGATTTATGTTTTGATTGCAAAATCGGAAAAATTTGTATCACACCTTGGAAATCATTCATTGTAAAAGGGATTCCAAAAGACAGAAAACTCGATTGGGAAAAATTCTTGGGCAAAAAAGGAATCAACGTTCGTCACTCTTTGTTAGAGCTCAATTGGCATTTGCCAGTGGCCACTGAATGGGCTTTGAATCTGAAAACTTTTTTGGTGCGAACACTAGACCAATTCGATGTTAGTACCTACGGATTGACTTTTGGAATATCCGAATACAATCGCGAAGGGCATTATTTCACATCAATAGTTGTCGAAAAAAATGAAACTCCAAAAGCCTTAGAATCCATTAAAATTAGAGATACTTTTAATGTTTTGTATGCCAAAAACTTTGACCCCAATACGAAAGATTATATTGTTCTGGCGCAGGATGTTGATAAGCAGGAATTGCCAACAATCTTGATTGAGTTGAGTAAGAAATATTTTAATGAATTAGGGAATGTAGTTCTCGAAGTAAATCAGCCAATTGTCAAAAAAGAGTTGCAAGAAAAAGACATTCATCAATGTTCAGAATGCCTAACACTCTACAATTCAGAATATGGCGATGCGGCTCAAGGAATTCAAAAAGGGGTTTTGTTCAAAGATTTGCCAGAAGATTATTGTTGTTCGTTATGCGAATCGCCTAAAAATAATTTTATAAACTTTCTAGAAAAAGTATAATTTTATACCTTATTAAAAATAATTTTGCCTTAATACTTTTACAATCAAAATACTATGAATACTAAGTTCAAAACCGTAAGCTCTTCAAATATCAGCATTTCTCAGTTGATGCTGCCTTCTCATACTAATTTTAGTGGCAAGATTCACGGGGGTTTTATTTTGTCGTTGCTGGATCAAATTGCCTTTGCTTGTGCTTCAAAATTTTCGGGAAATTATTGTGTTACCGCTTCGGTTGACACTGTCAATTTTTTGAGACCCATAGAAGTGGGAGAGTTGGTTACTATGAAAGCCAAGGTAAATTATGTTGGAAAAAGTTCTATGATTATTGGCATTCGAGTAGAAGCCGAAAATATTCAGACAGGTGTGGTAAACCATTGTAATTCTTCCTATTTTACAATGGTTGCAAAAGATGAAAATGGGAACAAAGCATTGGTTCCGGGTTTAATTCTCTCGAATGTAGAAGAGGTGAGGCGTTTTCAAAATTGTTTGAAACAAATTGCATTAAAAAAACAAAGTGACGCTCAAAAAAACAGCATTGATTTTGGTTCCATCGAAAGTATAATGAGTTCAAATTTATATAATGTAAAGCTAGATTTAAAATAAGATAATTAGTTTGTAATGAGTTAAACAGATAATGTTTAAAAATAAATCCCGATAAGGGATTTTTTGTTTTTAATTTTAATTATTTTGCTATCCGTTTTCTGTCCTGACTTAAAAAAAGGGACACAGATTATACAGATTTGAGCAGATTACCACAGATTAAAATTGATAAGATCCGTTTTTATCCGTATAATCTGCGTGCCATTTTATTGTTTAGTCCGCATAAAAACTCTAATTTGGCTCTTTTGCTATTCATATAAAACAAAAGTGATAAAAAGTGAATACGGAGAGGACACACGAGTTAAAACTGTAATTAGACGATTTATTAGTAACTTTAAAAAATAATTAACCCTTAAAAATTTAACTATGAAAAACAAAATCACATTCGTTTTAAGTCTTTTATTTGGATTGATGTTCATTAATGCAGGACTCAACAAGTTTCTGAATTATATGCCAATGCCAGACAATTTGCCCGAAAAAATGCAAAAAGCAATGGCTGCCTTTATGGAAATAGGTTGGATTATGCCGCTTGTGGGAATAGTCGAAATTTTGGGAGGTTTGCTAATCATCATTCCAAAAACAAGAGCATTGGGAGCTTTGATGATTTTTCCAATTATGGTTGGGATTGTGTTGGTGAATATTGTTCAGGACACTAGCGGTTTACCTATTGCCGCAGTTTTTAGCGCTATTTTGCTTTGGATAATGTATGAAAGCAAAGAAAAATACGCACCCTTGTTTAAATAAAAAACAATTTGAAAATACCAAAAAATCTCTAAACACTTTTAGAATGTTTAGGGATTTTTTTTGTTTCAAGAGAGGCGATTTTTAATGAGAACTAGATAATTTATTTGTAAATTGATGTATTTGGCTTGCTAATTCTCGTAGAATTAATTTTTCCGATTTTATTTTTTTTGTAATATTACAAGAAAAAAAATGAAACCAACAGCAGGTATTAAAATTGCGGTACTAATCCTTATGGCACAAAAATCGATAGCCCAGGATTCGAAAACGGCAACAACTTTAACAGATAGTAAATACACAATCGAAAACTGCGTCAATCAATTCGAATTAGAGAAAGCCACAAAGACTAAAGTAGGCTATCAATATTGGTTTGCCGATAAAAATTTCACTCTCGAAAATACTCTTAAAATGAGTATCGTTGAGCCGGGTAAATCAACACATGCACCACACCATCATATCGAGGAAGAATTTTTTTATATCCTTGAAGGTTCGGCTTCCTTCTTTTTAGATGGAAAAACGGTTGTCGTGGGGCCTAATACAAGTTTATATTGCCCTTCAAATGTAGAACACGGAATAAGTAATGCGGGTCAAACCGAATTAAAATATTTGGTTATTAAAAAAGATAGGAAAGAGAAGTAGTAAAAAGGCTTGGTTTTATAAAAAAAAATCCTTAAACTCCTGATATTCAGTATGTTTAAGGATTATTTTGTGACCTCGACTGGATTCAAACCAGTAACCTTCTGAGCCGTAATCAGATGCGCTATTCAGTTGCGCCACGAGGCCTTATTTCGGGTGCAAATATAGGTAATTTTTGCAATCGTGCAAACCTTAATGCGAAATTATATTGATTTTTTTTCAAATCTGAAATCTGAAATCTGAAATTTTAAATCAACAATCTAATGCTCTTATAGTTACATAATATCGGTAACCAATGATTGCCATTTGCCATTTCTTGGCTTTGGCCAAATCCAGTCCGCTTTTTGTAAAACTCGGTAAAATAAGCTTGTTGAGTTGGGCTAAAATTTTGAACATAAGTTGATTTTTTTCAAAGATATAAAAAAAGACGGTCTTGATTAGTGACCGTCTTTAGGGTATTAGTTGAAAAATTATTTTCCTATTTCCGCTTTCATTTTAGCTTCGTATTTTTCCATTTGCAATTCGTAGGTTTTCATTTTTTTTTCAAAAGCCTCCATTTCGGCATTAAAAGGTTCCATTTCTTTTTCAAATTCTTCCATTTGTTTATCAAAGGCTTTCATTTGTGGTTCTAATGCTTCCATTTTTTTATTGAAATCCTCCATTTTGTTTTCATATTCTTTCCAAGCTTTTTTGTCTCCTTTTGTTGGGTCTCCTTTTGGTGCTTTTGGTGCCTTCGGAAAAACTGGAGGTTTTGGAGTTTTAAATGTAAATGAAGGTGGTGTTGGTGGTGTTGGTGGCGTTGGAATATCAATATTATCCGCTGATTGATGGATTGTTTTGGTTGTAATCTTAATTGTTTTTCCGGTTTTATTGACATCCATTTTCTGAATCGTATTCTGATCTAGAAGCAAGAGTTCGTTTTTATCTACTTTTTCGTCATTAATGTATATGTCATTGTCATTTAGTGTTTTAGCGAAATTCTTGGTGACAATTCGAATGGTTCCTTTGTCAGCTTTTTTAATTACATCCATACTTTCAATTTCATTTGGATCTAATTTATCCAAATCCTCTTGGCTCACTTTGGCTCCATCGATAAAAATTTCTTTTTCAATTGGCAAAATCTCTTTAGCAGATACAATACTGTTTTTAGAGTTTATAACACCCTCGTCAGTACCAAAATCAACAGTCAGTTTTCCATTTTCATTTTTAGAAATGATAATTCCAAATGATTTGATAGCCTCTGTCCCTTTAGTTGCCATTTTTTTTGTAATTTCTTTCCCTTTTTTCAAATCAACTTCAATAGCAGTTAATTCATTTTTAGAGTTTCTTTCTACACCCGAAAAAGCAAGTGTTACATCGTATTTTTCCTTTAAAGCGTTAATTTTTTCCTTTAATTCTGCATCGGTAGTATTTTTGTTTATTTTGTAAACATCTACCGAATTTTCTACTGTTTTTGAATTTTCAACTACAGTTTGCTCCGATACTTTTTCTTGCGCAATGACTTTCACCTGAAAGAAAAATACAAATGCACCTAATACTGGAAGTATAAATAAATACTTCCAAGAATTCCTTTTGTTTGATTGATTTTTGTTTAACATAACGATTCGTTTTTTGATTAATGATTGATAAAAATGATTGGTAATGGCAACACAATTTTCCTGTGTTGTTATTTTTAAAAGCGTCAATTGATAGGCTTTTTTGTCGGAAATAATTTTGGATGCTTCGCTGTCGGCGATGAATTCCAGATTTTGTGAGATGGCGTTTTTGTACAACCAAACCAACGGATTGAACCAAAAAACGATACAAAACAATCTCGAAATCAAAACGTCAATGGTATGATTTTGAGCGCTGTGCACTTTTTCGTGTTCCAAAATATTTTCCAATTCCGTCTCGCTGTATAGTGATGAGTTATACACGATAGAATTGAAATAGGAGAAAGGAGCAATGTTTTCATTTACATCAATAAACTTGAAATCGGCTTGATGTTGGATGGTTTTCCCTCTGAGAACTTTAGAAAGACTGAAAAAATCAAAAGCGAATTTCATTAAGAATGCCAGAATTCCAATGGAATAAACAAAAGCAAAAACAATATACCAATTGATTTCAAACGCTTCATTTTCGACAGTTGGGGTCGTCATCGGAATATTCGACCAATCGAAAGTAGTTGGAGTAGGATCCACCCAAACAATTTTCGTAAAAACAACCAATGGCAAAATGACCGAGGTGATTAATCCCGCCAATAAAAACCAACGATTGCTGTTGAAAAAAGTTTCTTTTCGTAGCAAAAAATAGTAAGCCAAATAGAACATTCCAATAAGACCAGAGGCTTTGACCAAGAAAATGAAAAGTGTTTCCATACTATTACTTTTTTTCGATCATCGCTAAAATCTCGCGCAATTCTTCGGCAGAAATTTTTTCTTCCTTGGCAAAAAACGACACCATATTTTTATAGGAACTATTAAAATAAGTATCGATTGCGGTGTTCATGAAACGCTTTCGGTAATCTTCCATTTTCACAATTGGGAAGTATTGATGTGTGTTGCCAAAAGCATTGTGAGAAACAAAACCTTTTTCTTCCAGGTTCCGGATAATGGTTGAAAGTGTGTTGTAATGGGGTTGTTCTTCGGTGATTTCTGCTAGAACTTCTTTTACGAAAGCCTTTTCCAGCTTCCATAAAATTTGCATGATTTCTTCTTCTTTGTTGGTGAGTTTTTGCATAGTTGTATAATTTGAAAACAAACATACAACTATATTTTTAGTTAACAAACTATTTTTGTAGTTATTTAACTAAAATTTAAGTTTAGATAAAAAAAGTTTAAGGAAATGGCTGGAAAAGTGGTGTTTAGAGGTTGTTTTCTTGTCTTTCGGTCTGTAATATTCGATGTAGCCAAATGCAACAAGCTAGGGCTAGCATGGCTAAACTTCCCATTACAATCCAATTCGTTTGATATCCATAGCTGTCAATGATATCCAATCCTGTCTTGGAGCAGACAATATGCGCTAAGCTAAAACTCATAGTAAATAAACCCATATATTGCCCTTCTTGTCCTTTTGGTGCTCGGTTCAACGCCACCGCATTCGAAAAAGGAAAAGAGAATATTTCTCCAAGAGAGAGCAAAATGATGCTGATAATTAAAATAAAAATCCAAGAATCTAATAATAAAACAAAATATCCTAAGGCAACACATAATGCACCTAAGGCAATGATTTTGATTTTGTTGGTTTGTTTTCTTTCAAATTGGCTCACAATGGGCATTTCTAAGAAGAAAACCAAAAGTCCGTTCAAGGAAAGTAGCATTCCGGTTTGAACTTCGGTTAACCCAAATTTTTCGTGATGATACAACGGAAGGGTAGTAAATATTTGAAAAAACACCATTACAATAATAAAAATGGTCAATAAGAGCAACCAAAAAGGTTTGTCATTATAAATCGATTTACGATTGGGAACAGTCGGAATTTCTCCTTCGGCTAGTGGAATTCTTTTTTTCTCTTTGACTTTTAGTGCAAATATTAAGATGGCAAGAATACATGTACTGCCATCAACCCAAAACAAACCTTGATAGCCCATTCCTAAGATAATTAATCCGCCTAAAGTAGGACCTGCAGCAAAACCAAGATTTACAGACAATCGCACTAATGACAAGGCACGAACTCTATTTTCGGGTTTTGCATAAACAAATAAGGAGACAAACATTGCAGGACGAAACATATCTGCAATGGCCATAATGGTAAACATTCCGATACATAATCCCCAAAAACTAGTGATGTATTGCAGAATGAAAAACAGTATTCCACTGGTAAAAAGGCTAAAGATCATTATTTTATAGAACCCAATTTTATCAGTCAATTTGCCACCCAACCAAGAGCCCAACATAGATCCCAAGCCAAAAGCCACCATAATCCATCCGACTTGACCGTATGTAAAATGCAAATTTTCTTTTAAATATTTGGATAAAAAAGGCAAAACCATCGTTCCTGCACGATTGATAAAAGTAATGAGTGCCAAAATCCAAACCTCACGCCTGAAGCCTTTAAAATTATTGATATAACTACGTAAACCTGTTCTGAGCATAAGTAAATTTCTAGTTTGCAAAGCTACAAAGATTTTGTCTTTAGTCATTGCGAGGCACGAAGCTATCTCACCAAATTATTAACGTTGCGACTTTCTAACTTTTAAACTATTTTTGCTAAAACTTATAAAATGAAAAAAATTTTAACTCTGTTTTTTCTGATGCTATTGAATTTTGGTTTTGCCCAAGAAAAGTTCGATACTGCTGCTGTCGAAAAATTTCAAAAAGATTTAAATACCGAATATGCCGATGCTAAAACAAGTCCATTAACAGCCGAGGATTTGAAAGTTTTCAAAGCATTAGATTTTTATCCCATAAACGAGATGTTTTTTGTAAAAGCAAAATTCATCCGTACCGAAAACGAAAAACCTTTCGAGATGAAAACCTCTACTAGTAGAAGGCCTTTGTATGTAAAATACGGTGAAGCTCATTTTACAATAGATGGAAAACCATTCCAATTGAATATTTATCAAAACATTGAATTATCCCAAAATTCAGCATATAAAGATTATTTATTCTTGCCTTTTTTCGATTTGACTTGCGGAAAAGAAAGCTACATTGGCGGAAAATATATCGATTTGAAAATACCTCAAGGAGACACAATCGCTATTGATTTCAACACGTCATATAACCCTTATTGCGCTTACAATCATAAATATTCTTGCCCAAAAGTGCCATTAGAAAATAATTTAAATATTGAAATAAAAGCGGGAGTTAAAAAATTTCACGATTAATGAAATACTTTAATTTACATACGCATCAATTTACAAATCAACTAGATGTGTTGGAATTGGTCAATCAATATCCACAGGAATTTGATGTAGCAATTCCGTTCTATTCCATTGGGATTCATCCTTTATTTATTAACGAAAACCGTTTGGAATCTGATTTTAAAGTGGTGGGCGAAAAATTGGCTTTGCCCGAATGTTTGGCTCTAGGCGAATGTGGTTTAGACAAACGCAGCGAAACCCCTTTTGAAGTGCAACAATTGGTTTTTGAAAAACAATTAGCATTGGCCGAAAAACACCAAAAACCTGTTGTAATTCATTGCGTTGCCGCTTTTCAGGAACTCATCGAAATCAAAAAAAGATTGAAAATTAGCGTTCCAATGATTGTTCACGGATTTTCGAAAAAAGTGGAACTCGCCAAACAATTAATCGACAATGGATTTTATGTTTCGTTTGGGAAAAATTTATTGCGTTACCCGGAATTAGAATCGGTTTTTAAAAGCATTCCAAATGACAGATTCTTGCTAGAAACCGATATGATCGAGGAAGGAATTCAAGAGGTTTATGCTTTGGCAACGAAATATAAAAATTTGAAATTAAACGAATTACAGGAAATTGTAAATGGGAATTATAAAGCAGTTTTTGAATTCAACAAACAATAAACCAAAAACAACAAACGATAAAGATAATGAAAGAGTGGACCGAGAGAGCAGAGCTTTTATTTAAAGCAGAAGGATTAGAAAAATTAAGAAACTCCACTATTTTAGTGGTGGGATTAGGTGGAGTTGGATCTTTTGCTGCTGAATTTTTGGCAAGGGCTGGAGTTGGAAATATGACTATCGTTGACGGTGATGTCGTAGATATTACAAACATTAATAGACAATTGCCTGCTTTGCATTCTACCGTTGGAGCACCAAAAGTAAGCATCGTTGGAGACAGATTAATGGACATTAATCCAGAATTAAAACTAACAAGGGTCGAGGAATTTCTTTCGCCTGAACGCGCTTTTGATATCGTAACAACTGAATTTGACTATGTTTTAGATTGCATTGACAGTGTGACTCCCAAACTCAACTTGATTATTGGAGCCAAACGCAAAAAAGTGAAAATCATTTCCTCGATGGGAGCCGGCGGAAAAATGGAAGCCTCAAAGGTTAAGGTTTCCGATATTTCCAAAACAGTCAATTGCAAATTGGCACGAACCATAAGAAAGCGTTTGAAGAAAGAAAAAATCAATAAAGTAAAAGTCGTTTTTTCGTCTGAAATTCAGGATGAAGCGAGTTTGAAAATGACCGATGGCTCTAATTTCAAGAAATCTTTCTATGGAACCAACAGTTATATGCCGGGCTTGTTCGGTTTGTATGCTGCCGAAACGGTGATTCGTTATTTGCTAAAGAAATAAAAAATCTAAAAAATCAAAAGAAGCAAAAAAATTGAAAATGAAATACCTCAAACTCATTCGTTACCAAAACCTATTAATGCTTGCCTTGATGCAGTTTATTTTTAGATATGGTTTTCTAGAATTGCAAAACATACCTTTGGCTTTGGTACATTGGCAGTATATTTTGTTGGTTTTGGCAACAGTTTGTATTGCGGCTGGGGGCTACATTATCAACAATATTATGGATGTAGAAACCGATGCCGAAAACAAGCCTGAAACTCTTATTGTAGGTAAACTGATTTCCGAAACTAAGGCGTATAATTTATACTTTGGTTTTACCGTAATTGGCGTGGCTATTGGTTTTTATTTATCGAATGTAATTGAAAAGCCTAGTTTTGCCTCTATTTTTATAATTATTGCTGCAATGCTTTATTTTTATGCCACGAACTTGAAACAAACTTTGCTAATAGGAAATTTTGTTGTGGCTTTGCTACTTTTGTTAAGTGTCATCATAATTGGAATTTTCGATTTGTATCCCGTTACGTTTGAGGAAAACAGACCTGTTATGGGATTGCTTTTTAGCATTCTTCTCGACTACGCTCTTTTTGCTTTTATCATTAATTTCATCCGTGAGATTGTTAAAGATTTACAAGATGTGAATGGTGATTCTATTCAAGAAATGAGCACTTTGCCAATTGTTTTTGGAGTAAATCGAACAACGAAGTTGGTTTTTGTACTGAGTTTTATTCCAATAATTTGTATCGCTTATTACATCAATACCAACTTGTTTGCTTCGGGATTGATTTATGCCACTTTATACGGATTGGTTTTCATATTGGCGCCACTTTTATACTTTTCGATAAAAATTGTATCGGCAAAAGAAACACAAGATTTTCATCATTTGAGTACGGTTTTAAAATGGATTCTGTTTTTCGGAATACTTTCTATTGCGGTCATCAGTCTAAATATAAAATACAATGCTTAAAGATAAATTACAAAAATACAAACTGATATTAGCTTCGGGTTCGCCAAGACGCCAACAGTTTTTCAAGGATTTAGACCTAGATTTCGAAATTAGATTGAAAGAAATCGAGGAAATTTTTCCTCCAGAACTAAAAGCAGAAGAAATTACCAATTATTTGGCTGAATTAAAAGCTAGCGCTTTCGAAGGTGAATTGCAATCCAACGAAATCTTGATAACAAGCGACACCATTGTTTGGCACAAAAATAAAGCTTTGGGAAAACCAAAAGATGCACTTGACGCCTTTGAAATTCTTAAATCTTTATCGAATGCTACTCACGAAGTAATCACCTCGGTTTGTTTTAAAACCAATACAACAGTTGAAGTATTTTATGAAGTTACCCAAGTTACTTTCAATGAATTGAGTGATGAAGCGATTCAGTATTATATAGAAAACTACAAACCATTTGACAAAGCGGGATCCTACGGAATTCAGGAATGGATTGGATTTGTTGGAGTTTCAAAAATTGAAGGTTCCTATGCTAACGTTATGGGAATGCCAACCGACAAAGTTTACGAATATTTGAGTAAATTAGCCTAAAAAATAACCTATGATATTTTTAAATAATTTTACCAGAGAAGCAATTAGCACGGTAATTTTACTGGTGTTGGTAGTATTGTCTCGGATTATTTTTTCAAAATTAATACGAAGTTTTGCCAAACGAAGTCAAACAATCGAACAACGAACGAGATTGGTTATCAAATACATTCATTTATTTGTCAATATTATGGCAGCTTTTGGTTTGATAATCATTTGGGGAGTCAATACCAAGGATATTATTATTGCCATTTCTTCTTTTACAACTGTTGTGGGTGTGGCGATGATTGCCCAATGGTCGATTTTGAGCAACATCACTTCGGGTATCATTTTGTTTTTTTATTTTCCTTTCAAAATTGGGGATGTAATTCATATTCACGATAAAGATTTTCCAATCGAAGCCGAAATTGAAGACATCAGGGCTTTTTATGTTTATTTGAGAGATAAGGATGGAAGAATAATCGTGTATCCCAATAATTTGTTGCTGCAAAAAGGCATCTCGATATTAAAAACTCCAGTAGCTGAAAAAGAGTTCTTTGATTAAGCAAATAGGTGAGAAAATATATTTCGGCATAGTTATTGTCTAATGTTTGGTTGATCTTTTAATTAAGGAATTATTATCCTAAATGACTAAAAACATGAAAACATTAAAATTAATTATTGCAGGAATGTTTCTTATTGTATCCAGTTCGGTACAATCGCAAGTTTCGGTAAGTATCAATATAGGTAATCCTCCATCTTGGGGACCAGTTGGATATTCTAATGTAGAATATTATTTTTTGCCAGATGTTCAAGCCTATTATGATATTCGAGCCACTCAGTTCATATATTTGAGTAATGGAAAATGGTGTCGATCAAGATATTTGCCTGGACCGTATAGGAATTATGATTTGTATGGTGGTTATAAAGTAGTTTTGAATGATTATCACGGTTCAAAACCTTATGTTCATTATAACAATCACAAAGTAAAATATCATAAAGGATACAAAGGAAAACCTCAAAAAACTATTGGAAATAATCCTCATTTTCATAGCGATAATGGCAATCATTATGGCAATGACAATAAAGGAAAAGACAATAAAGGCAACGGAAATAAAGGAAATGAAAATAATGGACACGGAAATGGTAAACATTAATTCCTAATTTAGGTTTAAAAGAGAGTGAGTCAAATTTGATCCCCTCTCTTTTTTGTTATTTATCAAACGAATAATTACTATATTTGATTTCATTGCAAATTTAATTTTAGAAATATGCAGAAAGCTTTGATTGCATCCATTATTATTTTTCTTCTATCATTCCAAATAATAAATGCGCAACACCCCCAAAAACTCAATTCAGCAGAAATTTATAATCAAATTCAGAAACTTAATTTTCTAGGTTCGGTTTTGTATGTTGCCGCACATCCTGATGACGAAAACACCCGATTAATTACTTATTTGTCTAATGAAGTTAAAGCAAGAACTGCCTATTTATCTTTGACAAGAGGCGATGGTGGACAAAACCTGATTGGTTCTCAGCTTAGAGAATTATTGGGCGTAATTCGAACACAAGAATTAATTGAAGCCAGAAAAATGGATGGAGGTGAACAAATTTTTACTCGTGCCAATGATTTTGGTTTTTCCAAAAATCCAGAGGAGACTATTGAAATTTGGGATAAAGAAAAAGTACTTTCTGATATAATTTTTGCCATTCGAAAATTTCAACCCGATGTAATTATCAATCGTTTTGACCATAGAACGTCTGGAAATACTCATGGTCATCATTCAGCATCGGCAATTTTGAGTTTTGAAAGTTTTGAAAAAGCCAATAATCCAGCTGTTTTTCCCGAACAATTGAGCTTGGTGCAACCTTGGCAAACCAAACGTCAATTTTTTAATCCATCGTGGTGGTTTTTTGGAAGCAAAGAGAAATTTGCTGCTGCCGATAAATCAAATTATCTTACTATTGAAACGGGTGTTTATTATCCATCTATTGGAAAATCAAATCAGGAAATTGCTGCTTTGAGTCGCAGTTGTCATCAATCACAAGGTTTTGGAAGTACAGGAGTTCGAGGTGAAGAAACCGAATATTTAGAACAAATAAATGGTGATATTTTAAAAGATAAATCGTCTATTTTTGAAGGAATTGATACGTCTTGGAATCGGGTAAAAGGAGGGAAGCCTATTGGCGAATTGCTAACTAAAATTGAGGCCGAATTTGATTTTAAAAACCCTACGGCGAGTATTCCAGATTTAGTAAATGCCTATTCGATGATTCAAGCATTAGATGAAAATCATTGGAAAACTCAAAAAACGCAAGAGATTAAGAATACTATTGCAGCTTGTGCAGGTTTGTATCTTGAAGCTGTGGCACAAAATCAGGAAGCTACTCCAGGCAGTCTTGTGAAATTGAAACTGGAAGCCATCAATAGAAGTTTTGCAGAGATGCAATTAGAATCGATTACTAGCTGGCCAGAACAAAAAGTAACCACTGAAAATATAGCGTTAGAATACAATAGTTTAAAAAACATTTCGATTGATTTGCAATTGCCTTCTGATATAGAATATACGCAACCCTATTGGTTAAAAGAAGCAGGAACCGATGGCATGTACACTGTTTCAAACCAAAAGAATATTGGAATTCCAGATGTTATTCGAGAGGTAAAAGTAATTTTTAACACTCGAATTTGTGGAGTCGAAATCCCTTTTGAGCGAACTGTGGTTTACAAATACAATGATGGAGTAAAAGGCGAAATGTATAATTATTTAGATATTGTACCAGAAGTTTCTACTACTATTTTAGATAAAGTATCACTTTTTAAAAACACTAAAAGAAAATATATTGCTGTAAAAGTTAAGGCTGGAAAAGATGCTGTAAAAGGTGATTTACAACTCGAATTACCAATAAACTGGATGGTTTTGCCAAAATCAATTCCATTTTATTTAGAAAAAAAAGGTGGGGAACAAACATTCTATTTTGAAGTAACACCACCTAACGCTCCCGAAGATGCTATAGCCAAAAGTGTTGCTATAATTGATGGTAAACGTTTTGACAAAGAACAAATTATCATCGATTTTGATCACATTACCAAACAACAGGTTTTGAAACCTTCGGAATCTAAGTTTTTGCGTTTTGATTTAAAGACAAAAGATCAAAAAATAGCTTATATTATGGGGGCTGGAGATGAAGTTCCTAATTGTTTGAGGCAAATGGGGTATAAAGTGACTTTAATCCATCCTGAAGAACTATCTCCCGAAAAATTAGCTAATTTTGATGTAGTTGTAACTGGAATTCGAGCTTTTAACACCATTAAAGTATTGGCTAATCGACAAAATATTCTTTTTGAATTTGTGAAATCAGGCAAAACAATGATTTCACAATACAACACGCCCGATATTATTTATAATATTGCACCTTATTCAATGAATCTTTCTCAAGACAGGGTTACTGATGAAAATGCTGAAGTTCGATTTTTAGAACCCAATCATACCGTATTGAATTCGCCAAATAAAATTACTTCCAAAGATTTTCAAGGTTGGAAGCAAGAACAAGGATTGTATTATCCCAATCAATTTGATAAAGCTTTCACCTCAATTTTATCTTCAAATGATAAAGGTGAAACGCCCAAAAATGGTGCTCTATTAATTGCACCTTACGGAAAAGGATATTATATTTACACAGGTTTAAGTCTTTTTAGAGAATTACCCGAAGGAGTTTCAGGGGCTTATAAAATATTGGCCAATATGATTTCTTTGCAAAATCCAGTAGTAATTCCTGCTGAAAAAGTGAAACTTTAAACACTCAATTATGGAAAATAAAAAAGTAATTACTTGGAAAAAGAGCTACACTTGGGTTTTGGTGGCTAATGCCATTTATATTTTATTTTTTTATTTTTTGATGAAATTATATTCCTAGCCTATGCAACTATTTGACTGGATTGTTCTTATTGTAACCTTGCTTTTTATAGTAATTTATGGCGTTTGGAAAACAAAAGGAAGTAAAAATGTAGAAGATTATATTCTCGGAAGTAATGAAACTCCTTGGCATACTGTGGGACTTTCGGTTATGGCCACTCAAGCCAGCGCGATAACTTTTCTTTCAACACCTGGTCAGGCTTATCATGACGGAATGGGGTTTTTGCAATTTTATTTCGGTTTGCCTATTGCAATGGTGGTTATTTGTGTAACTTTTATTCCTTTATATCACAAATACAAGGTTTTTACGGCATACGAATACCTAGAGAAACGCTTCGATTTGAGAACACGTTCGCTTGCAGCAGTTCTTTTTTTGGTTCAAAGAGGATTAGGAACTGGATTGACAATTTATGCACCAGCTATTATTTTATCGGCATTGTTAGGTTGGAATTTGACAATAATGAATATTGTAATAGGAGTTTTAGTAATTATATACACCTTTTCTGGGGGAACAAAAGCGGTAAATGTCACTCAAAAACAGCAGATGTTTGTTATTATGTTGGGTATGTTTATCACTTTTTTTCTGATTTTGTATTTTTTACCCAACGATATGACATTTACAAGCGCTTTGCATATTGCTGGGGCAAACGACAAAATGGATATTGTTAATTTTTCATTTGACCCAGAAGAAAAATATACTATTTGGAGCGGACTTACAGGAGGTTTTTTCTTGGCGTTGGCTTATTTTGGAACCGATCAATCGCAAGTAGGACGCTATTTGTCAGGAAAATCAGTTCGAGAAAGTCAAATGGGTTTGATTATGAATGGCTTGTTAAAAGTGCCTATGCAATTTTTTATTTTGCTAACGGGAGTGATGGTTTTTGTATTTTTTCAATTCAATCCGGTTCCGCTAAATTTTAATCCCAATAATAAAATAATTGTAGAAAAATCAAAATACAAATCAGAGTATAATGCATTAGAAAAAAAATTAGAAGCACTTTCAGAAGATAAGAAAGTAATTAATTTGTTGTATATCGATCAACTCAATCAAGATTATGACAACCCGATTCTTCGAAAAGAATTGATAATATTATCAAGTAGAGAAAAAGATTTGAGAGATCACGCCAAAGAAATAATTCTAAAAGCCGATCAACGTAGCGAAACCAATGATAAAGATTATGTATTCTTTCATTTTATTTTGCATTATTTGCCCAAAGGATTAATAGGTTTGTTGCTGGCAGTAATTATTTCAGCTGCTATGTCTTCTACAGCTTCGGGTTTAAATGCATTGGCTTCGACTACAGCAATTGATATCTATAAACGAAATCAAAAAGAAGAAAAAACAGAAAGGCATTATGTAAATGTGACCAAATTTTTCACCTTGTTTTGGGGAATTGTTGCCATTCTTTTTGCTAGTATTGGAACATTGTTCGAAAATTTAATTCAACTGGTCAATATTGTAGGATCTATTTTCTACGGAACTGTTTTAGGTATTTTCCTTGTTGGATTTTACATCAAATTCGTTCAGTCTAAAGCGATATTTTATAGTGCTGTAATTAGCCAAACCGCTATTTTTATTATATACTACTTTGCTATCTTTATTTATCCGAGTGGTGAAGAAAAATTGGGTTATTTGTGGCTCAACTTCATTGGTGCAATGTTGACCATTGTATTGTCGATAGTAATGCAATCGATTCTTTTCAGGAAAGAAGATGCTGTTGAAACAATACAATAATTTCAAATTTCTACAAGATAATTCTTTAAATTAATATTGAAATTTACAAGTAAAGTTCAAAATTTTGATAGTTATAAATTTAAATAACTTGTTTTTATACTAGTATTTATGAATAAATGTCAATTAATGTTAATTTGATTAAGAATCATACAAAATAGTTGAAATACTATAAATGCTTTGAATGGATTTGAATATAATACTCTAAATTTGGAAACAAAATTACGTATAAACTAAGTATTATTACGTTTATAATTAAGTACAAAAAAACAAAAAAAGTGAATTTATGTTGAACGATAATTTTGGAAGAGCACACGATTACCTTCGGATTTCGTTAACGGATGTTTGCAATTTTAGATGCCAATATTGCATTCCAGACGAAAACACCACTTTTATGCCTCATTTTCGTTTGATGCAGGTCGATGAAATCGATGCTATCGCCCGAGAATTTGTGAAATTGGGCGTGAAGAAAATACGCCTTACCGGTGGTGAACCCTTAGTTCGAAAAGATTTTAGCGAAATTGTTTCGGTACTTTCAAAATATCCAATAGAACTTACTTTAACCACGAACGGACTTCGTACCAATGAATTTATCGATGTTTTTAAAAAAGCTGGAATAAAATCGATTAATGTAAGTCTTGATACACTTGATAAAGAAAAGTTTCATAGCATCACCAAGCGAAATGTATTCGAAAAAGTTTGGAACAACATTCAGCAACTTATCGATGAAGGATTTCATATAAAAATAAATACCGTAGTAATGCGTGATTTTAATGATACAGAAATTCTCGATTTTATTCATTGGACTAAAACACAACCTATTCATGTTCGATTTATTGAGTTTATGCCTTTTGACAAAAACCAATGGAACACTCAAAAAGTATTTAGCTATCAAGAAATATTAGATGTTGCAGCAACAAAATACGATTTCATCCGAATGAAAGATGGGGTAAATGAAACCGCTAAAAAATTCAAACCGTTTGGTCACGAAGGCACTTTTGCGGTTATCAGTACAATGAGCGCACCGTTTTGTAGCAATTGCAATCGAATGCGACTCACAGCCGATGGTAAAATGAAAAATTGTTTGTTCTCAAAAGGAGAAGCCGATATTTTGACAGCCTTTCGAAATTCAGAAGACATTGTTCCAATAATCAAACAATGTGTAGCAAGCAAAGCAGAAGCGTTAGGAGGACAATTTCAAGGCGATTACAAAAATATTGATGCCACAAAAATTGACAATAGAAGTATGATAAACATAGGAGGATAACTCCTTTTTTTTGAATAGCGTTATGCTAATTTTGGCATAACGAAATAAAATATAAATATGATAAATGTACAAGAAGCTAGACAGTTAATTGATGAAAATTGCTGTTCTTTAAGAGTAGAGACTTTAACTTTATTAGAAGCAAACGGAAGCATTTTGGCTGAACCTATTTATGCCGCAATAGACACACCGCCTTTTCATCAATCGGCGATGGATGGTTATGCTTTTTCTTATGAAAATTGGGATAAAAAAAGTAATTTAAGGGTAGTTGGCGAAATTCAAACTGGCAATTTTTCGAACACCGTTTTGAAAGCCAATGAAGCGGTACGAATTTATACTGGAGCACCAATTCCTCCCGGAACTGACACGGTTGTAATGCAAGAAAAAATCAGTCGAGACGGAAATACAATTCAAATTCTGGATGATTTATTAGTAAAAGGAACAAATGTTCGCCCACAAGGATCACAAACTCAAAAGGGGGAATTGGCATTGCAAGAAAATCAATTATTGACACCCGTTGCGATTTCTTTTTTAGCTGGAATTGGAGTTAATAAAGTGAAAGTTTTTTCAAAACCAACTGTTAGTATTATTGTAACAGGAAAAGAATTGGCTTCTGCAAACGACGAAATTACCGAAGGAAAAATTTTCGAATCCAATTCAATTGGTCTCATTGCAGCTTTGCAGCAATTAAGCATAAATCCTCTTTCGGTTGAAGTAGTTGACGATGTCGAAGAAGAAATTGAGCAAGCTATTTCGAATCAATTAAGTTCCGATATTTTAATTCTTACTGGGGGAGTTTCGGTGGGAGATTATGATTTGGTTCCCGCTTCATTAGAAAATTGTGGAGTGCAAAAAATATTTCATAAAATCAAACAAAAACCGGGTAAACCCTTTTATTTTGGGCGTTACAATCAAACCCTCGTGTTTGCTTTGCCTGGAAATCCAGCAGCCGTAATGAGTTGTTTTTATGAATATGTGGTTCAAGCTATTAGCAGTTTTACGAAGAAAGAATATTTTAATAAAATGGCATTTCCATTGGCAGAAGATTTTTATAAAAAAGCGGGACTGACTTATTTTTTGAAAGGGAAAATAGGAGAAAAAGACGTTACCGTTTTGAACAATCAAGAAAGTTACAAACTAAATTCCTTTGCAGTAGCCGATTGTTTAATTGAATTTGAAGAAGAGAAAGAAAATTTCAAAAAAGGTGATTTGGTCAACGTTAGAATGATTTTGTGAACAGATTAATTTCTAAAAACTATGAAAAATTTAATAATCAAAGGACATCTTTCGATAGAAAACAGTAAAGGACATTTGATGGGTTCTGGTAAGAAACAATTGCTCGAAAAAATCAAAGAAACAGGCTCAATAAAAGCTGCAGCAACTGAAATGAAAATTTCCTATCGACACGCTTGGGAAATGATTAAAAAAATGAACGCTACTTCAGACGTACCTCTTGTTATAAAAAACACGGGAGGATCCAGTGGTGGCGGTTCTGTTGTTACAAAAGAGGGCGAAGAATTGATAGCTTGCTACATCAAATTGAATGTTGCTTTCGAAGAATTTAAGGAGCAAATTTGCAAAACGATTTAGTTTTTTGTTATGAACAGTAAAATGAAAAACGGATATATTTTGGCAGGTGGAAAAAGTTCTAGAATGGGTGCTGACAAAGGTTTGCTTCTGTTTGAAGGAAAAGCAATGATTGAGTATGTAATCAATCAAATGCTGCCTGTTTTTGACAATTTGGTTATTGTTTCTAATAATCCCGAGTACGAAAAATTTGGTCTGGAAGTAATTCCTGATTTGATCAAAAATATTGGACCAGCTGGCGGAATTTACACTGCATTACATCATTCGGATGCAAAGCTGAATTTTATTGTGAGTTGTGATATGCCTTTTGTAACGCAAGAAGCGATTGAATTTGTTGTTAATAATGTAAACGAATCGCAAATTGTTTTATTAGAAAATAAAGGAAGAATCGAACCTTTGTTTGGAGTATATTCTAAAGAATGTGAAGAGAATTGGTTGCAACTTATCGAACAAAAAATAATTAAATTACAAGATATGGTTTTACAATTTAAATTGAAGACCATTCCAATTGAAAATAAAGAAATCTTTAGAGAGTCTTTTTTCAGAAACATCAACACCCAAGAAGATTTTAATAACGCATTAAATCTATTATAAAATGGAAATTAATTTACTAGCATTTGGCCAAATAGCTGAAATTACAGGCAAATCTGCGTGGAAAATATCAGGAATAAAAGACACAAATGCTTTGATACAGGATTTAGAAAAGCAATTTCCCCATTTGGTCAAAACAAATTATTCGATTGCTGTAAACAAAAAAGTGATTCAAGAGAATACAGCAATCAATGAAAATGATACGATTGCTTTGCTTCCTCCATTTTCTGGCGGTTGAAAGGAGATTAAACTATCGAAACTTTACCAATAAATTTAAATATGAATTCAAAACCTAATAACCGATACCAAAGACAAATTCAGCTCAAAGAAATTGGGCAAGAAGGTCAGGACAAAATAACACAAGCAAAAGTGCTGATTATTGGCGCAGGCGGTTTGGGATGTCCAGCTTTGCAATACCTTGCTGCTGCTGGCGTAGGAACGATTGGTATTGTCGATTTTGATGTTGTTGAATTATCAAATTTGCAACGTCAAATTCTTTATAATTTGGATGACATTGGCAAACCCAAAGCAACAACTGCCGCTGGAAAAATAAAAGCACTCAATCATGATATTAAAATTGAGACTTATAACTTTCAAATTACCAATAAAAATGCCCTTGAAATTCTAGAAAATTATGATTTAATTATTGATGGTACCGATAATTTTGCCACACGTTATCTTGTAAATGATGCTTGTGTTATTCTCGACAAGCCTTTGATTTATGGAGCAGTTTTGCGTTTTGAAGGTCAAATAGGAGTTTTTAATTACAGCAATTTTGAAACCAATATCAAAACTAATTATCGGGATTTATTTCCAAAACCACCTGATTCCAATTCAGCCATTTCGTGTAATGATGTAGGTGTTTTAGGAGTAATTCCAGGGATTATTGGAACTATGCAAGCCACCGAAGCACTGAAAATTATTTGTGGTATTGGAAAACCATTAGCTAATAAAATACTTTCTTATAATGCTTTGGAAAATATATTTTACGATTTTGAAATTGCTGGAAATGAAAACTCAAACAGTGATTTTCCAAAAAATAAAGCTGAGTTTTTAGCTTTCAATTACGAATGGTTTTGCAATGCCAATTTTGATGTCGAAACGATTTCAATCGAAGAATTTGATACTATTCGAAAGCAAGAAACAATCACAATTATTGATGTTCGAGAAATAGGTGAATTGCCAGTTGTAGATGAGTTTTCATTTTTACACATTCCATTGTCTGAATTGGAAGATAAGATTTCAACCCTTTCGACAGAAAATAAAATTGTAGTGTATTGCAAATCGGGTCAACGGAGTGCAAAAGCAGTTCAATTATTAAAAGAAAAATTGCCTAACAGTCAGATTTTTAGCTTAGATGGTGGAGTAGAAGCTTGGAAAAATAATAATTAAAAACAGTCAAAATGAAAGAGAAAAAAAAGCACAACGTGTTTGTTGATGGACCAATAAGTCCCGAATTCATTGCCAATAGCATTGCCAAACACAGTACAAAAACCGAAATTGGAGCGCACGATATTTTTTTAGGACAAGTTCGAAAAGATGAAATCAATGGAAAAGAAGTAGTTGCTATCAACTATGAAGCCTATCAAGAAATGGCCGATGAACTTTTTCACGAAATCCGCGAAGCTGCTTTTGCCAAATACAATTTAGTTTGCATGCACATTTATCACAGCCTTGGAGTGGTCAAAGCGGGCGAAATTTGTTTGTTTGTATTTGTTTCATCCAAGCATCGCAAAGAAGCTTTTGAAGCCTGTCAGGATATTGTAGAGCAAATAAAAGCAATGACACCCATTTGGGGAAAAGAACTATTTGAAGATAATTCTTTTGTCTGGAAAGAAAACCAAGTATAAAATTAGAACCCAAAACCCAATACCCAAAATGGTAGATATCACATTCAAATCAAACACGCTTCGCATTGCAAAAGCGCAAGCCATATTAAAAGTCAGCAAAAAAGAAACTATTGATGCTATTGTCAATAAAACAGTTCCAAAAGGAGATGTTTTTGAAATGGCAAAAACCGCAGGACTTTTTGCAGTAAAACGCACCAGCGATATGATTCCGGATTGTCATCCAATTCCAGTCGAATTTACAGCGGTTAGATACAATATAAAGGAGATGGAAATTACTATCGAAATCGAAGTGCATACTATTTACAAAACAGGTGTTGAGGTAGAGGCGATGCACGGTGCATCGGTGGTGGCGCTAACGATGTATGATATGCTTAAACCTATTGATAAAGGAATAGAAATACATTCTATTAAATTATTGGAGAAAAAAGGAGGGAAGTCTGATTTTACAGATAAATTCCGCACCGATTTAAAAGCGGCTGTGATTGTGTGTTCGGATAGTATTTCGGCAGGAACTAAATTCGATAAAGCTGGAAAAGCCATTATCCAAAAATTAGAAACTTGTAAGGTTGGCATTAGCGATTATTCGATTATTTCTGACGATACTTTGGGAATTCAAGAAAAAGTATTGGATTTATATGCACAAAACATAGACCTTATTATATTGACAGGTGGAACAGGTCTTTCGCCAAGAGATAATTCGCCAGAAGCCATAAAACCACTTTTAGACAGAGAAATCCCAGGTATTATGGAAGCTGCTAGAAATTATGGACAAGATCGCACTCCTTTTTCGATGTTGTCTCGTGGAATTGCTGGAATGAAAGGTAAAACCTTAATTATGACTTTGCCGGGTTCAACAAAAGGGGCGCAAGAATCGATGGACGCTTTGTTTCCGTCACTTTTACATATTTTTAGAGTTGTTGAGGGGAAACAACATGAATAGAATTCTTAAATAAAACTTAAAAAATATAATACAGATTCATTTTTTGTTTTTATAAATAGTAGTTGAAGTCCAATTGATTTATTTTTTAATTTTTTTTTTAATTTTGATTTTATATGTTTTTAACTATCTTGTTTTCAGTTGTTTGAATAAATAAGATGGAATTGTGTTTTTTTTTGGAAATATGATAAATATCATTTTATTAGATGTGTTTTACCAATAAATTTACACTATAATTATATCTTAATATAATGTTAAGATTTTAAAAAAATAAAACTAATAAAACTATCAAAATTATGAAAACAGTTAAACAAACTATGTTAGTTGTTTTGGGGCTTCTTTTTTTCGCCTTGCAAGGATGTTCCCATGACGACTATATTCCTGTTCCAGGGCCAGCGGGTGAAAATGGTACTGATGGAGTTTCAGGAACCGCCTCTTGTGAGTCTTGTCACTCGGTAGAACATCAAAAGCCTATTATTGATGCTTATGGTTTATCGGTTCACGCAATAGGGGTTAATGGTTCTAAACATATTTATGGTACCAATACTACTTTTGCAGATGGTTCATTGAATAGTAACAGAGCTTTTTGTGCTGAATGTCACTCTCAAGAAGGATATATTGATGTAAAAAAATATGGCAAACCCAATCCAACAGGATATGCTAATTATGGTTCAATTTCTTGTGAAGGTTGTCACGGTGTAACTCATAGATCTTTCAATTTTACAAAAGATGGAAATGATTTTGGATTAAGAAACATTGCGGCTGTAATTCAAAAAACAAATCCAGCATTTACTTTGAATGCTTCACCAACTGGAGGTACTAGTTCAGCAAATACTTGTATTGGTTGTCACCAAGCAAGACCAGATTCAAACGGTTATTACAAAAGACCAGTTATTGAAATGGGCGAAAAAGATGCATCAGGAAATGTAGTTATTACTAATGATCCTGTTAAAGGACCTTTATACAGATTTTGGTCTCAAAGAAAATTGGCCGATGCTGTTAATGGATATCCTGCAGGAACTACATATTACAAAATTTACTCTAACACAGGTACAAGTGTTCACGCCTCTGAACAAGGAGATTTATGGATGGGAATCAATGGTATCGATATTGAAGGTACAACTACACATTTGCCAGCAGCCAAAACAGCTAAACATTACACAGCTTCTTCTTGCGTTCAATGTCATATGGACAAACCTAAAACAGGAACAGTTGATAATGGCTCGCATACTATGAAACTTTCTTATCAAACTTGTCTTTCTTGTCACCCAGCTCCTGAAACTTTATTGACCAGTTTCCACACAAAATTTGATACCGAAGTGGCAAAATTAGTAGCAGCATTCGCAGCAAAACCAACTTATTTTAAAGTTAGTGGGACTAGTGTAAGTATCATAGCTTATGATAGTGCTAATGCAAATACACCATTTCCTACAACTCCTGCTTCTGGAAATACAACAGCAGGAACTTGGTACCAATCCAGAACAGATTTCCCTCTTAAATATGTTCAAGCTTATTGGAACTATAAATTAGTAACAGGCGATGAAGGTAAAGGAGTTCACAACCCACCTTATACAATGGCGTTAATTCAAAACTCTATTGAAGCTTTGAAATAATAATTAAATACCTCTGGGATTTTATGCCCAGAGGTATTAATTTTATAAACTTAGAGAAAATAATTTTGATTTATTTTCTTTAATAATTGCCTTCGTAACCTTAAATCTTTTGACAATGCAAATTGTTGAATAAGACTTAATAGCAATTATTCAATTAAAAAATAAAAGATGAAAAAAATATTTCAATATCTAATGATGTTAACAGTGAGTTTGATGGCTACATCCTGTTATTATGACGAAATGCCACCCGAAGCTGTTATTCCAATTCCAGAAACGGTCTCTTACTCAAAAGACATCCAGCCATTATGGGATACGGATTGCATTAGTTGTCATAAAACTGGAGCCACATCACCTGATTTGACTGCTGCCAACTCTTATCTAGCGTTGACAAAAAACAACAAATATGTAATACCTGGAAATGCAGCTAGCAGTAGTTTGCATAAATCTTTGGTAGGTGATGGAGCTGCAATTATGCCAACAGCTGGTAAATGGAGTGATTCTAAAATTGCTTTAGTTGACAAATGGATTAATGCTGGAGCTCTTAATAATTAACTATAAATTGAAAATCATGAAATTATTAAAAACACTATTTATAGTTGTGTTAGCTATGCCAACAATGCTATTTGCTCAAGAGCAAAAAGATACTATAGCTGCCGTTAAAGAAGACAGTATTGCCCCAGTTGTTGAAGTTGAGTTAGAACGAGCTGCTTTCGAAAGTACTTCTTTGATAGAGAGTCAAACCAATCGGGTGTATTCAAAAGGGACAATCGAAATGATAATGAATCACCGTTTTGGTTTAGTAACAGGAACCAATGATTTGATTGGAATTTGGGCTCCAGCCAATATTCGTTTGGCAGTAAACTATTCAATTACCGATAGAATTACAGTTGGATATGGAACTACTAAAGACTTTAGATTGCAAGATTTTAGTCTTAAAGGGGCTATTTTACGGCAAACAGTTAAAGGTGAAATGCCTGTGAGTGTTACTTATTATGGTAATGCTTCTCTTAGTGCTTTGCCAAAAGAGAATTTCTATCACTTATCGGATCGTTGGTCGTTTTATAACCAAATTATCATTGCGAGACGTTTGAGTAAAGCAATTTCATTACAATTAGGACCAAGTTATTCTCATTATAATGTAGTTGAACCTGGGATGTATAATGATTTATTTGCAATTGAATTTGGAGGTAGAGCAAAAGTTACCTCTGGAATGTCAATTTTGTTAGATGTGAATCAACCCATAAGTTCTCAAGAGAGTTTACCAAAATCAGGGTTTTCTGTTGGTACCGAATTTTCAACTGTTGGTCACACTTTTCAGATATTTATAAGTAATTATAGAGGTATTATTAATCAACAAAGCAATATGTTTAACCAAAATGACTTTTTCAAAGGTGATTTTGCCATTGGATTTAACATAGGAAGAACTTGGTAAACTTCTAAAAACCATTTGTAGGACAACTGCAAATTAAACTAATTCAAATACGAAAAGAGGATTCTGACTCCATAAAAGGATAAGTTTATCCTCTTTTCTATATAACTAAACAAGAGTTTTATATCTTTTTTTTGAATTTTAACTTAAATTTCTGATTGTTAAATAATTATGGTATTTGTTAAAAAAAACAAAGTATGATAATTATCAGTAATAATTAGATTTAATTATTTGAAATTTGCTTAAGAATTCAAATTCAAAATGAATAAGAATGGTTTGTTTTAATGAATTTCTAATTAGAAATAAATAGCAATATGGAAAAAGAAAATAACAATTCATCCAGAAGAAATTTTCTAAAGCTCGGCGCTTTAGGAGGAATTGCTTTGGCTGGAACTGCCATTGCAAGTGCAGTTACTGATGAATCTACAAAAGCTACTGGCAAAAAAGTAAAAGTGCTTACTGCTGATGGAAAATTAGTCGAAATCGATAGCTCTCTGGTAGATCATCATGCCGCTAATGATGATTACTCAAAAGAAGAAATCCGTCAAGGAATTGAAGGAAAGAAATTCATTCGAGTGATTGACTTAGGCAAATGTGCTAATGAAAGAAAATGTATAACAGGCTGTCAAAAAGCACATAATATTTTGGCTCCAGTTGAATACATAAAGGTTAAAAAAATGCAAAATTCACCTTTAGAATCACCTTATTGGTTTCCAACAATGTGTTACCATTGCGACAATCCTCCTTGTACCAAAGTTTGTCCTGTAGATGCTACATTCAAGCGTTCTGACGGAATAGTTGCTATGGATTATGATCGTTGTATAGGTTGTAAATTCTGTATTGCTGCGTGTCCTTATTCGGCTCGTACGTTCAATTTCGGAAGACCAGAACAAGTAAAATTTAGCGAAGAACATAAAAACGATACTTCCGATCCAAATCATTGTTCAACACCTTATGCTCAAGAAGGAACGGTAGCCAAATGCGATTTCTGTACTGATCGTTCTGCACAGGGATTGTTGCCAGCTTGTGTTGTCGAATGTCCAAACGGCGCAATTTATCATGGTGATGAATTAGAAGACGTTGTAACAAATGGCGAAGATACTGTTAGACTTAAAAAATTATTAGCCGATAGAGCAGGGTATCGTCAATTTGAAGAATTAGGAACTAAACCCAGAGTCTATTATTTGCCACCAGTAAAACGTGATTTCCCGTTTGAAGATGCAACCGAAGCTCAAAATACAAAGGAGTAATTTTTTAAAAAATAAAAAATGTCTGAAAATATAAACAAACACGAAACCTTTACTCAAGCGGAGTATATGGTGATGAAAGATGACCTTCTTCGTCCAATCGAGAAAGTTGGGAAAGCAGGTAAAATATGGATTGCATTTCTGGTTGCTGTATTATTAGCTGGAGTTGTAGCCTATATTATACAAGAAACAAAAAGTAAATACGTGACCACTAGTTTAAGAGATTATACCATGTGGGGAATATATATATCCAACTTTTTATTTATGGTTGCCATAGGTTTAGTAGGCGTGCTTATGTCAGCAATACTAAAACTAACCAATTTTGAGTGGTACAGACCACTTTCCAGAATTGCCGAAGTTATTGCCATTGGAGCCATAATGTTCGGTGGAATAAGTATTGTTGTAGCTATGGGAAGGCCCGACAGGTTATTAAATTTACTGCTTCACGGACGTATTCAATCACCAATTATTTGGGACGTTATTGGAATTACAACCGATTTGACAGCTTGTATAATATTGCTTTTTATCCCGCTAATTCCATCATTAGTTACTTGTAAAAACCATTTGAAAAATTTACCAAAATGGCAATTAAAAATGTATAACATGCTTTCTTTTGGATGGCAAGGAACTCCTGAACAATGGCAAATATTGAAAAAAACTATGAAAACATTAACCGCATTGGTTATTCCTTTAGGAGTTTTGATTTGCACTATTACGGCTTGGTTGTTTGCAACAACGCTAAGAGCTGAATGGGATAGTACAAATTTTGGTGCCTACTTTGTTTCAAATGCCTTTTTACTGAGTGTTGCCGTAATGACTTTTGCTACATTTGTTTTTAGAAAAGCCTATAATTTAGAAAAATATTTAACCGAAATGCACTTCGACAAATTAGGGCAAGCAATGGTCCTAATGGCTTTGATTCACGGCTATTTCAATATAAACGAATATTTGATTCCAGCTTATAAAATGTCAGGGTTGCATGAAAACACACTTTTGAATTTATTTGTTGGTAAAGAAGCAGGATTTTATTGGTCAGTGGTGATTTTTGGTATAATTGTACCTTTCTTATTGCCATTATTCCCTAAAATGAGAAAACCTCTTCCTTTATTTATTATTTCAATAGTTGTATTAATTGCAGGCTGGTTTAGACTTTACCTAATTGTTATTCCAGGATTACTTCATCCTTATTTGCCTATACAAGATGTTCCTGCTTCATGGACACATTATTTTCCAAGTGCAGTCGAAATGACTGTAGTTGCTGCAACATTTGCTGGAGTGCTTTTAGTTGTTACCTTGTTCTCAAGATATTTTCCAATCATTTCAGTTTGGGAAGTAGCCGAAGGGGAGTTAGAAGGAAAAGAAGAAATATTTAATTATAAATAATTTACAGATGAAAAAGTATAACTATTTCTTAATCACTTGCATATCGATATTGTTTTCAATTACAACTGCATCTGCTCAAGATAAAGTAGCCAAAATTGCATTAACTTTTGAAACAGTAGATTCGCTCCATGTTTGTAAAGCTTTTGTAACCTCAGAAGGACAACCAGTCGTTGAATTGCCTGTAAAATTATCAGTAAAACGATTGTTTACCAAACTACCTATTGGCGATGCAATAGCGACAGATTCTACTGGAGTAGCCACATTTGAATTCCCCAATGATATACCTTCTAAAGATGGAAAATTGACTATATTTGCTAGTATAGTTGAAGATGAAAATTATATGGATACCGAAGTTAGCGGAGAAGTAAAATGGGGTCAGATTGTTGTTAGTGATAATTCAAATGTAGATGAACGTTCCTTTTCAGCAGGGAGAGATAGAGCACCTATTTATTTTATAGCAATTTCGTTGCTAATCATTGGTTTGATATGGGGAACTTTATTGTATGCAGTACTACAAGTTTTCAAAATAAAACGATTAGGAAAATTAGAAGAAATTAAAGAGTAATAATTAAAACTAGTATTAATATTAAAATTCGACAAACATGAAAAAAATCTTTTTTGGCTTAGCAATTATGGCAGCCTTTATGTTCACACAAACTTCTAACGCTCAGGCAAAACCAAAAGGAAAAGAATGGAAAGTTCCTGCTGCGGATGCAGGCAAAAAAAGTCCAGCTGGTGCTGATGCTGCTGCGGGTAAAGTATTGTGGGGAACTAATTGTAAATCTTGTCACGGAGTAAAAGGTTTGGGTGACGGTCCTAAAGCAGAAAAAATTGACATTACTTGTGGCGATTTTTCTTCTAAAGAGTTCCAATCTAAATCAGACGGATCATTGTTTTACTACACAAAAATTGGTAGAAAACCAATGCCTTCTTACAAAGAAAAATTGAGTGACGCCGAAATTTGGCAATTAGTTGCCTATATGAGAACTATGAAATAATAGTTTTTGTAGAAATAATTTAAAGAGGGTTAGAGTAAATCTGACCCTTTTTGTTTGATTACAATTGTTTTGTGATTAATATCAAAAAAAAACCTGTTTGAACAATATTCAAACAGGTTTTTTATTCAAAATACAATGAGTTATTTTTTACTCCATTCAGCGATGCTGTCTTTATTCATTTTTACATAATCTTGATTGTTTGCTGCTTCGGCACCTGAAAGAGAAATTTTTGCCGTTTCTATAGCTCCCATTTTATCTCCTTGTTTAGCTTGAATCAAGGATTTTAAACGGTAATAAAAATAAGGTTTTTCTTTACTCATTTCCAATGCTTTATTGATATAGCTTGAAGCTTTTGTTAAATCACCATTCGATTGAAGATAATATTGTGCTGCCGAGAAATAATCACCTGCTGTTGGGCCTGACAAGACTTTATCAATGCTGGCAATTGCATTTTTTGCAGTAGGAACTTCAAATTTAAGTGCTACTATTGTGTTCTCCCAAGACAATTCCAAATGAGCAAAATTATTATCTAGATTATTAATTTCGATGGTAAAACTTTCTACAAATCTATCGATATGTCCCGATTTTACACTTGTTTTCAAAGCGACTTTTGATTCGTCCCAAGTTTCAGGATTGCCCCAATTGTCTGTTTTAGTATAGAAAAATATTTCCCAATTATCGGCTCTAGGATTAGTATAGAGTGCATATTTTCCTTTTGGTAATGTTTTGCCATCAATAATTACATCATCGCTAAAAGAAATTGTTGTGTTTTCATTTGCTCCTGTTCTCCATAATTTTCCAAACGGAACCAAATTATTGAAAACATCTCGGCCTCTAGCGCTTGGTTTAGAATAAACAATTTCAACAGTAGTTAAACCTACAACTTGAATGAGTGTCGATTTCGGACTTGCCTGAGGTGTTTTTACTTGAGCTTCAGTCACATAATTTGCAATAATCATTGCTAAGATAAAAATTATTTTTCTCATTGTTATTTATTTAGATTTATTCAAAATTACAAATTCGAGGGTTCAAAAATGTTAAATATTACTTAATTCGAAATTAGTATTGAGCTATTTTTTCAAAACTCAATTCATTTAAATCTTGAACTACAACATCTGCTAATGACAAATCCTGCAGTTTCGAATTTTCGCTATTATATCCTACGCAAAAAATACCAGCCGCTTTCGCAGCTCTAATTCCATTGGTACTGTCTTCAATTACAATACAATTTTCTTTTGGAGCAATAGATAAACTCGCTGCATGCTCAAAGATAGCAGGATGAGGTTTTGAATGTGGAAAGTCTTCACCACTCACAATATGAGTAAAATATTGATGCAAATTAAATCGTCTAAAAACCCGGTCGATAGTAACTTTGGCAGCAGATGAAGCTAGAATTAATTGCATTCCATTACTGTGCAAATCTTGAATTAGTTGCTCGACACCGTCTATTAAAAATAAATCTTCTTTACTATCGAAAGCTTCATTAAAAAGGGTTCTTTTTCTTTGAATTAAATCTTCTACTTCGCCATTAATCGGAAATAATTCTTTTAGTTTCTGAAAAGTATTTCGGGTAGAATTGCCCATGAAGGAAGTAAACATATCCTTAGAAACATCAATATTTAATTCGGCAAAATGCTGAAAATAGGCATAACTATGAACTGGTTCTGTATCAACAATTACACCGTCCATATCAAAAATTACTGTTTGTGTCATTTTAAATTTTTAAATTTATATCCCGAAATATTGGGATTAGATTATAGATTGTTTTGATGAGAAATACCGTCACTGATTACTAAAATTAATCTAGTTTTCCATCAAAGTGAGTTGTCCATTTTCCTTGCACTTTCATCACTTGTTCGATGACTTCACGAGCGGCACCTTTTCCTCCGTTTTTATGCGAAATATATTTAGAAATACCTTTGATTTCGGGACTAGCATCTTGCGGACAAGTAGGTAATCCAACGAGTTGCATCACATGATAATCAGGAATATCATCGCCCATATACATCACATTTTCCGATTTGATATCATAAAGTTGAATGTATTCTTTATAGGTTTCTACTTTGTTTGGCGTTCCAAGATGAATCTCAGTTATACCCAGATTTCTCAATCGTACACGAACACCTTCATTACTTCCGCCCGAAATAACACAAACATTATAACCGCTTTCTACAGCTGCTTTCAAAGCATAACCGTCTCGGATATTCATTGTTCGTAGAATTTCACCTTCATTGGTCACAAAAACGGATCCATCAGTAAGAACACCATCAATATCAAAAATGAAGGTGGTAATATCGTTCATTATTTCTTTATAACTTTTTGCCATTATTTTGTATAGATTGAGTTAGTATTTTATAAATTTTTGCTTGATTTTCGTTAGTCAAAACCTCCAAATGAGCCTGAATTGTTTGATTATCATTGCGTTTTGCTGGGCCAGTTTGAGCTTCTTTTGGAGAAAGCGTCATAATTTTGTTGGCGGTTTCCAAAATCAATGGTTTTAATATTTCAAAAGGAACATTATTCTCAATGCAAATTTCATTGCCAATTTGATACAAATGATTTACAAAATTATTGACGAAAACAGCCGAAACATGAAGTACTTTTCGTTGTTCGGAATTAATTTCAAATACGTTATTCGAAATGTTTTCAGCTACTTTTTTTAATAATCCAAAATCGATTTCATTTTCGCTTTCTAAACAAATAGGAATTTGACTAAAATCAACTTCTTTGTCTTTAGAAAAAGTTTGGAGTGGATAAAAAATTCCTTTTCTGTTCTTCGAATCTAAAGAATTTATGGAAACAGTTCCAGAAGTATGAACAACAAGTCTATTTTTGAATGGTAATTGAGAGGATACAGAAGCAATTGCATCATCTGAAACGGCTATTATGTATAAATCAGCTTCAGCCAATTCATTATAATTAGTAATAATTGTAGTGAAATCGGGAAGGAGATTGATGGATTTTTTTTCTCTTGCAAATACTTGAATCACATTGATTTCTTTGCTTTGAGTGAAAGCTTTAATCAAATGATGAGCAACATTTCCTGAACCGATTATTACAATTTTAATCATATGCCAAAATTAACAAAAAAAGTCAAAAGTTTGTAATCTAATTGGTATAAGGAATAACTATCACTCTATATAATTTGAAATCAGAAACACCATTGGTTAAGAGTTAAAAATTAAGCAAAAATTATTCTTGCAAATTCTAAATATCCAAATCAAAAGTCCTTTTTAGAAGTTCTAAATTAGGGTTTATTTCATTCAATCTGTTAAATTTATCGATTGGAGTGAAAGCAAATTTATTTTCTATTGTTTCATTCACAACAATTTCAATCGTAATGTCATGATTGTGCAAATGCCCTCTCAAATAACCTAAAAGGCCGTGGATTTGAGATTCAAAATCGAGTTTAGAACCGCCATTAGGCAATTCGTGAACAATAGTAGTTCCTTCTAATTTAGGATCACTTATCTTTAAAAGTGATTCCATGATTTTATGTCCTTTATCACCCAATCGCTGTGCATATTTGTTCCAATACAGCAACATGTCTGTTTCGTTGAATGCTTCTGTCGGAAGCAAAACATCTTCTTTTACAATTCCTTTAGTATTTTCTAGTAATTCTCTTTTAGCTCTAATGCTTGAAAGTGATAAAGCCGAAATTTTTGGCTCTTCGGATTGGTTTTGGGTATTGGGTTCTGGGTTTTGGGTTTTAGGTTCTAGGTTTTGGTTAGTCTCTAAAGTAATTTCTTTATTTTGAACCTTAATACTTTCGACTTTCGACTTATTAGTTTCGACTATTGAGTAATCCGTTCTTCTGAAATAAGTGGGTGGAATTATAAATTGTTCAACTTTTTTTTTTCTCCATCAAAGGTGATGGAGGCCAATTGCATCAAGCAAAGTTCAACAAGCAATCGTTGGTTTTGACTGACTTTGTATTTCAAATCGCAGTCATTGGCAATTTCAATTCCTTTCAATAAAAATTCTTGAGATGCTTTTTGACATTGAATAGCGTACAGTTTTTGAGCTTGTTCGCCAACTTCTAATAAAGATAAAGTAGAAGGAGTTTTTGAGACTAATAAATCCCTGAAATGGGAAGCTAATCCAGCTACAAAATGATGTGCATCAAATCCTTTTGATAAAATATCATTAAAAGCTACCAATAATTCTGGTATTTTATTTTCCAAAATTAAGTCGGTTATTGAAATATACGTTTCGTAATCTAAAACATTCAAGTTTTCGGTTACAGCTTGACGGGTCAAATTGCTACCACAATACGAAACTACTCGGTCAAAAATAGACAAAGCATCACGCATCGCACCATCGGCTTTTTGCGCAATGATGTGCAAAGCATCGTCTTCGAAATTTACGCCTTGACTTTCAGCAACTTCGGCAAGATGCTCTTTGGCGTCTTTTACGGTAATTCGTTTGAAATCGAATATTTGACAACGTGAAAGTATCGTCGGAATAATTTTGTGTTTTTCGGTCGTAGCCAATATGAAAATGGCGTGTTTTGGCGGTTCTTCCAAGGTTTTCAAGAAAGCATTAAAAGCGGCCGAAGACAACATATGCACCTCGTCAATAATATAAACCTTATATTGCCCAGTTTGTGGCGGAATCCGAACTTGGTCAATCAAATTTCGAATATCATCAACAGAATTATTAGAAGCCGCATCCAATTCGAATACATTGAAGGCAAAATCTTCATTTGGGTCGTCATAACCCGGTTGGTTTATTTTCCGAGCCAAAATCCTAGCGCAAGTAGTTTTTCCAACCCCACGAGGTCCAGTAAACAATAGGGCAGAAGCCAAGTGATTGCTCTCTATGGCGTGCAATAAAGTGCTGGTAATGGCTTTTTGCCCCACAACATCCTTGAATGTTTGCGGACGATATTTACGAGCCGATACTACAAATTGTTCCATAGATTTTTATTGGTTAGCAAATATAGATTTAAAAAGTCAAATGTCAAAAAGCAAATTCCAAATTCAAAAAAAATAATACTAATTTGAGTGAGATTTCAAGGGGTATGTCAAAATCTAAAATCATTAATCAACAATCATTAATCAAAAATCCCTACTTTTGCGCCGCAGACCGCCTTATCGCCGTCCCGATTTATTAGGAAGGAGGAAAGTCCGGACACCACAGAGAAGCATAGCGGGTAACACCCGTCGGTTCGAGTAATCGGATTAGGACAAGTGCAACAGAAAGTATGTACAGGTAATGCTGTAGTGAAACCAGGTAAACTCTATGCGGTGAAATTTCAAGTATATCGGCATTTAAGGGTTTCTCGCCCGTTGTCGAAGGGTAGAAAGATGGATCCCGACAGTAATGTCGGGACTAGATAAATGATAAGGCTCTAATTTATTGGAGACAGAATCCGGCTTATAGGTCTGCTTTTTTTAACCACAGATTCGCATATTTTTAATCAATTTTAAAATTCGTGAATCTGTGTTTTTTTTGGGGTGAAATGATCGTTATAATTTTGTCCTCTTAATAATCGTTAAAAAAAAATTCTCTTCAATTTCTTAGTCAGTAGAATTTTAAAATTTGAATTTTATTTTGTCATTAATGGTTTTGTTGTTAATTAAATAATTTTGCTACTATAATAATATATTAATCAAAAAAAATAGTTGCTTTTATTATTATTATAGTTATTTTAGCAACGTTTAATTTTGCGTTTTGTTTATCAAATTGCAAGATTAAATTTTATAGATTCTATAACTTATTAAAAAACACAAACTAATTATGAAAAGAAAACTATTTTCTAACCAAGCCCCCAAGCTTATTATTTTGTTATTTCTATGCTCTATAGTGCAATCGATTGCCCAGACAGTAAATGAAGCTGCAACTATCACTTGGCCTTTTAATACAGGCGTTGCTGGACAAACTGCTACTTATTCTGGGTCAGCATCAACAGCTACCTATTTTAAGCCTGATTACGTAACTCTTGGGAGCAATTATATTTATAATGGTGCTAAAGCAGAAGCAACAATAGCCGGTAGTATGTATACGTCTATCAAAAATCCTGGCGCCTCTAATACTCCTACTGGAGTTGCAGTTGGAAATCTTCTAAGTTTTAATGTGACCCCTGTTACAGGATTAAATTTTACACCAACTTCAATTGCATTTAATTGTCAACGATTTGGAACAGGTTCTGGAGTATTTGATTTGTATTGGAAATCTAGTAATGGTACTTCAACATTAATCCAAGCTAATGTAAAACCGGCTCGTTCAGGAGTAACTTCAGGTGGAGATTTTAATTATTATATAAAAGATCTGACTGCGTTGTCAATTCCTAGTTCGAATGGTTTGTGTACATTGGAAATTTATATTCACACACTAGGTGGAGGAAAGGATGTTGGAATTTCTAACGTACAGATTATTGGAAATTTAAGTGGAACAATTGCAGCAATAACAACTTATACGGTTTCAACAACAAATTCACCAGCGAATGGTGGAAATATAACTAACTTTCCAGTAGGAACTATATATGATGCAGGCACACAAGTTACCCTCACTGCAACTAGAAATTTTGGTTATCAATTTTCGCATTGGGCAAATGATTTAGACCAAATAGTTTCAACAAGTAATCCTTATACATTTACATTAAATAATAACTTAAATTTAAAAGCAGTTTACACAGCAATTAACACTTATTCTTTAGAAATTTCTGTAAACGGAGGAGCAAAAGATTATATGGTAGGAGTTTCTCCTGCAGGAACAATGGTTGGAGGAATAAGAATGTATGAAGAAGGTACGAATGTGAGCTTAACGGCAAATAACAATCCAATCCTTAATTTCTCAAATTGGGGAACTGGTGAAACAAATTCTATTCTCAATGTTGCAATGAACTCCAATAAATCCATTAGTGCGAATTATAATGCTTCTGAATATGTTGTGGGATGGGATTTCTATAAAACGGGAAACAATAGCCGTGTGGCCGATTTTTCTTCAGATGCAATCAATGATCCTGCTGCATTAATTTTGCGTAAAGCTGATGGAACACAAGCAGGATGGTTGGGTAAATCTGTTCTAGAAGGCGGTTATGAAGGTCGAGGAGCCGCTGTAAATTGGCAACCAATAGCCAATCAATACTACTATCAAATAAAAATTAATGCGACAGATTATACTAATATTAGTGTAAAAGCGGCTATGCTTTTTAACTATAATGCTTATACTAAACAATTGTGCGAGTATTCGTTAGATGGAATTAATTTTACTGGAATAGGTGTTTTTGATTTGGTAAATGCCAAACAATATTACGAAAACACTTTTACATTGCCTGCTGATGCTAATAATAAGAATGAAGTTTACATTAGATGGATTCCTGATTATACTTCAACTATAGTTGGAGCTGCAGCAACAAATGACGGAACAACTATTTCGGGTATTTATGTTTTTGGAACCAAAAGTATTTTCAATGATGGAATTGCTCCTGTAGTAGTTAGTTCGATTCCTGCTAATAATGCTACTGGTGCTTCGGCCACAGGAAAAGTTGTACTTAATTTTGACGAACGCATCAAAATAGTTTCAGGTACAACAGCCACTCTAAATGGTAAAAACCTTACTCCCGAAGTATTCGGAAAATCCATTTCTTTTAATTATTCGGGCTTAAGTTATAACACAACTTATACGTTTACTTTGGCTGGAAATAAAATTTCTGATTTGGCAGACAATACTTTAACTACTCCAATTTCTGTTACTTTCACTACATTAAATAAACCTGTTGTAACAAAAAAAGCATATAATTTTATAGTTGGTGTTGATGGTAATTTTGCGGCTGCATTGGCTGCTGCACAAACAGCTTCAGCTAGTGGAGAACGATTTTATATCTTTTTCCCAAATGGAAATTATGATTTAGGAAAGACAACAGGAGATGCTACACAACAAACATTTATCAATCTTCCAAATGTGTCCTTCATTGGTCAAAGTGCCGATGGAGTAACTTTATTCAACGAACCTCTTGCTGCAAATGAAGGGATTGGAACTACACCAACAATTAATTTTCAATCCAATTCAAAAAATATCTACATGCAAGATCTTACCATTTTAAACAAAATGGATTATAGAAAAGGAGCCTTTACAGGAAGAGCAGTTGCTTTAAGAGATCAAGGAGATAGAAATATATATAAAAATGTAAAATTATTGAGTAATCAAGATACCTTCTATACTGCAAGTAACCGAATTTATCTTGAAAATAGTGAAATTCACGGTACAGTAGATTTTATTTTTGGTGGAGGTGATGTGTTTTTCAATGCTTGTACTCTTTATTTAGAAGATCGTGCTGGAAATCATGTAACAGCAGCAGCCACAGGATCTAACTGGGGATACGTGTTTAGAGATTGTACTATTGATGGTTTTGCTCAAAACAACGGAAGTTACAAACTAGGTCGCCCTTGGCAAGGAAGTCCAAAAGTTGTTTTTATTAATACAGTTATGAAACAATTACCAGCAAATGAAGGTTGGTCAGAATGGGGCGCATTGCCATCTGTTTATGCTGAATACAACAGTTTGACAGGTTCAGGAAATGCCATAGACTTATCTGGAAGAAGAACTACCTATTCTAATGGTTCTGGAGGTTCGGTGACTTTAAATCCAGTACTTACTCAAGCCCAAGCCAACAATTATACAATCGAAAATGTATTGAGTGGTACTGATACTTGGCAACCTACTTTAGCTACTGAACAAGCTTCAATTCCAGTTCTATCTAATACTGGAAAAATACTTAATTGGGCTAATAATAATTACGTATTGGGATGGGCAATTTTTAAAGACGATGTATTTGTTTCTTTCACAACAACAAATAGTTATGATGCTTCAGCTCAAACATCTGGAAAGTTTTCAGTTAGAGCAGCAAACGAAATGGGAGGATTAAGTGCTAAATCAAATGAGCTTGATGTGGCTACTTTAGGATTAAGCAATACTAATTTGGTATTGAATACTATCACAGTAAGTCCTAATCCAACATCTGGAATTGCCAAAATACAAATTGGAGGTTCTAGTCAAGAAACGAATCTATCTTTATATACTTTATTAGGGAAAAAACTTTGGTCAAATAAACTAACTACTGGAAACAATGAGTCAGTTACAATAGACTTGAGTTCTTATACAAATGGGGTTTATATTTTGAAAGTGGAAAGAGAGTCTGAATCTAAAACTGTAAAAATTATAAAACAATAATCGTTTCAATGTAATTTAGAAATTACGAACAATAAAAAGGCTTGGATTCATTAATTAATGAATTCAGGCCTTTTTTAATTTTTAGGATAAGCTAAAACTATTCCTCTTCAGAATCTTCATCACTTTCTTCGTCATCCGATTTTTCAAATTCAAAGAAAGTAAAGAAGGAACCTCCATAACTTTTTTGGAAAGAAAAATTGGGTAAATGGTCGAGTTTGGTGTATTTAGAATGTTCAATAATCATCATTCCGTCTTCTTGAAGTACTTCTTTTTCGAAAACGGTCAAGACCACTTTTTCAAAGGTTTTTTGGTCTAATCCATACGGCGGATCGGCAAAAATAATGTCGTAAGTGGCTTTATTTCGTTCCAAAAATTGGAAAACATCACTTTTGGTGGCAGCTATGTTAAAATCGTATTCGGCAGCGATTTGTTTGATGAATTTTACACAACCAAAATCAGCATCCACCGAAGTTATTGGTGTGCATCCTCGTGAAGCAAATTCGAAACTAATATTGCCTGTTCCTGCAAATAAATCCAGTATTTTCAAGCCTTCAAAACTGAAATGATTGTTCAAAACATTGAATAATGCTTCTTTAGACATATCGGTTGTCGGGCGAACGGGAAGTCCTTTGGGTGGAAAAATACGTCTTCCTTTATATTTACCTGAAATGATTCTCACGATTGGAATAAAATAAAATGTTTCTGATTCTGGGCAGTTGAAAAAGGATTGTTTTGCTGCAAATTCGATACATCAAAAAAGGAAACATTTCGAATGTATTTGTAGGCCAATTGATAAAAATCGTCATCTTCAGCAATGGTTCCCAATAATTCTAATTTGAAATTCTCGGGATTCATATTCAATTGTTCAGCTGTGAAAAGCAAATAATACAAGAAATCTTCCGGCGTTTGATAATCGAAAGAATTAAAAAGCAATAACTTTTGATTTTGAACCACGATCACTTCAAAATGACCTGGATTGAAATTCACGATCATTTTTTTGTCATCAATATTTTTAGAAGCTTCTAGAAGTTTATTGACCAAAATAGTGTTGGCGTGCTTGTAATTGAAAGAACCAAATTGGTCAATAAAAAAATTATTGATGTTCACATACGGAATGTAAACGGTATTCATTTGGTAATTCGGAATTTCGTCGAAAGCAAAAAAATCAGTTTCAAAAACTTTCGTATTGTATTGTAGATAACTTCCCAAGAAATTCTCGTCAAAAAGCGGTTCAGGAACAAATGTCGAAAGATTGTTGTTGTGAATCACCAATATTTCATCATAAGAATCCTTTAATTCTGGGTTTTCTCTGAAAGCGTCACCAAACAATTCTTCGATTTTGGTAGATTTATGAAAAGTATCAAAATGGATTTCCTTAACGGAAAGTATTACATTATTTAAAGTATCAAAAACACAAAAAGAAAGCCCCGTCAAGGAAACCTGGAGCGAGAGTTTTTTGTATTTTTTATCGGTAATGGTAGTGTTGACAGACATAGTTGCAAACTTACAATTTTATTTCATAGTTTAAAAGTTTAAAGGTTTAAGAGTTTAGAAGTTCCCAGTGAATTGCTTAAACTTTTAAACTTTTAAATCTTTAAACTCCTAAACTTTTTTCTTACTTTGCAGTCAAATAACACCCAATGGAATCCTCTTTGTTTTACAGCCTTTTACAGAAAAAATTTCCTTTTAAACCTACGTACAAACAGGATGTATTTTTTCAAAAAATCGCTATTTTCCTGACCGAAAACGACAACAACACCATTTTCGTCTTGAAAGGGTATGCCGGAACGGGAAAAACAACCGTGATTTCGACCATCGTCAACAATTTACTCGACATCAACAAAAAATATGTTTTGCTGGCGCCAACGGGTCGCGCGGCCAAAGTAATTGCCAATTATTCGAACAAGCCGGCTTTTACGATTCACAAGAAAATCTATTTTCCCAAAAAGTCATCGGGTGGAGGCGTTTCTTTTGTTTTGCAGCCCAACAAACACAAAAACACGATTTTTATCGTCGATGAAGCTTCGATGATTTCGGACACAAATTCCGATTCCAAGTTGTATGAAAACGGTTCTTTGCTTGATGATTTGATTTCCTATGTCTATTCTGGAACCAATTGCAAGATGATTTTATTGGGAGACACGGCTCAATTACCGCCCGTGAATTTGGATATCAGTCCCGCTTTGGACATTCGAACTTTGGGAATGAATTACAACAAAGAAGTCGAACACATCGAATTGGATGAAGTAATGCGTCAGGAAGAAAACTCCGGAATTTTGCATAATGCCACCGAACTACGGGAATTGTTGAAGGATTCTTTTATAGACGAATTCAAATTTGACCTCCAAAAGTTCAAGGATATTGTCCGTTTGACCGATGGTTACGACATTCAGGACGCCATTAATTCGGCTTACAGCAATTACAGCATCGAAGACACGGCTTTTATCGTTCGGTCGAATAAAAGAGCTAATCAATATAATGAACAAATCCGAACCAAAATTCTCGATAAGGAAAGTGAATTGTCCACGGGAGATTTTTTGATGGTGGTGAAAAATAATTATTTCTGGTTAAAAGATTCTGACGAAGCCGGTTTTATTGCCAATGGTGATATTATTGAGGTTTTGGAAATTTTTAAAATCCAAGAATTATACAGTTTCAAATTTGCCAAAGTAAAAATACGAATGGTCGATTATCCCAACCAAAAACCATTTGAAACCGTACTTTTATTAGACACCATAAAAAGTGAATCGCCGTCCTTGACTTACGAAGAATCTAATAGATTGTACCAAGAAGTCCTGAAAGATTACGAAGGCGAAACTAAGTACAAACAATTCCAAAAAGTGAAAGCCAATGAATATTTCAATGGCTTGCAAGTCAAGTTTTCGTATGCAATTACTTGCCATAAATCGCAAGGAGGGCAGTGGAACACTGTTTTTATCGAGCAACCGTATTTGCCGGACGGCATCAACAGGGATTACATCCGATGGTTGTACACGGCTATGACAAGAGCAAAAAATAAATTATATTTGATAGGTTTTAAGGACGAGAGTTTTGTGGAATGATTATCGGTAGAGACGCGATTTATCGCGTCTAAAATTAGTTGCGTATATCATCACGGTTGAAATGATTGTTTTCCGGCGTTGTGTGAGACGCGATAAATCGCGTCTGTACCACAAAAAAAATAAATTATGGCAGAAAAATTCCGAAATAAATATAGAGTGTCATCAGCTAGATTGCAAAATTGGGATTATGGTTCTAATGGTGCTTATTTTATCACGATTTGTACCAAAGAAATGCAGCATTTTTTTGGAGAAGTTGTCGATAAAAAGATGATTTTAAATTCTGTAGGAACATTGGCAGAGGAATATTGGATAGATATATTAAAAGAATTTCCTTATGTTGAATTGAGTAATTTTCAGATTATGCCCAATCATATGCACGGAATATTGATTATTGATAAATCCGTTGCTGTAGAGACGCGATTTATCGCTTCTAATTTGGAAAATAAAATTGAATTTATCGCGTCTAATTTGAATGATGCCGATAGCAGTGAGACGCGATTAATCGCGTCTGTACCGCCGGAGAAAGATGGAATTGGAGGATTTGCTGGAGAAAATAATCCAATGTTGGCTGATAATATATCTAGAATAATTCGATGGTATAAAGGAAGATGTACCTTTGAAATGCGAAAAATAAATCCAAATTTCGGATGGCATTCCCGTTTTCACGATCATATCATCAGAAATTCGGAATCATTTGAAAGAATACAAAATTATATAGAAGAAAATCCAGAGAGATGGAAAGAGGATAAATTTTATAAAAAATAATTCTCCAGCGTACAGACGCGATTTATCGCGTCTCTATTATATCCTAAAAAATATTCATTATGAACTCATTAAACGATTTACATAAAATTTCAGGCACTTTTTCGAACACCGAAAAAATGCCCGTTTTATTTCTTGGACACGGAAGTCCTATGAACGCCATCGAAGAAAATCAGTTTGTGACTGGCTTTCGAAACTTGGCCAAAACTTTGCCGCAACCCAACGCTATTTTGTGTATTTCGGCGCATTGGTTTACCAATGGAACCAAAGTCACCGCAATGGAAATGCCAAGAACCATTCACGATTTTGGAGGTTTCCCGCAGGAATTGTTTGCCGTGCAATATCCTGCGAAAGGTAGCCCAGAGTTGGCAATCGAAACCAAGGAATTGTTGCAACCAATTGACGTGGAATTGGACGAACATTGGGGTTTGGATCACGGAGCTTGGAGTGTTATTAAACATTTGTATCCCGAAGCCAATGTTCCCGTAATTG
>ERZ1034361.50-NODE-50-length-80154-cov-14.822234_pt1 | contig 80154 bp, 84 predicted proteins | sample MGYA00520617_ERZ1034361 | MGnify/ENA primary metagenome ERZ1034361 (study PRJEB33736, sample SAMEA104284507) | Azolla filiculoides | biome: Urban; feature: Water surface; material: Ditch water | place: Netherlands | collected 2015-10-28 | depth 0-0.1 m ... | reverse complement strand
GAGTTCATGTGTGAGTGGTGCTTTCTACTTATGTTGTTATTATAACTTGTTGAAGAAGGATACTTTCACAGTCTCTAAAGCTAAGGCAGAAAATTCAAGTGGATTCAGTTTATCCGATTAATAACGGACTGAGTTTTTCGGCAATTGCTAACACAGGAGTAGCAATTTCACCAACGGCTAATGCGGCTTCTTTAATTCCTTCTAAGCTCGCTTCATACCATCTTTTGCGTGGTTGTTCGCGGCTGCTTTCTGCAATTAAAGTTTCTGTTTCTTCTGCGATGCTTTGAACTTTAGCCGCTTGAGCTGCGGGCACTTTTTCATTCAAGACTTTGATTTCATTTAGCAACTCTTTCAACAAATCTTGCGTTTGATTGTCTGCTTTGGATTCTTGCAAACTGTTAAAGCTGTTTTCGATTTTGCTATCGACATTAAATGAACCACTCCCAATTTTTGCACCTGCGCCGATTTCTATTTTTTGTTTGCTCATATTTATATCGCCTACATTACCATTAAAAATTTGAGTTATACCTTGTTTCGCTTGTTCAGTTTCAGACAGGATAAAGCCTAAAACTTTGTTCACATCATATCGTAAACCCGATTCAGAATAGCAAGTACGCTCTTTATTTCGCGCAAGTGATAAAAACTGTAGATAGGCGATTTTTTCAACTTTGTTATCAAATCTCAATTTTTCCTGCCCAAGACAAGCGGAGAGTGGCAAATAAATTTTTTCGGTTTTATCCAAATTCAGCTCACCAAAAACCGTCAACATCGCATCATACAAAATGGTGAGATATTCTTTCGCATCTCTGCCAACCACCTGCATGATGATTAAGCGGCGATGATAATCGGCTTCCACTAACGCTTCTGCTTGCAAACTGCGGCTTTTAAACACCGCCCCGCGCTGGCTTTGCAGATTGTTTTTGATTTCTTCATAGCGACTGACCATAAATTCGCCAATCAGATTGCGCGGTAAAAAGCCGCTAAAGGCAAATTCAAACTGGAGCGTGTCATTCAGACCTTCCAGGTTTTTAAAACTTGAAATATTTGCGCTGGGTAATTCATCCGATAATAACGCCGGAATCAGCATTGCATTTTCACCATTGCGCAACGGATAACACAGCTTAAAACGTTGCATGGCTTTACTGATAAACAGGCATTTATCTGCCGGATAATTTAATAAATGCTGATATTCGTCTTCCACTTTGCTGTTTTTCAAAATGCTGACAATATCGCCCTCGTTTAACCGTGCTTGTTTGGCATTCATCAAGGTATAAACGCCATGCGTCAGCCAGCGCGGATTTAGCATATAGGCATTGTGAAAGGTTTTTAATTCCTTAAAGTGCAGCATTACGCCGAGTTTGTCGAAAATATCCACCAACCAATCACGATTTAATTCTCCTTCGTTACTAATGCCGTATTTACCGCAAATGTGGTTAAAGTCAGTTTCGCTTAAAAAAGCATCTTCCAGAGAGTTTTGCCGCAATTCGTCTAACACTTTGCCTTGGGCTGGCGTGAATAGCATTTGATGAATGCCGACGGCTTGTAACTCATGAGTTAAGGCTTGTTTGAAAATCTCGAATTGCGATTGATAGCGGTTTTTTGCTTCGGTACAGGAAACCGGATAATAGCCTTTCAGGTTGGGATATTTTTGGCTTAAGGTTTGCATTTGCAGATGGATTTGCGCTTCATCAGCTTTGTTGCCAACCAACAAAACTGGCGCAGAACCACCGAACACTTTAACGTGGTCTAACCAATACTCAGCCTGTTCGCTGTTGTTAATGTCAGCGCGGGCGTTGATGACGATGATATAGACACAGGAGGAGCGCAAAAAGAATTTGTGGGTGGAGTGAAACACGACTTGACCGCCGAAATCCCAAAAATGCGCTTGAATGTCGGTATTTGGCACTTGCCAGTCGCGGATTTCAATACCGCAGGTCATGGCTTCTTTGCCTTTGGTGACTTCTTCGCCGTGTAAAGCGCGGATTAAGGAGGTTTTCCCCGCTTCGCCATAGCCGATGAAAATGGCGCGGACGCGGTTTAGAGGGTGAGTAAGATTTCCTTGTACAAGATTTTGAAGATAAGCATTAATTGCTGCTACGCCTTGTGCTTCAATTTCTTTGGGAATGTTATTCCATTGCTTGAGTAACTCAACACTTATTGGTTTACCGTATAACCTGTCGTTATACCAATCTAACCATATTTCAAAACTTAGGTTCAGGCTTACAATATCTTTTTTTAAATTACTCAATCGTTTTTTCCAATATTTAGGAACAATGTTTTTTGACCATAATGGAAAACACAATAACTCTGCTGCCGTTGTTTCTTTTAGTATTGCTAAATCTTGTTTTAGTGCTTTTGAGATAGAGTAAAAGTCGGTATCAATAGCAGCTATAATATCTGAGGCATCAGCATCACAGGCATCGGCAGCAGCATAGATGGCATAGGTTGCAAACGCATAGTTAGCAACATCAGTATCACCTCTAAAATCAGCAGCATCGGTCGAATCACTAGCAGTAGCGTAAGCTTTGTAGGCAATGCTAGTGTCTGGGCGTTTTTTTGTTAAAACAAACTCAATAACAGAGGTATAAGCTGTAAATACAGCTAGCAAATACTTGCTTTTATCCTTTGTTTTCCAAAAACCAAATATTTCTTTTTTCTGCTGTAATCGTGCTAGTAACGGTAGTACCCGCATAGCTGAACGCACCGCAAAAGCGACTTGTTTATCACGCGGCACATCTTTTAACTGCGCTGTAATTTCTTTTCTAAACTGTTCTCTATCAAACATTTATCCCCCTTGCCTTTGTTTGAACAGGATTAAACGGATTTTTTGATTAACAGGATTAATCTTGTGCATCCTAAAATCGTGGGAATCGTGTTCAAAAAGTGATTTGAACAAAATCCAAAACCTAAGAATACCAGAAAAATTATTTCCCTCACTTTAGTATTTAGATCTTATGCAAATCAAATGAATTGCTGCGGTGAATTGTTTAAATGCTCTGAAAATTTGTAAAACGACCAGTCATCTTGAAAAATTTTGCTTAACTTACTCCTAAATCGCTTTCCTAGTTAGGATTAGTATTTTCTGTGTAAAGTGCGTACTATTCTTTCTTAAATGATGCTACGCGGACAGCTTTTCGTGAAGAAAATGAGTCTGATGCGTCACGTCAGATCAATAAATTTCAGAAAATAAAAATCTGTCTGGTTTTACCACCAAACAGGTTTAGACGATAAAACTTTTGCTAAATTGACAGCTCAGCATAGGAATAAAACCGCAATGAAGACACATCCAAATCTTTTAGACAGCAACAACAGCGTATTAGTAGTAATTGATTTACAAACAAAATTATCCTCTGTGATGTCGCCTGAAATGGCAAGCGTAACCACAACCAATACTATCCGCCTGATTGATGCGGCCAATAAACTCGATATTCCAATGCTGGTGACAGAGCAATATCCGCAAGGTTTAGGCGCGACTGAGGAGCGAATCAGCAATAGTTTTTCACTAAGCACGCCGATTTTTGATAAAACCGGATTTTCTTGCTGCGCCTCAGAGGATTTTTGTTATGCTTTGCAAACCAGCGAGCGCAAACAAATTATTTTAGTGGGGCAAGAAACCCATGTTTGTGTATTGCAAACGGCGTTAGAACTTTTACAGCGTGGGCATCAAGTGTTTGTGGTGGCGGATGCGGTGAGTTCGCGCAATCCTGAGCATAAAAACAATGCGTTACAAAGAATGCAGCAGCAAGGTGTGACTGTGACGAATTATGAATCGGTGCTGTTTGAATGGCTTAGAAATGCAAGTCATCCGCAATTTAAAGCAATTTCGGCATTGTTACGTTAAACCACGCAAAAATCGTGGCGGGCATCAATGAAAAACCTGTTTCTGACCTTAGTTAAAGGCATTATTTTGCTAATGGGTATGGCGATGCTGGCTGGCGGAGGAATATGTTCTATTTCTCTTCCGTTTGTGGCTTTTTCCCAAAAAGTGATTGTAATGAAAGAGATGGAGCAGTTATTAATACTATTTTTTATCGCTATTGCCATTGCTTCTGCTGGCTATGCTTTAATACGCTTGGTGAATCCAACTAAAAACAATAAAACTATGAATTTAAAAAATTTTTTAGAAAAAATACAAAATCAACAAACCGTTAGTTTTGATGAAACAATGGCAATTATCGAAGCGCATTATGATTATCAACCGACCGAATTTAGCAATGGCTTAGGCGAAGATAAATTAATCAGTCCAGCTGGCGTAAATCAAGGTTCATGCAAGATTTTTGCGTTTGCGCAATTGCATAGTTTAACGCCTGAGCAAACATTAAGTTTATTCGGTGATTATTATCATGTTGATGTTTTGCAAAATCCCGATGCGACTGATCATCAAAATATTCGCAATTTTATGAAATATGGCTGGGAGGGAATTTCTTTTCAAACTCAGCCTTTGCTTGAAAAGACATGTTGAGATAAATCCTGTTCAGGTAGAGACGCAAAATTTTGCGTCTCTATGTTTGCAAATTGGCAAGATGAAATAGCTCGCTGGCTTGTTTAAAAAACGTTTTGCTAAGCTGACTTTCTCGACTGTGATTCACAATTGGCGCAGGATAATCACAAGCGACATGTTTTTTATCCCACTGATGCAAAGCTTTCGCGCTAATCCCGCGTAACTCTGGCAACCAACGATAAATATATGCACAATCGGCATCAAACTTTTGTTGTTGCAACCAAGGATTAAAAATTCTGAAATACGGCTGCGCATCACAGCCTGTAGAAGCCGCCCATTGCCAATTGCCGTTATTCACACACGGGTCGTAATCAAGCAAATGCTGGGCAAAATAACGTTCTCCCCATCGCCAATCAATGTGCAAATCTTTCACCAAAAACGATGCCACAATCATCCGCACTCGATTGTGCATTAAGCCTGAGGCATTCAATTCGCGCATTCCCGCATCCACAATCGGAAAACCGGTTTTCCCCGCCGTCCATGCTTGAAAAAAATCAGGATTATTTTCCCACGTTAATGTTGCAAATTGCGGTAAAAACGCGCGTTCAAACACAAATGGAAAATAAAAGCTAAGATGGTGAAAAAAATCGCGCCAATACAATTGCCGCAACAGCGGATGCTCACTGCCCAATTGCGAAATGATGCTGTAATAAGCTTCGCGAACTGAGCAAGTGCCAAATTTTAAATGCGCTGATAATTGGCTGCATTTATTCAATGCGGGAATATCACGCTCAATTTCATAATCACGGAATTGATGTAATTGCTTTAGGGTGGCTAATGCGCAATCACGTCCACCGCGCACCGCCGCTGCTGCTAAAGGTTGCGTATTCGCACGGAATTGTTCCAACGAAATACTGGTTTTCAGATTGCAAAATTGTCCGGCTGTCAAAGCTTGCGGTACGGGGATGGGAATTTGTTTGGCATTATTGTAAAACGCGGTAAACACTTTATACGCGCTGCCATCGGCTTTAACGCATTGTTCCGGTTCATGCAGTAGCACGTCTGGAATGCTATATAAATCAATACTTAAGCTATGACAAACTTGAATAATTTTCTCATCGCGCTGCCTGCTAAACGGCGTGTAATCGCGATTAAGATAAACCGCTTCAATGTTTTGCTCAGTGAATAATTGAGCAATCACTTGTTCAGGCGCGGCATAAAACAACGCAAGATTTGCATTAAGCTGGGCGAATTCATCTTGTAAACTTGCCAAAGATTCCAGCATAAAAACCAACGCAGGTTGGCTTTGATACGGATGCGGTTGAATTTGTTGTGGATCAAAAATAAAGCTGGCAATCACTTGTTGCGATTGGCTTAAGGCTTGATTGAGCGCGGTATTGTCTTGCAGACGTAAATCGCGGCGAAAAATAAACAGCGTTTTTTGATAGCGCGGCATTATTCGATGATGTTTTGTTGTTGTAATTGACTGCGTAATTGCTCAACACGTTTGCGATTAACTCCAAAATCACCATAGCCTACGCGTGAGGCTGAGCGAATGTGAATGAGTTTATGGTCGCGGTCGAGAATGATTTTAACGTCATCGACAAAACGAAAAATCAGGCTGGTTGCTTCTGCATCCAAATTATCCGCGCTTTCTTGCGTGATGATGGTGCGAGGTTGGGTTATCAAAGTTTGTTTGACAGCCGACCAAGCGTGATCCATGTCTGCAATGATTTTAAAAGGCGCAATAAAATGGCTGTCATTTTGTACCGCTTGGCTTGAGACACAATTTGGGCTGTTTGGGCAGAGCGGGAGTTTTTGAGTTTCAGCGGTGCTGGGTGTGCTTGAAGTCATTATGAGTAAACCTATAAAACAAAGAAATTTAGCCGACATATTTTTCCAGAGAGTGCGTATTTATTTTTGAAGATAGTAGCACAGGCAGAAATGCTTGAAACAACGTTTTGCTTAAAATGACCATTTTACTTTGCCGAAAACACTGCGCTGAATTTCGGTTCGTGGCAAAGTGGATGTGCTGTTGCCGAACTCAAGATGATGATTATCAAATAGATTTTGCCCGACGACCGAAAACTCGACATTTCTGTGTAAGTCTGGACTCCATGCCAAACGCATGTCAACCGCAGTATAGGCTGGCACTAAATAACGTTGTGCAGTGTCTACATAACGTAAAGTGCCATCTAATTCAAAACCATAAGCTAAATTGAGTGAGGCTTTAAAATGAACTTGCTGCTGTGGCGAATTTTTCTCAATAGATTCACCATCTGCAAACGTTTGTCCTTTCGGTGTATGCAAACTGGTTTTTAAAAACCAATACGAGGCTTGCATTTTTAACCAGTCTGTCGCTTGCCATTGTGTAGTGAGTTCAACCCCTAAGCTTTCACCTTTCATTTTATCGGTAATCAGCAATGGTATTTCAATATGCGGCGGGATTGAGGTAAAAATTGCGCGTGGCGTTAAAACTTGAAAAGCTTGTAAGTGGTTGTATTGGCTATAAAATGCGGTCACATCAAACGAAATTTTTTCGGTAGGTTGAATTCGATAACCGATTTCATAATCTAATACTGTTTCTGAAACAACGTCGCTATTGCCGCTGAGTAATGTTTGGGTTGGCAAACCTGCAATATTGGTTGAATAAGGATTGCTGAGATTTTTTAAGTTCTGACTAACTTCGCTCGGTGTGCGCACCGCACGAGAAACAGCCGCCCAGACGCTTTGTTGTTTGTCGGGAGTCCACATCAGGCGAGCATTCGGTTGTATTTCAAAACCGGTAAAATCGTTATGTTCTAAGCGCGATCCTAAGGTTAATTTCAAGGTATTATCGAACAAAGTAATTTCATCTTGCACAAAACCACTAAATAGTTGCAGATTGCGATGTCCGGGGCTAAAACCTAGCTTCGCGCTGTCGTTGACAGAAAAATGATAATAGCGATAACCCAATCCCCATACAATTTCATGTTGCTTTAACCAATTGAAATTATGTTGAAAATACACATCTAAAGTTTGTTCGCGCGGCGTAAAAGGTGTTACAAACTGCCAGTTAGCGGTATCTCTTTTATAATAAAACTGTAAAGTTGTTTCGGATGTATCTGAAAATTTATGCTTCCAGCGTGTTTGCAGATTGCCACCTTGATGATTCGCTGGAGAATCTTGATTTGGCAATAAAAAAGGCGGAAAGGGCGGCGCAAAATCTTCTTTGTTACCCGTGCGTGAATAATAAAGATCCCCTTGTGTAGTTAGGTTATCTTTCAAAGTGAGTTGCCAGTCGGTTTTAAAACCACCTTGATAGTTTTCCCAATCATCTTGCGCATTTTGATGATTTAGCGTCGTATTATTATTGCGTTTGAAGCCTTTGCCATAGACGCGATAAGAAAAATCCTCCGACAATTTGCCACCGTAACGGGCACTACCAAAACCTTGTTCTTGATTGCCGCCGCCTGCGGTGAGCAGTGCGCCTTGCGTGGTTTTGGCGTTTTTGGTAATGATATTTATCACACCATTCACTGCATTTGCACCCCACATGGATGCACCGGGGCCGCGTATGACTTCAATTCGCTCTACATCTTCTAACGGAGTGTCTTCACGATGCCAAAACACGCCTGAAAAAATCGGTGTGTAAACGGTACGACCATCAATCATCACTAATAATTTGGTTGAGAAGCGATCATTAAAGCCACGCGCACTGATAGCCCATTTATTGGCATCAATGTGTGCCACTTGCAAGCCGGGAGCCATCCGTAACGCTTCGGGAATATTGGTGACTCCTGAGCGACGAATATCTTCTTGTGAAATCACAAAAACAGCGGCGGCTGAGTCTTTGACGCTTTGTTCTTTTTTGGTGACAGCGGTGTTGATGCTTAATGCCATCAGTTCTTCAAATGGCATTGCTAATAAATTATCCATCACTTTCTCGGTGTCTGGATTGTTATCTGCGGCTTGGGAATGGGAAACAAAGACACTTAAGGCGAGAATTATTGTTTTTTGTAGAGACTTTTTTTTCATGCTCAATAACTCACTCTCAAGTGATACAGAAAAGCTATTAACAGTCAAAATAGGGGAGCAATGGCTGAATAGTTACAATGTTGCTTAATAAGTAAAACTATCTTTTTAGGTGTTCTAAATGTTAGTTTTGAGTGCAAAAGGTACTTTTTACACTTGGAAAATATGCCGAACAGCCTATATTCGGAGGTTTATACAATGGAAAAGAAATTAAAGTTTTCACTGCAACTGGCAGTTTAAAAAACTGCCAGTTTTCTTCATTTTTAGCTAGACGCTAAACCATGTTTTTGAATACGGTATAACAATGTATCTCTGGAAATCCCTAAAAGACGTGCGGATTTGCTGCGATTGCCGTTGGTTCTAGTTAGTGCTTGATAAATCAGGTCTGCTTCTAAATCATCCAACTGAACGCCAAGTGTTGGCAAGGTAAAGTTAGATTTTTCCGCGCCATTGCTTGGGCTGCTAAACTCGTATGGCAAGTTTTCAGGCTCAATCACGCGACCGGCTAATAAAATACTGAGTCTTTCACACAAATTGCGTAATTCGCGAATATTGCCCGGCCATTTATAAGCGCGTAAGGTTTTTAAAGCTTGTCTGCTGAACGTGGGGGCAACAATATTGTGTTCTTTGGAAAAGTGCCTTAGAAAATGTTTAATCAGTGCATCAATATCTTCGGCTCTATCTTGCAATGCCGGCAAATCAATCGGCACAACACTTAGGCGGTAAAATAAATCTTGTCTAAATTCACCCCGTTTGATTTGTTCTTGTAAGTTTGAATTGGTTGCCGCAATCACTCTAACGTTGACTTTATGCGGTTTGGTATCGCCTACAGCCAAGCATTCCCCGCTTTCTAAAAAACGCAGCAATTTTCCTTGTATCGCTAAAGGCAATGAGTTGATTTCGTCTAAAAACAATGTGCCGCCATCAGCTGCTTGAAATAAGCCTTCTTTGTTTGCAGTTGCCCCTGTAAAAGAGCCTTTTCTATGTCCAAATAATTCAGATTCCACCAAGCTTTCTGGCAATACAGCACAGTTTAAAGTGATGAAAGGTTTATTTGCGCGTGAGCTGCTTTTTTGAATGGCATTGGCTAAAACTTCTTTGCCTGTGCCAGTTTCGCCTGTAATAAGAACAGTTACATCGGTTGAAGCCACTATTCTCGCGCTGCGAATCAATGATTCCAAAGCCGGCGACTCTCCAATAATCGTATTAAAATAATCCATAAGTGCCTCTTATAATTGTAATAAATGGTGTAAGCGCATGGGGTTTAACCAAGGCATTGCAGAAAATAAAGCTAGTGTAATCATAAATAGACCCACCAACACTCTAAAATGCTTCATTCGCGACAGCTTGGTTAAAAAAGCAGTCATTATACCGACACCAATAACAGCTGGTAAAGTGCCTAATCCAAACGCAAACATGGTTAAACTGCTTTTTACGCTATCGCCAGTTGTTGCTGCCAAAGCAAGAGCTGCATAGACTAACCCACAGGGTAGCCAGCCCCAAACCATGCCAAATAAAAATGCGTGAAAGCGTGTTTTCACAGGAATCAGTTTGCGTCCAAAAGGCTCTATTTTTTTCCAAAATTTTGAGCCGATTCTTTCTATATAAGCAAAGCGAGGAAACCAACCCGCAATATATAAACCCGCTCCCGTCATCACAGTGGCAGAGAGTAATTGCAAAACTCTATGCCCATGTCCTTGCGCAAAAGGCAAACTCAGCAACATTTCCAAAAAGCCAATCAGTGCGCCGGCTAATGCGTAACTGCTGATGCGTCCAATATTGTAGTTAAGCACAAAGAAAAATAACGTTGTTTTGTTTTGCCTCACTTCAGGGGATAAACTTAACGTTAATGTGCCAATAATTGAACCACACATGCCAATGCAATGCAGGCTGCTGATTAACCCCATTGCAAAGGCAACTAGATATGAGGCGTTAAAATCGAGACTAAATTCCATGACTTGTCTCGAATTAACGCATTAAAATGCAGGAGCGCAGTATTTTGAGCAATGTATTAGGCATTAAACACCGCTTGAATTTGTTGTTGCACTTTTTCTGCCATCGCTTTGCGGTCAGCGGCATCACGAATCGGACGACCCACCACAATATAATCCGCACCATTTTCAAACGCTTGCTCTACGCTGACAACTCGTTTTTGGTCATCATCCACACGATTTTCCACAGGACGAATTCCCGGTGTAATCACCAATAAACGATGATCTAATTCTGCACGCAACATTTCCACTTCTAAACCGGATGAGACAATGCCATCGCAACCGATTTGCAACGCGCGTTTTGCTCGCGATAACACCAAATCTTTCACATCACACTGAAAGCCTAAATCATCTAAATCACCGCGATCTAAACTGGTTAATGCAGTCACTGCCAACACTTTCAAATCGCCTTTATTCGCTGCTGCCGCCTGCATAATCGCATCGTTACCGTGAATAGTTGCCAAGTCCACCCCTTTCAAGCTCAAAGCTTTAATCGCACGCCCTACGGTTTCCGGCACATCAAAAAACTTTAAATCTACAAAAACTTTTTTGCCGCGTTGTTTTAGCCATTCAATAAAGCCAAAATAATCACCGGACATAAAAAGCTCCATTCCGACTTTATAAAAAATTACGCTGTCGCCTAATTCTTCCACTAAAGCTTGCGCTTCTGGAATGCTAGGCACATCTAACGCCATGATTAAACGTTCACGAACTGGAATGGATTTTGTAGAAATAAAAGACATAGTTGCGGATAAAAGATTTAAGGTAAAAAATTTCTGCCATTCTACCGGAATTTGCATGAATCCTAAATCTAAAAATCCCCTTAAAAATAAGCAATGACAAGGTAATCGCCATATTTACCCTGTAGTTACTATTGAATTATTGCGGTTGTACTGACTTCGCTATTCACTGATAATAGCTTATTGCTCTTATTAACCAGACTCAATCTCATGGATCAATCACTCAAATTCGACCTCGACCTGATTAACCGCTACGACAAAGCAGGGCCGCGCTACACCTCTTACCCTACCGCGCTAGAGTTGCATGAAGGCTTTGGCGATGTCGAGTATCGCCAACATATCGCTAAATCGAATGCCGCAGGTGGGCCGTTATCCTTATATTTTCACTTGCCATTTTGCGACACCGTGTGTTTTTTCTGTGCTTGCAACAAAATTATCACCAAAAATCGCGCTCATGCTGAACCGTATTTGAATAATTTGGTAAAAGAAATTGAGATGGTCGCGCAGCTGTTTGACCACAACCGCAAAGTCAATCAACTGCATTGGGGCGGCGGTACGCCAACGTTTTTGAGCTATGAACAAATGAAACGGCTGATGGACACCACGCGGCAGTTTTTTAATCTGCATGATGATGACACGGGCGAATATTCGATTGAAGTTGACCCGCGCGAAACCGACGACAACACCATTGCACAATTGCGTGAACTTGGATTCAATCGCGTCAGTTTAGGGTTGCAAGATTTTAATCCGCAAGTGCAACAAGCCGTCAATCGGATTCAAACGGAAGAACAAACTTTTGCAGTGTTGGATGCCGCGCGTAAACACGGCTTTCGCTCGACTAATGTGGATTTGATTTACGGCTTGCCGCTGCAAACAATGACCAGTTTTTCTGAAACGTTGGATAAAGTCTTAGCAAAATCACCGGATAGATTTTCTATTTTCAATTACGCACACATGCCTTCTAAATTCAAAACTCAGCGGCAAATTAATGATGCAGATTTGCCTGCGCCAGCGGTGAAACTGGAAATTTTGCAAATGATTGGGCAACGCTTGATTGATGCTGGCTATGTTTATATTGGCATGGATCATTTTGCCAAACCGGATGATGAGCTGGCGATTGCACAACGCGAAGGCAAGCTCTATCGCAACTTTCAAGGCTATTCCACTCATTCCGATTGCGATTTAGTGGGAATGGGAATTACCTCGATTGGTCGGGTTGGCGATGCTTATATGCAGAATGTGAAAGATTTAATTCAATATGATGAATTAATTAGTCAAGGAAAACTGCCGACTTTTAAAGGTGTGGATTTAACAGAAGATGATAAATTGCGCCGCGCGGTGATTACGCAATTGATTTGCCATTTTGATTTAACATTTGCCACGATTGAAAAAGAATTTGGCATTGTATTTAGCGATTATTTTGCGAATGAATTAAAAAATCTTATCCCAATGCAGGAAGATGGTTTATTAACCTTATCCGCTGAAAAAATTGATGTTTTGCAAGCAGGACGCTTATTAATTCGCAATATTTGTATGGTGTTTGATAAATATCTGGCACAAAAACAACAGCAGTTTTCAAAGGTCATTTAAAAAGTTAAGCTTAGAAAAAAACGATTCTAAACTTCTCTAACAAACTAATTTGCAGGCACATTATGTTAAGTAATTTAAAAATCGCTAATAAATTATCGTTAATTGTAATTTCTTTTGTGATTCCAATTTTAATATTACTGTGTTTGCTGATTGAAACGCATCAATGGCGGGTAAATTTTGCCAGCAAAGAAATCGCAGGCAATATGTATCTGCGCCAGTTTAGAAAGTTGCAAGAAAACATACAGCAATATCACCTTGATTTTGCAACTTCTGAGCAAACTCTGTCTAAACAAACAGAAGCCATTGATACTGCGATAAAGCAATTATTAGATGTTCCAAAACAAACGGATGAATTGAGTGTTGAAAATCAGCTGCAATTGCTGAACAAACAGTGGGAAGCTTTGAGATCGCAGCCTAAATCGAGTCAAACTTCGTTAAAAAATTTGGACGCGCTGGAAAAAGAACTGAGAGCATCTGTTACTTTGGTTGGGGATGAATCGAATTTAATTCTTGATCCAGACTTGGATACTTATTATTTGATGGATGCAACGTTGACGCAAATTCCTAAACAAGTGGATTTGCTGACGGAAACAATGTTGTTTTCACAGCAGATTTTGAGTAATCCGCACCCGCTATCATTGGATGAAAAAGTGCGGCTGATTTCGTTACTGGGAAACTTGGATACCACTTTAAAAAATATCTCGAATAGTTTGCAATTGGCGGTCAAGCACAATAAAAGCAAATATAATCGCAAGCGTTTGATAGAAACAGTGTTGAGCACGCCTTTACAAAATAGCCTGCAACAAACGCAAGTTTTTATCAATCTGATGCAAACAGAGGTTGTGCAAGCAAGCTATATCACGATTAATTACGCTAAATTGAAAAATGCAGGACAGCTGGCTCTTTCGGCGCAATATGCGTTGTGGGATGTGAGCAGTGTTGAGCTTGATGGCTTGTTAAAAGAGCGCATCAGCAATTTGAATACCATTAAATATTTGCAATTAATCGCCGTTATTTTGGTACTCGCTTTATCGTTTTTGCTGTGCATGAAAATTGTACATTCCATTACTCAACCTTTGTGGAATGCGCAAAAAATCATGGCGGAATTGGCAACTGGCAATCTTGAATTGAAAGTGGAAAATATTTCTGAAGATGAAACCGGACAAGTTTTAACGGGAATTAGCTTCTTATTGGACAGTTTGAAAAATATTGTGCTGCGGATTTTGGATGCCACACAAAAATTGATTGCAACCTTTAAAGAATTAAACAAACGCTCAGAATTGATTTTAAGCGATAGCGAACAGATTCAGTTGAATACCGCAACGATGGTTTTGGAATCTAATGCGATTAATCAAAGCGTGAATGAGAATGTGCAAGAGTTGCAGAGAATTTCGGAAAAAATAACTTCGTTGGCAGCGGCTACGGAAGAGTTAAGCACCAATATTAATACCATTTCCCATAACTCCGAAAATTCATCGCGCAATATGGGAGCGGTAACTAAAAATATTGAGCAAGTTTCGATGAATATTCATTTGTTATCGGCTTCGGCACAACAAATGTCGGCGGCGTTATCGGTGATTTCTGAAAGTGCTAACGAAACTAATCAAATTTCCTCAAAAGCCAATCAAAATGCGCAAGAATTGTTGTTTACCATGAATGAACTGAATCAAAGTTCAAAAAGGATTGGTACAATTGTGAAGTTGATTAGCAATATTGCTGGAAAAACCAATATGTTAGCATTGAATGCCACCATAGAAGCGGCGACAGCTGGCGAGGCAGGGCGTGGTTTTGCAGTGGTCGCTTCAGAGATTAAAAATCTCGCGCAACAAACGGTTAAAGCGAATAATGAAATAGAAGAACAAATTTTTCAGGTGCAAAGACATATTCAAAAAGCCTTAACCAATACTGAAACGGTTGGCAGCGTGATTTCCAGAGTGGCTGAAATCAATCAAAAAGTAGGCATGTCACTGGTTGAAGAACATCAATGTGCCGACGAAATTGCCAAATCAGTGTGTGTATTGGCAGATGCCAGCAAAAATGCTTCTTTTAATACACAACAGGCAGAACAAGGCTTGTGGGAAATCAGTCGGGCAGTGAGCGAGGCTTTTATGGCTTCCAAAGAAGTGGTTATCAATATAGATGATGGCAATCGCGAACTGCAATCGGTGACTAAACGCAGTATTGCTTCATTGGAACAGTTGAAAAATGTGAATGTGCATATTGCCAGTATTCAAGAATCTATCAAAAGTATTCATGGCGGAAATCAACATCTGCATAGCATGAGTCAACAAGTTGCAACGCATGTGGACGCATTAAAAAATTCCGTTTCTATTTTCCACATCAATATTCCAGCAGAAACATTGAATCCTAGATTGGAATATGAAGGCGGTTTTCCGAAACGGTTTTAATTGATAAACGCTATTTATTTTGATAGCTGTTTAAAAATTTACCAACTGCATTTTAGAGCTAAGTACGTTGCGAATTTAGAATATAATCGTCGATAACTTGCCGCGAAACAGCTTAAATAACGAATCGCAAAAACAATTTAGGCTTGAAAAAAGCCAGTATAAAAGCCATGATAGCTAATTCAGTCACTCATAACTGATGCGTTATCGCAGTTAAATCGCAATACAAAGAACCGCTTCTTTGCATTATCTTGCATGAAAAACTAACCCTTTCAAATGATAAAATTATTTACCCAATTGGGTGCGAACACCCGCAAAAGCTTTGCGAAACTAGGTCGTAGCACTTTTTTCTTAGGACTCACGCTACTGGGCTTTTTAGATGTATTACTCAGACCAAGATTGCTTAGCAAGCAACTGTATTCAGTGGGCGTGTTATCATTTTTAATCATCAGCATTTCCGGTTTATTTGTTGGAATGGTTTTAGCCCTGCAAGGCTATTATGTTTTGACTGATTTTGGCGCGGAAGAAGCATTAGGCGTGATGGTTGCAACCTCTTTAGTGCGTGAATTGGGACCTGTGGTTTCTGCCTTATTATTCGCAGGTCGCGCGGGTTCTGCTTTGACTGCTGAAATTGGTTTAATGAAAGCCACTGAACAATTATCCGGCATGGAAATGATGGCAATTGACCCGCTGAAACGGATTATTTCACCGCGTTTTTTAGCCGGCTGGCTCTCTATGCCTTTATTAGCCGCTATTTTTAGCACAATAGGCGTGCTGGGTGGACATCTGGTTGGGGTTGGCATGTTGGGTGTCGATGACGGCGCGTATTGGGCGCAAATGCAAACCAATATTGATTTTTATGACGACATTATTAACGGAATTATCAAAAGTGTTGTGTTTGGTTTTGTGGTGACATGGATTGCTTTGTTTGAAGGTTACGACGCGATTCCAACTTCTGAAGGCGTAAGCCGCGCCACCACTCGCACAGTGGTTAATTCTGCTTTTAGCATTTTAGGTCTGGACTTTGTTTTGACCGCTCTTATGTTTGGAGACATTTAATATTATGCAGCATTCAAATACTCAAGATACTTTGGTAGGACTTTTTGTAGCCAGTGGCATTGCCGCACTATTTTTTATGTCCATGCAAATTAGTAACTTAGGTACATTTAACGAAAAAGATAATTACACAATTACCGCCGATTTTGAAAACTCGGGTGGCTTGAAAGTTAAATCTGCGGTTGTGATTGGTGGGGTGCGGATTGGTCGCGTCACTGCAATTACATTAGATCAAAAAAGATTTCGTTCAGTCGTCAAAATGAGTATTGAACCGCAATACAATAATTTACCCGACGACACCAGTGCGAGTGTTTTTACCGCAGGATTATTAGGCGAGCAATATATCAGTCTTGAACCAGGTGGTTCAGATACACCCTTGAAAAATAACGGTAAAATAGAAATCACCCAATCGGCTGTCGTGTTGGAAGAGCTGATAGGACAATTTTTATTTAAAGACAAAGACGCTGAAAAAAAATGACAGCTCTCACCGTAACAATGCAAGCAGATGGCTTAGTGATTCTGGACGGGGATTTGACTTTTGCCACGATTAATAAAAAAACAGTAAAACTCATTGATTTTAAAGCAGTAGGTCAAGAGGTTATTATTGATTTTTCTAAAATTAATCAAAGTGATAGCGCGGGATTGGCGTTGATTATTGAGTGGCTGAAAAATGCGAAAACAGCTCAAAAAATATGTAAGCTGCATCATTTGCCAACTCAGCTATTAACGTTAGCGCAACTGAGTGGTTTTGATATGGCACTGTATTTTCCAGCCCATGCTTAACTAAATCATACTCGTGGCGCAAAAAGATATTGTCAGCAAACAGCTTATCCAACGGATTGCGGTCGATTTAGCGGTTTATTTGCTCAAACTTGATATTAAAAGTGAAGATTTAGAACTTTTAGCAACAGAGCAGCAACGAGTTGAAGATCGCCGTGCCGATTTAGTCGCTAAGGTCAAGCAACGCAGCAAGGAATTTATTCTGCACGTTGAAATTCAAAATAATAATGATGCAACGATGCCGTTGCGGATGTTGCGTTATTACACGGATATTTGCTTTGCTCACCCTAATCTCCCCATCCACCAATATTTGATTTATATCGGTAGTCAAAAGCTCACCATGTCGGCACAAAAATGCGATGCGGGTTTAGATTATCGTTATACCATTGTCGATATGCACAATGTTGATTATCGAGATTTGCTCAAGCAAGATACTCCAGATGCAATAGTGCTGGCGATTTTAGGTGATTTTAAACAGCACTCAGATCTGCAAGTTGTACACGAAATCGTATCGCAACTGCATCAAAAACTAAGCTCACAACCGAAACGGTTTAGAGAATATCTTTATATGTTGGAAACGTTGTCAGAAAACCGCGATTTAAAAACTCAGATTAAAGAGGCTGAAAACATGATCACGCAATTTAGTATCGAAAAAATGCCTTCTTACGAATTAGGCATGGAAAAAGGGATAATAACAGGGCTAGAAAAAGGGATAGTAGAAGGCTGGAAAAAAGGCATGGAGAAAGGCCTTGAAAAAGGAATTGAGCAAGGGCTAGAAAAAGGAATGGAACAAGGGATTGAGAAAGGTATAAAAAAAGGGATGAAAAAAATCATCCAACAATTATTAACGACACAATCGCCAGAACAAGTTGCTTTGCTGACAAATTTCCCTGTTGAAAAAATTATAAAAATTAAAAACAAAATGCAGCATTAAACTTTTAGCGTTTTCGTGTTTTATTATTTTCATGTTCTGACATGATGAGTTCTGAACTCACCTCACTTTAAACTTATAGGTCACTTATTCCAAATGGATAAATTAAAAATTACTGGCGGTACTCAACTTGCAGGCGAATTACGCATTTCTGGTGCAAAAAATGCTGCGTTACCCATTTTAGCTGCCACTTTACTTTCAGATGTGCCGGTGAGTATCGGTAACATTCCGCATTTGCGCGACATTACTACCACAATGGAATTGTTGGGACAAATGGGAGCGCAGTTGGTGCTAGATGAAAAAATGAATGTCGAAATCGACACCAGTTCATTGGATAAATTGGACGCGCCATACGAATTAGTCAGAACTATGCGTGCTTCTATTTTAGTGCTAGGGCCTTTGTTAGCGCGTTTCGGTGAAGCCCATGTTTCCTTACCCGGCGGATGTGCAATCGGTTCACGACCTGTGAATATCCATTTGGACTCATTAGTGAAAATGGGCGCGGATATTCAAGTGGAAGGCGGTTATATTCACGCTAAAGCTAAACGCTTAAAAGGTTGCCGCTTGGTGTTGGATTTAATTACGGTGACTGGCACAGAAAATATTTTAATGGCAGCTACTTTAGCGGAAGGAGTAACCATTATTGAAAATGCTGCAAAAGAACCTGAAGTGACTGACTTAGCACATTTTTTAAACAAAATGGGTGCGAAAATCACAGGTATCGGCACAGATGTTTTGACAGTCGAAGGTGTTGAACGTTTAGGCGTGGAAGGCTTGCATTATGACATTCTGCCCGACCGGATTGAAACAGGTACTTATCTAGTCGCAGCGGCAATCACTGGCGGCAGTATTAAAGTTAAAAATACTGACCCGACCACTTTAGATGCTGTGTTAGAAAAATTACGCGAAGCTGGTGCAGAAATCACCACTGGTGACGATTGGATTGAGCTGAATATGCACGGCAAAACACCGAAAGCGGTGTCGATTCGTACAGCACCGTATCCTGCTTTCCCAACTGATATGCAGGCGCAGTTTGTGGCGTTAAACGCAGTGGCCGATGGCGTGGGTATTATTACGGAAACTATTTTTGAAAACCGTTTTATGCACGTTCAAGAATTGCAAAGAATGGGCGCAAATTTACACATTGAAGGCAATACTGTGATTTGCACAGGCGTGAAAAAACTCACCGGTGCACCTGTGATGGCAACGGATTTACGCGCCTCAGCGAGTTTGGTGATTGCTGCACTGGTTGCACAAGGCGATACAATAGTCGACCGGATTTATCACATTGATCGTGGCTACGACCATATTGAAGAAAAGCTCTCACAATTGGGCGCAACAATTCGCCGTGTTCCTGCTTAAGGTGTTGATATGTTGACTATTGCTGTTTCAAAAGGTCGAATTTATGAAGATGCTTTGCCGTTGTTGGCGCAAGCAGGTATTAGCCCGACAGATAACCCGGATACCAGTCGCAAACTGATTTTGCAAACCACGCGCCCTGATGTGCAGTTGGTGATTATTCGCGCAACTGACGTGCCTACGTTTGTGGAATATGGTGCGGCAGATTTGGGGATTACCGGCAAAGATGTGATTATCGAACACGGCGCAGAAGGTTTGTATGAGCCGTTGGATTTGGGCATTGCTAAATGTCGGATGATGACGGCAGCGCGAGTGGATGCGCCACCGATTGGTCGCCGTGTTCGTGTTGCGACTAAATATGTCACGATTGCTCGCAATTATTTTGCTAGTTTAGGGATTCAAGCCGAAATTATTAAGCTGTATGGTTCAATGGAACTCGCGCCAATTGTCGGTTTAGCGGATTATATTGTTGATTTGGTTGATACCGGCAATACTTTACGCGCGAATGGGCTTGAGCCGAAAGAGCTGATTATGCCAATTAGTTCACGGTTGATTGTGAATAAAGCCGCAATGAAAATGAAACATCAAGCCATTCAGAGTTTGATTAATCAATTAGAGCTGACTTTGAATAATCAAGCGGCTTAGTCTTTAACAACCTTTCTTTGTTTTTTGTTGTCGGGTTAGCTTTTAAAATTAAGAGTGTAACCCGATAACACCTGTCTTTATTTTTTAAGATTCCTAGTTAAAGTGAGAAGCAGCCATGTCATCTGAAGCCATTGCAACTGTTGTTAAAATGATGGGAGCTTTACCAAACGCAACTCAATATCAGGTTCTTGAGCATTTACAGGCTTATATTGCTGATTTGCAAGATGAGTTGCGTTGGGATACGACTTTTGCAAAAACGCAGGTGAGTCTAGTTCAAAAGGCTCGATTGGCAAAACAGCAGATTGCTGAGGGCAAAGCTAAGTCATTAAATGTGGATGATTTATAAAGTCGTTGACCTTGCCTAGTTTTTGGAAAAACTATCGGTGTTTGGATGATGCAATACGCCGAAAGACGCGGAAAACGTATTTACTTTGGTCACAAAACCCTTTTCATCCTTCATTGCATTTTAAGTGTATTAATCAGGCTGAGGATGTGTGGTCAGTGAGAATTACACGCGGGTTTAGAGCGTTGGGTATTATGGACGGCGATACAGTGACTTGGTTTTGGATTGGAAACCATGATGATTATGAGCGGTTTTTTTAGTAAATGTAATGGGTTTTGTTCTCACTCTACCCATCTTGCGAGTTATTAACTTAAAAAAGATATTCAAATGAAAATAGTGACTTTAAAAATAGACAATAGTATTTATGAAAAGTTTTTTTGGTTATTAGCGCATTTTTCAAAAAACGAAATTCAAATTTTAGAACAATCCGACTATGTAAGTGATGATGTTTATTTGAGGTCTCAACAAGGCATGGTAGAAAGTATTAAGCAGGCGAGAGCAGAGCCTGAGCATTTACGCGTGACGTTAGAAAATTTGGATTGGTAATGTAATTTATATCGTAGGCTTAGGGACTTTTTTATCAAGCTTGTGAGCGAGTGTTTTATATAACAGCAGATGGACGCTATATAAAAAAGCAGCAATAGGCGCAAATGGAATAAAATGTTAATTTGGAGTGATGGGGTTCGCTTATCGAGACTGTGAAAGTATTCTGAAATTAGACAAAAACGCCACTTTCGGCAACAAAGAATCAATGACTTACAACATATTTTTTGCTGTTTCTTAGTGAGTTTTGATAATACTTTCACAGCCTCTTATCGCTCTACCCATCCTATAATCAACGCTAAACTTAGAAAACAATTGGAAGGAAAATTAATATGCAAGACAATAAACCAATAAAGAAACATCCAACAATATTCCCTCTAGGTTTTTCTGTAGGTAGGACGGAGAGCGATATTATAATTATCGAATTTATAGACTATAACTCGGGCGAGTTAACTGTAATTAATTCTTTTGCACTTCCTGCTAAAAAAGCTAAGGAGCTTTCAGAAGCATTGATTGGAGCTTGCGAAGATATATCAGAGACATTAAAAGAAAAGGAGTGAGTGTGTCACATATACTTTTTTATTCTCAAGGCTTATTCCCTGAAAAATTGGAAAAAACCTATACTGTTCTCAGTAGTTACGGCAAATCAGAGGGTTGCGATACACTTCCAGCTACTGAAACCTACAAATCAAATATTTCTCTCACATCTCCAGTCATTCAAAAAAAGTATATTTATCACCAATATAAAGTGGAAAATAAGGAGTACCAAAATAAATGGCTAGATTCTATCACTTCGTTAACTATTGATTTTTCTCGGGAAGAAGCCGTAAGTAGCTTTATTGTCTTATCTAAAGAAGAGTATTGCATAGAGAAATGGGCAGGTATTCTTCGACAATTTGATAAGGCTATAGCTACTTATATTGAGACTTTAAAAGAAGTTAAGCACATCAAAAAAATTTCAAATACATCTGCAAAGCACTTTCTTTATTTGGTTCCAACAATTTCAAAGTATGATCCTAGTATTTCCATTGATGCGGACACTGGCTATTTCAATTTAACATTTAAATCAAAAGATCATGGAATAATGACAGTGTTAATTACTGAACGTGGCGATATACATTATTCCTTGGCGGAAAGAGGAAGAAAATTAGTCAAATTCTCAGGCACAGCAAAAATAAAAGACCCTCATGATTTTGCTAAGTTTAACAAAGTACTTTCCATGCTATGAATATCGAAGATTACAATAAGAAAATTACTAATGGCTCTGCATCTCGTTTTATTAAGGAAGACTGGCTTAACAGCAATTGTGACATTGATGCTACCGCATTTGATTTAAGAGATATAACTCCGCCTGAAACCTATGTTTCCTTTTTTATAGTCACTGGAAGTGATAAAGAATCAAAGTTCAATGCTGCACACAAGAAATTACCTAAGAAATTACTATCTGAAGGTGGTGCAATAGTTATTTTGGAAATTCGGGAATGTCTTGAGGAAATCAATGACGAATTAGATGATTTGATTTGTTTCCAAAAGGAAAAGCGTTCTCATTGCGGGTTGTATTACCTAACAGAGGAGCTTTCAAAAATAGTAGAAATAAAAAACACATTATGTTTTTTAGCCAAAGAAAATTTTTTGAAGGTTGCGATACAAGAGAAAATCTCACTTGTGCCGTAAGAATAACTTGTAAGATGAGTAGAGTGACAACGAAAACCATTTCGCACAAACCACCGTTTCAAATAAAAACTGAATGAGCTAAATCATGCTAAATCAAATCAACATCCAATATCAGTCCAGTTTATTAGATGTTATTCAACAAAGCCGCGTTGAATTTGAGCAAGAAGCCAAACTTGCAATGGCAGTTAAATTATTTGAAATGAAAAAACTCTCCTCCGGCATGGCAGCGCAATTAATCGGTATGGATAGAGTCAGTTTTTTATTAAATCTGCATCACTTTGGCGTTGCCATGATAAATCTTGAAGAAGATGAATTATTAGCCGATATAGAAAATGCCTGATTCCAAACTCATAAGATGCGTAGAATGACAACGCAACCCATCACAAACTTAAACAACTTTAAACACTTTCGCGTTTTGTTTTTCCTTAACTGCATTCAACCTAAATAGAGAAAAATCATGGAAGCCATAGAAATTGAAAACTCCCTTAACTTATCCCTATTACCGCATCAAGCACAAGTTGAACTTTATGACTTTTACCTTTTTCTACAACAACGCTATGCCAATAAAAACGTCCAAATAACACCCACAAAAGAGGAAGAAAACGCATTAAAAAATTTTCTTAGCCATAATAAAAAACGCAATATAAAAATCACTCCAGATATTGACTTGACTGCTTTGGCGGATGAAGTCAATGATATGGAAATCTAAAGATGATTTATTTCGACACTGATATTTGGATTCATAGCCTTGTTAATCAGGATGCAGAAAAACACGAACAAGCTAATGAAATTATTGAAAATTATTCTAAACAAGGTTATTTAATCTCAACCTTGAATTATCAAGAAATTCTTTTTGTGTTGGGGAAACTAAATGTTTCTGAAAATGAGATTGAGTTAATTGCTAATGATTTATTTCAACTTAATGCCGTGAGTTATTCACTAAAACAAATTAAACGCGCCAGCCATATTGCCAAACAAATTGGTTTTAGACACATCAATGATTGCATTCATACTGCAATCGCAGAAAAATATTGCACTGAACTTATCACTTACAATAAAAAAGACTTTAGCAAAATTGCAAAGCTGACTTCAATAACAATTAGAATACTGTAAAAAAATGGCAGAGCTGAATTATTATCGCCAAAACTCTTAAGATGGGTAGCGTGACAACGAACCCCATCACACCCAAATAACCGTTTCCCTGCATTCTACTAGTCATAACACAACAAATAAAAGTCATACTTTAACGTTTTATGATAAAAAGCTTCGTTCACAAAGGATTAGAGAAATTTTTTACCAGCGGCAATATGACAGGCATTCAAGCCAAACACGCTAATAAACTTCATCTGATTCTCGCTCAGTTAAATCAGTCCACTAGAGTTGAAGATATGGATATTCCAAGTCCGCCTTACATAAACTACAAGGTAAGAAAAAAGACATTTGGTCGGTTACAGTGCAAGCAAACTGGCGCATCACTTTTCGTTTTGAAAACGGCGATGCTTACATCGTTAATTATGAAGATTATCATTGAGAGAAGGCGAAAATATGAATATGTACAATCCACCACACCCTGGCAAAATTATTAAAGGCTTATGGTTAGAACCCATGAATAAAAGCATCACAGAAGTAGCTGCTGCAATGGGAATTAGCCGTAACACACTCTCAAACATTATTAACGGCAAAGCTTCTATTACGCCAGAAATTGCGGTGCGCCTTTCTATTACCTTAGGAAGTAGCGCGGAAAGTTGGATGGGACATCAAGTGGCATTCGATTTGTGGCAAGTTGAGCAACGTAAAACAGAACTTCATGCTAACCCTTTGTTTAGTAAAAAAAGTCATACTAACTCATTGAGTTTAGCCAGATAACATTACAACTGCTAATAACTGTTTCCACTGCTTTCTACTCCCCCTAGTAAAATAAACACCTTAAATTTCTTTGAGCAAACATAATGACTGATTTAAACATAACCCGTCTTAACGCAACCGATGCAGAATTTTCTGCACAACTGCAAAACCTGTTAGCGTGGGACGAAAGTTCAGATTTTGAAATTCATAAACGGGTGTTAGAAATCATTGCGCAAGTACGCAGCAAAGGCGATGCAGCAGTGATTGATTACACCAATCAATTTGACCATAGCACCATTCAACACGCGGATGAGTTGCAAATTCCTAACGCAGTATTGAAACAAGCGTGGGAAGCGTTGCCAACTGAGCAAGCCCAAGCCTTGCAAACCGCCGCTGATCGCGTTTTTGCCTATGCAGAACATCAAAAACTGCAAAGTTGGCAATTTATTGAAGCCGATGGCACGTTATTGGGGCAAAAAGTCACACCTTTAGACAAAGCAGGGCTATATGTACCTGGCGGTAAAGCGGCTTATCCATCGTCAGTGTTAATGAATGCGATTCCCGCGAAAGTGGCTGGCGTGGGCGAACTGATTATGGTTGTGCCAACTCCAAAGGGAGAAACTAATCAATTAGTATTAGCAGCGGCGTATTTAGCTGGCGTGGATAGAGTATTCAGAATTGGCGGCGCACAAGCCGTTGCCGCATTAGCGTATGGCACAGAAACGATTCCAGCAGTGGATAAAATTGTCGGCCCCGGCAATATTTATGTTGCGACTGCAAAAAAACTGGTTTTCGGCAAAGTCGGCATCGACATGATTGCCGGCCCTTCTGAAATTTTGATTATTTGCGATGGCAAAACCAATCCAGATTGGATTGCAATGGATTTATTCTCGCAAGCGGAACACGACGAAAATGCGCAAGCGATTTTAATTTCGGATGATGCTGATTTTCTTGCACAAGTTGCGAAAAGTATTGATAAATTGTTGCCAACGATGGAACGGCAAGAGATTATTCGCGCTTCGTTATCCGGTCGTGGGGCGTTGATTCAAGTGGCTGATTTAGCACAAGCGGCAGAAGTGGCAAATAAAATCGCGCCGGAACATTTGGAGCTGTCCGTTGAAAATCCAGACGCGCTGTGTGCGCAAATTCGCAATGCGGGGGCGATTTTTATGGGGCGTTACACTGCTGAGGCGTTAGGTGATTATTGTGCGGGGCCAAATCACGTTTTGCCCACTTCTAGCACGGCACGTTATTCATCGCCTTTGGGGGTGTATGATTTCCAAAAACGTTCTAGCTTGATTAATTGTTCTGCGCAAGGTGCGAGTGCGTTGGGAAAAACAGCTTCTATTTTGGCACGCGGTGAGAGTTTGACAGCTCATGCGCGGTCGGCGGAATATCGAATTTAAATTTTTACCAAGAAAATCAAGCAGCTGGTTAAGTTGCTTGATTTTTCAGCGTTTTTTTCATCACAATTCTTTCCTCATGGTTGCCAAAATAATTGGCATCTCGATAAAACTCCACAAATCCTAATTTCTGATAAAGCGTTTGCGCACCCACGTTAGGTGGATCAACAGTCAATAGCACTTGCGTGATCTGCTGATGTTGGAAAATATCGAGTACGGTATTGATAAGTTGTTCTGCAATGCGCTGGCGGCGGGAGTTTTCGTCGACAATTACGGACAAAATCCATGCGTCAGTCTGATTTGCTTGCAACGCGCCTAAAATATAGCCGACTATTTTATTTTCGCTGTTTTCAGCAACTTTAAATAATTCTCCAAATACATCAAAGGCTTGGCGAAAGAAAAAGCTGGGGTAGCAGTCGATGTGAAAGGCTTGTTGGTCGAGTTTTGCAATGGCTTCTAAGTCGTCTGTTTTAAAAGTTCTGATGTTGATTGAGGTGTTTTTTTGCTTAGTGTGCATATTGAATATAATCTTGGTTTGATTAACTATCAGGTTTCACAAGGCTAATCATGGAGTAGTTTGTCCAGTTCCATTTCTGTTAAGCCGTTGTCGCTGGCTTGTTGTTGAATTGTCGCAAGTGATTGTTTAAATTCTTTTTTTCTTTTGTTTTCTGCTAAGGCTTTTTGAATGGCTTGAATGATAAACTCGTTAGCGTTGGCTAAGGTTTTGAGTTCAAATCCCATTGTTTCGGGGATTTCAATTGCAAATTGCATGATTTTCTCCTGTTTTTTTAATGCGTTTATTTTTGATGTTTCAAAGTTTTAATCAGAAAATTGATGAAATCATCAAAGTTATCGTGATCAGACAAAGGGGATATTTTTGGGTTTAGTAGATTTGCCATAAACCTAATTGTAATACGCCCAATGCTTCTTGAATAATCAAAGCCCATTCTTTACAAACACCTAAATTAATTGTTATTTGGTTGTTTTTAGGTTTCCCACAAAAATATATTGAGTGTTCACAAATTTCTAAGGCTGCTAATTTTTCAGCATTATCATTCATTATCGTTTTTAACTCGCTGATGATGTCATCTGCGGCTGATATATTTTCCGCTAAACTTTCTTGAAATGTTGATAAATACTCGCTTAATACTTTTTCACCTGTTAAGTTTAACCTTGGTACAACTTCAATAAAATTAGAAAAGTGAACTGTAATTTCATAAATTTTAGCTAACTTTTCTTTAAGTAATTGTAACTTTTCAAAATGTTCGGTTTGAGCTTGTTCAAATTGAAAATAATTTATTGCATCTTCTGATAATTGTTGCGGTATAAGAAACCAAGGTTTATCTGCATTTAAAACGGGTTCATTACCTACAAAAAGGCTAGTTAATAATTGCCAAGCAATATTATTTAAAGTTTTATTTTCTATCATTGGCACAATAATAATTTTCTGCCAATGATTACTCATTACAAAATATTTTAAATCTTTATATTCAACTGGACGAATAGCATCAGTCAATATTTCAACTATTTCACTATAGGCTGTGTCTAATGCAAATAAGTTTTCTAGCTGTAAACCTATCCATAAAGCTGGTTCTTGTTCAAAACAATAACTTTCACTTAATAATTTAGCTTGCCAAGTTAAAGCTGTATTTAAACTAAGTGCTTTTTTTATAGAGTTGAGTAAGTCTGTAAATGTTTTGCGTGTAATTGCTGCCGCTTTTACATCGGCAGATTCTTTCCATTGCCTTTCAGGGTGATAGGCAAATTGATACCAAAGATTCCAAGATTTTTCAATTTTACTTGTTTCTTGTTCTTCAAGCTTTTTTAAAGCGTTTAAATCAATTATTTCTTTAAATTTATCACGAAATTCAAGCTGAAATTTTACTAAATTACATTTAGCATCATTTAGATTAATTACAGTTAAATGAACAGTATGTGCAGTATATGGTCTTCCCAATTCTTCTGATTTTTTAAAAAATGCTTCGTGTTGCGATTGTGGTAAGCGTCCTATAAACCCATTGACAGCTAGAATTAAGTCCGATTGATTAAAAAAATTAATCATGCTCATTAAATAATCAGACCAAGATTTTTTATAATTTTTATATTGTAATAATGTTACTGAAGCACTAACAGATTTAGGTATTTTTGATTTTTCATCTTTTGAGTTATCTTTTGCTCCTTCACTAGTATATCCCCAAGCATCAACCGTTACTTTTGGAAACATCGAAAATCCTATATTATTAAATTTTGATAATTGCCCCCAATAATAACTATCTATTTGTCCGCCTATAATTGATTGAGATTTTTTATTTTTAAAGTAAGAAATCAAGGATTTATTAAGACAACTTAAACCGTCTATAATTTTTTTTCTAGTTAAAATTATTTCATCAGTATATGTTTTCCAGTCATTAGGACGATGAGTGTAATCTGCTAAGTTGACATAAGTTGAATTAATATTTACTAATCGTTTAATAAAAAGAGAAGATTTTAAAATACTTGGTTTATTTGACTCATCAAAAGGCAACTCTATAAATGGAACTTGATGTCCATAACCTTTAGCACCAAAATATTCATGATCTGGAAATAATTTTCTAAGAGTTTCTGCACAATAAACAGTTTTCTCATTTAAGCTTTCAGAAAAACTATTGTTTTCTCTGTGATTAGTCACAATATAATGTGCAATTGGATTATTTTGCTTATATTCTAACCATAATGTATTGGTTTTTAATTGAAATAATAATTCAATTTCTACTTTATTTTTTGAGATAAATTTTTGATATGTATTATTATCATAATAATACATTGCTAGAGTAAATTCAGACAACACATCAATACTTTCTATTTTAGAAAAAATATTTTCTTGAAGTACCCAACTAATATCATATTTTGAATTAATCCTTAACCATCCCATCCAAAATAAAACTTCACTTATGCTCAACCAGTCAACTTCATTGTCTGACTTTCTCGCTGTTATTGTTTTATTGTTTAGCCAATATCTTAGTCCTTGATAAATGATTTCAGATGAAGAAACTTGGCTTGTAAGTTGTAATAATTTATCAACCACATCTGGATTTGTATCTTCGAGATATTTATAATTTTCTAATATTGATTTATTCGTATGGTCGTTAAAAAGAGTGGCAGGATAGGGTAATAGTAAGCCCCAAGCATCACCCACAATTGAACGAACTTTTTCTATAATGTCAGAATTATTTGCTACATAAGTATAAACACCATACCAAATTAATGCTCTACTAATACCCGCATAACCTCGCCAGCTATTAAACTTTAATTCTGATAATTTTTGATAAATCGCATCGTATTCTTGCGGATTTTCAACAAAGGCATAAAGTAAAAAGTTTTCTAAATCGGACTCGACTATACAAGGCAATATTGTTGTTGCGGCATTTATCCAAGGATTGAAATCTGAATCAGTTAAAATTTCAACTAATAATTTTGAACGCAAAGGATGTAATGGTTCAATATATCGCTCATCCATTGAACAACGTATTAAATATTCTTTCTCAAATAATTCAAAAGTACCTTTGGCATCGAATAAGTTAATAGATTTAATTATTTCTATTATTTGTATCCGCGATTCATAAGCGGTTGCAACAGCACAGCAAAATAAGAGTTTTAATGCGCCAGCTTCTAGTTTTTGCTGTCTTATCTCTTCTCGAAGGCGTTTAATTTGAAAAGCTAATTTATCTTTAAGTGACTCTGTTTGTGTAAGAAAATAAATATATTCTAGCAGTGCGCCATTGCCACCAAATCGAGTCCAAGCATCTGTAAAAGAAGGATAAGGATTAGCGACTTTTTTATTAATCAAATTTTGATAAATTATTTTTGCCTCTGATTTATGGAACTGCAATGGCACGGTTACAGGAAAATTCAATTCGGCATTAGAAATATTTTGCCGTGCTAAGTCTTCTTCTCGAATTGTAATAAGAATTTTAACATTATGCTTTTGCAATAAAGATTTTACTAATGCAGTCCATTCTAAATCGCGTGGCGAAACATCAATATAAAGGTATAAATCAGCTTTAAATACAGATAAATGGTCAGCGATTGCTAAAGCAATTTTTTCAGCGTGACTTCTATTTTCAATAAAATTAATTTGAAATCGCCAATCTTCCGGTACAAAATCATGTAAATAACGATACGCTAATGTCGTTTTACCTTGACCTGATGCACCATGAACAATAACAGTTTTTTGTCCATTCTTAAAAGCAAGATCAATTTTATTAATTTGTTCAGTACGATATATATCTAAACCTGCTTGAATATGACTGAAACGAGCAGAAACACCTTTATAAAATTCTTCTGCAAGATTACTGTATTGTATATTTTTGTTTTCTTCGATTAATGGATTTATTGAATTAAACCATTCTTGATGATGTGCTGCTCTTTCGGATAAATATTTTCCAACAGCATAAATTTTGTTGATTAACTCCTGTTTGCTAATTTTGGTTCTATGTTCAGCCGCATGATAAAGCCAAGCCATTAATAAAGAAAAAGCATTCTCAGAGTTTCCCGCAACTATTGTTTTTTCTAAATGCTCGTATAATCTATCTTGTAACTCTTTCTCAGAAACGATTGTCCATTTTATTTTATCAAAAAAATCTTCAATTCTTTTTTGATCAATGCCATGACTTATTAACTTTTTACTAATTGAATTACGATTACTAATATCTTTATCAATCCAAGCCTTTTCTATTTCATTGCCAACTTTTCCAAAGCTAACAACTTCAATAGATAATTGAGGATAACTGTTTAATAGTTGAGAAACTCTGTGAAAAAATGAATCTTTTTTATCAGGACTAAAACTAGATAAGGTTAAGTTTTCAGATTTAGCTTTTACTTGAATAACTCGAATTAACTGGTCGTTATTATGAATGGCTAAATCCTCTTCACCTTCTGGCTGAAAAATGTTATCGGCATTATCAGAATTGAGTATTTCAACCAATGTGTATAAAGTTTGGAGACGGTAGCCTTTTAGTGCGGCTTTTGCACCTGAATTACTCACTTTTCACCAAAGTAGTCAAATCATCCAACGGCAAAATCCCCTGCTCAAACTTTGCAAGCAACAACTCACTCTCCATAACGCCCACCCAATCAGCAATTAAACAAAGGTAATTATACAGCCTACTGCAAAATCATTTCTTCCGTTAGCCCTGTCATTTTTACAATCAATTTTATATCAAGCCCCTCTGCCAACATTGCTTTTGCCGTTTCCAACTTTCCCTTCTCAATTCCTTGCTCAATGCCCTGTTCAATTCCTTTTTTAAAACCAATTTCCTCGCCTTCCTTTAATTTAGTATCCAATGAATTTTTTAAATCCCTGTAATATTTCATACTATCTTCATACGCCATCAACTGCTCACGATTAAATTTAGCAATTTCAGCAACATCGAACAACTTTTTAAAAATTCGCTCAGTTAATTTAGCGGGGATTTTTTCCAACTCATTTAAATGCCGTAACACATAAAGCCATTTCTCAAAATGCGTTTCAATTTCTTCTAAAGGCTTTTTAAACTTAGGCATTTCCAAATACACAAAAGTTAATTTATCGTAAAAAACTTTATTGGTTTCAATATCGCTTAACTTAACAAAATATTTGTATTTTTCAACATCTTGCTTATCTTCATCAAATACAAAATCCAAAATAGCGACTGTATAAACGGCTTTTAACTCAAAATTCCACAATGTGCCTTTTTTAGCCTGCTCCTGAATTGGAAAGGTAGAATAATACAATGCCCTATCTTTAAAAAAATTCTGCTTGGTTTTTTGCAACTCAACAATAAATTTTTCGCCTTTGTCGTTTTCGCAATACAAATCAAAAATAGCTTTTCTATCTAACTCAGTCGAACCCAAATTTTCATTTTTTAAAAACGTAATGCTTTTAATTTCGCCTTGTTCTTCACGCAACAATTCACTTAAAAAATCCATTAACAAATCTTTGTTCGCTTCTTCACCAAATAAACGTTTAAATCCGTAATCGGTAAAAGGATTGATATATTTTTCGATAAAATCTGTTGCCATGTTTTTATCCTCTGTGTGTTTTGTTTGTTGTTTGGGTAGTGTGTGGGTAGAGACGTAAAATATTGCATCTCTACTGCAAAATCATTTCTTCTGTTAGTCCAGTCATTTTTACAATCAATTTTATATCAAGCCCCTCTGCCAACATCGCTTTTGCCGTTTCCAACTTTCCTTGTTCAATTCCTTTTTTAAAACCAATTTCCTCGCCTTCCTTTAATTTAGTATCCAATGAATTTTTTAAATCCCTGTAATATTTCATACTATCTTCATACGCCATCAACTGCTCACGATTAAATTTAGCAATTTCAGCAACATCGAACAACTTTTTAAAAATTCGCTCAGTTAATTTAGCGGGGATTTTTTCCAACTCATTTAAATGCCGTAACACATAAAGCCATTTCTCAAAATGCGTTTCAATTTCTTCTAAAGGCTTTTTAAACTTAGGCATTTCCAAATAAACAAACGTCAACTTATTATAAAAAACCTTATTCGTTTCAATATCGCTTAACTTAACAAAATATTTGTATTTTTCTACATCTTGTTTATCTTCTTCAAACACAAAATCCAAAATGGCAACTGTATAAACGGCTTTTAACTCAAAATTCCACTCCGAACCTTTTTTAGCCTGTTCCTGAATTGGAAAGGTAGAATAATACAATGACCTATCTTTAAAAAAATTCTGCTTGGTTTTTTGCAACTCAACAATAAATTTTTCGCCTTTGTCGTTTTCGCAATACAAATCAAAAATAGCTTTTCTATCTAACTCAGTCGAACCCAAATTTTCATTTTTTAAAAACGTAATGCTTTTAATTTCGCCTTGTTCTTCACGCAACAATTCACTTAAAAAATCCATTAACAAATCTTTGTTCGCTTCTTCACCAAATAAACGTTTAAATCCGTAATCGGTAAAAGGATTGATATATTTTTCGATAAAATCTGTTGCCATGTTTTTATCCTCTGTGTGTTTTGTTTGTTGTTTGGGTAGTGTGTGGGTAGAGACGTAAAATATTGCATCTCTACTGCAAAATCATTTCTTCTGTTAGTCCAGTCATTTTTACAATCAATTTTATATCAAGCCCCTCTGCCAACATCGCTTTTGCCGTTTCCAACTTTCCCTTCTCAATTCCTTGTTCAATGCCCTCCCTAATCCCTTCCTTAATCCCATCCATCTTGCCAACCACATACGTTGACTCATACATACTCGCTTGATAATGCAACGATTCTTTAAAATTTTCATACTCGCGTTTTTCGGCATCAGAGCATTTTAAATAATCCAACACTTCTTTCGCTTTTTCCAATCCCTTCGCTTTAAAATTATCCTTAATTTCTTCATTTTTTAAAAAATAAATCCATTCATCCAAACTATCTTTGGCAATATCATCAAAATTATTAATCCGAATTAAATAATATTCAGGAAATATTTTCTCCACCAATTTCGTTTTATATAATTCAGATTGACTCGCATTTAATTTCAATACGCTATTATTATGCAAACCGGTAAATGACGTTGTGCCTTTATAAATATAATCATCACCAACGCCTAAATCAAAATACAAAATATTAATTGAAATGACTTTAACGATTTTGGCATAAGCCTCAGTTTCTTTAATATGCTCAATAATCACTTTTGACGAACCATAAAGAATGCGCTGAAAATAATCCAGCTCTCTGTTATATTGAATTTCAATCAAAACAATTTCATCATTTGAATTTTTAACTTTAATATCTAAACGATTAAACTTATCATCAATTGATTCTTTATTGCCTTCACTTTCCAGTATTTCGCTGATTTTTATCTCATCAAATAGCAATTCGCTTAAAAAACCCTCCAAGATTTCAAAGTTAGCTTTACTGCGCAATATTTTTTTAATTGCCCAATCAAAACTGATTAGTTTTCGCTCTTTTCTGGACATAAAACTCATCCTGTTTTTATTAAAATGATTCATCAGTTTACTGCAAAATCATCTGTTCGGTTAGATGGGTAAGAATTTTTACAATCACAAAAATTTTCAAGACGACCGGTCGTTTTCAAAAAATTGTAGTTTCTACCAAATAGCTTGCATCAAGCTTTGCGAAATGCGGAGGTTTATGCCGCCAGTTCCTCGTATTCCACACCGACTAATTGCTGTATTATTTACCGAATAGCTCTCACTACAATTATAACCATAGAGGCATTCATGATGATTCAGCTAACCTATCTTAGCACTCCAGCCGGTGCCATAAGCAATGACGACCTCATCGACATTCTTGAAAAAGCAAGGCTTAATAACGCAAGTTTAGGGATTTCCGGTATGCTTCTTTACACAGGCGATGGTTTCGTTCAGGTTCTTGAAGGCGAGGAAAATGTCGTCGATGACTTAGTAAAACTAATCAAAAAAGACCCGCGCCACAAAGATTTTCGCATCGTTGAAAGAAAACAAATAGAGACTCGCGACTACGCCGAATGGACGATGGGCTTTAAAAGAGTCGAAAAAAAGGATCTGCGAAACATTCCTGGTTTGAATAAATTTTTCGAGACTAACTTAGAGGGTAGCGTCAGCGAAGATAAGTCGGAATTAATTAACAAGCTTACAAACCACTTTCGCAAAGAGGCAAAGAAAAAAAACATCCATGATGAATTGTCTCTGGAAGAGGATGATGCCTTTATTCGCTTTTTGCATACAACAATTCGATTTGCTGTCAAAATACTCGCATTATTAATGATGTTGACCGTGCTCTGGTGCGTAGGCGATGTGGTGGTTGTCATTTATCACGAATTACTGATACAACCTATTGAATCACTAGATAAATCTGAAATTCTGCACGTTTTTGGCTCGTTTATGATTGTGTTGATTGCAGTCGAAATTTTCATCAATATCACGCTCTATATTCGTAATGATGTGATTCCGGTCAAGATGGTTGTTGCGACCGCTTTGATGGCAGTGGCGCGAAAAATTATCGTTTTTGATTTTCACGATGTCTCCGCGCTGCACGTTATTGGAACCGCGCTGTTGGTAGTGGCGTTGGGAGGCAGCTATTGGTTGCTGGAACGTGAGTTTAAAGTCCACTCTGATTAATTAAGCCAGCAAATAACCCGCATGAAGCTTTCCTCATGCGGGACTTAAGATATTGCATTTCTTATGATGAAAACTCTCAACAACTAAAATCCGCCTAATCATGATTCAATAAAATCACTTCTTCCGTTAGTCCTGTAATTTCCATAATTGTTTGCACATCAAGACCTTTTGCTAACATCGCTTTGGCAATTTCCAATGATTTTTTCTCCTCTCCTTTTTCAATTCCTTTTACGATTCCTTCCTTAATGCCATCCATTTTGCCAACCACATACGTTGATTCATACATACTCGCTTGATAATGCAACGATTCTTTAAAATTTTCATACTCGCGTTTTTCGGCATCAGAGCATTTTAAATAATCCAACACTTCTTTCGCTTTTTCCAATCCCTTCGCTTTAAAATTATCCTTAATTTCTTCATTTTTTAAAAAATAAATCCATTCATCCAAACTATCTTTGGCAATATCATCAAAGTTATTAATCCGAATTAAATAATATTCAGGAAATATTTTTTCCACCAATTCTGTTTTGTATAATTCCGTTTGACTGGCATTTAATTTCAATATGCTATTATTATGTAAACCGGTAAATGATGTTGTGCCTTTATAAATATAATCATCACCAACGCCTAAGTCAAAATACAAAATATTAATTGAAATGACTTTAACGATTTTTGCATAAGCCTCAGTTTCTTTAATATGCTCAATAATCACTTTTGACGAACCATAAAGAATGCGCTGAAAATAATCCAGCTCTCTGTTATATTGAATTTCAATCAAAACAATTTCATCATTTGAATTTTTAACTTTAATATCTAAACGATTAAACTTATCATCAATTGATTCTTTATTGCCTTCACTTTCCAGTATTTCGCTGATTTTTATCTCATCAAATAGCAATTCGCTTAAAAAACCCTCCAAGATTTCAAAGTTAGCTTTACTGCGCAATATTTTTTTAATTGCCCAATCAAAACTGATTAGTTTTCGCTCTTTTCTGGACATAAAACTCATCCTGTTTTTATTAAAATGATTCATCAGTTTACTGCAAAATCATCTGTTCGGTTAGCGCGGTAAGAATTTTTTACAATCACAAAAATTTTCAAGACGACCGGTCCTATTTAAAAATTTTGCAGATTTTAAAACCTTAACCGCGTCATTCTACGAACTCACTATCAATTAACCACAAACTTTCTGCGCAACGGATGAGGTTTTGCCAACTCCGCTAAATACAATAATTCCAATCGCTGCGTAAAAGCCTACACAGTTTCTCCAGCAGAAAACACAATCGCCTCGCCCACCTCAAAACTCAGTTGAATCGGAAACGGCGGCTTGCGATACAACGCCCAGCCTTTTTCATAAAAGCGACTATTACAACGAATAAACACCGGAAACAACAACAATTTCTCACCTTTTTTTGCCTGATGCGTCGCCGCTAACAACATTTGTGTGGTCGAATCATTCGGAATATAGCCTGCCAACCGTGCTCCGCCGCCTAAAAACGGATTTTTTAAAATCGCGCCTTTCATAATGCACATGGTTTCTGGAATTTTCGCAATAATAAACACAGCATCCCACAGCGAAATATGATTCGGCGCAATAATCATCGCCTGTTTTTTATCCGCTAAGATTTGCAACGCACTATCATTCAGTTCCAACAATCGGGCGGCTTTAAAATAAGCAATAAACAGCAAAAACGCTTTTTGCAGAATAAATCGCCCGCACGGTAAAGAGTATTTTTTCGGCAAAATAGCGTAAAGCAGCGAGCCGAAGGCAGTGATACTCAGCCCTGCAACCGCCCAATAGAGCAAACCCAATCCCATGCACAGCGATTGCCTGATTGATTTGAACTTAAACAGATTGAATATATTTATCGGTCTGCATTTCCATTAAACGCGATTGTGTGCGCTTAAACTCAAACACGCCATCCTCTAAATACAATTGATGTGCAGGCACAGCCGCCGTGCAGATGATTTTCACTTTTTGTTCATACAACGCATCAATTAACGTGACAAAACGCCGCGCCTGATCACGATTTTCTTTCGACAACTGTGGAATATGGGCAATAAACACCGTGTTAAAAAGTTCAGCAATTTTAATATAATCCGCTGCTCCTAACGCCCGATCGCATAATTCTGCAAACGAGCTATACAAAATATCGCCATGCGCGGCTTTAAAATGGACATCGCGACCTTGCAAATACAACGTGGTTGCTTCCGTTTCGGCATGATTGGTTAACGCTGCAAAAGTTTTTTGAATAAAATCATCCGCTTGCTTATTTAAACCGATATAAAACGTTTGATTCAATGCTTTAAAGTGCGCAAGGCGATAATCTTCTTTTGCCACTAATTCCAACACGGTTGAAGCTTGTTTCAGTTGTTTAATAAACGGCAAAAACAAAGCCCGCTGCAAACCATTTTGATATAAATCATCAGGATGATAATTGGAAGTTGCCACAAAAATCAGCCCTTGCGCAAATAAATGCTCAAAAAGGCGCGTTAAAATCATGGCATCGGCAATATCGGTGACGTTGAATTCATCAAAACATAACAACCATGTTGTGCTGCGAATGTGTTTGGCATAAGCGGCAAACGGGTCACTGCTGTGTTGTTGCCGCCAATGATGCACAAAATCGTGCACTTCTAGCATGAAAACTGAAAAATGCACGCGGCGTTTTCGTTCAATCGGACACGCTTGGAAAAAAAACTCCATTAGCATCGACTTGCCGCGCCCCACATCACCAAAAATATACAAGCTTTTGCCGTCACTATTGGTTTTGCGTCTGAAACTGGGCAATTGCAATTTGCGCAACGGCGATTGTTTTTCTATTTGATTTAACAGCTGCTGCAAATGCCCTAACACTTCGACTTGTGCTAAATCATTATGCAGATGATGTTTGACGACCAATTCGTGATAACGCTTTTCCAATAAGGCTGCATGAGCCGCATTGACAGAAGCAGGTTTAAAATTGGGACGAGGTTTAGGGCTAGGGCGATGAAATAATGTATTCAACATAGGGCATAAAAAGGTGACAATCCTATCGTGCTGTTTAAAACAGCAGATAGTGTGCCAAGCTTTTAAAATCTTTCCATTATCTCTGGGTAGAGAACTAAAAGAGCTTGGATGTAACAGTGTTTACTTCACAAAACAGCTGCTTTCTGCGTATTCTTCTGCGGCTTTAATTTGTTTTTTCAAGCCTTTAGCTTGCTCAGGATCACGAAATGCAGAGCCTGCCTCGCCTGCTGTTTTGCCCATAAAGCCAAATGTCACCGCTTCTTCATATTCTTTAAAGGTGAGTTTTTCAGCGATTTTGTCAATTTTGCAACCACAGGCATATTGATTTACATAATTTAAGCCGCCGTGTTTGCCGATGCAGTTTAAAACATATTCAATACGGTCGCGGGTGGAATATTGATTAATAAAACTACTGCTGTCAGCATTGCTAAGATTCGTTTGGCTGGGTTTTTCTTCGGTTGTGGCACAGCCTGAAATGGATAAAACAAGGCTTAAGGTTGCTAAAAATGTGTGTGATTTTGTCATAAGTTTTTTCCTAAATTAAATTGAGTTCCTTGTGCTGTATTTAGTCTAAACCTTTCAGGTCTCTAAGACCTGAAAGGTTTTTTATGCTGCCTAAGTTATTAATTTATAATCTTATTTTGAATAAAATATCCGTAGGGTGGGCACGTTTTTTTGCCCACCTAAGCCTTCAAGGTCTCGAAGACCTGGAAGGTTTTTGCTATTGTGGATTTTTTTCGTGCTTGCGGTGGGCAAAACAGCGTGCCCACCCTACAGAAAGAATTAATACAGCATCTAGGAACAACGATAGATAAGCAATTGGGCATGTTAAACTAACCCTTGCATAGGAACAAGGCTAGAATAGCTGGCTTGCTTTTGCCTTGCTAAACCAATGCAGCTTCCTGTCATCATTATCCCCTAAACACTTCTTTAAGAGACACGCTATGAGAACTTTAATTTTACTTTGTCTGTTGCTGCCTTTGCAGGCATTTTCTGCCACCTCATTGTGGCGCGTGAGTAACGGAGAAAACGAATTACTTCTCGGTGGCACAGTGCATGTGTTAGGTAAAAACGACTATCCGCTGCCAGAGGAATTTACCCAAGCATACAACGCTGCACAAATGTTGGTGCTTGAGACGGATTTAAAAGGAATTAATACGCCGGAAATACAAGCGCAATTGCTGAAAGATTTGATGTATAGCAAAGGTGAAACGTTAAAACAGCATATAAAACCAGCCACTTATCAAACGTTAGAACATTATCTGCAAGGCATTAAAGCTCCCATCGCTGCGTTTGCGCAATTTAAGCCCACCATGGTGATGCTGACGTTGACGATTGTTGAACTGGATCGCTTAAAGCTGGCGGGGGCTGGCGTAGATGAGTTTTTTTACAAAAAAGCCGTTGCAGATGGAAAAAAGTTAGGGCAATTGGAATCTGTGCAAAAACAACTGACTGTGCTTGCTAATATTGGCAAAGGGCATGAAGACGAATTGATTTTAAACACGATTTCGGAAATGGCAAAACTACCCAATATGATGCAAGATTTGAAAGCCGCGTGGCGCAGTGGCAATGTGGAAAAACTTGAAGCCCTAGAAATTGCTGAATTGCAGAAAGATTATCCGGCTTTGTATCAATCGCTGCTAGTGGAACGGAATATGAGCTGGTTGCCTGAAATTGAAGCGTTTTTAAACACGCCTGAAAAAGAGTTGATTTTAGTCGGTGCGCTACATTTGGCAGGAAAAGATGGTTTGTTAGCACAATTGCAGCAACGTGGCTTTAAGGTTGAGCGATTTTGAATTCTGTGCATGAGGTTGAAATAGTTGCAGATTTGGAAAAATCTTTAGAAATTTTGTATCAAGATGAATTTTTGGTGGCGATTAACAAACCCGCTGGGTTGCTGGTGCATCGTTCCGAAATTGATCGCCATGAAACTCGTTTTGCCGTGCAACTGTTACGCAACCAATTGGGGCAAAAAGTGTTTCCTGTGCACCGTTTAGATAAGCCAACAGCGGGAGTTTTAGTTTTTGCCCTCACATCAGAGGTTGCTCGGAACATGATGGCGATTTTTATGTCCGCAGAACTGGAGAAAACCTATCATGCAGTGGTGCGTGGCTTTAGTTTGGAAAACGGGGTAATTGATCATCCATTGATTGAAGAGCTGGATAAAATGACCGATCGCCGCGCCCAACAAGACAAAGCCGCACAGTCTGCAATCACGCATTATCAACGCCTTGCCACTGTAGAATTGCCGTTTGCAGTGGGACGTTATCCGAGCAGCCGCTATTCCTTGCTGAAATTGTCGCCAAAAACCGGACGCAAACACCAATTGCGTCGCCATTTGAAACATATTTTTCATCCGATTATTGGCGATACCACTCATGGTGATGGCAAACAGAATGATTTTTTTCGCCAGAAATTAGAATGCAGACAATTATTGTTAGCAGCAACACAGTTAAATTTTCCTCATCCTGTGACGGGGGAAATGCTGAAAATTCACGCGCCGCTGGATGCGGGTTTTCAGCAGATTATGGAAAGATTTGCTTGGCGGATTGAATAAAACACGACTGGTAGCCCTCAAAAGTATAGCTATCTACACATCTTTAGTTTAAAAAATATTTATATATCAATGAGATATTGAAATAGGTAGGTTGGGTTAGCTGCTTTTTTCGTCAGAAAAAAGAGCGTAACCCAACAAAGTGCATTTATTTTAACGCTGCATGTTGGGTTACGCTTATCTCGCTTCGCTCAATAATGCTAACCCAACCTACAAAACCTCTTTATTATCAATGATTTTGTTATAAAAACTATCAAGTTATCTTGTGTAGATACCTATGCCTCAAAGGACTGCCCGTCGTAAAAAATCACGATTTTCGATGAAATAAACTGTATTTGCCATAATTTTCCACTGCTCTAAAGTGCTGTTTAACATCTTCTGGCAACAGATTAAAGTTTTCTGTTTTGAACACATAATAATGCGAAACCGGCAGTAGAAAACTACTTTTTAATATCGAATCATTTTCTAAATTAAATGCTTGTCCGTGCGTATAAAACTGCGCTGAATAAGGTCTTTCTGCAAAATAAAATAACATTTCTTCCGGCGTTGCAATTTTCTGATAACGATCCACTAAGCGTTTTTGTGATTTATAAAAATTCAGTGCAGAAAATTGATAAACCATCACCACAGCGCAAAAACCCAGCGGCACAGCTAACGCCAACGCTGCGCGATATTTTGGTTGCTTAATGTAATCGGCTAATAACAAAGCAAAACCAGCAATGCTGGGTAACACATACGTCCAAATGATATTAGCTGAGACGGTGAAAAACAGCAGCGGAGCTAACATCCACAGCAAACAATACCATCGCCAACCGTCATCTGAACGTAACAACTGCGCAGAATTTTTCTTCACCACCGCACTGAAAATCTGATTTAAAAAAATAAAACACCAAGGAAAAGTCGCTGCCAACCAATACACCCAAATCATGCCGCGTGGATGAGCATGTCCATTGCCGTATAAATCGCCCGTCCAGCCTTTTTCTGTAAAGCGTTTCCAGTGTTCACCAATGATGAAATATTCTAAAAAGCCCGGCGTTTTTTGTTCCGCGAGAAAATACCAAGGCACGCTCAAGCACAGCATCAGCAACGTGCCTTTAATCCAAGGAACGCGCTGCCAAACTTTCAGCCATTCCCCTGAAATCAGCGTCCACAGCCCGATGGTAAATCCTGTTAAAACTAAAGTAATCGGCCCTTTTGACATCAAGCCAATGCTTAATCCCACAAAAAACAGATAGCCCCAAACTGGTTTTTCGCCACGCAATGCCAACCAGAAGGAAGCTAGAGCCAGCGTGATGCCAAAATTCAGGCAAATATCCATTGCCACCGTGCCAGCCATCACAAAAAATAGCACAGAACTTGCCATGATAATCAGCGCGTTCCAGCCATAATCACGGTCGCGTTGCTTTGTGGCTAACTGAAATACAATCCAGCCAATCCCGACACTGAGCAAAAACGAAGGCAATCGCGCCGAAAAATCATTGATGCCGCCTAAGCCTAAACTTGCCGCTGTTAGCCAAACCGTCATCGGCGGCTTGCCCCAAAAAGGCACACCATAATCAATCATCGGCGTGACCCAATCGCCGGTTTCCAACATCTTTCGTCCCATTTCCGCATAGCGCGATTCGGAGGGGTCATATAAAGGATAAAGTCCTAGCGTGATCAAGCGAATCGCGAGAATAGTGAAAATTACCCCTATGCCAGTAAAAACTTTGGCGAGGTTTCCTGAGGTTTTATCAAGTGGTGTATTTTCTGTCATGTCTATTTGAAAAGTCCAAAAGCGGTTAGCAAAAAAATTCCAAATTAAAACCACGCCGGTGGTGATAACTTGCGCGAGAAGATAATAAAAATGCTGGGTGAATGCTGACATCAGCGCGAGGTTTAATCCTAACCCCAGCAGCGCGATTGCGGCAAATTTTGGAAACGTCTGTAAATGGGATTGTGCACTGTTAAAGGTTAATTTGTAATTCAACAGATAGTTTATCAGCAAGCCAAGCAGCGCACCGTAGCCCGAAGCCCACACCGGATTAAATGCGTTATATTCCACCAAAAGGTAGAGCACTGAATATTGTGCCGCTGTTCCGATAACGCCTACCAGTGCAAAGGCAATAAAATTTGCAAGCATTTGATTGTGTAGTTAAATTTTAAAATTTGTAGAGACGTTGAATTGCGACATTTCCACGTTGGTTTGTCATTAAAACGGTGGGCAAAATAGCGTTACATTGAACGTTTCTAAGTCGTCAAACAAAAGTTTTATCGCCCAAACCTTCCATGTTTCTAAAACATGGAAGGTTTTTATATCTGAAAATTTATGCTGATTAACACACAACACTAAGCAATGGGAATGTTGATATGTATTTCCATGCCTTGATTTTCCGCAGTAAGAATCTGCATTGTACCTTTTAAACTTTTCACTCGCGCCTGCATCCCTAATAAACCAAATCCCAAAACCAACTGCGAAAAATCCTGCCCTCTGCCATTATCTTCAATCGCAATGCTTAATGTTTGCGCAGCTTCATTTTCCACAACCAGTGTAATCGACAATTGTTGCGCTTGCGAATGTCGCACCGCATTCGTAATGCCTTCTTGCACAATTCTAAAAGCCTGAATCGCCATTTTTCCATCAATCAAATCCACGCCAACATCACACGAGAGCGATATTTTTAAATCTTCCGCTCTGTTTTGCCAATGGCTGATTAAATCATGGAGTGAAGCACTTAAGCCTAATTCTGTCAAAATCAAAGGATGGAGATTTTTCATCATGGAGCGCACCACCATCACCAGATGATCGCAAACACTAATGACGCTTTGATAAATCTCCACAGGATTCCCTAGGTTTTTTTTGCCCGTCACCGCCATCACTTTAATCGCGGTAATAGATTGCCCTAATTCATCGTGCAATTCCTGCGCTAGGGTTTGCCGCTGTTCTTCTTGAATTTGCAACGAATGCAAAGTCAGGCGATTGTTTTCTTGTTGGGCTTTGTGCAAAGTTGCGGTGAGATGATTAATCGCTAAGGCAATCCGCTCAAATTCTGTAATCGCAAAATGCGGCAAGGGATTTTGATAATTCTCGGTTTCAATTTCACTTAAGTTTTTTAAAATGCTTTCTACCGTTTGCAAAACGTGCCGAAAAATCACATTCACAGCAATAAATAATCCTGCACTGAGCAGCAAAATCACGCCGAAAAACACTTTGGTTTCTTGCCATGCTTCTGAAATTTCATCCAGTTCGTTCACTCCAATGATAATTTGCACGGTCTTCTTATCTAAGGTTATTAAAGGATAACTCACCGCAGGATAAGCTTTTGCCACCATCCATACAAACCAATCTGGCGTTTGTGGCGCGTGGCTTAAGCCTGAATTCGCGTTAAGTTGTAGCAATTGCCCTGATGGTTGTTTCAGTTGAATGGTTAAATGATGAATTTCTTTGACTAAAGCAATATCGTGCAGCCATGTATTGTCATCGACTTGGCTGTAACTCGTTTTGTTTAGACTCAGGGTAATTAATTGCAACGCTAGTTGTACAGAGGATTGCACTTCTTTTGCTACCGATTGCCGCGCTTGTAAAATCAAAGTTGCGCCACCTAAGATTAAAACAATCAGCAATGTGAATAAAATTCTCAAGTGGATTTGATAACGTAAACTCATACAAATAAATCATCAGCGGTGGTTTTGTGGTGTAAAAATAGCCCTGTTTATATCCATACAATAAAGCTGCATTTAGCTATAATGGATTTTAGTAACGACTTAGCGTGTTTGTCATTTTGTGGTCTAAAACAAATTTGTCACGATGTTACGATAAGCGGGATGTCATAAATATGAACAAAAAATTATCCTGTGAATTCTGTCATCTTAAAAAACGCTGAATCACTCCCTGTAAATGAAGTCGTTGCGTTCTTTTTATCTCTTATCTTGACTTAGGCAAATCATAATGAATATGGAATCCTGTTTTAATACGCAACTTTCTAAGCTGCAATCACATCCTAATTATCAAAAACTAATGGCTTTACCGACTACGCAACGTTGGTTAACGATTGCCGCGCTGTTTTTGGCCTCGCAAGTGCTGGTGTTTGGGCTGCTTTACGTTATTTTTGGCAAAATTGTCGTGATTGGTTTTTTTGCTAGTATTTTAGGCGGTTTAGCGACTGGCGTAGGTGCTTTACCTGCTTTATTTTTAAAAGATGTTTCCGACCGCGTTTTCAACAGCTTACTCGGTGCAGCAGCAGGTGTGATGTTAGCCGCGACTGCATTTTCATTGCTTACCCCCGGCATGGCAGCAGGCAAAGAAGTTTGGCCTGATTCACACGCAGGTATGTTTGTGGTGTCGTTTGGAATGTTCTTAGGTGCGTTTTTTCTCCATTATGCCGATAAAAACCTGCCACATTTACATTTTAACGAAGCTTCTGATGCTACGCTGGATTCTTTAAAAAGACTCAGTTTATTTATCGCTGCAATTACCATTCACAATTTTCCAGAAGGGATGTCGGTTGGCGTGAGTTTTGGTTCAGGCGATATGAAAAACGGTGTCGTTTTAACGATTGCGATTGCTTTACAAAATCTGCCTGAAGGTTTAGCGGTCGCCATGCCGTTGGTTGCTTTGGGGTATAACAAATGGAAAGCGGTAGGTATTGCTACCTTAACCGGCTTAGTTGAACCTATCGGTGGTTTATTAGGCATCACAATGGTGACTGTTTTTAAACCCATTTTACCGATTGCAATGGGCTTTGCAGCGGGCGCAATGTTGTTTGTAATTAGTGAAGAAATTATTCCCGAAACCCATTCTAAAGGGCGTTCACGTTTTGCCACGTTTTCATTAATGGCCGGGTTTATCATTATGATGATGTTGGATAACTTATTAGGCTAATTCCTCGCGTTATTTGTAGAGACTTTGCACTGCAAGGTCTCTACGCCCTCTATCCCTCTTCTTTTACTTCTGTTGAACCAATCACATCATGGATAACTTACAACACTTATTGCAGCCGCTGCTCGACTCCTTCGCTTTAGAAAATATCGCAAAAACCTCAGCCACCGCCGGCACCAGTTTTGCCTTAATTGCCGCCGCTGAAATTGGCGATAAAAGTCAATTAGTGTGCATGACCTTAGCCTCACGGCATCGCGCCCTGCCGATTTTACTCGGTGCGGTGTTAGCGTTTGCCTTGTTGAATACGCTTGCTGTGGTGTTTGGTGTGGCTATTGCAAATTGGCTGCCACAATACATTGTTGCCGCGACAGTGGCTTTATTATTTGCCGCCTTTGGGATTCATGCCTTGCGAGTTGAAGAGGAAGACGAGGATGACGCAGAAGTGGTTGAAAAAAGCGGACACAGTATTTTCTTTACCACTTTTTTGCTGATTACGGTTGCAGAATTTGGCGACAAAACCCAGCTGGCGGTTGTTGCCTTAAGCAGCACAGCATTACCTGCTGCGGTGTGGTTGGGTTCTACAGCAGCTTTAGCAACAACCTCAGCGTTAGGTGTGTTAGCAGGGCGAACTATTTTGCAAAAAGTCCCTTTAGTTCTATTGCATCGCTTAAGCGGGGCGATTTTTTTAGTGTTAGCCGGCATCGCTGGTTTTAATGCTTATCACAGTTATTTTCTCTCACATTAAACAGAGGATTATGATGCAAAACCTTCATTCGTATAAATCACTTCCTTTAGTGGTTGCTATTATTGCAGGATTTATTTTTTCATTTTTTGAACATATTTCCGTGCCGATGTATTTATTAAGCGCGGTGATTTTCTATTTCTATTTACCGATGTTGTATTCTTATTCCAGAGTGAATATTTTTTATCATATAAAAGCACAAGAGTTTCTGCATTTAAAATATTATCCACTTGAGTTTTTATTTTGGTTATTAGCGACTTGTTTTTTCTCTTTTATCTTGGCACATTTATTGGCTGATTTAGCATTTGGCATGGAAAAGCATGTGCATGAATTTATGTATCCCTTAATTGTGATTTATTTAGGGATTATTTTTTATCGCGAATTATCAGCGAAAAATTTACATGATGTGGAAAAACAAATCAATTATGAAAAGCAGGGGCGGTTGATTACTTTTCAAGTGTTATTTTTATTTGTTCTATTGTTTATGATGAAGCATTGAATAATTATCAAGTCCCTCATTACGAAAAACTTAATGCAGGCTTGTATCTACTTGCGAAATTTTTAAATACGACCAGTCGTCTTAAAAAATTTCGCGCTATTTCAACGCTTTTTTGCGAAAAAAATCATGATGGATTAATGCAGAAGTATTGCTGTCATCGTCTCTTCAGCATAAACGCAATAACCATTTTTGCCATGTCGCTTCACTTCATACATCGCCTGATCTGCCGCCTGACACAACCACTCAAAGCTTTGCCCCGCTTGCGCATAACTCACAATCCCTAAACTAACACCAACATTAACCACACTATTTTCATCAATCATCATCGGCTTTTGAATTGCCCGAACAATATTTTCAGCAATTTCAAGCACTTTACAATTTGCAAAATTGCAATTGATTAATAAAATCAAAAACTCATCGCCCCCTAAACGCGCAACAATATCGGTTTCCCGCACACACTCTTTTAAGCGTTGCGCCGCAATCATCAACACTTTATCTCCTGCAAGATGACCGTAATTATCATTCACTTGCTTAAAACCATCCAAATCCATCAAAAATAGCGTCACTTTTGGTTTTTCAGTCGTCGCCAAATAAGTCTCAAAAGCCGCTTGCGTTGGTTGCCTGCGCAAAAGTCCAGTTAATGCGTCGTGATCTGCCTCATGCCGTATCAACGCTTCATTTTCCACCCGCGCTGTCACATCGAACAGCACGCCTTCAAGATGCGTTTTGCCTTCCGCATTCACCACTTTTGAAATCAAACAATGCAGCCACACCGCTGGTTTATCTGTATCTTGGCACAAAGAAAAATCTTGGTTTTCCAGCTGCCCAGACTGCAAAGCCTTATTGATTAAACAATGCAGCTGATTTTTTTCATTAAAAAATGACTCAATAGAATGATTATGCGTCAGTGCGGTGTCGCTCAGTTCAGGGATTTTCAAGATACTTTTTAAGGTGGCATTCGATGTTAATAACATGCCATTTTCATCTAACAAAAATAATCCCGCGCTGGTGGAATTAAAGATTAAACGTAATTGCTGTTCGACATGCTCAACTTTTTCGCGTAGCAATCGTTCATCATTCAGTTGCTTATCCAGAAACATCAATAAATTATTAATATCAACCACCAGCCGACCGAGTTCATCATTTTGATTTTTCAATAATAGTGGAATCAGCTGTTTTTCGCCTTTTTTAATCGCGTGTAAGGTGTTAGACACCAAGGTTAAGGGGGTCGAAAAACGCACCTGAATTACCCACAAAATAATGAAGGCAGTGACCATAATCAATGCAATGGAGTTGAGGGTTTGTAAAATGGCACTGAATTTACCTTCGCGTAAGCTGTATTCAGCAGAAGGTGTGATGCGGATAGCTCCGATAACGCGGTTTTCACCAAAAGGCGAGTACAGTTGGCGAATAATTTCTTTGCCAAACGGCTTGTAAAAAGAGTGCGATATTTTTTTTTCAAGCGCGATATTTTTTTCTTTAACTCTTTTAAAATCAAACCCTTGATTGCTGGTAAATTGCACACTTTGCACAATATCGTTTTTCAACAGTCCTTCTGAAAGATCATTGGCAGCGGGTTGATTGCGTGCATAAATCGCTTCTGAGGCGGCTTTTTCCACGGTGTCCAAAAGCTGATTAATCATCACTTCAGTGACTTTTTCAGAGCGGTCAAACTCATTAATAAAAGACATCACAGTGGTAATCACTGCCAAAATAATCGTGACTAATACAATATAAATCAATATTTTGTGTTGAAGTTTTACAAAGCTCAGTGTTTTCATTTTTTTATTTTAAGAGTAATAAAACCCGAACTAATTTTTTATCAACGTTTTTGCTGTCAATGTAACCAACTGCGCCGTTATTTTTGCTGACGGTTTTGATAACGGTTTGTTCGTCCTGCAATTTCATTGGTGGTGAGGCTTGCCCGCTAAAAATAATCCGCGCCCAATACGCATCTATTTGTTCAATCGGGCGGTTGGTGAGTTTGTTATAAAACTCAGGGCGTAAGTCGAGATAATCGAGTGGCAGGGCAAAATCGCCATTCGGCAATAAATGGCTACGCCCCATAAAAATCTCTTCAACTTCTTGTTTTGTCATTTGTTTTGAGTCATTTTCTAGGTTGCAGATAACGGCAATTTCTGCCCTAAGATTGGCGCAACACAACACCAGCAGCGTTATAAGAATTAATTTTTTCATCACAACACTCTAAAAAGTAAAGTCAATGCCAACTGACCAGACATTAACACTATCGCTTGATGCGCCAAATGCAGGTTTCATCCATAGATATTTACCGTTATCGCCAAGCCAATAGTGCGTCCATTGTGTTTTAAATGCCATGTTGCTATAAAAATCCCAACGAACACCGAGTGAAACTGATTTTTCGTCCATACCTATTTGATTAATCGCACTATCGACTGTTTGCTGTAGTTGCAATAAAGCAGGAACAGGGAAAGCAGGTTGCGGAACGTTGACGTTTTTATAAAAGTTTTTGGTGATGCCTAACAAAGAATAGAAAGTAAACTTGTCAAAATGCCTGCCAACACTCAGATAGCCGCTAGCAATATCGGCATCGTGTGCAAAGATAATATAAGAAGCTTCTGTTTGTGCTAGCCATACACCATCATCATAAGCCACGCCTAATGAATAAAAGTGGTTATCCGTGTTTTGAAAACCTACTTTGGAAGTCAATTGGCTGATTTGTGGATAAAACGCTTTCACCAACGGGTCATTCATGGCGTTCAGCAGTTGCTTAGTCGGTTCTGATAAATTGTGTGCGATGCCATACGAGGCTCGAAACCGCCAATCACCGCTTTCATAAAGCACATTTGCACCCGCGATTGCAAAATCGAAATCAATCGTGTGAGCTGTTACTTTGTCTTGATATTGATTGTGACTGTAACCTGCAAACGATTTTAGGGATAAAGTCCCATCCCCGACGTTCCACTTTTTTGTCACATCCATTCCATCAAAATGATACAGCCCTAAATAAGCATAAAATTCATGCGGTGGACGCATCCAAGGATAGGCATAACCTACGTTGCGATAATCGGACAACAGAAACACATCCACGCCCAGCCGTCCAATTCGCAAGGTTAAGTCATCATCAATTAGCCAACGTAAAAAAGCCCATTCCAGATTTTGTTCAAAAAAATTGCCAGAATGATCGCGGGCAATCCATTGCGCGGTGGCGTGTAGGGTGGGACTAATGCTCGCGTCAATTTGTATGCCTAGGCTTGAATCAGTGGAGATTCCCCACGCTTGCGTCACATCTTGCGTTTGTGAAGTGTCTCGATAAAAGCCTAGGTTTTTGCTGTCAGTGCCAGTGAATGCTAACGTGCCAAAGCCTTTCAGCGACCAATTAGGATAAGAGTCGTCTGCATGAACTTGCGAAGTGACACAAAGCAATAAAAATAAGAGAGGCAGGCGTTTCTTTTTCATAGCAGAGATTTTGTTGTTGTTAGAATATGTGCTATCTGTGCGTTTGCAATGGATAATACACTAACAGTGTAGGGCTATCTACTCTAGTGCGGTGATAAAGTAGGAAAATTAGAGTTGAAAAAACAGCAGGGAATTTTGGATGTCTGAATTAGGATTTTCAAAATTTTGAAATTTTTCAGGATTTCTTTAAGACGATCAGTGGTCTTGAAAATTTTTTGAGGTTTTAAAAGAAACCTGTCAGGTCTAGGAAATTGTTTTTACGCGCGGGTGTGAAATGATAATTTTTCTACAGTTTTTCAATTTCTGCCTCGCTTAAATCAGTTAATTCAGAAATTGTTTTTAAATCAAATCCTTTAGCAAGCATTCCTTTAGCAACCTTTATTGCTTTGGCTAACTCTCCATCACTAAAAGCGGTATCACTTACATTTTGAACTTCTGAATACTCCACCAAACTTTTTAAATACGCGTCATATTGTCTGGACGTTAAATGCGAAAGCTCGGCTATTTCAAATCCTTTCTGAAAAATCGGCTCATTTAAAATCGCTGGAATATGGTCGAAATTCTCCAAGTTTTTTAAAAAGTAAACCCATTTATCAAAATGCGTTTCTAATTCATGCGCTTGTTTGGTAAATAACGGCATTTGCAAAAACTTAAAATGCAATTTGTCATAAAAAATCTCACCATCTTGATCTTTTAAACAAACTGCCCGCAAAAACTTCTGCATTTCCTCTTTTTCATCGTATTGAAAATTTAAAATCGCAATAAAATAAACCGGCATGAGTTCAAAATTCCATACGCCTTTTTTCGCTTGTTCTTTAATCGGAAAAGTTGAATAAAATAACGCGCGGTCTTTAAAAAAGTTCACCTTGGCTTTTTGCATTTCCACAATAAACTGCTCGCCTTTTGCAGTTTTGCAATAAATGTCATAAATCGCTTTGCGTTCTTTAGGCGTGCTAGCTATTTTCTCTGGATTTTTAAACGATAATTCGGCAATTTGATGATGCGGCGGTAAAAGCTGATTCAAAAAATCTTGCAATAAATCTTTACTGGCTTCTTCACCAAAGAGCTTTTTAAAGCCAAAATCGGTGTAAGGATTAAAATATTTTGAGGTCATTATTTTCGCTCCTTCAAACAGTCGGATAAGGTGGGCAAAACAGCTCTTGATTAGAAAGATACCACAGCTAACACCGTCATACTGGCATGGATGCCAGTATCCAGTCACAAGGATGTGATAGTTTGATTAAAACTCACCATCCCTGGCACTGGATACCCGCATCCTTGCGGGTATGACGTTTTAGCTGAGACATATTGCTAATCAGGAAACCGCTTTTGCCCACCGTCGTTTTTATTCACCCGCTCTGACTTCAAACTCAATTTTCCAACGACTATCATCGCGTTGTGAAACCGCATGAAGCTCTAGCGTACCTACTTCTGTGACAGCGGCGCGTAAATGTACAGGCACAACTTCTCCAACTCGGTGTCCGTCTTCTGGCAAAGTGATTTCAATTTCATTCAACTCTTCTAACTCATCATCTTGCCAATAATCCAAACGGATTCCGGCGACATCTTCACGGCGGGTTTTGGAAGCAAAAAAGCGAAAACGCACGGGTTCACCAATGACCAAACCAAATTCATCATCGGGTAACAAAACTTCTGTGCCTTCTTCCATGCCAAACGGAGCTAAACACAAGGCTTCGATTTCGGGCGGCAAGCCAGGAATGGCTGGCATCGCGCTTTCAATCCCAACGTAATAACACGCCGCCGTGCCGCCTTTAATTCTTACGCCTTTGCCTTTACGCACAAAACCATAATACGCTGCGCCGCGTGCGACCGCTAAATCCAAATCCGCGCCTGCTAACAACCGTGCTGTGGGTGCTTGTTCGGCGGCTAGCCATTCGTTTAATACATCCATTAAGCGAGTCGCTAACGCATCAGCTTTTAACACGCCACCATTGAATAACACCGCAGTGGGATGTAAAAACGTCGCGTGTTCTGGAATGGAAATGTCTTTTAAATCCGCAGTTGCTGAGAGTTGTTTTGCTAAAAATGCAGCTAAATGGCGCGTGATACCGGCATCTTGCGCGTAAGGTAAACCGGCAGTGCGTAAACCGGCGCGAGTTCTGCTGATTGGTTTATCACTAGCGGCGACTTTTGGCACAAAGCCTTCTACCAACACCCGATTGACTTCTTCGCGGGTTAATTCCGTGCGCAATGTGCCGCCAATCAAGGAAGAACCACGACTTGCGACCACTAATGGAATGGCATCCACTTCAGCTTGTGAAAATAATTTCTCTTTCGCATCACGACAACTGTGCGTTAAAGCTTGGATTTGCCAAGGCTCTAAACGTTTGCCGTCTTTTTCCACCTTGGCTTTCACGGTGTAAGCCAACGCCAAATCCATATTATCGCCACCAAGCAAAATATGGTCGCCGACTGCCACGCGCGTGAGTTCTAAATTGCCATTTTGTTGTGTCACCGCAATCAAGGATAAGTCAGTTGTACCGCCACCCACATCCACAACCAGAATAATATCGCCGACTTTTGCATGATTCCGCCAATCACCAGAACTTCTTTCAATCCAGCTATACAACGCAGCTTGCGGTTCTTCCAATAAAATCGCCTGTTCCAACCCCAAGCAACGTGCGGCTTCCACAGTCAGTTCTCGTGCAGCAGGATCAAATGATGCAGGCACAGTGATGGTTAAATCTTGTTCTGATAAGGCAAAATCAGGAAATTTATTTTCCCAAGCAGCTTCCAGATGTTCTAAATACGCAACAGTGGCTTGAAAAGGTGAAATCCGTGCAATGTCTTCAGGGGAATCCGCCGGCAAAATCGGTGATTTGCAATCCACACCCGCATGACACAACCAACTTTTCGCACTGGAAACCAAGCGAATGGGGGTTTTGCTGCCCATATTCCGCGCAATTTCGCCGACTAAAAACTCAGGTTCACTTGTCCAAGGCAACACTTTATCGCCGCTGGTCATTTCCGCTTCATGCGCTAAATACACAAAAGACGGCAACTGCATTTTGTCTTCCACTGTGCCCGGCGCGGTAAGCTGTGGAATCGGCATAACGTCGAGCACGATTTTTTCGTCAGTGGTTTTGCTCAAATCAATATAGGATAAAACACAGTGTGTCGTCCCTAAGTCAATCCCCACTGAAAACCGTGCACCTTCGCCTTTCCATTCAACACTTTGCACTTCCTCTATGGTTTCAATCCATTCTTCTTCAGGAACGACCACGTCTGCAACTTCTGGCGCAGGTGCAGCTATTGTTTCGGCAACAGATTCTGCGGGAACAGAAACGGCGACAGCTTCTACTTTGGCATCTTCCTTTGGTTTTGCATGACTAAATAAGCCTTTAATCATAATTCCACCTCGGCTGGGGCAACAATTTTGGCATCATGTCCTGAGGTTAATTTGGGTAAATTCATTTGCGTGACTTGCCAACCTTTGTGAATTAAATGTCCGGTGAATGGCGCGTTGCCGACAATATTGCCGGTTAAACGCACGCGCGTGGCATCAAAACCTTGCTCCAACGTAACGCGGCTACCTTCTTGCTCATGGAAAACAGTGTCTAACGTGAAATGTCCTTTAATCACTTTGCTGCAACCTTCATGCACCACCCGCGCGGCAATGCCAACATCGGCATCACTGTAAGCTGCCACATTTTCTTGAATAAAATCCAGAAAACGCGCTTCTTTTTGCAATAAACCTAATAATTGCAATGCCGCATCGGGCGTGGCTTCTTTTAATACAATCGGCGCGGGTGCTGGAGCTTGCACAATTTTTTCCACTTCGACTATTTTTTCAACAATTTTCACTTCCGGTGCAGCTTGAACAGTTTGCGCTGGTTTTTTAGCCGCTTTTGTGATGACTATCAGCAAGGCTGCGAATAAAATCATCACCAGCAACACCAACGCCGCCACTGTTCCTGCCAAACACACATGAAACAAATCAAACGTAGTCGGTATTAAATTTAAATCAATCGTATATTTTTCCATGAGTTATTGACCTGCTTTTCTAGCCGCATCTCTAAACATTAACTCTGCCAAAAGGTTACGAGTGGTTTGAGTGCGCATTTTTTTAAGCTGGCGATCTGCAATCACCGCTGGTACTTTTTCACTTAAATAGACTTCACGGATTTTTGATAACACAGGCTCACATTCTTTAATCACTGTTTCGGTGGCTTTGCGCACATCAATGTTCGCATAGTCTGGTTTTTGCATTTCTGTGGCAGCGCAATTTTTGTATTCAAAACTAGCGGCTTGCACTTTTGCAATAAGCGCGTCAGTTAGGGTGGTATTATTCCAAGCTTCTTCTGCACTTGCAGCAGCTGCGGGTGTTGGTGCTGCTGGAGCGGCGGCGGGTGCTGCTGGCTCTGCTGCAAACGAGACAACCGAATAAAATAATGCGGTAACGAGTAAAAGCTGTTTCATGGGAATGTCCTCTTCTAGTGTTGTTATTTTAGTAAAGTGGGTAATTTTACGCGCCTGCGTTGAAAATAAACAATAAAGCATGGATGTTATCTTTTTTTCAAAAGCGATAGGTTTTCAGTTTAACTTAATATGAGGTCATCCAAACTGAATTAAAGAACCTTGCTTGAATTCTGTCGGTGCGACAAATTCGCATTGTTTGGATAAATCAGAACCTACATTTTTTAATGCACTGAAATTTTTTAAGACGACTGGTCGTCTTGAAAAAGTTTTCATGTTTTTTTTAAAATAGTTTTGCTCGGTAAGTAATGTGTACAAATCAACTTAGGCAAGTTTGTTCTTAAAATCGCTGAGGTCAGGACTGGCAGTCCTTTAAGGACTGCCAGTCCTAAAGCTGCCGAGTTTATTTGATGTGCATTCCTAAGAATGAATCTTGTTCGTTTGCTGTGCGTAAAAACCTGCCAATCTCTATTCTATTGAAATAAACATCCTCAACTTAGGATAAAAAATTCCCCCTCATTACCCAAGCACCTCTTTTATCGGTAAAATAACTTTTTATTTACTCTATTGAACACTCAACATGCGTACTTCTCAATTTCCACTTAGCACTGTCAAAGAAACCCCAGCCGATGCCGAAATCGCCAGCCATAAATTAATGCTGCGTGCCGGATTGATTCGTAAACTTGCCGCCGGACTTTATTCTTGGCTGCCATTGGGTTTGCGGGTGTTGCGCAAAGTCGAAAAAATCACTCGCGAAGAAATGGAAAAAGCCGGAGCTTTAGAATTATTAATGCCCGCTTTGCAACCTGCGGAATTGTGGCAAGAAACCGGACGCTGGCAACAATATGGTCCCGAATTAGCGCGTTTAAAAGACCGGCATGAGCGTGATTTCTGCTTAGGGCCTACGCACGAAGAAATTATCACCGATTTTGCCCGCAACGAATTGCGCAGCTACAAACAACTGCCGATTACTTATTATCAAATTCAAACGAAATTCCGTGATGAAATTCGCCCGCGTTTTGGCGTGATGCGCTCGCGCGAATTTATTATGAAAGATGCCTATTCATTTCATGCTGACCAAGCGTCTTTGACTGAAACCTATCAAGTAATGCACCAAGCTTATACCAATATTTTCAATCGCTTAGGTTTGAAATTTCGTGCAGTAGTTGCCGATTCCGGCTCAATTGGCGGCGCGGTATCGCATGAGTTTCACGTTTTAGCTGATTCTGGCGAAGATGCGATTGCTTTTTCAACAGGCAGTCAATATGCCGCGAATGTGGAAACCGCAACGGCTCTGTTCAGCGAACAAACGCTTGAACCTTCGCATGAAAAATTTGAAAAAGTTGCTACGCCTACGCAAAAAACCATTGCGGAAGTCAGCGAGTTTTTAAATGTGCCAGCCAGCAAAGTGTTAAAAACTATCGCGATTGTCAGAATTCAACGCGATGAAGAAGGCAACGAAAACCAAGTGTTTTACAATCTGTTTTTGCGTGGCGACCATGAATTGAATGAAATCAAAACTCGCAAAATCATTGGCGAGTTCCGTTTTGCAACGGAAGAAGAAATTCTTGCGCAACACGGCTGTGTCCCTGGTTTTATCGGCCCAATGCTCGATGCAAGTTATCCTTGTTTGTTTGATTTTTCAGTGAAATATTTAAGTGATTTCGTTTGCGGTGCAAATCAAGAAGGTTTCCATTTGCGCGGTTGCAATTGGGCAAGTGATGAACACACCAAAACGTTTTATCAAAAAGCCTTAGAAAAAAATTCTTTTTACGATTTGCGTAATGTGGTGGAAGGCGATTTGAGTCCAGACGGAGAAGGCACGTTAACTTTGGCGCGAGGCATTGAAGTTGGGCATATTTTTCAACTCGGCACAAAATACAGCGCGTCAATGAATGCTGCGATTATCAACGAAGCGGGCAAAAATCAAATTATGATTATGGGCTGCTATGGGATTGGCATTTCCAGAGTGGTTGCTGCTGCGATTGAGCAAAATCACGATGAACGCGGCATTTTGTGGTCAAACGCCTTAGCTCCGTTTCAAGTGGTGATTTGCCCAATGAATATGCACAAATCGGAAAGACTGCGTGAAGCGACGGAACAACTCTATCAAGAATTGTTAGCTGCTGGCGTGGATGTGTTGTTAGATGACCGCAAAGTCCGCGCCGGATTTATGTTCTCGGATATGGAATTGATTGGGATTCCGCATCGTTTGGTGATTAGCGATAAAGGTTTGGACGCGCAAACCATTGAATACCGTGCGCGAACTGAATCTGAAAGTGTGGATTTGCCCTTGACTGGAATTGTGGATTTTATTAAAGCAAAATTAGCTTAAATTATTCAGTCAGAGTATAAAACCTGTCAGGTCTTTGAGACCTGACAGGTTTAGACAACAAAACTTTTGTTTGATGAGTGAAAAGATAACAAAAACACTTGGAAATATAAACCTGCAATTATGTTCTGTTCTGCTAAAATGCAAGGCTAACGGCTTAGATTTGTGCCAAATTAAAAAAGAAAGCCATTATGAAAGTTTCATTGAATAGCTCTAAACATCACTCACTATGTCAGCACGAACATTATCACAAGCGGAAGTCAACAATGATTAATAGAGATACTAGCCTGATTTTGATTGTCGATGATGATCTTTCTAATATTGAAATCATGAATGCCGCATTAGAAAGTGAATACGAGATTATTTTTGCAACCAGCGGCAAGCAAGCGATTGAAATCACTAGAAAATATGCTCCAGATTTGATTCTGCTTGATGTGATGATGCCAGTGATGGACGGCTATAAAGTCTGCGAATGTTTAAAAGCCGACATCAATACCTCAGGCATTCCGATTATTTTTGTCACCGCGTTAAAAGACGATATGCAGGCTGAAATCAAAGGCTTGCAAGTGGGCGCGATTGACTACATCACCAAACCTATCAATCCACCCGTTGTGCAAATGCGGGTGCGCAATCACATTGAACTGCAATGTGCGCGGAAAAAACTCAGACATTTAGCCGTCACAGACAGTTTGACCGATTTATCGAATCGTCGTCATTTTGATGAAATCTTACAAAGCGAATTAAATCGCCTGTCTCGCCTGCATCATCCGCTGTCTTTAATTATGCTCGATGTGGATTTTTTCAAAAATTTTAACGATATACACGGGCATGTGATGGGCGATGCGTGTTTAAAACGAGTCGCTTACACCATTAAAGAAAGCCTGCACCGCGTTGCTGATTTTGCCGCGCGTTACGGTGGTGAAGAATTTGCCTGCATTTTACCGAATACAGAATTGATTGGTGCTGTTGCCATTGCAGAGCAAATTCGGGTGAATATTGAAGGTTTAAAAATTCCACACGGAGGCTCGCAAGTTTCAGACTATGTCACCGCCAGCTTAGGCGTGTTCACTATTTCCGGTTATTTTAAATCTTTAAACGAAACCGTAGAACTTGCGGATAAGCAATTGTACAAAGCAAAGGAAAAAGGGCGCAATCGCGTTTGTTTTGCAGAATTGCTGAAAAATGACGATTGATTTTTTAATCGTTGGACAAGGTTTAGCAGGCAGTTTATTAGCATGGGAATTAATCAATCGCGATTGTAAAGTTTTGCTGATTGACAACGGCATCGAAAACGCCTCGCAGTGTGCTGCCGGTTTAATCAATCCTGTCACGGGAATGCGCTTTGTCAAATCCACGCACGTCGATGTGCTGTTGCCAGCGGCACAAGTTTATTATCAAAAATTAAGTCACTTTTTCCAGCACAGTTTTTATATTGAAAAAACCATGCTGCGAATTTTCAATAGCGAAAAAGAATCGCACAACGCACAAAAAAGACGGCAAGATGTCAGTTATCGCGCTTATTTAGCCGAAATATTTCAACCTGACGCAGAGCTAGACCTTTCAGGTTTTAAAAACCTGACAGGTCTGAACGCCTCTTTTGGGATGATAGAACAACTGCAAACCGCGTATTTATTAACGCAACCGTTATTGTCTGCACTCAAACAGTTTTTTATTGCGCAAAATTGTTATCAACAACACCAGTTTGATTATCAAGAAATCAATCTGCAACCTTCCTTATCGTGGCGCGGCATTCAGGCGAAAAAAATCATTTTTTGCGAAGGTTATCAGCTGCGTGACAATCCTTGGTTTTCGGCGTTGCCTTTGCAGTTGGCGAAAGGTGAAATTTTAACGTTAGAAACGCCAAATAGTTTGCCAAATCACCTTCTCAATTACGGACATTGGCTGATTCCTTTGGAAAACAATCTGTTTAAGACAGGCGCGACTTTTGACACGCTGCAACTCGATACGCAATGCACGGAGCAGGCGCGGATTTTATTATTAAATTCTTTAGAAAAACGTTTGCCGGATTTGGCGGCGGCAACAGTTATCAAGCAGCAAGCGAATATTCGTCCGTGCACGTTAGATAAACAGCCGTTTATTGGGCTGCATCCGCGTTATCCTGAATTGGCGATTTTTAATGGCTTTGGTGCAAAAGGTAGTTTGCAAATTCCTTATTACAGTCAACAGTTTGCGGATAAGTTATTACACAATAAAGCATTAGATTCTGGTGTTGATGTGCAACGTTATCAATTGAGTTAAAAAAAATTTCAGGAGATTTTTGTAGCATCCTGTTTTTTTAAAACTCGCTACACACGCCAAAATAGAGTCTTACAAAGTTTTCGCGGCTCTTTGTCGCCGCGCTTGCATCGGGTCAAACAACAACGGACGATAAATTTCCACTCTATCATGTTGTTTTAATACGGTATCTAGCTTACAAATTTGGCTAAAAATGCCGACTTTAGTTTTCGCCAAATCAATCTCAGGAAAGCGCAGCAAAATCTCTGACAGCAGAATCGCCTCATTCACCGTTGTGCCCACCACAACTTCTAACGGAATAATCACTTGTTCTGCAACGGTTGCATAAGCGACTTCGACATTCAAGCATGACTGCCAGTCCTTCAAAGGACTGGCGGTCATTAAATCATCTGCTTTATTGAGCGGAAACTCAGCCATAAACCTGCTTAGCACGTTGCGTGAATGAGCTGACCATCGTGTTGCAAATTTGATTAAAAACCGCGCCAAACGCTAACGCGGCTAATTTGCCGGACATTTCAAATTCCAAATCCAATGAGATTTTGCTGGCATCTTCACGCAGCGGCATAAAATCCCACACGCCTTCCAGCGAAGAAAATGGGCCATTTAGCAAACTCATATAAATCCGTCCGCCGTGATCCAGTTTATTGCGTGTTGCAAACGATTTATGAAAGCCGCCTTTAGCAATTTCCAATTCAGCTTCAACAATTTCTGCACTGCGGCTAATAACGCGGCTGCCGCCACACCAAGGTAAAAATTCAGGATACGCTTCAATATTGTCAACTAATTCATACATTTGCAGAGCTGAGAATTTTACTAAAGCACTTTTTTGAACGTGGGTCATTTTTATAGCACTCCTACAACATGCAGGAACACTAAAAATACGGCGGCTGGCGCAATATAACAAACTGAAAATTTCCACATTTTATAAAAATGCGGTTGTGATAATGCCAATTCACTTTCAGAATCTTCTTGTTTCATAATCCAACCGACAAACACGGCAATGCAAAAGCCGCCAATCGGCAACATTAAATTGGAGGTGACATAATCGACTAAGCCAAACAGATTTTGATTGAATAATTTAAAGCCAGACCAAACGTTAAACGATAATGCAACCGCAACACCTAACGCCCATGTTAATAACCCAGACCACAAACAAGCGGTATAGCGATCCACTTTGCGTGCTTCGATTAACCATGTCACCGCAGGTTCAATCAGTGAAACGGCTGAAGTTAATGCCGCAAAAAACAATAATACAAAAAATAAAATCCCAACAATCCAGCCGCCGGTCATATTGCCAAATGCAATCGGTAAGGTTTTAAAAATTAAGCCGGGGCCATCTGCGGGTGTTAAGCCATTTGCAAAAACAATGGGGAAAATCGCAATCCCTGCTAATAACGCCACAACAGTATCAGCGGCGGCAATAATGATTGAGGTTTTGGCGATAGAGATGTCTTTTGGCAAATACGCGCCGTACATCATAATTGCGCCCATCCCTAAGCCTAAGCTGAAAAAGGCTTGTCCCATTGCCACCAGCACAGAGTCCCCCGACAATTTGCTGAAGTCTGGGCTAAACAAAAAATGCAAGCCTTGAAAATAATAGGTTTCTTTGGTCATGGCGTAGCCGACTAATAAAACCAGCAACACAAATAAAATCGGCACAAAAAAACGCGCTGATTTTTCTAAGCCACTTTCTACGCCACGCACCACAATTGCCATCGTTGCAGTCATAAAAATGGTATGCCAAAACACTTGTTGCCAAGGGCTGGCGATAAAGTTGTCATAAATGCTTGCAATGCCTGCGGGATTTTCACCAAAAAAACTGCCGAAAAACGCTTTGCCTGTGTAAGCTAACGCCCAGCCTGCAATGACGCTGTAATAAGATAAAATCAAAAATCCGGCAACCACGCCCATCCAGCCTAAATAATGCCAATTTGGATCAGCTTTCGCTTCGGTGGTTAAAATTTCCATCGTATTAATCGGGCTATGTCGTCCACGCCGCCCCAACAGGGTTTCTGCCATCATAATTGGAATGCCAATGCCGATGACGCACAATAAGTACACGATAACAAATGCGCCGCCACCGTTTTGACCGACAATGTATGGAAATTTCCAGATATTGCCCAAGCCTACCGCTGAACCTGTCGCCGCCAAAATAAAGGCAAATCGTGAAGACCATTGCCCGTGTTGTGATGTTGTGATGTCTGCCACATAAACCTCTGCTGTTTGATAAAGTTAATTTTTTAGTAATTATTCAAGTAAAATAACAAAAATATTTCTTTTCGTCAGTTTAATAATTTAATTCGCATTATGTCGGCAAAAAAATCAGGAAAAAAGTCCAAAGAAGTGAGCAGTAGCATTGCTAAAAATCGTCAGGCGACTCACGAATATACGATTGATGAACGCTTTGAGGCGGGGATGGCGTTGCAAGGTTGGGAAGTGAAAAGCTTGCGCGATGGGCGGGTGCAGCTGAAAGAGAGTTATGTGGTGATTAAAAAAGGTGAGGCGTGGTTGGTGCGGGCGCATGTGTCGGCGTTGCTGTCGGCTTCTACGCATGTGAATCCTGATAGTATCCGTGCGAAAAAATTATTATTGCATCGGCGCGAATTGGATAAGTTAATTGGTGCGGTGGAGCGCAAAGGCTACACGATTATTCCGTTGTCGATGTATTGGAAAAATGGGCGGGCGAAATTGGAAATTGGTCTGGCGAAAGGTAAGCAGTTGCACGATAAACGCGCGGCTTCAAAAGATAAGGATGTGAAGCGAGAAATGGCGCGGGTTACAAAACTGAATTAAGCAGTAGAGGCGCGATTAATCGCGTTTCTACCGAGGTAAAATAAGTTTATAAATCAAATAGTAAACACCTGACAGACTTAAAAAATCTATCAGGTGTTTTTTTTTACCGTAAAGCTTGGCTAAAAAAATGTGTTGTAGGGAAAAATTCATTCGCCATCAGCGATTAAAATCGCCCTTACACAAGTCTTCATAAAGAATTCAGAAACCAAATTCTTAACAATTGACTATGGCAATGGCCAAGGATTTGTGCCATTCATCAACACAGGCGTTGGCAAAGCATCTTTGAAAGATTGCGCTTCATTTGGAACAACCCAAAAATTCTTTTTCACTTTTGTAAAACCATAATTAGCCACTTGCGCACTGGCTTCAGGGCTGTAAGTCACGCCCCACAAATCAAAAAATGCCCGTTGATCACGCCCTGTAATATAAGACATGGAAATCAACATAAAGTCATTGCTGCTGATGGCCGTAGGACGGGCGACATATTGACCAAAACCTAAATTCAGCCGTTGCGCTGCCCAATCTGTATCATTTGCAATCGCTTTAGAAAACAACCGCTCGTGAATATACATTAATCTAAAGACATCCCAACCACTGTCACCTATTGCGGCTATATTTTGGCTGCTCAATGCGATTTGCCAATAAAAAACAAGGCGTTGAAATACATCGCCATTCACCCAAATTGCCAACCGCGCGGTTTCAATTGGATTTGCGCTGGCTGTTGCTTGTTGCAAAGCATCAAACGTTTTCCGGAAACCTAAATCTCTACCATATTTTATCGTTTCGGTGCTTAATTTATTGAATCGCCACCATTTGTGGGTTGGGAAAATATTATTCGATACTTCGGTAGACGCACCATCATAAATTTTCAACCGTCCACGCTGTAAGTTATGCCCAATTTCGTGCGATTCTCCCCAACCTAGCGGCGTGTAAGCCCAATATTGGTCGTAAGGATTACCGGAGCAACCATAACCACAGTTAGCGCGATCTGCATTAATGTGTTGAATATTGGTCATGCCGTGAATCGCCACATTCGTGCAATCCCAACTATGCGCCGTACAAAAGTTCAACACTTTCGCAGGTTGTGTAATCCCTAATCCCACCATGCCGGCTAAGCCATAAATATCTTTATACAGATATGTCTGAGTTAAATCTAAAAGTCGGCTTAAATTGCCGCCAATTAACGGATCTTGCACCGATTCTTTCATCAAATCCAAGCGCGAGTGAATTTCAATGGCTGGGAATTTAATTTCTGCCCAATTTAACGGAGTCGCCGCCAATTGTGCGGTGAATTCAGCAAAGTTTGCCCCTGTAAAAACCGCTTGATGCGCAACATTTGTGAGCGTCACTTGCACAGCTTGTGCAGGATCAGTGCCGTCTGCATCCAAAAAGACAATCCCACCGTAAGGCGTGGTGACTTTGACGACTTTGCCTGTTTCTAGCGGAATTTTGTTACTCCACAAAAACATCGGGCGGTCATAAGTGGCAAACACATGAGCCGCTCCCGTGCGCAACATATTGATATGCAGATATGCTTTGGTGCTGTTGGTGTCTTTGCGGGTCAAGGTTATGGTTTTACCCGGCGGGGCGTAATAACCTGTGGTTGAGCTAATCGAACTTAATTTGCTGTTTAAAATAACCGTTTTTGTCGCCAGCGCAATCGTGCTAGGAATATCAGCACTAAAGCTGCCTAAATCGGGTTGTGCAGGATTCATGCGGCGGGTGATATAAGCGGCATGGTCTGCGTATAACGCTTTTAAAAACGTTGTGTTATTCGTCGTGGTGGTTTTCATGGGATATGTGGTCGCTGTGCGATATTTGTCGCCCAACAACACCATCAGTTTTCCTAAGCGGCGACCGGATTGACTAAACACATCCAGATTTTTTCCCTCCCACGCACCAACTTGTTGTTTCACTGCTTCTGCACCGTCATAAAACTCAGTGACTAACGCAGGAATATTTTTGCAAGAGCGGTCATCATTACACAGCGTCCAATCAAAGCTATAATCTTGATTTTTAAAATGATTTAATAAACGTTGCATTTTGCTAAAGGCATCTTGTCCTGATTGCATTTGCTTCCAACTAGCAAAAACGCCCGCATCATTTGCCCAATAATTGCCACCGTAGGGCAAATTAAATCCTAAAAAGCTCGACAAAATATCGCTAAAGTTTGAGGTCGGTTCATACCATGTATGCACATAAAGCACGGGTTTATTCAATTTAAGATGTGCTTTAACCGCTGCCAATACTGCTGCATTGTCCACAACTGAAGCACTGCTTTCCCAACTTAGCACCAATAAGTCTTTGTTTTGATAACACGTTGCAATCGTAGCGGGCGTATTACAAACTTGCGTTGTCCACAAAGGAGCGGTTTGCTTTAGCCACTTGCTAATATTAACGTTGTCACCGCCTGTAAAAGTGAGAGCAACATTTTTTGCCACGTCAAAACCACTCACATCACCTGCTGTGCCGCTCAACAGCCAACCCAACACGCGCTTAAAAGGATTTTCGTAGCTGAGATTGTTTCCAGCAATAAAATCATTCATAGGATCTTTGCCGAATGCTGCAAATCTGCCACCACCGGCTGTGCCGCGTGCGGCTAAAACGTTGCCCTGATTGCCTGTGACTAACGGAAAAACTGTTTCGTTTTCGTTGATATTAATGAATTGGCTGCGATTGCCAGGCGTGTAATTAATGGCAGTTGTGCCATAAATCGCGGTTAATAGTTTTGTCTGTGCAACTTGATAGCTATTAATTTGTTGCAAGGCGGCGGTCACAATATCGCTTTCGGCGGCTGGCAACAGTGCAGGATTGCCCGTGTTGATTGCCTCGGTTAATGTGGCTTGTGCTGGGGCAGCAAGCGATAGCATGATGGCTAAAGAAAGCGGTACAAGCTTAATCATTTTGGTATGACGTAAGAACATGATTGCAAACTCTGGTTAAGTTAAGATAGAAATAATACGGTGGTATTATCAATCAGGGCAGTGATAGCAAGGTAAGAGAGCTATCACAGTTTCGTGACCGCACGGAGAAGCCTTAATCGGCAATCGCGAAAAATGCTGTGAACTGTTTGGATGAAAAAAGATTACTGCGGAATGCGAGTCAGATAAATTTGACTAACACTATCGTGCGGATTTTGCGCCACGCACTGACTAAAAAAACCGATAAGATGTGCCTGTTCATCGAGTCATCTGTAAATCGTGTTCAAAACAGGCAATAAAAAACCGCCGTTGGTTTTGCCGAGGGCGGTTTTTTGTAAGGGTTAATTTAAACGTTTTTTCCAGTCATGCGGATTACGGCTGGCGTGTATTATCCCAAGTACCACAATTGTTTCTGCTTCGATTTGATAGTAGATGACAAAGGGAAAACGTTGTACGACAGCACGATGGACATCTTTATAAATCACCTGAAAAATCTCAGGATTATCTGCCATGATTTGCAAAGTTTTTTTAATTTCGTCTAAAAACTCATAACCTAATCCCACCATCTGAGTTTGATACCAAGCGGCTGCATCATCAAGATCATCTTCGGCTTCAGGACGAATATAAATGGGTAACGTCACAGTTTTTTCCAAATATCGGCTAAAACTTCATGGCTTAAGCGACCTTTTAATCCGTCTTTGCTGTAAGCCGTTAAGCGTAAATCAAGTTCTTTTTGATGTTCAAGTGGGATAGAAAGAGCGGCTTGTTCGTGAGCAATGCTGTCCCATAAGGCTTCGACAAGTTTTATCCGTTCAGAAATGGGTAAACTGAAAGGGCTAGTTATCATCTGGGTTCTCCTGTTGATAAAACGTTTTGGTTGGCGAAATTATATCTTACAAAACCCAAACCACAGGCAATAAAAAACCGCCGTTGGTTTTGCCGCTGGCGGTTTAGTTTGGTAGTTTTAATGGAAAACTTACCAAACTTTCGCTTTGAATTTCGCATCATTGCGAATAAACAATTGCTCGCCTGTTTGTCCAATCACGAATAAACCTTTTTTATAAGCGTATTGTGCAACATTTTCAGGAATCACCATTCCCGTGACCGCGCCCATAACGTTTTTGTTGGTGTAAGCTGGCAAGACACGTTTTAATTTTTCCAATCGTTCTAAATGTTCATTGACATCATCCATACTGAGATTGCTTTTGCATTCAATTGCGACAGCATCACCGTCATTGACAACTAACAAATCAATTTCAATCCCTTCACCGTTACGTTTTCCTTCGACACCACGATAGACCTCGTGAATCTCAATACCGCGTTCTTGAAATAAACGCACAGCAGCAGGATAAACCATTTCTTCAATAAATCGCCCAAGCCGATTGCTTAAACGACCAACACTCGTGCTAACTTTCTTAACTTCTATACTGAGTTCTTTGTTGACTTTTTCAACTTCTATACTGAGTTCTTTGTTGACTTTTTCAACTTCTATGCTGAGTTCTTTGTTGACTTTTTCAACTTCTATGCTGAGTTCTTTGTTGACTTTCTCAACTTCTATGCTGAGTTCTTTATTAACTCTTTCAACTTCTCTACTGACTCTACTAATTTCTTGAGTGAGTTTTTCATTGTTTTCTTTGATTTTTTTATCAGATTCTTGGAAAAGTTTCCAAACATCTTCTAAAGTGGGTTGTGCAATACTCATGGTTATTTCTCCACCGTAATCCGAGTCAGGTTTTTCTTATCAAGAATAGCTTGAATTTTCCGCCTATCCCTTTCTTCCATTTGATAAAAATTAATATATCGCTCTTCTTTCGTATCAAAAAAGGTAACGTAATGTTGACTTGTTTGAGATAGCGTAGGTTGCCATCGTTGCTCAATAACGCCTAAATTGTTTGCTAAATATTGACATGCTTTTTCTACTAACGGTTTTTCTTCTGGAATTAGACTTTCGCCTTCCATAAAACCGTAACGGTTAAGCAAGTCGTAAACACTGCATTGAAAGTGTCCTTCATCATCGACCATTCATTTTCTCTTGTGCTAAATCAATTGCTTTTGTCATATTTTATCAAACATTGCATTTTTGCAGACAACAAAAAACCGCCTTTGGTTTTGCCGCTGGCGGTTTTTGTGAGGTTGATAAAATTAATCCTCTTTAACGATTTGGGTAAAATCAGACCAATCTTCAATTTTGAATGCGCGAATATCGCGCACTGATTTTTTAAACCAGTCAATTTTTCTCAAGGTTGAGATGGCTTTATACACAACCGTTAAATTATTTTCTACTTCAGGACGCGCAAGATATAAACTGCCTTGCGTCCAGTCAAATCCTAATACATCGAGCGTTTTTCTGATTTCATCATAAGCGGGATTATAAGGTTCGCCATAATTTTCTTTGAGCTTGGCAATTTCCATATCAAAAGCAATTGCATACATAATTTTTGTTCCTAAAAATAAAGTGGATGCGCCATTATACTGCAAAGCACAGGCAATAAAAAACCGCCTTTGGTTTTGCCAAGAGGCGGTTTTTATTATTCGATGTTCCTCTATGTATCTTACAAGTTAATCTGCATTTTTTAAGGTACGCTCGAAATTTAATTGCTCCTCGTTTTCTTTCTCTCGCCTAAATTCTGCGGCATCTTCGTCTTCAATAGGCATCTCATCTTGTTCTTTAAAGGGCATATCCCATTCTTCAACTGACATATCTTCGACATCACTAACTTGTTCGTCTTCTTTTGACCAATTTTTAAATGTATTTTTGTTTGCCATAATTATTTCTCTAGTTTATAAAATCTAAGCGAGGTTATTGATTTCTTCTTTTTCATTTTGCCATGAACCGAAAACACCTAAAAATACAGCGGAAATATTTATAAGTGCAGGTATTATGTGGAAATTTTGAGGTATTCTATACCCAGAAATAATGAGGTCGTGACCGTCAACCGCATAGCCATTAACGATAGTAAGAGTAGCCATGATTAGCGCATAAGTTATCGAAAGCAGTAATTTTCCATTTAATGAAAAATTTAAACAACAACCATAAATAGCAGCTCCAATGATAAAGTTTTGTATGAAGTTCGATAATCTGATAACAAAACTATCTAGCTCAAATTGAAAAATACCGGACAAAACAAACGCAAATATTACATTCATAATAAATGCTAACAACATAGGTAAAAATATGAACTTTAACAATTTCATTTCGTGCTTAACCTAATCCATGATTCTAGGGATGGGAGCTTGATTGTAGACCAGCTATTTTTTGTTTTAGCACTTCAGTTCTTTCATTTGTCATAACCATCATACAATTAAGTTTAATAGTTTCCTGCACAACGCTGTTATTGGGTTCTTCGTTTGAAGCTTTTAGTCCGCAATCATTTTCACGCTGATTTAGCCATTCCTTTTGTTCTGGCAAAATAACTTTTCTGATGTCTTTTGCTGGTGCATTCCAAACAATGTTAATTTGCTTATTCGCCTCATCAAGAGCTTCTTTAGCTTTGTATTTCGCTAACTCTTCTTTTTCTTGCTGATTTTGACTACTATCAGCGGCGGCTTGTAGATTCTGTGTTGGTTGCTCAACACTTCCGAATAGCGGTGAAGTTTCGATTGGCGCAGATGCCGTTTCAGTGTATGGTGCTTGAGTTATTTCTGTTTGTGTTGCTGGAACAACTACATTTGATTCAACGGACACTGGTTTCATTGTCTCTGGTTGTGTTTGTATCGTAGGAGCAATGGCAGTCGTTACTGGTCGTTCAGATAGTATTTCCTTTAATTCCTCATTTGCATCATTACCAGCATCAATGACATCATCAAAATCCATTCCATCCATTTCTTTGATAAGATCATCAAAAAACGCTGGGTCACCAGAAAGGTCTTTCATTATCGACTGGGCATCGTTATTTTTGTACATATTTTCATATTCTGTTTTGGTAAAGTTTGGATGACTCTTAGCGTATGACAGCATAGCTATTCTACTAAGACCTTCAGTAAACAACACCATATCCTCTGGCTTTCCATTTTCCTTAAGAATTTTATTGAAACTAAGAGCCGCTCTTGCAGGGCTTCTACCATCAATTTCAGTGCTACATCCAGAAATCAAAAGAGTTAAAACAAGTATTAATGGTTTTTTCATTATTTTCTCGATATTGCATAGGCAACAAATCCCAAAGAAACTATAGCTACAACTATATACTGTATTATGGTCTTAACTATTTCCCAAAGACCTCGAAACATTATTTTTGGCCAAAACAGAGAGCGTTCTAAATTCCAAAAAAAACCTTGAAATGCGTGGTCGCCCCAAAACGTCCCATAGATTGCAAAGATAACAATCATACCTACATAAAACGCAACTAAGTCTTTCATTGAGCAATTAATCCAAGTTTGTTATGAATAAAGTATATATTTTAACCCCCAAAAAATTTGCTACAATCAACTAACAGTAGTTATCCTTACCCAATTAGTGGTGATTTATGAAAGTTCACGAAAAAATACGCACTTTACGCGAAGCCAAAAACTGGTCACAAGAGGAAATGGCTAAAAGACTCAATATGTCGGTGAATGGCTATTCAAAAATTGAACGAGGCGAAACCAAAGCGTACATTCCAAAAATGGAACAAATTGCCGAAGTATTTGAAGTGGATTTATTAGAACTTATCCCGAAAAATGGAAATAACATTTACTTGAATAATAACAATGGCAGCGGATGTAATATTATTGGTTCTCCCACTGAATTAGCCTTTGAAAATGAAAAACTACAACTAATGCTTGAAATGAAAGACAAAGAACTTGCCATGCAACAGCGTGAAATTGGAAATTTACGCGAACAAGTTTTGCAACTCAAAGAAATCAACATACTGTTAAAAAAAGAATAATTCTATGAGTGCCGTATTAAAAGATAACCGAATCAGCGTAGAAGATTATTTAAAAGGCGAATTGCTCTCTGAAATCAAACACGAATATATAGACGGCTACGTTTATGCAATGGCAGGCGCAAACATCAATCATAATCGTATTGCCAATAATATAGCGGGAGAATTAAGACAGCTATTAAAAAAACTACCTTGTGATGTTTTAACCGCCGATTTTAAAGTCAACATCAATCACCGTAAGTTTTTTTATCCTGATGTCGTTGTGATTTGCAATCATAACAACGCCGATGAGTATTACACCGAAAAGCCGATTTTAATTGTCGAAGTATTATCCGATTCAACCCAACGCAAAGACCGCACCTTAAAACGGCTGGCTTATCAAGCTCTGCCCAGTTTGCAAGAATATGTTTTGATTGAACAAGATTTTCTGGATGTAGAAGTCTCCAAACGTTCTGCTTTGTGGGACTCGCACCATTATTTTTTAGGCGATGAAGTGTATTTTGAATCACTGGATCTAAAACTGCCGATTGCAGAAATTTATCACCGTGTGGATAACGAAGAGCTGCGTGAGTTTTTGCAACAAAACAATCCACAGAATTAAAAAACAAAGTTGTGACATGCAACAGTGGGTTGTGAAAATTTAAAAGTGCAAATTTTGCAGTTGCAAGAAATAAATACCTATTGAAAAAAGAACCTACTCAACACGAATAAAAAATTACTGCGGAATGCGAGTCAGATAAATTTGACTAACACTATCGTGCGGATTTTGCGCCACGCACTGACTAAAAAGAGCGCGGGCTTGCTCAAAAGAATGTTGATGATAAAGATCTAAAGCGCGATTGAATAAATCTAATGTGGCTAGTTTACCCGCTTTAATATTGTCAGGATCAGCATCAAACACTTCATAAACGGTGATAAGTTCATTTTTTCCTTTAACTTTTACCAAATCAATCATCCGAATCGAATAATCGTTAGGATTTTTTAACGCCAAAAAGGTATGGTGCGTAATCAGCAAGGACACTTTATAGTTTTTCGTTAAACTTTCCATGCGTGCGGATAAATTAACGGCATCGCCAATCACCGTACCATCCATGCGTTTTTCCCCACCCACCGTGCCTAAAATTAAAGAGCCGGTATTAATCCCAATTCCAATACTAATCGGACAAAAATGACTGTTTTGCCGATAACAGTTATAAACCTCTAATTTTCTTAACATCGCAATCCCTGCATTCACCGCATCCTCTGCACTGCTATTGAATAACGCCATAATCGCATCACCAATATATTTATCAATAAAACCCTGATGTTGCGAAATCAACGGCTCCATGTGGGTGAGATAAGAATTGATAAAGCGGAAGTTTTCCACAGGCGTTAAACGCTCGGACAACTCAGTGAAATCGCGAATATCACAAAACAACACCGACATTTCGCGCTGTTTTGCATCGCCTAAACGAATATCGACCAGATTATTGCAACCTAGCAAAGCTAAAAACTCATTCGGCACAAAGCGACTGGTAATTTCTTTTAACATTAATTCCGTTTCTAAGGCTTTTTGCAGGTGAATTTCATTGCTGTGTAATTTTTGAATTAATTCTGCTTGCTGAATGGTGAGTTTTTCCAGCGAAGCATTTTTTTCTTCCAGATTTTGGTCTTGCAAATAACGACTGACAGCCTCTGTCACCGTCAGTTTAAAATCTTCTTGTTGCCAAGGTTTTGAAATGTAGCGATACAGCCGCGCATATTTGATGGCATTTGCCACGCCTTCGATGGTGGCTTGTCCTGTCAGCATGATTTTAATGGTTTTAGGCGACTTCAGATGAATCTGTTTTAAAACCTCATCACCTTTCATTTGTGGCATCAAATAATCAGAAATCACCAACGAAATTTCATATTTTTCAGCAATTAACTCATCAACCAATTCCAAAGCATCAAGACCATTCTCAGCGACTTCAATTAAGTAATCTTTTGAGAAAATACCTTTCAATTCCGTTTTTAAGGAATTTAAAATGGTGGCTTCATCATCAATGCACAGGATAATTTTTTTCGTCATGGTGTTATTTTTAGCAACTTAACGGTTTTTAAGCCGGCTGCATTTGTTGAATTGCCTCGCAAATACCGCCAACCAATTCTGCTTCTGTCCAAGGTTTTTTTAAGCATTTATATAAATTGGCATGAGCAAACGCACGACTAATCGCCGCCTCATCCGCCTGTCCTGACAGCATAATTTTAATTACACTCGGAAACTTACGATGCACGTTAATTAATAACTCATCGCCTTTCATTCCGGGCATCAACCAATCAGAAACAATCAGTACAATCCATTGCCCATCATCATTTAATTCCTCAAGCAGCTCTAAAGCATCTGCCGCACTTTCTGCCATTTCATAAGCATACAACGCCCCAAAAGCCGATTTTAATTGGGTTTTTAAACTATCTAAGATAACTTTTTCGTCGTCAACACAAAGAATAATAGGCTTCTTCATTATCGCGCTCCTACTGTGGAATGAATCGGTAATAATACACTAAATACGGTGCAACCTGGCTGGCTTTCAACATTTATGCGACCAGAATGCTTATCTATGATTTTTTTAATAATATGCAAGCCTAAACCGCTGCCTTCGCCTGTGGATTTGGTGGTAAAAAAAGCATCAAAAATTTTTGTCATATTTTCACTGGGAATGCCTTTGCCACTGTCTTGAATGCAAACTCTGATGCAGTCTTCAACTTCTGCCACATCAATACTCAACGTGCCATTATTATCCATAGCTTGCAAAGCATTGTGGATTAAATTTGTCCACACTTGATTCAGTTCATCAGGATAACAATGAATAGCGGGCAAATTCTCTGCATAATTTTTAATTAAATGAATGCCTTGTTTAATCGGGCTTTGATACAACGTCAAAATGGTATCAATCCCGTGCGTTACATTCGCAAACACTTTTTCATCTGAATTATCATGGTGCGCGTAGGATTTTAAAGCAAAAACCACTTTAGAAGCCCGCTCTGTCGCTGTATTAATAATCTGCGTACTTTTTTTCAGCTCCGATAATTTATACGCTAACTCCAACACCTCGTGACCATTTTCTTTTGCCAAAAGCTCAATCACATTATCAATATCTTCATACAGCCCCATATCCACTAGCGTATCGGCAATATTATGTGCATATTCCATGTCACCAAGCCGCGCCACTAAATCACGACGTTTTTGGCGTTTTTCTTTTGCAGATAACAATCCAAAATTCGATTGTAAAGCTTTGCCCAATATCAATAAAAACTCATTGCATTCTTGGGTAGAAAAGTTTTGAAACAACGGCGGCATCATAGTGAGCGTTTGCTCTAGCAGATTTTTAATATTGCCAGCCGAGGAGCTAATCGCGCCTAACGGAGTGTTGATTTCATGCGCAATCCCTGCAATCAACTGCCCTAAGGCTGCCATTTTTTCGGATTCCACCAAATGTTTTTGCGTGGTTTTTAATTCAGTTAGCGCGTTACTCAGCTCAAGCGTGCGCTCTTTTACTCTATCTTCTAAATTGTGATAGCGTAAATGATTATGCACACGCATTTTCACCAGCGGCGGTGAATAGGGCTTAATAATATAATCAATCGCCCCTAACATTAAACCTTTTTCTTCTTCAGAAATTGAACTTAACGCCGTCACAAAAATCACCGGAATGTTTTTAGTAACGTTGTTTTCTTTCAAATACTTAATCACTTGATAGCCGTTCATTTCCGGCATCACAACATCCAACAAAATTAAATTCGGCAAAGGAGGCGTTTCGGCAAACTGCAAAGCTTGCTCACCGCTGGTGGCTAATTTCAAGCGATAATCATCTTTTAATAAGTCAGCCAATACTTTTAAGTTGATTTTTTCATTATCAACTAAAAGTACGCAGGGTTTTTCAACAGAAGTCATCATTGAGGAAAGTCTTTTGAAAATAACGATAACAATTGCATAGCCACCTCGATTGCTTCTGGGTAATTTATCTCTTGAATATCTGCATTTAATTGCTTAATTAATTCGTCGTATTGCGTGTAACCTGCCAATAAACACTGTAATTGTGAAGCCGATTGCTGCGCATTCAACTCACCGGTTTTCAAATAGTGGATCAATTCAGCAATTTGTAGCTTAACTTGTTCTGGATTAATTTTGCTAGTCGCGCTGGTTTGTTGCAGTAGCGTACGGGTTGGAGTCAGTTTTTCCAGCTCAACTAACATCTTCTCTAATGCAACAACAAAAGACAAGGTTAATTTTTCTGCCTCTGCGGTATTTGCGGCAATGAGTGCCTGTTCTAACTCAGCAGCCATTTTGTGCAATTCATCTGCACGAAAACACGCGCATACGCCTTTTAAACCATGTACTTTAAATTTAAGTTCAGCCCAGTTTTTAACCATCAGTAAACTTTTTAATTGGGCGGCGGTTTGGACATTTTCTTTTTTAAACTGCAACAACAGATTTAACAAAAAATCAGGTTTATTTCCCAAATACTTCAGAGCTTGCTCAACATCAATGCCTGATACTTGCGACAAAATAGACTTCCGCAGATCATTTTCGGTTAATTGATTGTTTTCATTAGTCTCTTGAGAATCGTTTTCCGTTACTAACCACTGTAAAAAAATACGTTCTAGCTCAGCATCCTCAACAGGTTTTATCAAATAATCATTCATGCCTGCTGCCAAAATGGATTCCAAATCTTCTATTTTTGTATCAGAAGTCATCGCAATAATAGGCAAATCTTGCAGCAGCGGATTTTCTCGTATTTCAACTGTTGCGCTAATCCCATCCATCACCGGCATTTGCACATCCATAAAAACTAAATCAAAACGTTGTGCATTCAGCATTTCAAGGGCTTGCAGACCGTTATCCGCAACACTCACTTCCACACCCAACTCATCCAACAACAGTTTTAAAATTTCTTGATTGATAATATCGTCTTCAACCAATAAAACCCAAGCTTCTCTATTTGACGGTAAAGATTGTCTATTTTCTGCCATTTCATACGTTTTCATATCAAACAATCCGCTGAGAAAAGCCAAACTCAGATGAATTAATGCTCATTATTTTGTAGCCTTTTATCGTGATAGTGTGTGAATCTGTTTTATAAACATCAAAAAAAGCCTTCAGGTATTTCGTCCGCAGGCTAGATTGCAAAAACAATTTTCTGTGAAGGCATTTTAAACTTTAATGCCTTGACCAGCCAAACATATCGACAGTTAAATAATTAGCGTTGATAATCTAGCCATCAAAAACAGCTATTATCAGTCGATTATAAAAATAGCATGGCGTAATAATTGCTGTCTTTTTACTAATATCACACGAAATAAGGAGATTGATATGTCTAAAATGAGTCACATTAATGTGATTGAAAAATATGAGGAGCATCGCAGCGCAATTCATCACCTGCTCGCTTCAATTCTGGGCTGTTTTGCCAGCGAAAAAATGTTTGAGCAAACACAAGCCGAATTAACTGAATCTTTGGAAGCTTTGTGCTCTTATTATCCCTTTGTCAGTTTACTATATTTGTTAGACCCCGAAGGCAAACAAATTTGCATGAATGTGCCCGGGCGATATTTTAGAGCCAATCCCATTACCGGAAACGGTGCAGACCGCAGCAAACGCCCCTATTTTGTTGCCGCGCGAAAAACCGATGATCCGATTGTGACAGAGCCTTATTTATCTAGCGTGCGCAGTGAATTGTGTTTATCTGCCAGCACCAAAATTTTCAACGATGATGACACAATCAAAGGTCATGTGGTGATTGATATTGATTTAAGTGCCACGCTGTCTTTTTTAACCGGCGACAGCCGCCGTGCTTATTTTGAGCCGTATTTTAAAATCATGTATTCCATGATTGTGGTGGGATTGTTTACCGTCGCCTTGGTGTTGCTGTATGCAGCGGGTTTGGAATGCTCAAAAGTTGTGCTCGCTTTGTTGGATGTGCAAAAACATAGCGAAATTCCGTTTGGCGCGGTGATTTATTTAACGCTGGCGTTGGCAATTTTTGACTTAGGAAAAACCACGCTTGAAGAGGAAGTGCTGTTATATAAAGATATTTTAAGACACAGCTCCACGCGCCGCACCATCACGCGGTTTATTGCTGCCATTATTATCGCCGTGTCGATTGAAGCGTTATTGATGATTTTCAAATCTGCATTAGGTGAAGGCGAACATATTATTCAAGCGGTTTGGGTGATTTTGGCTGCTGCCGCGCTGTTGTTAGCTCTAGGTGTTTATGTTTATTTGGGCAGCAAAGCGGAGGTTTTCTTGCTTAAAAATCGCGAATACCGGAAAAAACCTTAGTTTTCAGACTGTGTTGCACAAATCAAAATTATGTTGAACTTCGACTTTAAGGCATAGCAACCATTATTAGGTGTGCAAAGATTGGTGAATCCATGTAACTGATTAAATTTTTGCTGCTGATAATTCGCCTGAGCTTGTCGAAGGGGTTGCGGTTCAACAAGCTCAGCATGAACGGATTTAGGGAAGTTTTTTGCTTTAAATCACCACAAAGTCGGCGTTAGTTAAAGCAGGATGAGTTGTTGTGCCAAGCAAGGCGATTTGCACCGCAGCACCTGTGCCACTGCCATCTGCATCATAAAACAATGCGCCAGTGGTGGTGTAAACCACGAAATCATTGGCTTCATGCAGGCTACTTACTACTTTTGTTTTTGGCTCACACGCAAGAGGCGGCGCAATATGTTTCACTATTGTGCCCTACCGAGCTAATGATAAATCATTGCTTTACGAATCTCATCCAGTGCCAACATTAGTTTCATTGGCGGCGATTCGGTAATGGTTTCCTGTTTTCCTAAATGTTTGTGAAATGGAAAAGTGGCGACAGCCTGATGATGCGGAGCGTTATCCCAACGGATAATACACACACCGTGCGCATCCTGCCAATGATAGGAATATTTACGCGAGCCGTCTAAAAACAAATAATCTTTGACGTGCAATTCAGTGGCGTTATTAAGTTGCACTTTGATACGATGCGCCAACCATTCTAAATTGTTGCACATCATAGCTAGCAATAATGTCTTGATACTGGGCAAAAACATCTAAAAACATTAACTGAGCAATCCTTGCCAATAAGCTAAACTTTCGGCGGCAAATTTCCAACTCAACCAGTCGTTTTCCATTTCATAATTGGCGGCTTGATTTTGAAAATTTTTATCAAACTGGGCGAAATTTTGTTGATATTTTTTTTCAAAATATTCGGTTTCCATGCGGTATTCGGCAAGCTGTTGTTTACCCAATAGCAATGATATTTCATTGAGCAGGTTTTCTTTGGAAAGTTGTAATTGTGAAAGAATAATATCGGAATTTATCATGGTTTTTCTGTTGTTTTTGGATCACACGCAAGAGGCGGCGCAATACGTTTTACGATTACACTTTGCTGAATTAGGACGTTTTTGTAGGTTGGGTTAGCGATTTTTTTCGTAAGAAAAAAGCGCGTAACCCAACAAAGGTGGCGTAAACGTTGGGTTACGCTTATTTCGTTTCACTACATAAGCTAACCCAACCTACGAGCTAACCGTGCATCAATAATAAGCTGTTCTTGACCTTGCCGTAACATTGCCGTCATTTCTTCAGAAGGAAAAGGTGCTTTGACAGGTTTAATGCTATGCAGCAGGTTTAAGAATTGCCTTTTTTTATCGTCCGTTTCTTTTTTCCGTTTCTGTTCTAAAAACAGGACAAAATCCAAAACTTCGGTTTTTAATTCTGTTGGCAATAAAAAAACATGCTCTTGTATTTGTTTATCTAATTGCATTTTACAGTCTCTAGTTTTGAAAATAGTGTTTAGGTGGGTTAAATGCTGCCTTTTGTTTTTGGCTTTTAACGCAAGAGGCGGCGCAATACGGTTTACTATTGCGCCTTATGGGTTGATTTAATCTCTTGAACTTAACATCTGTTCCGCTAATTGCTTGCCTGCCTCAATTAAAGGATGAATTACAAAAGTTGCCCCTAATTCGTACAGTTTAGTTTCCTCATCCACATCAAAACACACTGTGCCAATATGACCTGCAAATTGGCGCATTTTTAATTGCTTGACCGAGGACACTCTAACTTCCAGTTCAGGCATGGAAAGAATAACCCCTTTGATTTTTGCTAACGGAATTTTTTCCCACAGTTCAGTATCTTCCGCATCCCCGTAAACGACCCGCCGTCCTTCAGCCAGTAATTTTTCTAACACTGTAGGGTCAGCGTCTAAGCCTAACACCCGAATATTTTGTTTATGCAGCGCGTGGTAGGCAGAAGTTCCCATCCGTCCCATGCCCATCACCAACCATTCTGCACCACCGATGCTGCTTGGTAAGCGATCTGAACTGTCTACTTTGCGCTCAAAACGCACCAAAAACGTTTCCAGCACTGAAAACAGCCGATGGGAAAAATGATTCAACGGCGCGGCAATTGCCAACGATAGAGCAACCGCTAATCCGATAATAGATTCCCAAATGGGCGGTAATAAATGCGCATCCACTACCGTTTTCGTGGTAATTAAGGCAAATTCGCTATACGTCATTAATGCTAAAGAAGAGACAAAGGCTGTGCGGGCGCGTAATCCAGACAGTAAAAACAGCGCGAAAAACAATCCACCTTGCAGTGGCAATAACGCAGTCAACGCTAATGCCTGTAAAACTTCACCATAATTTGGCAAATCGGTTAAGCCAATTTGCAGAAAAAATGCCACTAAAAAAGCTTCTTTCAACCCCCACAGTTTTTCAGAAAATTCATCGATTTCAACATGTCCCGCCAGCATAACCCCCATCAGCAATGCACCTATATCGTTAGAAATTCCAACTTTTTCAGCCAATGCTCCGCCAGCTAATGCCAACGACACCCCGAACAATAATTTTAATTCCGCAGCACGACTGACCGTGAGCAACCAATAAGCCACAGGGCGAAGAAAAGGCAACAATAACAGACAAAATGCCCAAGGGGTCGGTGTTTTTCCATCGGCAAACGCTAACAGTCCAATCGCAACCACATCCTGCAAAATTAAAATACTCAACACATCTCGACCATATAAGGTGGAGAGTTCGCCACTGTCTTCTAAGACTTTGATGGCAAGTACCGTGCTAGAAAAAGCGAGGCTGATGCCTAACACCACGCCGCCAACAATCTGTCCGCCAAAACTAAAGTAAAACAACATCGAAATGACGGTGACAATCAGTAAATGCAGCCCTCCGACACTGAGGACTTCACGCCGTAGCAATGAACGTAACTTGATTTTTAAGCCAACGGAAAACAGCAATAGTTCAATGCCAATGTTGGCTAAATGCGCTAAAGTAGCGTCCATTTGTACCCCGAACGCATGTAAGGCATAGCCTGCCACCAAATAACCTACCAACGGCGGCACATATAAACGACTGCTGATCAATCCAGCCAGATAAGCGGAACTAACCCAAAGCAATTCCATAATCGACATTTCTCCTTAAAAAAACCAGGGGTATTACACAGCTATGAAAAGTAATCAGACAGAGTATGCAGGCTGTTTTGCGCAGTTATCACTCAACACTCACTCTATCGTTGCCTGTTGATTGGCTACGGCGTAACTTCCTAAATAACTAATCGCTTTTTTGATTTTGGCAAATTCCATTACCGCATCAAAAACACTTCGCCTGAAACTTATCTGGCGACTCTAACACAACATTTCATCCTGAATCCGCGCCACATAAAACTCCACTTTTACGTCCATATTTCATCTTCCGATGGATTCAACCAATCTTCTACGGTATTCGCACTATGATTTGAAAAAGCCCGTGTTTCTAGCGCATCGTGATTCAGTGGTGTTGTGACAATCCGCCACTTAATGAACAGAAAAAAGTCGTAAATTTCACGTTGCGCATATTCCGGCAAATCTTGCCAATCTTGTTCTGTAATCGTTTGCATAAACAGCCTCTTTTAATGTTACATCTATCAAAAACAATTCGCCTGAAACTCATCTGGCGACTCTAACACAACGTTTCATCCTAAATCCGCACCACATAAAACCCCGCCTCCAACACCTTCTTTTTCAGCATTTCCGACATATCCACCGCCGCGATAATCCCAAACACTTTTTTATCCGCATGTTCAGGAAACAACGCCCGAAAATTATCCATCGACGTATTGTGTGCGTAAATCGCCTCTTCGCGCAAATGACTTTTGACCTCAACCACATAAACTTCATTAATCTTGCTATTCGCATAAGCCAAAACCTCTTTCGCTTTAAAATCATCTTTTACAAATTTATGAGTTATATTTTTATCACATCTAACTTTTCAATTTCGTCTGCTGTTAAATTTGTTGCTATCACGATAGATTCAATAGTCAATCCCATTTTTAATAAATTTTTGGCAATTTCTAAAGTACGCTCTTTTTTTCCTTCAATTTTCGCACCAATATAATTTGTCTCATACATACTCGCCTGATAATGCAAGGATTCTTTATAGCGTTCATATTCTTGCCTTTCTTCTTCAGAGTATTTTAAATAATCCAAAATCTCTTTTGCCTCAACCAATCCTTTCGCCTGAAAATCATCTTTTATAGCGTTTTCAATCCGAGATAATATTATAATATAATAAGTACAACAATAAAGTTATGGGTAAATATTATGGAAAA